>SAMEA104315420__coassemble_367_pt1 | contig 32098 bp, 22 predicted proteins | sample SAMEA104315420__metabat2_high_PE_047 | metagenome-assembled genome bin SAMEA104315420 (sample SAMEA104315420) | gut metagenome | biome: Monkey gut; feature: monkey-associated habitat; material: faeces | place: China | collected 2013 | reverse complement strand
CCCACAAAAAAAAATAAAAAATAAAAAAAGAAAAGAAAATGAAAAGAGAACTGAATGTAACGATAGGAAAGCGAGAGTTTGCTTTTGAGACTGGCGTCTGGGCGCCGCAGACGAATGCATCGGTTGTTTTGCGATCTGGCAAAGCTGTACTTTTGGTGACGGTTGTCGCGGGTGCAGAGAATCCCGAGCAAGATTTTTTCCCACTCACGGTGGAGTATCGCGAGCGTTATGCTGGAGCGGGTCATATTCCGAATGCGCCGGGTCGTCGAGAGATGCGCAGCACCGATGCCGAGACGTTATCGAGTCGTCTCAACGATCGGAGTTTACGTCCGTTATTCCCCAGTGCTTACAAGCGTGAAACGATTGTGACGATTATGGCTTTTTCGGGAGACGAAGATCTCGACATGCCGACGGCTGCGCTCAATGCGGCGAGTTTGGCGTTGATGATGAGCGACATTCCGTGGGATGGGCCCGTCGTCGGTTTGCGTATTATTCGAAAAAACGGTGAGTTTATTGCATTTCCAACGAAAGAAGACTGTGATGCAGCCGATATGAATTTCGTCATCAGTGTTTCGCCCGAGGGCATCATCATGGTCGAGGGTGGGGCGCAAGAAGTATCGGAAGACGAGCTCATCGAATGTATGGATTTTGCCGAGGCGACGGCGCGTCCGATTATCGAGATGCAGCGGCAATTTGCTATCGAGCATGGCAAGGAAAAGCTACCAATCATCGAGGCACCAGCCGATCCCGAGCAACTTACGGCGTTACTCGAAGCGGTGGTGCCCGATATCGTGAGGGCGTTACATCGGGGCGACAAGCGCGATCGAAACGCCGAAATCGATGCGATTAGGCAGAATTTATTTGCACAGATCCAATCAATTGCCGAAGAAAATTCGCTTCCCTTTTCAAAATCGCACTGGAACGAGGCGTTTGAGCATATCGTCAGAAATGAGGCGCGATCGATGATTCTTTCGGGGCATCGATTTGACGAACGGCGGCTCGATCAAGTACGTCCGTTGCAATGCGAAGCGCATCCATTGCCGAGTGCTCATGGATCGGCGTTTTTTGCGAGGGGGCTGACGCAATCGCTATCGACGTGTACACTGGGCGGTGTGCGCGATGCGTTGCGAAGCGAAAACATGTTTGGATCGCGCACAGACAATTTCTTTTTGCATTACAATTTCCCGCCCTATTCGGTAGGCGAAGCCAAGGGGCAACGTGCGCCGGGGCGACGAGAAATAGGCCATGGCATGTTGGCGCAACGCGCATTATCTGCAGTCATTCCTCCACAATCCGAATTTCCTTATACGATTCGACTCGTTAGCGATATTTTATCCAGCGATGGTTCATCTTCCATGGCGACGGTATGTGCCGGATGCATGGCGCTCATGGATGCCGGCGTTCCCATCAAAGCTCCGGTAACGGGCATTGCGATGGGGTTGATTTCCGAAGGTGGGCAACATGCAATTCTCACCGATATCGTCGGCGATGAAGATCACTTAGGCGATATGGATTTCAAAGTTTGCGGAACGAAGAACGGGGTCACGGCGCTTCAGATGGATTTAAAGATCGACGGATTGCCCCGTGAAACGCTACGCGAGGCGCTCGAACATGCAAAAAGGGCTCGCCATTTCATCCTCGATTTCATTTTGCAGACGATTCGAGCACCGCGAAAATCGATCGCCGACAATGCCCCGAAGATCGAAATATTGCGCGTGCGAAAAGCCGTTATTGGCGATGTCATCGGGGCGGGTGGAGCCAATATCCGAGCACTCATGGAGCAGACGCATACGCAAATCGACATCGACGATGATGGAATCGTGCGCATTTCGGGGATCGATCCCGTCGACGTCTACACGGCGAAAAACGCCATCATGGCAAAAAACAAGCGTTTAGCCGTTGGCGACATCGTCCAAGCCTATGTACTCGTCGTCAAAGCCCCATTTGTCCGCGTCGAACTCGTCCCAGGAACCGAGGCTGCGCTCCATTTCCGCGATTTCCGCAATCAAACCGACGATGCATTTATCGAAGACAAATACCGCCCTGGCGATATCATTGCCGTTCGAATCCTTGGCGCCGATGATAGGGGCAATATCCGAATCGAACAAGCATAGACGCGATACGATATAGGTCACGACCATGAAAAAACACGCTATCCATCGACGATTCAAGCAACTTGCGATTGGGGCTTTGTTCAGTGCCATAGCCCTCGTGGCAATGCCTGCCTGCATCACGCAACATCATCCGCAAGAAACGGGGTCGCATGCGGGGCAAACGCCCAAAAAAGCCGATAAATCGAGCACTTCATCGCCGGCACAAAACGTCCCCATGGCGAGCGACGAACTCCCCGATGTCACGAACCAACCCGACGAAAAGCCCCTTCTACGATTGGCGATTATCAGCGATATGAATGGTCGCTACGGTTCCGATCAATACGACTCCGAAGTCGTCAAAGCCATCGATATGATCATCGAAGACCGACCCGATATCGTCATCAATGCCGGCGACATGGTCGCCGGGCAAAGAAACAAGCTCAACTATCGAAAAATGTGGGTCGGATTCCACACCAACGTCACCCAACGACTCCTCGACGCCAAAATACCCATGGCCCAAACCCCAGGCAATCACGACGGTTCGGCTTATCCGCGCTATGCAAACGAACGCGAAATCTACATCGACGAATGGAACACCCACAAACCAGAACTCGACTATGTCGACGACGCCAATTATCCGCTCTATTATTCCTTTACCCTAAACGACGTCTTCTTCATTTCGCTCGACGCCTCGACGCTCGATCCACTCGACGAAGCCCAATACACATGGCTCTCGCAGCAACTCCAAAATAACCCCACATCTCACCGTCCCATCGTCTTTTTCCACGTCCCACTCTTCCCCATCACGACGATTAAACCGACCGAGATATTGCGCGACAATCGCCTCCATCCGCTATTTGCAAAAAGCGGTGTCCAGCTCGTCATCACGGGGCATCAACAAGCCTATTTCCCTGCAGCCCTCCATGGGGTCATCTATCTCCACGCCGGCGCCTTGGGCGGCGGCCCGCGCCCCGTCCGACAAAACGACGGTATCGCCCCCAAAACGCTCACTTTTGTCAATATCTATAAAAACAACCCACCCTATATCGATTCACACCTCGTCAACGGCGAAAACGGCAAGCACTTTAACCACAATCTGCTCCCAACCTACATCGTCTTCGGAAATCAAATTCTACCGCGCGTCGATATTTCGCTCGAAAATGCTGAATTTGCCCGCGATTACATGATTTCTCCCCACATGCCCAAAATCCAAATGCTCACACTCATCGAAGCCCTCAAAGCAAACGATGGCGACTGGAGCCGCATTCCTTCTTGGACTCCAGCCACCGCGCCACAAGATTTATCCAACACTGCCATCGACACAGTCCCCGATACCGTCGTCGATTCTGCCGCCGATGACCTCGTCGATTCTGCCGCAGACGCCGATCCTTCACTTGGCGAATAATTCCATGTTCCCTCCAAAAACGACTCGACTAGCACGCCTCATCGACTTGCTAGGCAACGCATTCCTACCAAAAACGACTCGACTAGCTCTTCTCATCACCTTGCTAGGCGTCGCATTCACTTCGTGCATCGACGAAGAATCGCCCGATTTCCTACTCTCGACGCAAGTCAATGCCCTCAGCCATATCCTCATAAAATCCAAAACTTGCGACGAAAAAACGAAGAATCTTCGAAACTGGATCCAAACTCGCGAATCTATCCTCAACGCACAGCGCGACGATTTCCAATCCCGATGCGCCTCCAATAAACCTTATTATATGCAATGCATATCCTATCACATGATCGTCTCGGCAAAAGTCGAAACGGCAATCTCATCGTGCCCACCCACCGAAGATCTTTCAAATGCCGTCGAACAACTCAATCGAATTGCCTACACAGGCGTTCGAATCCTCCCCACCGCGAAATGACGCATTGACAGCGCCACGCTTTTTGGGCTAGAAAGTCGCGCAATTTTGGCTTATCCAGATTCGCCAAAAATTTTAGGAGTGCATCATGGCCATTAAAATACGTAAGAAAATCGAAGAAGAAAAAGTCATACAGGCAGACAACCCCGAAGTTCTGCCTCCCGAAGGGCAACAAGAGCAACAAGCTCAAGCCGAAGACGTCGCCGCCGAAGTCAAAATCCCCGGCCTCGACGACAAATTCCTCGCGACATCCGGGTCTGCCCTACAATGGCTCATGGAACACCGACGCATGGTCATTCTCGCCTCGTGCCTCGTCATCGTCGCTGCCTTAGCCGTCATCGGCGTCAAATACGCCCGCGAAGCTTCCATCACGTCGAAAAGCGAAGTTCTTACACAAGCATTCGTCACCTACGATGCCCTCACGACGGCAGAAGCCCAACAATACGAAGAAATGCGACGACAATACCTCGCTCAGCAAGGCATTGCCGCCAATACGACCGAAGTCCTCAAATCGACCTATACCGTCCCCAACGATAAGATGCGATTTGTCGCCATCGAAAAATACCTCGCCGAAACGCTCCCCAAATACGCCGGCGACGAAATCTCAACGACCGGAAAACTCATGCTCGCTGGCGCTCAAGCTCGACTCGACCACGCCGCCAATGCCAAAACGTCCTACGATGCCGCAAGCCTAAGCCAACAAGACGACATCAAAGTCTACGCCAAACTCGGTCAAGTCGAATTGCTCCTCAACGACGCCAAATTTGCCGATGCCATCGCCATCCTCGACGAAATCATGGCAAAACGCCCCGGCATGAGCGCCTTCGCCACGCTCGAAAAGGGCAGAATACACGAAATGGCTGGCGAAACCGACAAAGCCATCGCCGCATACGCCCTAGTTTCTCGCGAGCTCGGAAAAGACAGCGACAAAACTCTCGCCATGTCGCGACTCAAATACCTCACCAAAGATTGGGAAACCTACATCACACCCGCTGTTCCCGCACAAAACAACGTGCCACAGGCCGCACTATGACACCAAAACGCGCAGGATTCACTACATGGGCGATTGCCCTAGCCCTACTCTCGGGCTGTGCTACGCAATCGACGCACCGAGAAACTGCGCCCGTGCCGCGCAGCGCACAATACACACTTACCAGCGACTGGGTCTACCCCATCAAACTCGGCTTCGGCAAATACCTGGGTAGCTACCCCCTCGAACTCGGCGCCGTCGCCGCCCAAAACGGCGTCACCTACGTCGCCTCATCGCTCGGGCGCGTCATCGCCATCGACGAATCCAACGTCAAACCACTCTGGGACATCTCACTCGATATGCCCGTCACCGCCGGCCCCGTCCTCACCGCGCAAGCCGTCTACGTCGCTCTCTCAAATGGCGACGTCGTCAAGCTCAAACGCACAAACGGCGACGAAATCTGGCGCTTCTCTACCGGCGCCGCCGTCGAAAACTCCCTCTCCGTCACCGACGGCATCGTCTCATGCGTCAACGCCAACAACCGCATCTTTGCACTCGACGAACGCACAGGCTCGCTCATCTGGCGCCGCGAACGCCCGCGCAGCAACGAATTCAGCATGTATGGTCAACCGTCCCCACTCATCGTCGACAACACCGTCTATGCTGGCTTCTCCGACGGCTTCTTCGTCGCCTACAACCAAACAAACGGCACCGCCCTCTTCACGCGCGAACTCGCCCCTAAAGCCCGTTTCAAAGACCTCGACGTCCAACCCGTCAAAGTCGGCAACGCCATCTACGTCGCTTCCTCATCGGGGGGGCTCTACGCACTCTCGGCCGACGACGGAAAAACGCTATGGCAACGCGACATCTTCGGCATCAGCTCAATTCGCGCTTTCCAAGATAGCCTCTACGTTTCTTCGCAATCTGGCATATTCCGCCTAAGAAAAAACACCGGCGAAACAATCTGGCAAAATATTATTCGCGACGGCGCGCTCATCTCACCCATCGCACTCGGCAAGCGCTACATCTACGCCTCTGTCCAAAAATTCGGCCTCGTCATCCTCGACCGCATCGAAGGCGACACGCTACACATCATCGACAACGGCTCCGACTTCACCTCCGCACCACTCCTCCAAAACGGCGCACTCACCCTACTCTCCAACCGCTCGACCGTCTACCGCTACACCGTCGACGACACACCGATCTAATCGTCGCTTTTTTTGGGGCGCCGCTATGTGCTCGGGCGGCTTACAGCCACCCTTGCGCGCATACGCTTGCGCCGCGCGGCTATGTGCTCGGGCGGCTTGCAGCCACCCTTGCGCGCATACACCGCGCCTTTTTTAGGGCGCATGCATTCCCCAATCGCGAACACTTCGTTGCCCTATTCTACAAAAAGCAGCACAACGTGCGGCTTCAAAAACAAAAAAGCCGCACAACGTGCGGCTTCGATAAACAAAATCGCGGTCCATTCGCAATTCTATTAAAAAGCCGCACCACGTGCGGCTTCGATAAACAAAATCGCGTTCCATTCGCAATTCTACTAAAAAGCCGCACAACGTGCGGCTTTTGATTAATCATCTCCGTTTCGATCGCGTTCCATCCGCATTTCTTCGATGATTTGGTCGAACACGTAATCGCAGACATAGTCGAAGATGTATTCGGGATCGAGAGCATAACGCGCCCCCACCGTTCCCGGCTTTGGTTTGCCGTCGAGCGTCGACCGCTGATCGATCTCGCCATTTGTCTTCTTTGCCGTGTCTTTTTCGAGGGCTAGCGTCGGATTCGTCCCCGATCCGAACGCATTTTTAACGCGCGTTTCGAGCGATTCGGCTTCTTGCTCTTTCATATCGACCGAGCTACCCGAATTGAAATGGCTCGTATGCAAGAGTTCGTGCGCCAAAAGCCCCAATCCCTCGGCCGACGAGAAGTTGAGCTTATCTTTGCCCAAGAAGATACTATGGCCAAGCGTAAAGGCGTGCGCCCCCATTGCCTCGGCAGCCATTGCCGAAACAGGACCCGTATAAACCTTGATATTCGACAAATCGAAGCCCAAGAACGGCGTCAACTTTTCTTGTACGCTACGCGGCAACTGAATCGCTTCGCCTTTGAGTTTCGACTCGATGTGGTCTTTGCCCATCTTCCCCGTCTTGATGAGCGACGTCGTATCGGCGGCATAGCGGCGCGTATCGCGATGGCTTTCCATCCAATCCGAAATCGCGCCAAGCGCTTCGGTATGCGGGTTATCGGAAGGTTCGCGACGTTGCGTAGAATCGAGCCCCGCGCCACTGACCTTATCGCTCTGACGACCCTTCACCGACGGATCGAATTGGTTTTCGATGATCTTGACGAGTTCGTAGTTCGCACCGCGCAAATCCAAATCGCCAAACGATTTGCGCAACGGCGACTTGTCTTTGTTCTCGCGCATCTTAATGCCCGATACCCGATACAACGACGGCAAAAACTCATTCGCCTCCGCATTGTCTTGCGAAAAACGAATACGCTTAAACAGGGGTTGCGCCGAATTCCCAATCGCTTGCTTGCCGACGGGGAAGCCCATATCGCCACGAACCGAAGGCATATAGGCGAGTTGGCGCACATCGCGCAAAATCTGGTTTGTACGCTTGGCATGCATCGATTGGATCGTCGGCATCTGAGCCGCATTGGGCGCTGCCTTATCGGCGACGGTCAACGCACGACCGACGTTATTGGCATATTCCGATCCTGCTTTGGGCGCATAGATTCCGACATCGCCCGACAAAGCACTTTGCGCCACCTGGCGAATTTTCTGCATATCATCGAGCGCTTTGGCGAATGATCTGCGATCGCGCGTCTCAAATACGGGCGTTTCGACGGCAAAATCGAGCGCTTTGAGCATATCTGCAGGCGTCTCGGCATAGTGTTCCGATTGCTCGAACTGCATCCGCTTTTGCTCGAAGAGCATGCGAGCATCGAGATATTGCGCTCGCGCCACTTCTTCGTTCAAATCGCCATGCGAACCGGCATTTCCTGCTTCGCTCGAAATTTCGGAAAGCAAACCGATTTGGCGAACGATCTTGTCGATCTCGTTGGCGCCGGCTTTGGCGGCTTGCGAACGCGACGCCATCGCCATCAACGCCGCTCTGGCGGCTGTGGCGCGTTCGATCACCGACTCGGCTGTCTCGTTGCCATCGGCCCCGGCGACGGCTTTATCGATACCGCGTGCAAGCACATCGAAATCGCTCGCTTGAATATCGGCTTTTGCCGCTGCCATAGTCTTTTTATAGACATCGGCGAGCTTTTGAGATTGGGCGACGATCACGCGACGCGCCGCCTCGCGGATTCCTTCGAGCGCATGCGCCTCGACCGCGGCGCCGTCGCGTTCTGCCGCTTTGCGCTCGGCTTCGTGCATCCGACGCGCACTTTGTTCGGCGTAATCTTTTGCCATCTTGAGCGATGCATATATCGCCCCCCCTGGCTTGTCGATCGAACGCACTTGCGCTCGGCTCACGGCCGATTCGACGGCGCGTTCTTGCGCCAATACTTGCGATTCGCCATCGACCGAAAGAACTTCGGGCTCGACGTGATTCGCCACTTGCAATGCATCGATGAGCGACTGACGCACCGATTGGGCATCGCTTTCGAGCTCCGAAACGCTCTCGGCCATTTCGAGACCTTGCGCCCATACGCTCTCCGACATGCGCTCTTGGAGCTTATGCGCAATCGCAACGCTCTCGGGGGCTTGCGCCGATGCCAAATGCGATACCGCTCCTTGGACGATTTCGACATGGCGCATATCCCACGTGCCGCGGTCTTGCGACAACAAGCGATCGGCTAAGGCCTCGTAATTGCGCATCAAAACGCGATCGCGTTCCGTCGTCGACTGGGGTTTAAGAGCCACAACATCGTGTGACTGCCCCAAACGCGACCGTATCTCGCCAATCGCCCGCTCGACCCGCTCTTCGCTATACTCGCCTCGCAAATAACCCAAATAAAGCCGATCAAATGCCTGCGAAAGTTCGATATCCTGCGCATGCAATCCACCCGATAACTCGCCGCGTAGCGACGACAACTGCGACATGATTTCCGTTCTGCGTTCCGACATGCGATACCTCTCTAACGATATGTTACACTTGAATCTTATGCGTCAAATGTCTTGGACTCTCTGTTTTCTCTATACGCGCCATCGGCTCTTCGCCATGAACGATTGACGCGCACAACATACTACTTATGCAAAATCAAATCCTTGCAGTCAAAAAAGTGCTCTTTTGCGCGATTCGCGCCTCCAAAGTCGCCGGATTCAATCTCCAGCCAAATCTAAACTCATATCCGACAGATCTAAATCGTTATCTGGCGATAATCGTCGGCACTTTCCGAAAATGTGACGACGTCGCCAGGAGCCAGCGAGCACTCCCATAGTCCACCGTCGAAAAAGAGCTTGTGCTGGCGCCCCTCGACGACTATCGACAAATCTTCGTGCGGATCAAACGTCCCTTGGCGCAAAATGCCCTCGTGGGCAAGCTCGCGGACGCAATAAGCCGCCTTCCGATCGGAGCAATCGATCGTTGGACCACCCGCCGATCGAACTGCCCCATGCGATCCGATAGCCGTCGAAACCCATATCCCCGATGAACACTGAAACTCGCGTGCCCCACGAAACGACAAAATGTAACGCGATGCGCGAGCTGGGTTTTCTTGCGAAAACAAGACGTCGTTGAGAATCGAACGACCGACTTGCGTCCCGTTGACGCTACAACAAAGCCGCATACGGCTATCGATCCGACAACTATCGCCGATGTTGTGCGATTGAGCGAGGAAGACGTCGTAATCCGAGGTGCATAGAAAGCCGCGACTCGATTCAGGGAACATTTTGAGACCGAGAACTGGCGTCGTGCCAGCAAATCGCGCCGTGTCGAGTTGCGTGCCATCGCCACCGAGCGCCACTATCCAATCAAACGTAGCAATATCATCGCTTAGAGCGGCTCGCGCGATCTTTGTCACGTCAAAGCCCGCCTCCGACAGATGGCGACAAACGTCATCAAGTCGCGCTGTCGCCGCCATGCGCCGGTTTTCGTGCGCGACGCGATGCGATGCATCGCCCACATTACAACTGCGCACGCGATCGGCAAAGACGAGGGCGACGCGTTTTTCGAGGCAAAACGGCATGACTCACTATCCTTTTATGGGCTTGCTAGGTTCGGCAGGCAGAGGCGACGCGGCTTCGGCAATATCGAGGTGTTTTTCTTGTCGGATATGCCCACCGCCATGATGCGAAGCGCGTTTGCACGCCGAAATGCTGAAATCTTCGGGCAAATACGGGCGCAAAACAGGTGGAATGTCTTCTTTACGACTTCGAAGGTAATCTTCGATGAGGCAAAGCGCCGATGCCTCGGGCGAAATATTCGCCACCTCGGTCATGTATCGGAACAAAAGCGAAACCCAGCGCGTCTGCGATATGCCTTGCGTCGCATGGGACTCGACATAAATCCATTGCGCTAAGTCGTTGAATTTAGCGAAATAATCGCCCGCACAAATGCGATCCACACTCGTCGGATAGTTGGCGTTATTGACGAGAACGTCGTAATAGCGAGCAAAACGCTTAAACGCCGTCAACTCGGCAAAATCCATCGTGGGCGTTTGCAATACTTCGTATGGCGGGATCGATGAAAAGACGAGCCCCCATTCGTCGGCACGAAAATCGAGGGGTGAACCTCGCAAACGCTTGAGAATTCCAAGCTGGATCTCTTGAACACCCGACGATTTGAGGCGCTCAAAACCCGCGGCAAACTCTGCAAACGTTTCGCCAGGCAAACCCGCTATGAGATCGGCATGAATATGGACTCGCGTCGACTCGCGCATGATCTTGAGGTTTGCCAAAAGCCTGTCGGCATCGAGGCGACGCGATATGGCTTGCGCCACATGCGGCGTCAACGTTTGAACGCCAAATTCGATTTGAATTGCCCCAGGCGGATAAGCCGCCATCGCTTCCAGAAGCTCCGCAGGAATTTCGTGCGGTACCATTTCGAAATGAAGCGATACTTCGTCTTTATAGGGCATGAAAAAGGCTAGGATTTCGAGCGCTCGGCTGAGCGATGCATTGAGCGTTCGATCGAGGAATTTGAACGATCGAGCACCGCGATCGATGAGGCGTTCGAACGATTTGAAGAGCTTTTCGAGCGAGAAATACCGTAGCGGTTTATCGCCCGAACTCAGGCAAAATGCACAGCGATAAGGGCATCCACGCCCTGTTTCGACGTATAATATTCGGTGTTTGAGGTCGTCGTCTGTATATTCTTCGTAGGGAAGGACGAGGCTGTCAACGTCGGGTTTTGGTGCATAGATCACTTTGCGATCGAGGAGATCGGCATATTCGGGATACTCATCGACCGCTGCCTCGCGCCCACACAACGCGTCTACACAAAGCGCCGAAAACGCTCGCTCGCCTTCGCCACATATCACGACCGATGCCGAAGCAAATAACCCATCGCTCATGCGATCTTCGGGCATCGCGACCTCGGGGCCACCGATGAATATCCGTATCTCGGGGCGAGTTTTGTGGATCGTTTCGGCGAGCTGGCGCATGAAGGGCAACGACCAAAGATACACGCTTAAACCGATGATTTTGGGGGATTTTTGCAAGATTTCATCGGCAGCCTCGACTGGATCGTTTTGTATCGTAAACTCTAACGTCTCGGATCGATCGTATACGCGCGGGCTGAGATTAGCTCGCAATGTCTTGAGCGCAAAAGCGACATGAGAATAGCGTGCATTACACGCGACGAATATGATATCTGCCATTACGGTGCCTTTTCGATGAAACATAAACGACATATCGATGTGCTCAAGTGGCTCGTCTTGAGTCGCAACGCATACCTTTACCATGTTTATGCGACGATGTGACATTTCTTCGAAAAACCGACGCAATTTCACCTATGTGGAATGCGTTTGCATCGATTGGGTACAATAAGTTAGAATCAAGTCGTATTTTTAACAGCACATGAGGAGGTGCAGATATGTTTGATGACGATAACAAAAACGGTACACCCGAAAACCCAAACACCGAAGACAAAGCAAACGAAACGACGACTAGCGATGTCGAACAAGAGGCGACAAATGGCGAAGAAGCCAAACCTGCCGGCGAATCGAAGCTCGGCAAAGTCATCCCCTTCGATGCCATCGCCGAAGCCAATCTCGAAGTTGCCGACGCCAAAGAAGCCCTCGACGATGCCGTGAGAAACCTCAAGACTGCATTTATCGACCTCAAATCGCAATTCAAACCACTCTTGGCGACGATTAAAGAAGCCGCCGAAGCCATACGCGATACGCGTTCGGCAAATGCCGAAAGCGAAAAAACGGCTAAAGATGGTGGCGACGAAGCTGCGACAGAACAAACCGCCGATAAGGCCGAAGAAACTAAAGTCGAAGATGCAAAAGCCGACCCGCAAGTCGTCGAAGTGACGCGCGAAACGACCGAAGCGATAACGCAAGGATTGAAAAAAATCAAAGAGAGAATGAGCGCCGAAAAATTGAATCTCGGACACATTATCTCCAATGAGTTCGAATCTTATGCCGATAAACACCTCACCGACGCAGATTATACGATCGATGAAAACGGCAAACGCGTCGTCAAATTCGATGGTGCCTTTATGCAAACGCACGGCAATGAGATGATTCCCGAGCTCATCAAGGGCACGTTGGGAACTTTCTTCAGAAACATCTTGGGCGATGAAGTCGGCGATGCCATCGATACGACATCGGGCGACGACGAGAAAACCGATCAAACGGGCGATGCCAAAGACGAAAAAACGACGGACGAACCCAAAGTCGAATCAAATACCAATGAACCATCGAAGTATAAAGTCCAATTCGATTTTGCAAATGCTTTGGCGAATATGATTCAAAATGCCAAAGTCGTTCCCAAAAACGCCGACGATGCCACCGACGAAGAATCGATCGAGCGATCGAAAATCCTCGTCATCGAAAGTGCCAAGATGACCGAAGACGTGCTCAACGGCAAACCCGTAACCGATGCAACGGAACGCATCGAAAAAGCACTCGAAGAAGCCGAAAAGAAACGCGATCCCGATTATCAAAGCCCCGAAGATATCGAAGCCATCGACGAGAAGCATCGTAAAATCCTCGAAATGGCCAAAGAATTCGAACGCTCGATGGCAAAACCCGACCATCAAAGCGACGCAAAAGATCCTTCTTCGAAAGATTAACCTACATCGATTGCGCTCTTTCTCTCGGCGATAGATCCTCTAGGATCGTTTTTGCCAGGGGTTTGATTGAGCGCAATCGATTCTCGATCCATCGGCATTTTTTTTTGAAATCTCTCAGCCGTTTGGATCAATACATATATGCAACCTCGAAGACGCGATGAGAAACCGATCGTTTTTTAATCGCACGCGTGTGCCAAACAAAACCATTTGCGCGACGCATGACCATGGAGGTTGCCAATGAACCAGGAACTGAGAAATCGCTTTTTTACGACGCATTACGACGAAATCAATGCGCTATGCCATCGTGCCACGTATCGCATTTGCCAAATATATGGCTGGGCGATGCACCACGATATCCACGGCTATGTGATGGAGGGAATCGTGCGCGGAATCGACCGACTCCAAGGCGTCGCTCGTTGGCAAAACTTTTTGTACGTCTACGGCTACAAAAAGGGCTTGTCGGGGGCTCTCGAACTCTTAGGTCTCAAGCGTTGCCGTTCGACGTCGAAAATCGTCGGAATCCGGCTCAAATACGTCACGCCCTATTATTTAGACCAATTGAGCTGGACCCATAGCCCCCGGGCGCATCTCTATGAATGGATCAATACGACGGAATACCGCCTCGAACAGGAGTGCTTTTTCGACCAATTGCGCCCGAGTGTCGAGCGCAATGTCTTGGGATTGCTCATGGCCGATAAAACGCGCAAATCGATCGTCGATCGAGCCCATTTAAACGATACGTCGTATTGGCGCATCACGCATAATCTTCGAAAGATGTACGGGCGAGTGACGCGAAATCGGTCGATCGAACACCTCTATGCGAAATCGGCGACGGCTCAATACAAGTCGTTGAATTAAGCGATCTTTTTGAATCGAATCGAAGCCCATTCGCCCATCGTCTGCGTTTCGACGACGGCGAGGTTTGTACCATCGGTAAACGCCGTTTTGACCTCGTCGATCTCTTCGACGAGAATCCCCGAAAGGACGAGAATACCGCTTGGATTCATCGCGGCGACCATGTCGTCGCGGAGCGATTTGAGAACCGAAGAGATGATATTGGCGACGACGAGGTCGTATTGACGTTCGACGTCCCAGAGATCAGTGCGAGCAAAATTCGCAGAAACGCCATTGTCTTTGGCATTTTGCGCACTGACTTCGATGCAAATCGGATCGATGTCGATGCCATCGACATGTTCAATGCCACACAAAGCCCCGGCAATCGACAAAACGCCCGATCCGCAACCGATATCGAGCATCGATGAAATCGAATTTTCTTTCGATATTTCGTCGATTTGTCGAATGCAGAGCTGGGTCGTTTCGTGCAACCCCGTTCCAAACGCCATCCCCGGTTCGATGACGATCGTTTTGACGCCTTCGGGCGCCGTAAACTCGCACCATGGCGTGCGAATGGCAATGCGCGGCGAAACTTGGGCAGGCTTGAAATAAGCCTTCCAGCCGTCTTTCCACGAGTTATCCGAAAACGTTTCGATTTGCGTCGTCGTCGAGATGCCGTTTTGTCGAGCGAGTTGTTCGACGGCAGAACGAACTTCCGAGGCTTCGACAGCTTGGTCGGCGTTGAAATAGCATTGGAGCGCTTTCGTATCGGGGGGGAGATCTTTGCCGTCGAGCGTCGTCGGATCTTGCTCGTTTATCGTCGCCGCGCCGTAGGCATAGAGCGTTGCGCAAATCTCTTGTTCGAACAAATAGCGTTCAAAATGTTCGTCATCGGGGAGTGGATACAAGATCGAAAGGCGAATCCACGATTCGTTGTCCATGGGGGTCATTCCTTTTTTGAATAAGATGAGTTAATTATCTTTTAGGCTCGAATAAAATTCGAAGAGTTTAAATAAATCGTCGAAAGCCGCTTTGCGTTCTTCTGGATCGAGGAGTCGGGCGTCGAGAACGATCGCATCGGGGCTCGAAAAGACGGGGTATGGATTCGTCGTATCGCTCGGATCGGGCACGAAAGTCGACGACGAAAAATCGACGTATAGCCCGCTTGGGCGGAGCGATTTGTCTTGACCGAGCAATCGAGAATAGGGCGCGATTTCGTCAAAAAGGCAAACTTTATAGCCTTTATCGGTATCGTAGCGCGCATCGCGGCCTGCGGCGGGCCCTGCCATTTCGTAGCGGCAAGCGCCAAAAATGCGCGAAAAATCGAGTTCGCCGGCATCGCTAGCCCACGATATTTGGGCATAGACGGCCGGGACATCGTCGGCCGACAGACACGACACGATCATGTTCGCGCCTGGCGGCGCAAGCGGGCACGAAACGACATCGCCTATCGGGTGTTTGGCAGGAGCGCAAATTCCATGCCCCGTGAGCGTCGACAAGACGAGGGAGCAATCGACGCGCGCGACGCCGATGAAGTCGTATTCTCGATGGATTTCGATTTCGCCCCAGACGAAATCGTCGGCTGCGACGTCGCGCGCGGGAAGCGGGGGATCGGGCGGGACGACGATATCGCAAGAGGCGATATGCACTAAAGCGCATAGGGCAAACGCCAATCGCGAAAAGATAGACCGCGGAGCTGGCTTTGCCGAGGGTCGATCGGCGGTTTGAGTTCGTCGATTGGCGTTTGCCTCGTCGTCCCGCGTGGGGTTTTGACTTTGGTTCGATATGGGGATCTCAGATAGATTTGAGCGGCGATTGCAGACGGCTGAGATCTCGTGAAAAATGCGAGTTTTCAGGGGCATGGGCGATCTCCGAGGGGGGAACCGTTGCCGATATCGCCATTGAGACGGGGCGAGCAATAGATGATTTGTGCCCAAGTATTTTTGCATTTTATGCAAGTATTTTTGGAATCGGCGGCAAGTGCCCCAGATTCGCCCTGATTGAGCGAATAATCTTCGGAATTGGTGTGGAGATCGATCGTCCCGTGCGTGACGACGACGGCGGCGAGTTCGCCGATATCGTCGAGGTGAATATCGCCCGTTCCGATGATTTCGATCATCGTGAGGGACGGGATGGGGTTGTGGCGTCGGACGGAGACGGGGGCTTTGGGATTAAAGGCACCGGTAGTGCCGTCGAAGACGTTGTAGATGATGGGGCGATTGGCGCGTGGGTCGGTATCGATGAGGGCTAGAGCTTCGTCGACGTGGAGTTGGCGCGGCGCCCCCTGGGGCGACAAGTCGCCAGAATCGTCGTATCGGTGATGCCAATCGTAGATGCGCAAGGAGATGGGGCACTTGCCAGGGGTGAGGACTTGCGGTTCGAGGACGCAAAGCCCGGCGCCCAAGGCGTGGACGATTCGCGGCGGAACTGAGATCAAATCGCCGCATTTGACGGGGCAGAATTGGAGGATGTCTTCGAAACGGTGGGCATTGTTGGCAGCATCGTAGAGTTGTTGGCGCGTCGTGCCCGGTTTGATGCCCAAATAGACGCCGGCATTGGGCTCGCAACGGAGCACGAGCCATGCTTCCCACTTTCCGCAACAGGCGACGGGGAGCGATCGATCGTCGATATCGGGGTGGATTTGGACCGAGAGATTGCGCTTGGCGTCGATGTATTTGACGAGCAGTGGGGTTTTTTGTCCCCAGACTTGGCGATGGGCAGAACTGAGCCAGTAGCAGGCGTTATTTTGATCGGCGAGTAATTCGGCAAAAGTGCGATTATCAGCTGTATCGCATATACTTGGGAGCTCTTTTGTCGTAGAAAATTCCCACGATTCACCGATAATTTGTGGAAAATTCAAATCGAGATTTGCCTTGATATGGCGCGCAATCGACGTACCGCCCCAAGGGGTGCGTTTGTGATCGGTGAAGTTATCGGAACGGAATTTGACGAAATGGGGAATCATGGACCAAAGCCAATATAGAAGAAAAGCGGTGAGTTGGGGGGATGGGGGCGATAGCCCCCAATATCAACGCGCGCGTATTGACCGATAGGGAAATAGCGCGCGGCGCAACCGTATCGCCCAACGGGCGATAGGTGCGCAAAAAAACCGTATCGCCCGCAAGCGATAGGTGCGATGTGACCGTATCGTCGCAGGCGATAGTTGTAATACAACTTTTTTGTTACACCCTTACATACAAAATGCAAAAAAGACGATTAATTCTTTGGTTGATCGAGTTTTGTTCGGCGTTTGGAGGCATCCTCAGCGAGTTTGTGGTAGCGATACTTTTTGATAAACTGGTCGAATTGTTCGTATGCTTCGGCGTCGTTTCCCGTTTTTTCGGCCGAGACGGCGCGGTAGTAACGCGTGTTGGCGTCCATTTCGGCATTGAGGTCGCCTGGCTGGATGCGCGCGAAGAAGCGGCGTGCGCCTTCGAAATCGCTCGTTTGATAGAGTGCCATGGCGAGGAAGTAGTAGAGTCGCGGGGCGTATGCGGTGCTTTCTTTGAGGCTGAGGCTTTTGAAGAAGGCATCGCGTGCTTGCTCGAAGTTTTTGTCGTTATAGAGCATGATGCCGTTGTTGAAGGCGTTTTCGGCGAGTTCCCAGCGGATTTGGTCGATGCGATGTGCGAGTAGTGCGCGTTCGGCGGGGTGCGTGATGCGGTCGTTGGTGTCGTTGAAGCTCTCGACGGCCTCTTCGAGTTGGCCGTTTTCGATGCGTTTGAAGATTTCGAACGCGGCGACGGCGCCTTGTTTTTCCTTCTCGTATTCGGCGGCGAGGATGTTTTTTTCGTTGAGCGTACTTGTATAAACTTCGTGTTTGAAGCGCAATTCTTGATATTTAGCGCTATTTTGCTTGTTTACACCGAAGAAAATTCCGACCGCGGCGACGGCGACGAGGATGACGAAGCCGACAGTGAGGTAGAGGGCGTAGCGGCGTTCGTTGAGGGCGTTGGTGTTTCGGAGCTGTGTGAGTGTATCGATACATTGCGTTTGAATGTCGCGCTGTTGAGCGAGCAATGATTCGAGTTTGGCGGGGATGGGCGTGGGCGTGTCGGCGGGTTCGGCGGGTGGTGGCGTTTGGCGGCGTCGGGCTTTTTGGGCGGCCAATGAGCGAACCGATGCTTGGGGCTCGGTCGGAGTGGCGGGATCGGGGGCGGCAGGCGCTGCTTTTTCGTCGTCGGTTCGGAGGGCGTCGAGGGGCGAGCCGTGTTCGACAGCGGGAGCGGGCTTGAGTGCGGCGATCGATTGGCGTTCGAGCGATTTATTATCTTCGGTATTTTCAGTCGATTTTTGATTTTTACGCACCATTTGCGATTGCGACTCGAATTTATCGTCTGATAATTTGGAGTTTAGAGAATCGTCTGTCGGTGCGTCGTCGAGCAAAGGCGACGGCGTTTCGGCAGGTGCGCCGGCCGGTTGCGGATCGCGTGCCACGGGGATGAGATCGAGCAGCGAATGGTGCGAGCGCGTCGAAGCGCGAGCTGCGTCGGAGATGAGATCATCGCCGAGGAGCGACCCCGATGGGGCATCGCCGACGGCGGGCAGATCGACGACCGAGGCCGTCGAGGCGCTAGATCGCTTTCTGCGTTTGAGTTTTGCGGGATTCATCGTCGTCAGATCGTCCATTTTTTTGCGCTATCCCCAAATCGTTATCGTCGTGTGTCGCATAAAAAGCATTTATCGCCCCCTATTCCCCAATTCTTTTGTGCAAGAAGCGGCGGCATGGGCGGAATGCGCGGTCTTTTAACAATACCATGGAAATTAAGCACCTTATTTTTTATCCACGATGCAACGAAGGCAAATGCGTATTCATTTTTTGAACAGGATCAGGATCAATTCTCTATCCGTGAAGATTTTGACTCGGAAACCCCTACGGGGTTCATTTGGGGCGTCAACCGTGGGCTACTCGCCCTCCCCCCCTACGGGGTTCATTTGGATTAATCCATCCTCGATGTGCTGGTGGACTCACCGTGAGTCAAAGCCTTTTCCAAAGTTAAGAGAATGATAAAATGCGGTAGCCCTGCAAAAAGGCGCGGGGTTTGTTGACAAATGAGTGCAATACGGAGTACAAGAGCGCGGTTTATCGGGCAAAGTGTCTGATTTTGAAGAGTATCGCGATAGGGAACAAACCATGAGCATTCGCAAAGCAGGCGAGACGAACGTCGGTAGAAAGCGCAATCACAACGAAGACAGCTTTTTAATCGTTCACGATCAGCTTTTGTATATCGTAGCAGACGGTATGGGTGGTCATGCGGCTGGCGAAGTCGCAAGTCGTATGGCGGTCGAAACCGTATCACAGTTTTTTAAGGATACGGCAGAAGACGACGAGATCACTTGGCCCTTCAAGATGGATCGGCAAAAGAAGTACGAAGAAAACCGTTTGGTGACGGCGATTAAGTACGCGAACTTGCGCATCTACGAAGAAGCACTCGCCAATGCGAAGAAAAAAGGCATGGGAACGACGATCGTCGCCGTGAATTTCACGCGCGATGGCGTGTATTTGGGCCACGTCGGCGACTCGCGAATTTATCGCTTCCGCAAGGGCGAGCTCAAGCAGATGACCGAAGATCATTCGCTTTTGAACGACTATATTAAAATGAAAGTCTTGACCGAAGACGAGATCAAGAATTTCCCGCATAAAAACGTCATCGTTCGTGCATTGGGTATGAAAGACAACGTCCAAGTCGATGTGTCGTTCGAAGTCCCCGAACACGAAGATATTTACTTGCTTTGCTCGGACGGTTTGTCGGGCGAAGTCCCCGATGAACAAATGCAAGAAATTTTGCGCGAAACGGGCAACGACCTCAAAGCCGGTTGCTCGCGGCTCATCCAGCAAGCGTGCGAAAACGGCGGTAAAGACAACGTCACGTGCGTCTTAGCCCAATACATCAACGATTCGTTATAAGATCCCCCGCCCCGTTGGGGCGTGGTTATCTAGTTTTTTTAGAGAAATCCCGCCCCGTTGGGCGGGATTTTTTTTTACCCCCGGCGATGGGGCGGGGGTACTCGCGTCGCTGACCTCACCCCCTAACCCCCTCTCCATGAATGGCGAGGGGGAATGGACATCTGCCTACGGCAGATGTGAGAAATATGGCGTGGGGGAATGGACATCTGCCTACGGCAGATGTGAGAAATATGGCGAGGGGGAATAGACATCTGCCTACGGCAGATGTGAGAAATATGGCGAGGGGGAATAGATAGATTTATATGGATTGGGGGTGCTTTTACCTTCCGGCGATGGGGCGGGGCTACTCGCCGCAACCCCTAACGGGGTTGATCGCGAAAACGCTCAATCGTCGTTTGCCAAATTCATAATGAGCTGGAACATGGCTTCGGAGGCGATGGGAAGCGCCGATTCATCGAGTGTAAATTTATCGGAATGCGACGGCGGGATCTGAATATTATTCGGCTTAACCCCCATCATGGCATAGAATGATGGAATTTTATTAGAAAAGTACGAAAAATCTTCAGCAGCGAGGTTCATGCTGACGTCTTTGGCGCATCCGAGGGCAGACCAAATGTTTCGGGCAATGGCGACGATTTTGTCGTCGTTGGCGACGGCACTTGCGCCGTAATAGAGTTTGGCGACGAGTTCGGTTTCGGTCGCTTGTGCTATGCCACGGGCGACGGTTTCGATGCGGTGAAATATGGCATCGAGCTCGGCGCGCGATGTGGCGCGGATAATCCCTTCGCATTGGGCATGGTCGGCGACGACGTTGAAGGCGTTGCCCGCGGTGAGTGTGCAAATCGAGACGACTTCGGGGCGTGCGGGTCGCGTGCGTCGGAGCGCGGCATAAATCGCGCAAACGGCCTGCGAGGCGGCCCACAGGGCATCGCGCCCACGCTCTGGGTAAGCAGCATGTGCCGATTCGCCGTGGAATTCGAGCGTAAACCGCCCCGATTCGGCCCAAATCGCGCCTTGGCAAATCCCCATCACGCCCGCCTCGAGCGTCGGGTCGCTGTGGAGCGCGACCATTTTGCATAGCCCAAACCGCTCGACGACGCCTTCACGGCACATCAAATCGGCGCCCGACGGAATTTCGCCCGGCGCCCCCTCTTCGTTGGGCTGGAACACGAACGCAATGTCGCGTTTCGCGCGCGGAGCCGCCGCCACTTTTTCCGCCACGTCGATCGCAACGGCCATGTGCGAATCGTGGCCACAGGCGTGCATACAGCCATTGGTCGAGCGAAACGGCACATCGGTCTTTTCGACGATGGGCAACGCATCCATATCGGCACGATACGCCACGGCGCCCACGTCGGGGCTCACGCCGCGCCAAATCGCCACAACCCCCGTATGCGCCAATTTCTCGTGAATCTCGTAACCTAGCTCTGCAAGCCTTTGCGCAATGTATTGCGACGTCCAATGCTCCTCGTATCCGAGTTCGGGGTGCTGGTGCAACAAACGCCGCGTTTCGATAATATCCATCATCATCCTTTGTTTTTAGTCAACAATCGTCGTTTTTTTGTGGGGCTACGGCTATGTGCTCACTGCGTTGCGCGCATACGCCTCCGCGGTGCGCCTATTTCTGCGAAATACGGCGCACTTGCCGCGCTATGTGCTCACTGCGTTGCGCGCATACGCGCGGCTTCTACCGACGGTAAACCAATACGCGTTCATAAGCTTCGCTCTTATTCGCATCGCGAACATAGAGCCGCACCGTATTGAGCCCTTTCTGAAGCGGAATCGTCGCCGAAATCTGACTCTGCCCTGCTACAATCGGCTGATAGGCGACTTTTTGGTATTGGTATTCGTGATCGATTTCGTATGCCGTATAGATATAATAGTCTTTGAGCGGCGCAAATCCCGTCACACTCGCTCGGAGCTCGAACGAATCTTTATCGGTAACATGTGGCATTTGTTCGAGTTTAATTCGCGGAATCGTCGCTATCGTCGTAGGATCTACGGGTGTGATATCGGTTTGCGTCGTCGCATCGAGGGCTGTCGTGGCGACCCATCCCATCACTTCGCCCGCTTTGATATGGGCAAAATCGCCGACGATGGCATCGCGCTGGACGACGGTTCCCACGGGCAAATCGATGAGGGCATTCGACGTCGACGTCGGCGATACGTGGAGTTTTGCATCGGCATTCAAGACGACGTTGCCTTGTGCTTTTTCGACGCGTGAGGCGTCGATATCGTCGGATTTCGACGTTTTGAAAGCGATGTTTTCGACGAGCATGCGCGTCGAAGCCTTGTCGTAGACGTGCAATTCCATGGCGACATCGGCCGAGGTCACTTGCGTCGTCTTAAACGTAAAATCCCGCACAAATCGCTCGCCCATGGCGAGTGATCCGGCCTCGGCGCGGGCATCGAGGAGCTTGATTTCTTGCGATTTGTTTTTGAGGAAGACGAGGGGTTTTTCGGCGACGCCCGAGCCATCGTTGCTCACCCAGAGGCGCACGGTCACCGTTTCGTCGTCGTCGAGTAGCCCATTGCCGACGTCTTGGGAATCGCCATCGCGGTCGATGATGGCGTAATGGATCGTGAAATCGGGTTGTGGGCGTTCGACGGTTTCGAGCTCCATCGCCGCAGAAGTGAGGCGTTTTTCGGGGATTGGCGTGCCATCGTCGAGATACAGCCCGATGCTGAGATTGTCGACGCGCGACGTTTGTGCGCGATTCGATTTGATCTTCATTTCGCGCGTCACCGACGCCCCTGGCGCGATATAGCCGAAGATAAATTCTCTGTCGTTGACGCGCCCAAACGTCGATTCGGTGCGCCCCGAAACGCGATAAACGGGTTCGGTTCCCAAGTTCGTCGCCGTCGCGCGAATCACGTACGTATCGCCTGCCGATATGCGATTGTCGGGTTTATCGGTCGAGAGCTCGACGCGCAACTGTGGATTATCGGGGTTTTTCCCCTTTTGCCAGTCGATGCCGCGTTCTTTGAGAGCCGAAACGAGAATGGCATCTTCTTCGTTCTGCAAAGAGTCGGCCGACGCGATGAACTTCTCGATCATCGCCTCGCGTTCGTTTGCACTCCCCGTTCGCTTGAGGATTTGTTCGGCTAGCCTGACTTGCGGGTCGTCGCTAGGTTTCTTCGATTTAGGCTTTGCTTTGATGATTTTATCGACGTCTTCGAGCGTAATGACCGAATCTTCTTCGAAATCGTCTTCGGGCAAGGCATAGCGTTGCGAAAGGTATCGCAAGGCGTAACTCGATTTTTGGTCTTTGACGGCTTTTTGATTGACGAGGTGGCCGCCCAAGCTCTCTTCGCGACGCACCCACGGTTTGGGATAGAGATCGATATCGCCGTCGCGCGCGACCATGGGCACGAGTCGGATATCGGGCACGATGCCGACCGATTGAATCGACATGTTGCCCGGGGTGAGATATTGCCCGATGGTGAGTTTGAGCGCCGATTTATCGGGCAATTCGTAGAGGACTTGAATGCTGCCCTTGCCGAAGCTCGTATCGCCGACGATGAGGGCTCGGCCGTTGTTTTTGAGCGCTCCGGCGACGATTTCGGAAGCCGAGGCCGACGACGAATCGACGAGTACGACAATCGGATAATCGGCTTGTGTCGTGCCTTTGGTCGCTTTGCGCGATTGCGAAAGCGTATCGTTGACGCCGACCGTCGTGACGATCGTGCCCGAAGAAAGGAAATTGTCGGCGATCATGACGGCTTGATCGAGAAGACCGCCGGGATTGCCGCGCAAATCGAGGATGAGCCCGTGGATGCCCCCCATTTCGGCATTGAGCTTCGAAAGCGCCTTGTCGATATCGCGCTGGGAATTGCCTTGGAAGCTCTTGAGCTTGATATAGCCAATTTTGTCTTTGAGCTTTTCGGATTCGACGCTCGGGATGCTGATTTCGGCGCGAGTAACGTCGATATTTCGCGGCGATTTCCAGCCTTTGCGCATGACAGAGAGGTGGACGACGGTATCGGGATCGCCCTTGAGCAAATCGACGGCTTCGCTAATGTTCATATTGAGCGTTGGCGTGCCATCGATCGTGAGTATTTGGTCGCCTTCTTCGATACCCGCGCGTCGCGCGGGCACGTCGTCATCGACTGGTTCGACGACGATGAGAACGCCATCGACCATGCGGACGACGATCCCAAGGCCACCGAATTTTCCTCGGTTTCCTTCCATCATGCTGCGATATAATTCGGGCGAAAGGATAACGCTATGGGGATCGAGTGCCATTAACATGCCATTAATCGCATCGTATTCGAGTTCGCGAGGTTTGGCATCGGCGGGCAAATAATCTTGGACAAATCGCAAGATACTGCGCAATCGCAAGCTCATCTCCCAAAGGTTGCCGATATCTTCGAGCGAGAAAGTCTTTTCGGCATTGCCGATTTTTGCCGTCACTTGTGTGGGGGATTCTTTGACGGGTTTGTCGAAGATGAGCAAGAGTTCGGGGAGGCTCTTTTGCAAGTTATCGAGCGAAGAAACGAGCATTTGGTTGGGATTGAGCCGATCGGGATCGACGTAGTTTTGCTGCAACTGGAGGAGTACGCGGTTGAAGACTTGGAGCGCGGCAATGTCGTGATACGACGTATCTTCGCGCGTCTGCGCCATGAGTTCGGATCCATCCCATTGGAAGGCGTAATGGCCATCGCGATTGACGACCGACATGCACAGCCCGCCAATCGTCAAAGATGCGACGATTCCCCAGTATATCCAACGCGCTTTACTCAACTTCTACCTCCGTATCTGGTGCGAATCTGGCGTTTGAGGCGACCGACGCTCGCGCTATCGGCCCCTCCCTCTCCCACATCAAACGACATTGTACGCAATTTCATTGCGTTTTTTAGAGTTTTTCTGTGATTTCTGTCTTTATCTTCGACGCCCTACGCCTCCCACGTCGTCGAAGCCTAGGAGATTGGGCAATGCAACATCGCCCAAAAGCGTAGCTTGAGCCCGTATTGCCCAACGGGCAATAGGGCGAAAAAAAGCCCGTATTGCCCAACGGGCAATAGGGCGAAAAAAAGCCCGTATTGCCCAACGGGCAATAGGGCGAAAAAAGCCCGTATTGCCCAACGGGCAATACGGGCGAAAATAAAAAAAACAAAATGTCAATAAAAATCGACAGCCGGTGCGAAGGGAACGTCGAATTTTAGCGCAAGATCGATTCGAGGACGACGGAGGCGGCTGTTTTATCGTCGCGATATTTGACGATGATGGGGGCGTAGAGGCTGAGGCCGTTTTGGCGGGCAAATGGCGTGTCGACGGCGCGAGAGCCGGGAACGACGACGGCGTTTTCGGGGACGTGGAGGACGCCATCGATGGGGCGAATGACGGTTTCGTTGACGAGGTCGTAGATGGGGGTGGCGCGCGTGATGATCGTGCCGGTGGCGATGACGGCGCCGCGGTGGACGTGTGTGCCCTCGTAGATGCCCGAGTTTCCGCCGATAAATGCGGTGTCTTCGACGATGACGGGGAGTGCGCCGACGGGTTCGAGGACGCCACCGAGTTGAGCGGCGGCCGAAATATGGCAGTTTTCGCCGACTTGTGCGCATGAGCCGACCGTGACGTGCGAGTCGATCATCGTGCCGCGTCCGATATATGCGCCGATGTTGACGTAGGCGGGTGCCATGATGGTGACGCCGGCGCCGATGTAGGCGCCACGACGGACAGCCGTGCCGCCGGGAACGATGCGAATGCCGCGCGTGGCGAGCGATTGCTGGGCGGGCCAGAGATTGTGCTTGTCGCAGAAATGGGCGTCATGCGAATGCGATTCGACGAGACGACCGAGGCGGAAACCATATAATATGAGCTGTTTGACGTCTCGTGCGACGTGCCAATGACCGCTGGCATCGGGGCTAGCGGCTCGGCATTCGCCCGATTCGAGTGCTTCGAGAAACGATTCAAATGCCGCATGTGCGGCGCTCATATCGCGATCGACGTCGACATCGCGCGCGGCAAGTGCCGATTCTATCGTTTGTTTCCACGATGAAAGATGGGCAAGCTGTTCCATGATCTATCCATATTATATGTTATTTGAGTTATTTTATACGTTCTTTTGCGCTACGTCGCGTCTTCTCGACGTCGATGAAATCGCGCAAACAACTGTGACAATCTTTGCGCATGAACCTAGAATAGTAGCATTTTTTCATCGAATCGAGCGGGAGCAAGACGTTTTCGTAGAGTTCTTGGTCGACTTCGCCATAGGCTTCGAGGATTTCGAGCCGTTCTCGACAGTTTTTGACCCCCGTGCGCCAAATGGCGACGCCCGTTTTGAGCCATTTTGGGACGCGCGATGTATCCATGGCGTCGTATGCCGCCAAGAGCCGTTCTTTTCGGACTTCGTAGCGATCGAATGGCGACGATATGATGAGTCGAGCGATTTCGGCAACGGGCATGTGCTCTTGCACTAGCGCCGTCATGCGCTTGTATTGATCGCGAGAGTTCATGAAATCGTAGACGATTTCTGCGACCGATGGATTGCGCGATGCGTCGGGAACGACTTTGAGCAAGTCGACGAGCACGGAATAGATTTCGTCGTAGTCGCGATCGGCTTTTTTCACGCTATAGAGTGCGACGAGATAGAGGCGCTTGAAATTCGGGTGCGACATATAAGTCGATTTCACCGCCTGTAGCGACACGAGTGCTTGATCGTAGTTTCCGGCCAACAAATTCTCGGCCGCCGATACGACATTTTGGTCTTTGCTCAGTTCGCTGTCGTACGAAATCTTGTATTTTTCTTCGTAATTATAGGGCTGAGGCTTCGAGCTGGCCGCTTTTTGCGCCTCTTGATAGATGACCGTGCCCGTATCGTCGTCGATCGATTCGACCGTGTCGCCGTCTGAGCCAAAAAGCACCTTATTAAATGCCAAGATGAGGGCAAGAGCGAGTAGAACGCCGATGACGCAGACGGCGACGATGACGATGAGACCGCGTTTTCCGCCCTCGGTTTTGGGAATCGCCGCTCGCAGGTCGGCTTTGATGTCTTTCGGAATGAGGTTTTTGATATCTGCCGTAATCGAACTGGCGAGCGCCTTCGGATCGGTGATGGTAATGGTGATTTTGCGGAGATCGGGTTTGCCTTTGGCCGGTTTGGGCGTTTCTTTGGCATCGAGCCCCGAGCGATCGGCGTCGTTGGCTTGATTTGACCCATCATTGGCTTGTTTATCGCCTGCATTGGCATGATCGGCACTAGACGCCATTGCTTCTTGCGTCACGGGGGCGACGCCGACGGCAGTAGCCGCAGAATGCGCCGTATTTTTCGCGCCATTTTGGGCATTTTGAGCGGCTTGGACGGCGCGTGCGGCGATGTTTCGATCGATTTCTTGTGATGGCGACAAAACTTGCCCACCCATGACCGGTGAGACGAGTTCGAGCGGATTACCCGAAAGCGAAATGATGACTTTGTCGAGGTCGGCAATGGCGTCGGCAGCCGTTTGGTAGCGATTGGCGGGGTCTTTCTCGAGGAGTTTTTGGACGATCGCATCGAATTTTTCGTGTTGATCGATGGAATCGTCGATGTGAGGCGGTTTTTCGCTCAGCTGGCGATGGAATAATTCGACGTAATTGGCGCCGACGAAGACGGTTTTGCCGGTGAGCATTTCGAAGAAGACGCAACCGGCGGCGTAGAGGTCGGCGCGCGCATCGATTTCGCAATCGCCGACGATTTGCTCCGGAGCCATGTATTGAGGCGTGCCATAGATTTCGCCGGCATGGGTAAGCGTTCCGCCTTCGCGCCCAGGCACGGGATCGACGTGAGCGATGCCGAAATCGAACAATTTGACGATATTGGCGACGCCATTTTTCGTCGTCAACATCATGTTATCGGGTTTTACATCACGATGGACGACGCCGTGTTCGCTGGCACATTGAAGGGCGCTCAAGAGCTGACGCATGATGAACGAGGCATCGAGAGGCGACAAACGCCCAACGGCACTGAGTCGATGCGTCAGCGTTTCGCCATTGAGCCGCTCCATCACAAAATAGAGCTCGCCCGACGCGAGCTCGCCAAAGTCGACAGCCGTACAAATATTGAGATGATCGAGTGCACAAGCCGCCTCGGCCTCGCGTCGAAACCGCTCGACGTTCGTCTCTTTCATCGCAACATCGCTGTGGAGAACCTTTATCGCAAAGCGTTTGGGCATGTAGATGTGTTCGGCTTCGTAGACCGAACCCATATTGCCCCCCCCTAATCTCGATACTATGCGATATTTCCCCGCTATTTCATCGCCCGTACGAAGCTCCATCCTGTCGCACCTCTTTGCGTCAATTTCATATACGTGCTAAGCGCATATACCGTCGCACACTACCATATCGCTTCGCAATCTCAAAAGACATTCCGACCATTTCGACACCACTTTTTGATCGACGCACCAAAACGGCAAAAATTTACCTACATGTCATTCTGTTATGCTTTAATTGAAAAGGCGTTTGTGATAGAGATAGTGGCGAAAAATCGAAATCTTGCGAGCACCTTTGGCGACGGCGAGATATCGGTTTATAGCAAATAACACGAAGTAAAATACGATACTCCACGCACGAAGGAGACCTTAACGCTATGGATAATACGCAGTTAACGGCAATGACGGTCAAGGATTTGCGCGAATGCGCAAAACGCCTTGGAATTAAGCGCATATCGACGCTTAAGCAAAAAGATCTCATCGAAGCCATCGAAGCCACGGGGAAAGCGGCTAGCGCCGTCATCGCCGATGTCTTGGCAGAAAAAGAAAGTGCAAAAGCTGGCGATAAAGCGACGAAAACTGATAAGGCGGCTAAAGCTAGCGACAAAGCGGCAAAAACCGATAACTCGGCAAAAACCGATAAAGCGGCAAAGACCGATAAAGTAGCGAAGACCGATAAAGCGGCGAAATCGGCCGATACGACCGAAGACGACGATAAATCGGCGAAGAAATCGGCCAAATCGTCGAGCGCGAAACCAAAGGCAAAACGCGCTGGATCAAAAGCCGGCAAAGGCTCGAATATCGACGATAAATTGGCAAAAGATCTCGAAGATGATGCAGAAATCGACGAAGATCTCGAAGATGATGCAGAAATCGACGAAGTAGACGACGAGAAAGCCGCGGAGGAAGAACTGCGCGAACCCGATTCGATTTTCATCGATCGCGGTGCTATTCTTCCAGAGTACATTCCCGGGACGTGTTTGTATGCCCTCATCCGCGATCCGGGCACGCTTTTCGTCTACTGGAATACGACATTTGAAAGCCCCAATGGCTGGGTTCTCACGGCCTACGATGCCTCGGGCAATGTTTTGCAATCGTTCACGTCGCCCATGCGACGCAGTGGTCGCGGTTATTTCCGCGTTCCAACGGCTCGCGTTTCGCGCGTCACGCTCTCGCTCATCGACGAAAGTGGCCATAGCGAAGTCAGGCTCGAATCGCGCATTCGCATTGCGCAACAACTCGGTATTGCGCAATTGGCGATCGATCACGGGGAACGCTGGGTCGATTTTAATCATCATCAAGTCGTCTACGAAGCGCCTGCACAAGGGCGAGCCCCGGGCTACGATGCCGTCGTGGCGCAGGCACAAGCTCAAGCGCCAGGCGTCGTTTGGACGGGGGGCGGCTATAACCGCGCACTCGACGAACAGAATATGCCCAAAGACGCGACTTCGTCGCGCTTCGGGCGTCTCTCCGACACGCCTTCATCTGACTCGCATATCGGCGGCTTCGCAAGCTCCGATAAACTCGTTCGCCGATAAATCGATATCCCTTGCAGTGCGATTCTCTTTCGACTGCAAAGCGATGCGGTTTCTTTCTTCTGATTAAACGGCTCTACGCCTTATCGATATATTCAAGGATGCATTTATGAGTTTACAAGGCTATCTCAGCATCGTCCTGCATGCACACCTCCCGTTCATCCGTCACCCCGAATACCCCGACTTCCTCGAAGAAGACTGGTTGTTCGAGGCCATGACGGAGACGTATATCCCGCTTTTGCGCATGATGCGCCGTCTGTGCGACGACAAAATCTATTTCCGCCTCACGATGAGCCTCACGCCGCCGCTGTGCGAAATGCTCGCCGATCCCTTGCTCCAAGAACGCTATGTTCATCACATCGACAAGCTCTCCGAGCTCGCCGAACTCATGCGCAAAGAAAAAATCGGCACTCCATTCCAAGATGCCGCCGCCGCGCAAGCCGACGAAATCGCCGAAACAAAGCGACTTTTCGAAAACGAATGGAATCGCCAACTCCTACCCGTGTTCAAAAAATTCCAAGACGACGGCGTCTTAGAAATCATCACGTGCGGCGCGACGCACGGATTTTTGCCCCTCATGGCGACCGACGAGGCGCGTCGCGCCCAAATCAGCATCGCCGTCAACAACTATAAAAAGCACTTCGGACGCGCTCCGCGCGGTATCTGGCTTCCCGAATGCGCTTTCGTCCCCGGGATCGATGCCCTCTTGGCCGAAAACGGCATTACTTTCTTCATCCTCGAATCCCACGGGCTCACACAAAGCAATCCGCCCGCTCGATACGGCACGTTCCGCCCCGTCATCACCCCCGGCGGCGTCGCCGCCTTTGCCCGCGATCTCGAATCGTCTCGACAAGTTTGGAGCGCCGAAATCGGATACCCAGGCCACCCCGATTACCGCGAATTCTACCGCGATTGCGGGTTCGACCTCCCCTATGCCGAAGTGCGCCCCTACCTCCACGCCGACGGCGTGCGACGCAATACCGGGCTCAAATTCTTCCGAATCACGGGCAAAGTCCCCCTCGATCGAAAAGAACCTTACGTCCCCAATTGGGCTGCCGACCGCGCCGCCGAACACGCCGGAAACTTCCTCTTCAATCGACAAGCACAATGCCGCTACCTCAAACAAGTCTTGGGCACCACGCCCCATATCACCGCGCCTTATGACGCCGAACTCTACGGGCATTGGTGGTACGAAGGCCCGAAATTCCTCGAAATGCTCATGCGAAAAGCCGCCTGCGACCAAGACGAAATCCGCATGATTACCCCGAGCGAATACCTACAAATCGAAACCGTTCACCAAGAAGTCATGCCATGCCTCTCGAGCTGGGGCGCCAACGGCTTCTTCGAAGTCTGGCTCAACGACGGAAACGACTGGATCTACCCACACCTACACTGCGCCGAAGAACGCATGGTCGAACTCTGCCAGCGATTCCCCGACGCCCAAGGCGACCTCAAACGCGCTCTCAATCAAGCCGCGCGCGAACTCCTCTTGGCACAAGCCTCCGACTGGGCGTTCATCATCACGACGAATACTTCGGTCGAATACGCCGAAAAACGAACGCGCGACCACATCGCTCGATTCAACGGCATCTACGCACAAATCGTCGAAAATCGACTCGAACCACAATGGATTTCCGAGCTCGAATGGAAAGATAACATCTTCCAAGAAATCGACTACCGCGCCTATATGCCCGTCGACCGGCATCCACATGCCGGCGCCGTCTACACTTCCGACGACGATTAATTCTCTTCGCGCAAATCGCACTAGATCTATCGCGTTCTAAACCCGCCCGCACTTCGGGCGGGCTTTTTCGTTTCCGCCCCCCATCGCCGTGACGCGGATTGTTGGGCTAGATTTATCCAAATCGCCCTAGATCTATCGCGTTCTAAACCCGCCCGCACTTCGGGCGGGCTTTTTCGTTTCCGCCCCACCCATCGCCGTGACGCGGATTGTTGGGCTAGATTTATCCCAATCGCCCCATACATGCGCAAAATTCAATACATCAAACTCAAAACTGAATTTTGTTCATTATCGCGCCTCAAAAAATGGAACTATCCAATGAGAAAACAAAAGACATCGCGAGCAAAAGAACGATTTATTTTTTGCCTCCACTGTTCCAAATGTCGTATAATTGCCGACATTCAATCGTGCCATTGCCCCTTGGCCCAATACAGGAGGCAATTAAACCGTTGGCACTTTGCCACGGGAATTCAAACGACGGATGCCGACGATGAGCGAACTCAACGACAACACCAATAACAATCGTGTAGTATCAGAATCAAATTCTGCTACACAAACGACGACCCAATCTCAATTCGATAAATCAGCCGATTCCATCGAATTAGATTCAAACTCGGCAGTCCCCGACGATCCCATACAGGAATCCGATGGCGCAAAACCCACGGAATTGCTCGATCCCGTCAAACAAACCGTCGATGCGTCTCCAGCGCCCCAAACACGCGATTCACATCGCAGCATCCCCGCCGCCAAACCGATCGAAC
>SAMEA104315420__coassemble_364_pt1 | contig 32239 bp, 20 predicted proteins | sample SAMEA104315420__metabat2_high_PE_047 | metagenome-assembled genome bin SAMEA104315420 (sample SAMEA104315420) | gut metagenome | biome: Monkey gut; feature: monkey-associated habitat; material: faeces | place: China | collected 2013 | reverse complement strand
AATGTCACTCGTCTGTATGGTATTGAACAGATGAATATCGGCAGAAGAGAAGGAATAGAAGAAGGAATGGAAAAAGGGAAGGAAGAAGAAAAAAAAGCAACTGCAAGCAATCTTCTTGCATTAAATATGGACATGCCTTTTATCGAAAAAGTGACGGGGCTTTCTCAAGCGGAGATATTAAAGCTGAAAGAGCACTAAACAGATACTACGGCAAGCGCCTTGCAATATTCTCACTACAGCACCTACCACACGCAAAGTGATGGCGCTAGAAAACACGCCCTATGATAACTATAGATTGGTGTTATTCGATTACATATATTACTACAACTTGGATTTTACGATCCATCGATACATCCATTGCGACGAAGAACGCCGACTCGCGACTGCAAAAAAATGCGGGCGTATGCGCGCAGTGAAACGAGCACATAGCCGCGGCAAGTTGCGCGTATTGGCAACGCCAATAGCGCAACCGCGTAGGCGTATTGCCTGCAAGGCAATAGCCGTAGCCCCACCAAATGACATTGATGATTGGGCGGCCAGTTTGGCAAATGCTAGGCGCGGGATCTAAGAGGAGCAAATAAATCGGCGACATTTGGGTCGGGTGGTTTGGGTATTTTGGGCGCAGGCGTGCGATAACCACGATTAAACGTTACTTTTTGGGGGGAATGTGCGAAAAGGGCGGGCGTTTGCAGCGGCGACGGTTGAGCGCTGGCTGCTTGTTTTCGTCATGAGGAGGTATGACAGCATGGAAATATCGGATATTGCATCGAAATTGACGGATCTTCGGGCGCGTTATGACGAGTTGCGGAGGTATCTTTGACATCGACCACGCCAAAGAGGAGATAGAGCGCATCAATGCGGAGTCGCACGAGCCCGGTTTTTGGGATGACAGCGACAAGGCGCAGGCGAAGATGCGCGAGAAGGGGAATTACCAGACGATTGTGGAGACACTGGCGGCGCAGGAGCGCAGGCTAGACGATGCCGAGGTGTTGATTGCGATGGGCAAGGAGGCCGACGATTTGTCGGTTGTGCAAGAAGCATTGCCCGAGCTCGATGAGGCTGAGAATGGTATTAAGCGACTCGAAATGCGGCGCATGCTAAGCGGACCCAACGACAAAGGCAATGCAATCGTGTCGATTAACCCGGGCGCTGGCGGAACCGAGAGCAACGACTGGGCGTCGATGATTTTGCGCATGTTGCTGCGCTATTGCGAACGAAAAGGGTTTCACACCGAAATCGTCGATTTGCAACCGGGCGAAGAGGCGGGCATTAAGAGTGCGACGTTTGAGGTCAGCGGCGATTATGCGTTTGGCTTGCTCAAGGCCGAGAGTGGTGTGCATCGGCTGGTGCGGATTTCGCCGTTCGATGCAAATGCGCGGCGGCATACGTCTTTTGCGAGCGTCTTTGTGTATCCAGAAATCGATGATTCGATTCAGGTCGATATCAACGAAAACGATATACGAGTCGACGTTTATCGATCGAGTGGCGCAGGCGGCCAGCACGTCAACAAGACGTCGTCGGCGATTCGCATCACGCATATTCCGACGGGGATCGTCGTCACGTGTCAAAACGAGCGTTCGCAGCACAGCAACCGCGATATGGCGATGAAGATATTGCGAGCACGATTGTATGATAGGCAGTTACGCGAGCAAGAGGCAAAGATGGATGCGATAAATGCGACAAAGCGTGCTATCGATTTTGGAAGCCAAATTCGGAGCTACGTTTTGCATCCGTATCAGATGGTCAAAGATCATCGAACGAATTACGAGACATCGAACACCAGTGGCGTGCTCGATGGCGACCTCGACGATTTCATTACGACGTATTTGCTCTATTCCAATGGCGCGGGCGACCCGACGTTATTAAATGGTTAAACATCATTGAATTTGGCATATATATGCCTGTATATACATATATAAAGGATACAAACATGAACGAAGAAACGAAATCTTTGCTTCCCCCGAGCAATGAAGAATACATTGCATCACAGAATGCGATTATCCAAACGCGCATCGAGAAGATGAATGCATTCAAGGCCGAGGGCGTCGAAGTCTATGCGACGGGATACCAGCCCAATGCCCATGCCGCCGATCTCAAGCGCGAATACGAAGGCGAAACGCATGAATCGCTCGAAGAAAAGAACGTCGAAGTCAAACTCGGCGGCCGTATCATGGCCGTGCGCAACATGGGCAAATGCTCGTTTTGCGTGCTCAAAGATGGCACGGGTACGATTCAAGTTTTCGTCGCACGCGATAATATCGGCGTCGAAGATTATACGCGATTTAAGAAATTCGACATTGGCGATATCATTTACGTCGAGGGATCGTTATTTATTACGAAGACGGGTGAATTGACCGTGCGTTGCACGACGTTGAAATTGCTCACCAAGAGCTTGCGCCCGTTGCCCGAAAAATTCCACGGCTTGACCGATACAGAGGCGCGATATCGACAGCGATATGTCGACCTCATCGTCAACGACGACGTGCGCGAAGTGTTTTATAAGCGATCGCTCATTTGCCAGAAGTTGCGCAATTTCATGGCCGATAATGGATTTATGGAAGTCGAAACGCCCGTGCTCCAGATCCAAGCGGGGGGGGCGGCCGCACGCCCGTTCAAGACGCATCACAATGCTCTCGATACCGATATGTATATGCGCATTGCACCCGAGCTCCATCTCAAACGCCTCGTCGTCGGCGGCTTTGAACGCGTCTTTGAGCTCAACCGCTGCTTCCGCAATGAAGGTTGCGACCGCCGCCATAACCCAGAATTTACGACGATGGAATTCTATATGGCTTATGGCACTTATACGATTTTGATGGAACTCGTCGAAAAGATGGTTCAAACGCTGGCGATGGAAGTCTGCAAGACGACGACATTACATTGGAATGGCAAAGATATCGAAGTCGGCGGCACGTGGCGTCGCCTCCGGATTCGCGAAGGTGTCGCCCAAGTCCTCGGCGTTGACGAAGCAAAACTCGCCGATCGCAGCTTCCTCGAAGACGTCGTTGCACACTTGCCGGAACCGATTCGCGGCGAAGAGCTCGCCAAAAAGAGCGACGGACACCTTTTGATGGAAATCTTCGAACAACGCGTCGAAGAGACGCTCGTCCAGCCGACGTTTGTCTATGAATACCCCGCAAGCGTTAGCCCGCTTTCGCGCCGAAACGACGTCGATAAAGATTTCGTCGATCGATTCGAAATCTTCGTCTGCGGTATCGAGCTCGGCAACGCCTTTAACGAGCTCAACGACCCACTCGACCAGCGTCAACGCTTCCTCGACCAAGTCAAGAAAAAACTCGAGGGCGACGAAGAAGCAAATCCAATGGACGACGATTTCGTCCAAGCGCTCGAATACGGCTTGCCGCCCACGGCCGGTTGCGGCATCGGCATCGACCGACTCGTCATGCTCCTGACCGATTCCGATTCGATTCGCGACGTCATTTTGTTCCCAACTTTGCGTCCACAAGATTAGAATCCCCCATGTAGCGGCGATGCCCACAAGTGCAGGCTGTCGCCGCTTTTGGCGCATTGCGCCCAACGGTATATGATTAGCTTTATATACTTTATATAGAGAGGCATGATGAGAGGACTTCCCGTAACATTGATGCTCGCCATACAAAAGCGATTCCCAGGTTCAAATCGCAAGTTTTTGCGATGGTTCCTCATCATCTTGCTCTTGCTGTCGCTTGCCTATGCCCTGCTCTTCCACTTTTTTATGTATTTGGAAGATCGCAGTTACTCGTTTATTACGGGGATATATTGGACGCTCGTCGTCTTGTCGACGCAGGGGTTTGGCGACATCGTCTTTACGTCTGACCCCGGCAAGATCTTTACAATCATCGTCAATTTGACGGGCATCGTTTTCATGCTCGTTTTATTGCCATTTGTCATCATTCAATTCGTCTATAATCCGATTATGACGGCGCAAAAAGAGGCAAATGCCCCGCGTTCGTTGCCCAATACGATGAAAGGCCACGTTTTATTGACGAATTATGGACCGCTCGAAGAAGCATTTGTCGAGCGCCTCAAGAGCCGAAAAATTCCATACGCCATCATCGTCGAAGACGTCAACGAAGCCTATAAATTGACCGATATGGGCTTTCGCGTTGCCGTCGGGAATCTGCGCTCACCCCAAACTTATGAAGCCGTCCAAGTTCAACAAGCGGCTCTCGTCTGCGTCACGTCGCCATCCGACCCGATTAATACAAATATCGTCTTCGTCGTGCGACAAGTGAGCGAAAACGTCCCCATCGTATCGCTTTCAAACGTCGAAGAATCGATCGATATACTCGAATTGGCTGGCAGCACCGAGGTCTTCGATATCGGCGATTTAATGGGCAAATCGCTCGCGCGATCGTCGTCGAACGAAGGCACGGGCGCTCATGTCATGGGCAAAATCGAAGACTTGCGCATCGTCGAGGCTCGTGCCTCGGGAACCGACCTCGTCGGGAAAACGCTCAAAGAAGCTGCCCTCGGCCAAAAGATGCAAGTCACCGTTATCGGCGTTTGGGAACGCGGTAAATTCGACCTAGCAGGCCCCGACACGAGAATTGCCGAAAACTCCATCCTCGTCATGGCGATGAGCGACGAACAACTCACGGCGTATAATTCGACGTTTTCGACGCCAGAATCAAAGGGCTATGGCGTTTTGATCTTGGGCGCGGGCAACGTCGGAATCGCGGCTGCACGATATTTGCGAGAAAAGGGTACGCCGTTTACGATCATCGATAAAGAAGAACCACCACCGCGCGTCGCCAAAGAGTTTTCACAAAATATCGTCATCGGCGATGCCGCCGATTATGCATTTCTCAAATCAACGATCTTTTTCGAAGCATCGGCTGTCCTCGTCACGACGCATGACGACGATATCAATATATATTTATCGCTCTATTTCCGAAAACTGCGCCCCGATATCCAACTACTCGCTCGCGCCAATAACGAATCAAACGTTGCATCGCTACACCGCGCAGGCGCCGACTTCGTCCTCTCGACGGCGACGACTGCCGCCACGCTACTCTTCAATCACCTAGCCCAAGGCCATATCTATACAATGGTCGAAGGCCTCTACGCGATTCAAATCAAAATCCCCGAAAAGATGGTCGGAAAATCCCTCGTTAATCTCCAATTCCGAGCTCTCACCGGGTGTTCGATTATTGCCATGCTCGTCGAAGGACGTTGCATCATCAATCCATCGCCGTTTGAGCCTCTCCCCGATAAAGCCGAAATCATCATGGTGCTCACCCCCGATGCCGAGGCGAAGTTTTTCAAATACTTTATGCCAAACGATGAAAAACAAACCCCTTCGATGGGGAATCATTGACGACGATTATCTATGAGGATACAGAAAGATGACAGAACGTGACTTTCAACAGCCATCGGGCACGCGCTATCGTTTGTTGCAATCGATGTATCGCAACAAAACATCGATAATATGGCCGCTCATCGCCAGCTTTGCCGCTTCGTCGTTTTTCGTCACCGCCCTCGTCGTCGTCATTTTCCTATTCATCGCCACGGCTTACCAAGCCGCCACGCAGCCCAGTGTCGAATCTTTGTCGTTTGCCCTCGCAGAATGGGTTCAAGCTTTCGGCCTCATTCTCGTCATGCACCTCGTCTTGCAAGCGGCGACGCGCGTTTTGTGGTGGCGTGAATCGGCACAGCAACGTTCGGCTCGAACATTGCGCTCATGGCCCGCCGATTTATCGCGCGTCGTCATCATCGATGCCGTCTATGGCATCTTTCGATTCGGGCTCTGGACGTGCCAAATCATCGCTTGGATCGGTTTATTTCGCGCCAGCGATCCGACGAAAAGCGCCCTCTACATCGCCCTATCGGCGACGTTGCTCCTAGCCCTTGCCATCGTCTATCGATCGTGCCTCGCCGCGCAATGGTGCGGCACGGCGGCTACGCGCCGCGGTGCACTCGGCTTCTTGTCTTCGATAGCCAGCGGTATTGTCAACGTCAAACGCCGCCCCTTCGAAGCGATTGTCTATTTCATTTGCCCCAAGCTCGCTTTTTTCGCCTGCCTACTCTGCATGATTTGGGCATTCTATGCGCAAGCACACATCGCTTGGATCGCCCTCGCCGCGCTCGGGCTACTCATTTCCAATTGGATCGAGCCATTTCTATGGTTCCATCGCGTTCCACACGCCCCCACCACATCCACATCACGATAACGCCGCTAGGCAGGCGTCAATCCCCATCCGCTATGTCTTTCCGCCTCTCCCAACAGGAGATACCAAATCCCCACGCCATTTGTGGAGATGGCGTTAGGGATTGAGATCAGAGACTGGTGCGCTCATTCACTACCGAATCTTCTGCAAGTGAAGCGTCGCAAAGAAAAGCCCACCAGCCATCGCCGTAAACAAGACGACGCCAATGCATAGCGAAAGCGTCTGAAACGTCGACACAATTCCAAATGCACAACCGACGAGCATCAAAGCTGCCAATCCCAAACAAATCCCCAAAATGCTTAAATGATGATGCATAGACACTCCTAAAAAATTGCGGTAATACGATCCGCACGCATGTGGGCGTTCTACGCCTACATCGTTGTGACGTCAAATTTTTAGGGGTGATCATGCCAGAACTGGCGCTTGAATTCTTTACACTTTCCAATGGGATACGCGTCGTCCTACACCGACAACCTTCGGTGCATCGCGTCAGCATTATGCTCAACATCGGTGCAGGTTGCATCGATGAACGCGTTTGGGGCACGGCGCACATGCTCGAACACCTCATGTTCCGAGGCACGCGAAAATACCCGAGCTTTGGGGCTATCAGCGAGGCATTCGAGCAGGTCGGCGCAGACTTCAATGCGTTTACGGCGCGCGAAGTGACGAGCTTCGACATCAATCTACCGCGCGAATCGGTAGCCGACGCGCTCATGCTCTTGGGCGATGTCATGATGCACGCCAAACTCACGGGGATCGTCGCCGAACGCGACATCATTCGCGAAGAAATACTCGCCGATTACGACGACGACAACGCCCTCATCAACGTCGACGACCTCATGACTTCGCTATTCTATGGCGATGCAGGACATCCGATTGCCGGCAATCCCCAAGATATCGAAAAAATCACACCAAAAGACGTCAGAAGTTTCTACGAAGACCATTATGCCGCCGATAACATGCTCTTAGTGTGCACAGGGGCAATTCCACCGACGCGCGATTTACAACAAATGGCTGAATCGGCTCTCGGACAAATTGCACCGCATGCCAATCGCTCCAATCGGCATCAAATGCCCGATATCTATAAAAATCCAGCCTCCGATTCGCCTGCTCTCCTGCATATCAAAGACTACGACGGTGCCACGCAAAGCGACGTTTCACTCGGCTTTCTCTTCGACGGCCCACATTCCCCACAACTCCCCGCTCTCGAAATCCTCGTCCGAATCCTCGACGACGGCATGGCCTCGCGACTGTCTCGAAAACTCGTCGAACAACTCGCACTCGTCTACGACATCGAAGCCTATCTCAGCACGGCTCTCGATACGACGCTACTCCAAATTCGCACATCGTGCCGCCATAAACGCGTCGCAAAGCTCCTCGAAGCCGTCTATGGCATCCTCGACGATATCGCTCGACATGGCGTCACCGACGAAGAACTCGCTCGCGTCCGAAAACGGCTCATCTGGGAACACGAAGAACTCAGCGACGGCATCGCTCGACTTTCTCAATGGATCAGCTCGATGGCAACACAAAATATGAGTTGCGATATCGATGCGCGATGCAAATTATTATGCGGCGTTTCGTCGGAAGACGTGCAAAATATTGCACAAAATGCCATCAAATCGCGCCCGCATATCGTCGCAATCGTCGGCGAAATCTCCGAAAAACGCGCCCAAGACCTCAAATCGACTATCGAGAATTCTACAAAACGAAAGATCAAACTCGAACTCGATAAGTCCAAAAACGACTAATCCCGCCCAATTGGGCGGGATCTTTCAATTCTTTCAAATTCCCCTTCCACACAACGCCCGAGGCGCGGGCGTTTCTAAACCCGCGCCATCTATGATTTACCCCTGGCAATATGGAATGCAACGAGCGACTAAATCACCGTCCCCGGCAACAACGTCGCTCCCTTCGGAATCACCGTTATCCCATCGCGAATGTAATAATTCTCGCCATCGCTATTGAGATCGCAGGGCTGGCGGCGAATAATCACCCCATCGCCGATGCGAACATTCTTGTCGATGATGCAATGTTCCATCGTCACGTTGCGACCAATGCCCAACGGCACCAAATCGGCACTCGTCTCGTTCGGGTTGATCAACTTCGGGTTCTCTTCATCATAATAATCCGCCCCCATCATGATGACTTCTTTCAAACTCGCACCGGGTCGGATAATACTCCGAACGCCGATGACAGAGTCTGAAATAATCGCTCCATGCAAGTCCGTACCCTCGGCAACGAGACTGTCGCGAATTGCCGAACGAATGATACGCGCCGGCGACAACGAACGCATGTGCGTAAACAACGGTTGCCCTGGGCAATAAAGCGGGAACGGCGGATTGACCTGCGTCGCCTGAATATTCGCCGTATAAAACGCCGAAATCGTCCCAATATCGGCCCAGTAACCCTCGTGCAAATGCGTCGCAATTCGCACCTTGCCTATCAAACCGGGAATGATCTGACTACCAAAGTCATTGTCAGTCCCTTGCAAACACGACTTGAGCAATTCGCTATTGAACACGTAAATGCCCATACTCGCCAAATACCACCCATCGTCGGGATTCAAACCGACTTTGCAGCAAAGCGATTCGGGCGCGCGGAATCGCTCGATGACCTCGGGATCCTTCGGCTTCTCGACGAACTCTTGCACCATCCCTTCTTCGTCGACGCGCAAAAGCCCCATCCGCGACGCATCACTGCGATTGACCAAATAAACCGCCAACGTCAATCCAGCCTCTTTCGACCGATGACACGCCAGCATCTTCGAATAATCCATGCGATAAAGGTGGTCGCCCGACAATATGAGCGTCTCTTCACTCGCAAAATGCCGAATATGGTGTAGCGTCGCGCGCACCGCATCCGCCGTCCCCATAAACCATTCCTGCCCGCGTTCCGTCTGCTCTGCCGCCAATATCTCCACAAAACCATGCGAAAACGTATCGAACTTATACGCCTCCATGATATGGCGATGCAGACTCGCACTCAAAAACTGCGTCAAAACAAACACTCGGTTGATCCCCGAATTGATGCAATTCGAGAGCGTCACGTCGATTAAACGATACTTTCCAAACAACGGCACTGCAGGTTTCGCGCGCTCATGCGTCAATGGAAATAAACGGCTTCCTCGCCCACCACCTAATACTACGGCTACAACGCGTTCCATGTTCTCCTCCTCGGTTGCGTGAAACAGCATCAAACACGCGCTTATTTACGCCCCTTTGCCCCACAAATTCAACCTTTTTCCGCGCTAAACCCTTATTTTACTTGACTTCGCGCTCACACATACCCCTAACAACCACATTACACCACACCACAACAACTACATTATACTACACCAACCGTCCACTCCCTCTTTCAACAACTACATCATACTACATTATACTACTTTATACTTTTACGACGCCTATTTCCCGTTGGTCAATACGGCGTCGGCTACGCCTATTTCGGCTAACGCCTCAATACGGCTACGCTATGGCGACGCCTATTTCCCGTTGGTCAATACGGCGTCGGCTACGCCTATTTCGGCTTGCGCCTCAATACGGCTACGCTATGGCGACGCCTATTTCCCGTTGGTCAATACGGCGTCGGCTACGCCGACAGTGCCTCATCCAATAATTTAATTGCTGAATGATTTCTTCTCTACTTTTGGTTTCCCCGATAGGTTGCAGACCACATCCGTAAAGATGCTCATCGATAACATCGATGGGTATTTGAAAACAAAGAAAATGAGATAAATAATCCGAAGGCAAAATTGATATACAAATTTCAAGCTACACCACGAATCAACTCTGCAAAACAGCTACATTCTGCCTTGCCTCTTTTGGCGAGTTTGTCGTTCCCTTCTTCGAGACTTGCATGATGATTTATATCACGCAACTCAATCATTGAATTGTCACACTTCTACCACCACGGTTTTTGACCATAATAAAAATATATTAAAATGACCAAATCATCTTCAATCGAGCTATAAATATCGTCTGTCGAGGCTTGGCAATCGCGGTCGTCGAACAAAAAAAAAAGCCCGCATGCCATCGGAGCATACGGGCTGAAAATCGTCTAGTAAAACCTAGCGATCGAATTACTTGGCAATGACGCGAACCATTTCGAGGACCTTATTGCTGTAACCCCATTCGTTGTCGTACCAAGCGAGTACTTTGACGAACGTTTTGTCGAGCTGGATGCCACCTTTGGCGTCGAAGATCGAGGTGCGAGCATCGCCACGGAAGTCGGTCGAAACGACGCATTCGTCGGTGTAGCCCAAAACGCCCTTGAGTTCGCCTTCCGAAGCGGCTTTCATCGCGGCGCAGATTTCATCGTACGTGCATTCTTTGTTCAATTCCACTGTGAGGTCGACGATCGAGACGTCCGACGAAGGAATGCGCATCGACATACCCGTCAATTTGCCATTGAGTTCGGGGAGAACTTTGCCAACGGCCTTGGCGGCACCCGTCGACGACGGAATGATGTTTTCGAGGATACCACGACCACCGCGCCAGTCTTTCTTCGAAGGACCGTCGACCGTCTTCTGCGTCGCCGTCGCCGCGTGAACCGTCGTCATGAGACCGCGTTTAATGCCGAATTTGTCGTTGAGCACTTTGCTGATCGGCGCCAAGCAGTTCGTCGTGCAGCTGGCGTTCGAAATGATGTCTTGGCCGGCATACGTTTTGTCGTTGACACCAAAGACGAACATCGGCGTGGCATCTTTGCTCGGGGCGCTCATGATGACTTTCTTGGCACCGGCTTTGATGTGGGCACGTGCTGTTTCATCGGTGAGGAAAAGACCCGTCGATTCGATGACGACGTCGGCACCAACTTCGTTCCATTTGAGGTTGGCGGGGTCTTTCTCTGCCGTGAGGCGAATCTTCTTGCCATCGACGACGAGCGTGGTGCCATCGACTTTGACATCGTGATCGAAACGGCCGTGAACCGAATCATATTTGAGCATATAGGCAAGGTAATCGGGATCGAGCAAGTCGTTGATACCGACGATTTCGATATCGCTGAAGCTCTTGACGGCTGCACGGAAAACCATACGACCAATGCGTCCAAAACCGTTAATGCCTACTTTGATGGTCATTTTAACCTCCTAAATCACTTCGTTACATACGGGCCAAAAACCGCTCTCGACCCGCGCGCGTGTATAAAACGACGAGCCCTTTCTGTCAATCGAATTGGCGCAAACCGCCCTCCGCCGCCCAGGACTCCAAGCACGGGCAAATAACTTGTGCACTGCATGACAAAAGGCAAGCCCCCACACAAAAAAAATCGACTTTCACCGCGTCACGATTGCAATCGCTCCCGCCATTCTACCATCGCACATCTATTCTAGCTTTCTAATGAAGATGCACGTTTTTTATACACCCGCATTTCGCCCGCTGGGCGCAATACGGGCTCTTTGTCGCCCTATTGGCGTTGCCAATACGGGCTCTTTGTCGCCCTATTGGCGTTGCCAATACGGGCTCTTGCTACGGCTATTTCGCTTTCGCTCAATACGCCTACGCCGCCGCGCTATGTGCTCGTTTCACTGTGCGCATACGCGCGGCCTTTGCCTGCGGCGCAAAACCACCTGTATCTATACATAGCGAGCGCACCGCGGATCCAGAAAGCAAAAAAGATCGAGTTTTTGTTGGCAATTTGTGCGATTAAAACTAATGGTGCGCCCAGCGACATATCGTCGCGATGTTTTCTCTATCGATAGAGGTGCGTTTTATGATTCCAGAATATTCCGATTGTGCATTGCTCGTCATCGACATGCAAGACAAATTGCTCGGCGTCATTCCCGACGATGTGCGCGATGCGCTCGTCGACAACGTCGGCATTTTAATCGATTTGGTCAAAGATCAAGGCGGTTCGGTGTTCTATACCGAACAAAACCCTGCCAAATTGGGCGGCACAACAGCTGTCTTAGCCGAAAAACTCAAAGATGCCATTCGCGTCGAAAAGATGAGTTTTTCTTGCCTAGCCGATAGCACGTTCTGCGACCGCGTTTGCCCACACATTCCGCAAACGCTCATCATCGTCGGCGTCGAGGCGCACATCTGCGTTCTCATGACGGCACTCGACATCATCGACGAAGATGAAGACGAAGAAATCGCCATCTTCGTCCCTGTCGATGGCATCGCATCGCGCAAAAAATTGAATTGGGAAAACGCCATTCTCCAATTGAGCAATGTCGGCGTCATCACAACAAATACCGAAACGCTCGTCTACCAAGCCATCGAAGAAGCTGGAACCGATTTGTTCCGCAAGTATTCAAAACGATTGAAATAATTCAAAAGTATACAATCGACGCCACGACAAGCGCCCTTTCAGGGCGCATGGGCGACATGCCCCGGGCCGTGCGCTTCTGCACCATCTCATCACGGCGCTCGTCGGACGGCTAGCTACGATCAAAAAAAGCGGTGCGTATTGCCGACGGCAATAGCACCGCTAGGAGCCCGTATCGGCTCTGCCGATAGGGCGACAAAGAGCCCGTATCGGCTCTGCCGATAGGGCTCGACCCCAAAACATTAAACCTTAATCGGAACGACGTTCCAGATGTCATTGGCGTACTCGCGGATCGTGCGATCGGACGAGAAGAAGCCCATGTTTGCGATGTTGAGGAGGCATTTTTTGGCCCAGAGTCGTTTGTCGCGATAGACTTTTTCGACGTCGCGCTGGCGTGCGATGTAATCGTCGAAGTCGGCGCAAAGCATGTATGGGTCTTGTGTGCGTAGCCAGTCGGCGATGCCTTTGTAGCGGTCGCGTTCTTCGGGGGCGAAGAAGCCCGTTTCGATCATTTCGATGACGGCGCGCAAGTCGTCGCTTTCGTCGATGTAGCTTTGCGGGTCGTAACCTTCGGCTTTGAGCGTTTTGACTTCGTGTTCTTTGAGCCCGAAGAGGAAGAAGTTATCGGCGCCGACGCGTTCGCGCATTTCGACGTTTGCGCCGTCGAGTGTGCCGATGGTGAGTGCGCCGTTGAGGGCGAATTTCATGTTACCGGTGCCCGATGCTTCTTTGCCGGCGGTCGAGATTTGCTCCGACAAATCGGCGGCGGGGATGATGACTTCGGCCATCGAGACGCAGTAGTTGGGGCACATGAAGACGCGGAGTTTTTTTGTCATCGTCGGGTCGTCGTTGATAATTTTGGCGACGTCGTTGATGAATTTGATGTGGAGTTTGGCGGCGGCGTAGCCGGGAGCTGCTTTTCCGCCGAAGAGGACGATGCGCGGGACGCGGTCGGCGTTGGGGTTTGTCTTGAGTTCGCGATAGAGATGGATGACGTGGAGCAAATTCAAGAGTTGGCGCTTGTATTCGTGGATGCGCTTGACTTGAACGTCGAAGAGCATGTCGCAGGAGACGTCGAAGGGGAGATATTCTTTGACGAAGCGCTTTTTGTTTTCTCGTTTGATGGCAATGAGGCGGTCGAGGACGGCATCGTCGTCGGCGAATGCTTCGAATTTTTTGAGATCTTCGCTGTGCGTAATCCAAGAATCGCCGATTTTTTCGCGCAAAAGATCGGTGAGACCGGGGTTTGCCGAAACCATCCAACGACGCGGCGTGACGCCGTTCGTCTTGTTGTTGAAGCGCTCGGGGAAGAGCTTGACGAAGTCGGGGAAGAGGTCGGTTTTGACGAGGTCGGAGTGGATTTTCGCGACTCCGTTGATGGAGTGCGATCCGATGACGGCTAAGTTTGCCATGCGGACGAATTTTTCGCCCGTTTCGTCGATAATCGAGACGCGTCGTTGCATTTCGTAGTCGCCGGGGAAGGCGATGTGGACGCGGAGCAAGAAGCGGCGATTGATCTCGTAGATGATTTCGAGGTGGCGCGGCAAGAGCTTGGCAAACATGGGCAACGGCCAGCGTTCGAGTGCCTCGGGCAAAAGCGTGTGATTGGTGTAGCCAAAGACGCGTTCGGTGATTGACCAAGCCGAATCCCACGACATCTTTTCGAGGTCGACGAAGACGCGCATCAGTTCGGCGATGGCGATAGCCGGATGCGTATCGTTCAATTGGATGGCGACTTTGTCGGCAAATTGGCTGAAGTCTTTGTGGGCTTTTTTGTAGCGGCGGACGATGTCGTGAATCGAGCAGCAAACGAAGAAATACTGCTGTTTGAGGCGCAATTCGCGCCCCTCTGGATTGTTATCGGCGGGATACAAAACTTTCGAAATCGTCTCGCTGATGACTTTGTCTTCGACGGCTTTACGGAAATCGCCGGCATTGAAAATGCTGAGATTGAAGTCGTTGGTTGCCTGAGCCGACCAGAGGCGCAAGGAGTTGACCGTTTCGGTGCCATAGCCTGCGATGGGCATATCGTAGGGAATGCCCTTGACTTTCGTCGTATTGATCCAGTCGCACTGGAGATTGCCGTTTTCGTCGAGGCGGCGTTCGACCGAACCGCCGAATTGAACCGTAGCGGCGTGGTCGGGGCGCGAGATTTCCCACGGATTGAGGCGTTCGAGCCACGGATCGCGGCTTTCGACTTGCCAGCCATCTTTGAACGATTGGCGGAAAATGCCGAATTCATAGCGTATGCCGTAGCCAGTGGCTGGGTAGCCAAGCGTGGCGAGTGAATCGAGGAAACAGGCGGCAAGCCGGCCTAAGCCGCCGTTGCCTAGCCCGGGATCGGGTTCGCGGCTTTCGACTTCGCCCAAATCGATGTTGTATTCTTCGAAGAGATTTTTCGCCTTCGTCGTCAACCCCATATTCATGAGGTTATTGCCCATCGAACGCCCGATGAGGTATTCGGCCGACAAATAATAGACGCGCTTTGCGTCGGTCTCGTAGTAGCGCTTCATCGTCTTCATCCAGCGATGGATGAGGCGGTCGCGAATCGCTAGGCCTGTGGCGAGATAGAGGTCGTCGTATGAAGCGTTTTTCTTGTTTTTGGCAAACGAATAGCGCAAATGGTCGATGACGCTCTCGACGAGGGCATCGTCCGACATGCCGATGCGTTCGTCGTTTTCGTTGTGTGCAGCCAAACCGAGTTTGTGTTCGTGTTCAGACATATTTACTCCGTGCAGAAGTCAATTGAAACCGCCAGTTTTGCTCCCACAAAACCGACAAAATAGTTCGTATTATTCACATATATAGCCAAAAATTTCAATCGGTATCTAGCGAAGTCTATCGGCGATCTCAATGTGCCATGATGTTGCCTAAATGTCTTTGAAATAATTGGCTTATCGGTTATGTTATGGCGTTTTTGAGTCGATTTATGTCGAATGAATGCGTATTTTTCTTGACATTTTCATTTGACGTCGTTTTTCTTTTTTTAAATGTAACGAAGTTCATCATGCCCGAAATTGCCCATCATCCGTCACCATCCTCTTCATCTTTCGATGCACAAACGCCATCGAATTATGCGCCAGCGCCGTCGAATTATGCGCCAGCGCTGATCAAATCGCCTGCGGCGGCTAGTTCTTCGAGTGCGCCAGCAACGATAAAGCCACCTGCGTCGGCGAATTTTGCGAGTGCGCCGACATCGATAAAACCGCCTGCGGTGGCGGGTTCTTCGAGTGCGCCGGCATCGATAAAGCCGCCTGCGGCGGCGAGTTCTTCGAGTGCATCAGCATCAATAAAGCCGCCTGCGGCGGCGAGTTCTGCGGGTGCGGTGACGAAGCCCCCAGTATCTGCTCAAGACGAGCACAAAAGTGCCGCAGCGAGTAAACCGAGTCCTGGTTCACTGTCGTTGGGCAGCCGAATTGCCGATCAAAAGTACCAAGTCATCGATAAACTCGGTCAAGGAAGTCAGGGCGAAGTGTTTCACGCGCGGCGGCGAAGCGATGGCATCGACGTCGCCATCAAAGTACTCCACATTCATTCGGTCAAGAATTGGAAGCAATACGAACTCTTTAATCGCGAATCCCAAACGTTGATGGGGCTCGATATCGACGGCGTTGCACATCTCTACGAGACGATCGAAGATTTGGAATGCGAAGACCCCGTGTCGATCATCGTGCAAGAGTACATTCGCGGCTATTCGCTCAACAGCTATATCCAAGCGGCTCGCCGTTTTACGGTCGTCGATATTGCTGACATCATCTTGCAATTGCTCCACATCTTAGATGCATTGCACAATCGCCCCGAACCGATTATTCACCGCGATATTAAGCCGGGCAATATCATGCTCGTCGACGAACTCGGCAAATTCAAAGTCTGGCTCATCGACTTTGGTGCCGTCGCCAATCCGCAAGTCAAAGACGGTGGATCGACCGTTGCCGGAACGTATGGCTATATGCCGCCCGAGCAGCTCATGGGGCATCCGGTGCCGCAAAGCGATATCTACGCCGTCGGGGCCGTGGCGCTGTATTTGTTTTCGGGGCAATCTCCCGAATCGATCGAGATGCAAGAATTCCGCTACATGATCGATCCGTATTTGCAACATTTGCCCTATAGCGTCACGGTTTTATTGCGCCAGATGCTCGAACCCAATATCCGCGATCGCATTTCCGATATTCGGACGATTGAAGCGGCTTTCGAGGCGATTAAGCACTCTAACTATTCCCTACTCCAAGAAATCGTCGGCGCCGCCCAAAAGACGGGCGATGCCAATATGGCAAATATCACGTCGTATCGACAAGGCGGCGCCATCGACGTATGGTCGACGTTTAGCGACTCGATTCCACGCGATTGCGAAGTCCCGCCAAACGTCGTCGAGAGTTTGGCGCGAATCCACCCGAACATTGGGAAGTACATTTCGCAAAGTTATGACGGGCAAGTCTCTGCAAAGAAGCTCAGGCTATCGTGCTACTGTCGCCCCTATACGGCCTACGATATGACGAAGGCGATGAATTTCTTGCGCGACAGGCGTCGCCCCAACGTCTCGATCAATAAGCGTTACCTCAGTGGTCAAAAAGGCAAGCTATCGCGCGTCGCGACCATGGCGATCTATGGCATAGGATCGCTTTTATCTCTCGCCGCGGCGATCGTCGCCTTCGTCATGACTTACAATGCGATGAGCGGATTTGCTGGCGCCGACGTCGAATCGCTCAACATATTCGAAGTCATTCCCGCTTGGATTTCTGTCATCAGTTTTGTTCTATGTGTATGGCTCTTGTACAGTTTCGTCATCACGCTCATTTCGCCCATCAACTATGTCGACGATTTGACTAAAAAGCTCGAGCCCATGTTCAAATATGGTCGCAAGACACTCGCCACGATATCGAACATTGAATATATCTCGGCGACCGATGCCATCGTGCCCATTGAACAACCGCTTTGGCGCATTGAATATAAATTCAATCCAGTCGACGACGAATCGCCCGACGATTTGACGCGAGCATTTCTGACGCGCTTACCCCCCGATGACTGTAGCCCAGGCGACTTTATACCCTGTTTATATATCATTACACACGAAGACGATGGCACGGAAGTCGTCTATAGCATGCCGTGGCCAATCTTAGCGCAAGACGACGTTTACTTGTGCGACGACGTCGTCAAGTTGCTCGAGCGAGAAGAGGCAATTTTGCCGAAGCAAATCCAGAATATCATCGAATAGCAGGTCTTCTATGAAATCGAATCCCCCAACATCTGCCATGACACCCGACATTTTGTCGCAACGATACACCTATATGACATTGCTGGGCGAAGGTGCGACGGGCAAGACGTATCGAGCTCGCGACAAGCTGATGGGGTACGACGTTGCCATCAAGGCATTGCGATTTCATTCCAATCTCAAAACACACGAACTCTTCAGGCGCGAAGCGGCAACGCTCAAATCGATCAGACTCCAAGGCGTGCCAAGGTGCCACGATATCGTCGAGAATCCCGACGACATCGACGAAGTGTATATCATTCAAGATTTTATCGATGGCGAATCGTTACAAAGTCTCATCGACTTATGCAAAAATATGTCTCACACAGAAGACATAGACGATCCGATCATCGAGGAATGTACGAAAAAGCAACCAATCGTTCCGATTGCCGATGTTCTGCGATGCATGCGCGATCTGGTGACGATTCTCGATGGGCTTGCGAGCTATAATCCGCCCATCATCCATCGCGATATCAAACCATCGAATATATTGTACTGCAACAACCGCTACTATCTCATCGACTTTGGTGCCGTTGCCAATCCGCAACGCAAGTCGATGAATTCGACGATTGCCGGCACGCAAGGCTATATGGCGCCCGAGCAACTCATCGGCGATGCGACGATTCAATCCGACTTCTACGGACTCGGTGCGACAGTACTGCACATGATCACGGGTATATCGCCTGTCGACATACCGACCGATGGATTTGAGCGACTCTACGATTCAGTTCTCGACCAATATGAAGTGCCGAGCTCACTCGTCGAATTGATCAAAAAGCTCTTGGCCAAAGCCCCCACCGATCGCCCGAAGTCGGCACAAGAAATCCTCGATATCCTCGATAATACAAATCAACCGAACGATATCGAAGCCCCCATGTCGCTTGGCGATAAGATAGCACAACGCATCAATCAGTTTTTAGACAGCCGTCCAAATCTCAAGGGCATTTTGTTCATTCCCATCGCGCTATTTTTCATTTTATTTTATTTCTTCAACACAATAATATCACTCGTGGTGTATCTCAATGGGCTCACACAAGTCGATCCGAAGAAGCAAGCAGTTCCCAAAAATCACAGTTTTGGTAATGATGGCTATATCTCTTGGTGGCGCGTTTTCGTAGGGATGGGTTTCATCACAACGGGAGTATCGCTGTTGGGCGGATTGTTATACCCCGATCAACTCGATATCTTTGATGTAGCTTCTAAAATCATCAACGATTTGCCTAATGAGCCGCTATTTGCCATGGCATTACCCATGCTAGTCGCTTCATCTATCACGACTTTTGGCCTTCCGTATATCGCAATGATGTTTTTTTTGGCGATATGCATGACGATGTTTGGACACCATCAATTCGAATGGCTACACAAGCTGAATCAAATATACAATCTACCTCAATTCATGTTGCCGGTATATATCACCGGCAATTTAAAGATGCCTAAAAATGCGAAATTCGATAATGTTCAGATCGAATACGCCACGGTGGTCGTTGCCAAGATTCGAGCTTGCATAAAACGAAGGAAATATGTGTACTTAAATTACACGTATGAATTCGGTGACGTGTCGTATGCCGTGTGGTACAGAGTATTGATATTGCATTGTGAAAACTCATATTATAGCGCACTTCTACAACATAGCGAAGGAATCGGCGGATCGTCGACATTCTACGATGTCGTTAAAACATCGGGGATTTCTTTAAATGTCGACACGCGTCATCCGTCTTGCCAAAACGTTGTCGAAGAACAACCCTCTAGTTTTATGACATTGCTCGCCAAAGGCATGTCATTATACAAGCCATCAACTCAATTGTCCAAGCCGTCAATTCAATTCATCAACCGTTTATTGCATTCATCACATAAGGACAAAGCTCCATGAATCAAGTCGCTCCATTCGACACCCCAGACGACACACTCAAAACGCAAGAGTCGTTGCCCCCTGTGCACAAAATGGCAGGGGGAACGACTGGCGGTGTTGCGTTTAATCCATCGTATGTCGATCCCGAGCTCACCGATGCCACGCCCGCCATTCTCGAACAACGCTATGCGTATTTGCGCTTACTCGGCGAAGGTGCCGCCGGCAAAACGTATAAAGCATACGACAAACTCCATGGGCGAATCGTCGCGATTAAAGCCCTACGACTCAACGTCAATTTCAAGACGCGCGAGCTGTTCGATCGCGAAGTCGCCACACTCCAATCACTCAATACACCGGGCATTCCCGACTTCTACGAACTCATCGTCAATCCAGACAACGACGCCGAAGTCTATCTCGTGCAAGAGTTTTTTGAAGGCATTTCGCTACAAAAATCGATCGATAATAAGAGCAAAAAAGCCAAAGAGATAGACGGGCTCTTCCCCGCGGGTTCCGACGATTTACTCAATCCCGTATTCAGTCTCAAAGAAATCCAGCAGTGCATACGCGATATAGGCAACATTCTCAAATCATTACAAACCGATTACATGCCGCCCATCATTCATCGCGATATCAAGCCGTCGAACATCTTGTGCTATAACAAACGCTACTATCTCATCGACTTTGGCGCAGTTGCCAATCCACAGCGCAAATCATTGAATTCGACGATTGCCGGCACGCAAGGTTATATGGCGCCCGAACAACTCATCGGCGATTGTACGATTCAATCCGACTATTACGGGCTCGGGGCGACGATTCTCCACATGATCACGGGCATATCGCCGGCCGATATGCCGACCGATGGATTTGTGCGCCTCTACGATCCGATCATCGAACGGTATGCACTCCCCACCGAGCTCAAAGAGCTCCTCAAACTACTCTTGGCTCCGAAAGCAGAAGATCGCCCGAAGTCGGCACAAGAAATCCTCGATATCGTCGACAAAATGAATACGTCTTACGAGATGGAACCCGTCGGCAATGAACGCGGTATTGCGATGACCGATAAGATCAACGAGTATTTCAAGGAGCACCCAAAGCGGAAGCGCCCTCTATGCATTCCCATCACCCTGTTTTTCATGGTCTATTACATTTTCAATACGATATCTTCGGTTTTATTATCGATCTTTGGTATCACACAATACGATCCATCGAGACAACACGTCAGCAGTAGTGCAAATTTAGGCGTTGCTCGTGTGAAGATATCTTGGTGGAGGATTATCTTCCTCCTTCCCGGCTCCATAATCGCTGTGTCGATTCTAATATCCGTCTTATTCTCTAGTTCTGGTTTTTTTAGTTTCTTTGCACATTTCTTAAGTTCTTTCATATTTTTTTGCGGTAAATTCCTGCCATTTTTGATCATTCCATGTCTGATTTTCGTATTTGTCAATGCGTTCATCGTGACGCGTCAAGGAAAACATCAATACGAATTTCTTCACATGCTCAATAGAATCTATCAAGTTCCCCAGGTTTTCTTGCCTTTCTATCTTTGCGAATACAAGGGCAAGAACAAAGAAAAAGTCGATGCCAAAGTCCGCGCCGTCTATCAACGCGTTCATGCCAGCTTTGGAACACAAAGAACCGTCTTATATGTCAATTATACTTATGAATATAAAGGGATATCGTATGCCCATTGGTGTACCATCACCGACATTTCATGCCGGCAAAGCTTCGCCAATGCACAGCGAAATAACGATCCATCGATCAAAGGTGAAACATCATATTTTTCGGCGCTCCAATCACTCACGCTGACGATGTCGATCGATCCGTCGGCCCCCACGTTTCATAAAGTCGCAAAGGAACAGCCGTCGTTCTTTGCAAAACAGATTTCGAAAAACCTCGTTAAAGCACGTAAATCTCAGTATGAACTCAGCTATGCTGGTGCTTTCTAACGACAGCCCATACCGCCTCTGATCGACGTTTTATGTTGATCGATCGACGATGATTCCATAAATATCATGCGACTTTGGCTTTGCCAAAGTCGCGTTTGTGATACGATAACGATAAAGGAACCGAACATGGATGCAAAAATGCAAGCCGTACTCATGGAAATGATGCAAAAGATGGGAGGCATCGAGAATTTCCAAGCAAATCCCATGGCTTTTATCGGGGAAGTTTTCAAACACCCCGAACTCCTCTCGCAAATCGACCAGCTCGTCAAGACGCCCGAGATGCAAAGAGAAATCGCTCAGAGCATGAATAATCCCATGTTCCAGCAGATCATGGCCAACAATCCCATACTCTCTGGGCTATCGAATCGCTATGGCGCGGCAGCACAAGCTCAGCCACAAGACGACGAAGAACAAGGCGATATCGAGGTGACAAACGGCGAAACAGACGATCCGAAAGAAATCCGCCTCGACGGCTGGCAACGCATCGATTGGCTCAATCCGCCCAGTAACCGCCCATTCTACATCGACCAAGATGCCGCCAAACGCATGCATTTCGACGACATTTTAGAGGAATTGCCCGAAGAATGCCGCGATCGCGTGACCGAAATCGCCAACGCACGACTCGAACTCCATCTCGATGAAGCTCACCGCGAACGACTCGCACAAATCGCCAAATCGAACGACCTTACGCCACTCGATTTGATGGCTACGCAAGGTTTTATGGGCGAAGTTTGCTACTGCGCATCGTTGCTCATGCCCGAAGACGATCTCTGCGATCTAGCCAAATTTGCCCTCACAGCCCTACACCTGCGTTCGGGCTATCCCGTAGCGAGTTATTTGTTGCAAGTCATGTTATACATCGACTCGTTCGACGATATTACCGAAGACGATTGGAATAATTTCATCTGGTCGTTGACGTCGAATCCTGCGACGGGACGAGACGGCAACTTCTGCGCCACACTCGATGATGCCGCCACGATTGCATCGATAGCCGCCGAACAACTCATCGATAAACCCGATATGGTCGTCGCCATCGTCATGGCTCTCATCCATTGGGGCGAACTCGCCGATGAAATCGACGATTGCGATTCGCCCGTTTTCGAACTCCTCGACGACATCGAAGAGAACAAAGAGCTCCAAAACGCCCTAGCCCCTAGCCTCAAAGAATTCCTCGATGGCAAGAAATTCTGCGGCATTGATCTCGCGCATTTGCGCGAAAATGTACGCCAATGCGTTGTCGATGATATTCATCGCATTTGCGATTTATCATAAATCATTGACAAATCTCGATAAATGATTGACATTCGCCCCAAAATTTGGGCGAATGTCTCTTTGTACTTAATGATATAAAACGATATTTGAGAACACATGGCATCGTACGATAGGGGCAAAAGCTCGGGATGGGATGACCGTGAAATAGCTGGGCGTATGCGCGCAAGGTGGCGCAAGGCGACACCGAGCACATAGCCCGGAGCGCGGCGTATGCGCGCAAGGTGGCGCAAGGCGCCACCGAGCACATAGCAAGCGCCAGTGCCCGTATCGCCTGCGGCGATAGGGCGCTGAACCAAAGCGAAAAGCGATTTATCGATAGGATGTGAAATAAAATTCAAACTTTGTGCGTTAAATTATGCTATTGTGGCGTCGCATGTGGGTGCGTTGCGTTACGTAGTGGGCGCAGGCGCTTTTGTGCGGTTGCCCAATGGTTCGATTTTGTACAAAGGATGATGACATGGCGGGGGTATCGCAAGAATACACCATCCAAGACGCCGGTGATGAGAAACGCATTTTATTCCACGATGCACTTTCGTTGCAGAATGTAGAGCGGATTGCTCGCTCGGTTGACGAATATGTTTCGCATGTTCCCGAGAAATCTCGAATTGTCATCGACTTATCGGACCTCAAGACGATGGACACGGTGGGGAGCGGATTGATTTCGACGCTCAACCGCAAGGCGCTGGCGCGACATGTCGACTTTCGGATCGAAAACGCGAATGCCGACGTGCGGCGCGTGCTCGACAGATTTTTGTGGTTAGATACGCCGCAGAAGAAAGAAAAGACGTTCCTCGATTGGATGGAATCGAACGGCGAATCGATATTGAAAGCGAAAGATAGATTCGTCGAATTTTTGCAACTCGTAGCCGATACGTTGATTTTTAGCATCGTGGAGGACAAGCGGACTCGACGCGTGCGCAAAGGTGCGGTGTGGCAGGAGGCGAACCAGATTGGCATTGGCGCGATGGGAATCGTTTGCCTGTTGTCGTCGCTGATTGGGCTCGTCGTGACGTTGCAGACGGCGTCGCTTTTGCGCATGTTTGGTGCCGATATTCTCGTGGCTGATATGATTGGCATTTCGATGGTGCGCGAGCTCGGGCCGCTGATGACGGCGATAATCATGGCAGGGCGCAGTGGTGCGTCGATTGCCGCCGAGATTGCAACGATGTCGATTAACGAAGAAATTTCGGGTATTACGACGATGGGTCTCGACAAAGTCAAATATATCGTCGTGCCGAAGTTTCGAGCCATATCGTTGACAATGCCAGGATTGACGGTGTTTTCAATTGTTTGCGGTATATTGGGCGGGTTTATTATTGCCGTATTTTATATGGGATTGAGCCCGTCGGCGTTTATACACGAATTGTCGACAGCGGTATTTCTCAAAGACGTACTCGTGACATTACTCAAGAGTCTTGTATTTGCGTGGATCATCGTGTGGGTAGCGGCACATCAAGGTTTTAGCGCGTATGGCGGTTCCGAGGCCGTAGGTCGCGTGACGACGACGAGCGTCGTGTTGAGCATATTCTGGTGTATCATTGCCGATGCACTTTTTAGTATTATATTTTATTTTTAACGGTTGTGTGCCATGGATACGACAATCAGTCGATACGTCATAGAGGCCGATCATTTTGCGGTCGGTTACGGAGAGCGCACGATTTTGCACGATATTACGACGAAAATCGAGCGCGGCAGTGTGACGTGTATATGTGGCGGTTCGGGATGCGGAAAATCGACGTTTTTGCGTTCGACGATTGGACTCGTGCCACATAAGGGCGGTTCGGTGCGCGTTTTGGGCGAAGATGTCAATGCGCTCGACGAGGCAGAGAAGGCACAATTTTTGAGTCGCGTCGGTTTTATGTATCAAAATGGCGGTCTCATCAATTCATTGACTGTGCTCGATAACCTCAAGATACCGCTCATGGCGCATACGCAATTGCCCGACGACGTGATCGAAGAGCTCGTGTATCACAAGTTGTCGCAAGTCCAGCTGACGCATGCGGTACATTTGTTGCCAGGGGAGCTGAGCGGCGGCATGCTCAAGCGCGCCGGTTTTGCGCGCGCGATGATATTGGAGCCCGAGCTCGTATTGAGCGATGAGCCATCGGCGGGGCTCGATCCGGTGACAGCCGCCGACCTCGATGCGCTCATGGTCAGGCTCAAAGAAGAGCTTGGCATGACGCTCATCGTCGTCACGCACGACCTCGACAGCATTCGGCGCATTGCCGACCGCATCGTCATGCTCGACAAGGGATATGTCAAATTCGACGGCCCTCTTGCCGAGGCATTGCAATCCCCGCTTCCGCTTGTTAAAAACTTTTTTGCAAGAGCTTCGCAAGAAGGTCATCCTGGTATGCAAAGCTTGTGGCAACGCAGTGGCGCAAATGGCGCAACTCGGAATCATTAGGAATTGAATTCGATATGGCAGCGACAAGAGCACAAAAAATTCGGCTTTCTGCATTTCTCATCGTCGTGACGGCAATCATCGCCAGTACGCTATTCTATCTCGTCGGCGCCCATTTGATGGAAATCCGAGACGATTATAAGATCGAATTGCAAGGCGGTTCGGGCGGATTAGAAGTCGGTAGCCAGGTGCGATTTAACGATATCGTTGCAGGGCGCGTTGAAAGCGTTCGGCTCGATAAAGACGACCCCAATCTCGTCATTATATGGGTGAGTATGGAACACGGCACGCCCATTACAGTCGATACGATAGCGGTGCCCGAGATGGCCAATATCACGGGTTCAAAGATGTTATCGATGCGCGGAGGAACGAAGGAATCGGCGCGATTGAAACCCGGGGATACGATTAAATCGGCGGCTTCGGATTTTAGTTTATTGACGACAAAAGTCGTCAATATTTCAAATCGCCTCGAAGAAGTATTGGCAAATTTAGCAGAGCTGACGAAAACCGATAATTTGGAAAAGGTCGACCACGTCATCGAACAAGTCGACGGGATTACAAAGAACATCGATCGCTTGCTCGCGACAAATGAAGAAAATATCAATCTCATGGTGCAAGACGCTCGCAGTGCAATACAGCGCATTGATGGCATACTCGTTCGAGCCGACAATATGATTGCAACAGCCGATACGGCGGTACAGCGCATAGCGAGCCAGCAGAATGTAAAACAATTTTCGACGATATTGACATCGGTCAATCAAATGGCACAAAACGTGACATCGCGCACGAGCGACGAAGAGCTCGGTCAGACGATACAATCGGTCAATCGTCTCGTTGCCGATTCCAATGTCACGGTATTGCGTCTTCGCACCGATTTGCAACGCATCATGCACGAGCTCGAGACGAGCGTTGAAAATATCAATGAATTTACGCAAATCCTCATCGAAAATCCTTCGGTCCTCATCAGTGGCCGTTCTGAAAAAGAGAGACAATTACCGAGATGAAAACTGTCAGCATCTTCAATATGTTTAGAAAGGTCGCCATTGGTCTAGGTCTCGTCGCCGCTTGTACGACGCTTCCGGCGTGTTTTGGGAACAAAGCACCCGAGCGTTCGTATTTTAGCATCGATTATGCCTTGTCGTCGCAGCCGCATTTTGCCAAGCCCAAATACAATTCTACGCTCGTCATACAAAATATTACATCGACACTGGCCTACGATCGTCAAGAAATCGTCTACCGTACAAATCCATACGAATTTCAATATTATTGGTATCGGCTATGGGCGTCGAAACCTCGCAAAATGTTGAATGAAATCATCCTTGGGCATTTGCAATATACAAATCTATTCCAGTCGGTTTCGACGACGATCGAAGATCGCCTGCCCGATTATTTGCTCGATGTATATATCGTATCGATCGAGGAGCTCGACGTTTCGGACAAGGAATGGTATGCGCACATGTCGTTGCGCTTCACGCTCACGCGTAGCAGCAGTTCGCAACCGATTTGGACGTATACATTTGATGCAAAGAGGCCCGTAGCGAGTAATCAGCCGGTTTATGTCGTCAAGGCGATGAGCGAAATGTTGAGTACAGAGTTGGTCAAGACGTTTGAAGCACTCGACCAAAAGCTAGCCGAAATCGAAAAGAGTGCACCACAGACCCCGAATATCGTCAATGCATCGGACAATGCGGCGGCGGGAAATCAGAATAATACAAACGAAATGACGTTTGACGACGACCGACCGAGTGCATATCTCACGAATAAGCGTTCGGCAGATTAGGCTTGTATGATTAGGGATATATGATGAAGCGATTTGTCTTTTCGAGATCTGCACGCCTAACGATCGCATCTGTTTGGATGGTGGCATGGGCGAGTTTTGGTGCGTGGTCATTGAAGCCAGGGGATGCACATGCGCAGTCGGCCAATGAAACGCGCGATATGCCGACGGCGGCTGAAGAAATGCCGGGGTCTTGGGGCAATATTCGCGTCGTCGACGATCCATCGCCCGAGTCGTCGAAAGACATCGATGGGACGGCACAATGGAATGAAATTGCGTTGTCGAAAGATGACGACGATGCGCCGGATGCAGATGTTTTGCAAATGCAAACTAAAGAGCGAAAAGAAGTCGACGAGGAATTGCGCAAAGCTCGCGATTGGAATGACATTCCGACGTCGATGCCACGCGCGGCAGCAATAGCGCCTGCGCCAACGAAGGGATTGGAGTTTTCGACGGCCGGGACGACGCAAACCGACGAACAATACAATGCGCAGGGCGACCCGCATAAACAAAGCCGTACATGGCTTTCGCGGTCGCCATCGCAACAAATCAGTCACGATGCGCAATTGCGCCCACTCTCGGGGGGCGGTATATTTGTCCCGACGATGACGGGGGGGCACAGCGAACCGAAATATCAAATCTACGACGCCCATGGCAAAAACGTCGACGAGGCACGGACGGGGACGACGACTTATGTGCCGGCGGGAAAGTATACCGTCCACGTTGGGACGCCCGTGAGCCACGACAATCTCGAGTTTCAAGTCAACGTCGTCGAAGGCGATATTACGGTCATTCCCGTCGAATGGTCGGGGCTCATTGTCAAAGTCGTCAACGACCGCGGCACGACAGTTCGCGGAAATTATGAAATCGTGAGTTTACCCGATCGCAGTTATATCGGTCTGGGTACGGGCGCTTTGCTCAACGAAGGCGAAATGCTCAGTACGTGGCTGTTATGGCCAGGGAAATACATGATCATATCGGCGGGCGAAGGGTATCAGGCGCGCAAAAACTTTATCACCGTTTCACTCGATCCGGGGGAATTATCGCGTCTGACACTCGTCGTCGACGAAGAAACGGGCGATATATTGGGCGGTGGCGAAATCGATACCGTCGACGATGAATTGCTCGAACGTTGGTGGTGGGCAAGTATCCTCATCGGTGGATCGATTCGATTTAACCATACGAAAGACGTCATTGGCAAAGCACCTGGGCAGTTGCTCGACGTAAGCGGGTTCCTCGAATCGTATTTTTCGATGGCACTCAAACACCATTATTTATATATGCGACTCAATGCCGAAATCGGCGGAACGATCCGATTTGAAGAGAATCGCCCATTTATTACAAGTGTCGACGATCTCAACTTTGAATTGCTCTATTCGTACCGCTTTATCGATTGGTTCGGTCCATACGTACGATTTGCATTTGAATCGAATATGGCCCCTGCCTATCTCGAAAAGAGCTCGCCTTATACGGTCGATGTACTCAACAAAAATGGCGATGTCGTGAAGACGAAGGATCAGATGCTCGATGTCAAATTGTCGCCGCCGTTTTCGCCGATATCGCTCAATACTGGGGCTGGTGGTCGCTTCGATGTCACGGCAGGTTCATGGCTAAAGTTTAGTTCGCGCATCGGTATAGCTTATCGCCGCGTCATCGCTCGCGATTTATTCGTCGTCAAATGGACCGATGCGACGTCGTCGATATTGACGCTTGCGCCAGTCGATGGGAGCTCGCAGTTCGGTGCCGAGGCGGCGATTGCGCTCGATCTGACGCCGTTGCGATGGTTCACACTCAAGACCGATTTATCGATTATCGAGCCTTTCGAAGATTATAAGAATCCCGTCATCGATCTCGATGTCGATGCCGCCATTCGCCTCTCCTCTATCGCAAGCCTCTCTTATACGCTCCGAGTCAATTACGATGTCTCGCTCATCGATAAAGTACAAATCGATCAATATGTACAATTGAGGTTTTCGTATAAGATATATTAATTTTACATTATATATCATTATACATATAATGCATTTGTATTCTGGAATATACTGCGTTAGATGTTCATCGAATATATGTCGCAAGTATGACATATCGACGCAGAGAACGCATACCGCCATTCACAGCTAGGCTCGCTTATGCACGACAACCATTCGAGAATTCATCATCCCATCGATAGATCTCTTTTTGCGGCATTCGTCGCCGCGATGCTGTGCGCCTCGTGTAGTAGCGATGGGCAAAGCGCGGCTTGTATACAAACATGCGAGTTTGGCGAAACGATATGTTCGGGCGACGGCTACGCGATATGCGAAACCGATTCCGACGGATGCCGAGTGTGGAGCTCACCGCACACTTGCCCAGTAGGTACGATATGCCGCGATAACGCCTGCCAAGCTCTCGAACCCGATCCGATCGATCCGCCACCCACACCCGATGATTTTGTTTGCATACCCAATGCCAAACGATGCAATGCCGATAAGACAGCTGTCGAAACGTGTGTCGTCGATGGGCAAAATGTACATTGGAATCCTGCTCCGTGCGGAATGGGATGGCAATGCGTCGATGAGACGACGCCAGCAAAGGCATCGGTGCACTGCGAAGAAATTCCAAATCAACGCCCCGAGATTTGCGATCCTCAGTGCATGATGCCGAGCGCAAAATGCGACGATAAATCGATCGTCAAATGCACGCTCGACGAAGATGCATGCCCCGTTTGGAGCTCGCCCGAGCCGTGCCCCGATGGGCAAGAATGCCGCGATAATGCATGCCAGCCCATCGCTTGCGACGATCTGTGCACTGTTGAACAAACGAAATGCGACGATAAATCGATCGTCAAATGCACGCTGGCAGAATCTGGATGCTTCGATTGGGCAACGCCCGAGCCTTGCCCCGAGGGGCAAGAATGCCGCGATAACGCCTGCCAGCCCATCGAAACCGACGTTACCCCTTGGTCGATCGTCGTGCTCCCCGATACCCAGAATTATACACGTCATGCGGCATTTACAACCGACACGATATATCATCGACAAATGAAGTGGATCGTCGAAAAGCGAGGAACCGATATCATTCCCAATCTCAAGATGGTCGTACACATGGGCGATATCACCGATGAGAATAGCGATGTTCAATGGTCTATTGCCAAAGATGCCCACGAAATATTGCGAAAAGAAGGTATACCTTTCACACTCGTCACGGGGAATCACGATTACAAAATCGGCAAGAACGGCGCTCGTGAATATACGAAGTTTCCGATATATTTCCCCATCGATGACTTAAAATTGATAAACGGATTTGGAGATTTATATCGAGATACGAACAATTATTATACGTTTACGGCAGCAAATCGCGACTATCTCGTACTCAACCTCGAATTCTATCCACGCCAAGACGTTTTGTGCTGGGCCAACGACGTACTCCGACGCCCAGAAAACCAAAACAAAAAAGTCATTATCACGACGCATTCCAATATCAATTCAAATGCGAATTATACAGCACATGCCAAGCTCCAAGACGTTCCCAATGGCGCAGCAGGGGCAGAAATATGGCACAATCTCACGGCACGCCATAGCAATATAGCCATGGTCTTGAGCGGTCATATTGGCGGGTCTGCTCGGCGCACTGATAAGGGAAATTCACAAAATGCCGTCGCTCAAATACTCACAAATTATCAGTACGAATTGCCATGCACCGAATCGACAAACGACGCCTGCAACGCCCATTGTCGCCACACGCCCAATTCGGGCAACGGTTGGCTTCGCGTATTGACATTTTATCCAGCCGAAAACAAAGTCAAAGCTCGCACTTATTCCGTTCTCAGCGGCAATACAACGACGTTTTCACAACAAGGCGTCGACGCATTCTATTGCTCCGAACGCTATACAGCCGATAAATCACACAATTGGTATAGCTCCGATCCTGCAAACGATGCGCACCAATTCGAAATGGCATTCGATTTCACACCACATACCTACCAATACGACGATGAAGGATACCTTGGTTTCGTACGGCGAGATATCAGTGAAACTGCTCCGGGAAACGTTGTACAATCGCAAATCGCAGCAAACGATTCGGGCACGACTGTCACCGTTTGGGAAAGCTCCCCCATTGAACCAAATGCCAATTCATCATCGATATATGCGCGCATCTTATCGCCTGGCGGTTGTGAACGACGATCTATGCCCCAACAATATATCGATGTTGCCCAACAAACATTGGGCGATCCCGATGTCGTCGTCGATGATGAAGGGAACTTCGTCGTCGCTTGGGTCGAATACGATCAGAATCATAAATCTCAGATCCGTTTGCGCGGTTTCGATGCCAATGGCAACGAGCGATTCGCCAGCCTCTATGCCAATCGCGATGTATCGTCCGATCAATCCGAACCCGATCTAGCCATCGCCAACGATGGGTCTTTTGCGATTACCTGGCTCGAACAGTCGGCAAATGCGACGACAAAAATCCTCGAAGTTCGGAGATTCGCATCCAATGGCTCACCGCTCACACCGGCAATCGAGATCGAAACGCAGTCAACAAATGGCACGCTTTCATCGCCCGATATCGCCATCGATAAATTCCACGACATCGCCCTGAGCTGGAAAGAAACGCAGAATTCATCACAACGCCTGCGATACGCTATCGTCGATCAAACGATTGAAAAAACTATCGTCACCCCACAAACACTAGCCGAGGGCGGTCAACTCTCGCCCGCCTCGATTTCTTGCTCTCCCAAAGGCTCTCTCTTTATGGCGACTTGGGCGACGAAGACTTCGAGCGATTCTTCCGATATCTTCGCGCGAACTTTCAATGCAACGCGATCCATCAGCGCCCCCTTTGCCGTCTCGAGCGTCAATACGAAAAATGAATCTCCACATATATGTATGACGAGTCAGGACAGTGGCGTATTCACTTGGTACGACGCCAAAACTCAAGATATCATGATGCGACGTTATAAATCGGGCGCCATGACCAAATACGATGAATCGCGCATCAATCAACCGAGCAATACCCAACGAAATGGATACAATGGCACGTCGTTCCCCACCGATATTGCGTGCACACCGACGGGAAACCACGCCTTCATCACTTGGATCGACGACAACGATAACGACGATATATCGCACGCCTACGGATACGGATTCGCCATATAGTGGTTTTAATTAGTATTACTCTTTTTTGCTTTAGTGATCTTTGCGCTTCGCGCGGTTTCGCTGAGTACTGCGTTGTTTTTTTACTTCAGTAGTCTTTGCGCTTCGCGCGGTTTCGCTGAGTACTGCGCTTTTTTCGATAGTTTGATGCAGATACTAGGAAGCTAG
>SAMEA104315420__coassemble_346_pt1 | contig 33575 bp, 29 predicted proteins | sample SAMEA104315420__metabat2_high_PE_047 | metagenome-assembled genome bin SAMEA104315420 (sample SAMEA104315420) | gut metagenome | biome: Monkey gut; feature: monkey-associated habitat; material: faeces | place: China | collected 2013 | reverse complement strand
CGAGGGGGGATGGACATCTGCCGTTGGCAGATGTGATAGATTTGGCGAGGGGGGAATGGACGCCCGCCGCGGCGGGCGTTGATGGCAGGCGACGGGGGATTGACGCCCGCGGTGGCGGGCGTGATTGATTTGACGAGGGAATTACTCCCTGCAACGCCGGGGGCTACTCGCCCCCGGCCCTAACGGGCTTTGTATGGATTCAGTTGAATCTATTTTTTAATCATACTAATGCATTTGCCTTTGTCACATATGGCTTTATCGCTACATTCGCCAACTTTTTCCCATTGGTTATTGACACACATCGTGATGGTTTTACCATCTCTACTACACGATATTTCGCGTTCTTGACATACCGTTTTAACACATTCTGGCTTATAAAGAGGACCTCTCTGCGCCCAAACACATTGTTGATTAGCATTGCACGATGAATCTAAAACCCATTGACTGCCTTTATTCTTCTTTTCAATACTCTTTCCATCTTTCGAACATCTCTGTGTAATATTAGGGATTGATATGATATTATCTTCTATGCACGATGCCTCAGAAGCCATTCCAGCTGAAATCTTCATCATACATCCAGAAGTACACTCCTTGCGAACTTCGTATTTACCCGAGAAAGACGGATCATCTGATGCCGGACAATACAAGAGATCCCACCCAGCGCACACTTGAACATTGACTAAAGAGCTCATTACTTTTCCACACTGAACATTACAAGCGCCGAGCTCTGCATCACACGTTTGTGATGGATCACATTTGAGATATGTTTCCCACTGCCCAACACGGCAATATTGAAGCGCTTGTCCATCGCAACGGTACGTTCCCATATCGCACTTGCAATAAGCTGGAGTAACCTTATTTCCTTCTGTTTTGGCATCGACGCAATTGCCTTTGCCACAAGAATCGCTCGCTTCTAAGACCATATACTCTATTGTTTTGTTCGGTTTAACCCAATCCTGATCTTTTTTGCATACGAGAATAGAATCTTTTTCGGCATCGCAAATTTTATCATTTTCATTGCAATTGCATCCCATCAAAGCCATGCCAGCCGATTCAGAAATGCAATTCTGATTTGAGCCACATTCCGCCTTCTTTTGCCAAGCTTTATTGACACACAAGTCAAAAGATCCGTCGTTGTTGCAACGTCCGGTGCCTTCAACGCATTGTTCCGCGCACGTCGTCGTATTGGGATCGCACGACATATTTTGTTGTGTACAGTTTTGATCCGGCACCCATTGATTATCGGCATTGCATTTTTGAACGATGCTCGAGACATTTGTTCCAGGTCCTTTATCGACGTGGCATCGTTTCTCGCCCTCTTTGCAATCACGGCAAGCGCCGCCGAAATCTTTATTGACGCATACCATGTCTTTGCGTGCGCAAGATGTCGTTTCCCACTTTCCATTGTGCGAACACGATTTGAGCACGTCTTCATCGATGCACGTTGCTTTCATTTTCGGATCGCACTCGACGCATTGACTGTCCTTATTGCCACCGGGGCTCATAATATCCAAACACAACGTCGGGCAAGCATGGACCTCTTGATCCCAATATGTCTGATCTTTATCGTCTTTTTTACAAACGTAATAGCTATTCGAATTGCCCGAATCTAGGCACTTTATACTCCCTTCTTTACAATCGGCAGTAGCGAGTTCACCGCAATAAGCCGCCCCTGCAGGCCCATTACAAACGACATTGTTTGGGCATTGCGTCGTCTGAGTCGACCACTTGCCACCGACGCACGTATGATATGCGTTGGGTTGGACCGTCAACATCCCCATATCTTTACATTTCTTTGCGCCATCGATGCACTCGGCGGGGGCTATGCATTCGCCATTGTCGCATTTCTTGCCCTCTGCGCACGCGCTCGCGGCACCCCATTTGCCATTTTCACACACTTGGAATTTCGAGTCGCCGACGCATTTCTTTTCGCCATTATTGCACACATCTTGCCCAACGGGCTGGCAACCATCGGCAGTACAAACGGGCTTGTCGTTTGGACATTTATCGATTGTCGTGCTCCATTTTCCATCGACGCACAATTTGTATTGGTTCGGCGAGATATCGCTCGGTTCGCACTTGAGTTTTCCGTTGGTGCATTCGGATTGATCGGATGCGGGCACGCATTCATTCTTATTGGCATCGCATACATAGCCGGCTTGCACGCATGGCTCAGGTGTGCCCCAAGTTCCATCTTCTTTACACGTCTTGATATTCGTGCCATCGCACATTTTTGCGCCAGCCGTGCATTTGCCCGGATCTGGCTCTGTTGCGTTTTCTTTGCACTCGGCTTTGCCATCGGCACCTTTGCAGACTTTATTGCCATCGCACGATTTGGCTTCGGTCGACCATTTGCCATCTTTGCAAACGTAATACGACTTATCGCCTTCTTGTTTGCATTTCATTGCATCATTTTCGCAAACGGCCGCATTTTCTTTGCTTTCGCAAGACTTTTTGGCGACATCGCAAACTTTGCCATCGTCGCACTTGACCGGTTCGCCCCATTCGCCCGTCACGCTACACGTCACCGTGGCGCTCAAGTCGTCGGAGCATTTGACTTTGCCGACCTCGCATTTTTCGGCGACGCACGCCATGCCTTGGCAGACGGGTTTATCGGTTGGGCAAGGCTCGGGCTTGTAGACGCCATCGACACAACGCTTCAATATGTTGTTTGCCCCTGCGTCGCAAGTATCGACGGCGCACTCTTTGCCATCGGGAATGCGACACACTTTGCCGGCATCATCGCAACCATCGGGGCAATCGGTCGTTTGCCAGCTCGTCAGGGCGCAGACTTTGAGTTTTCCATTTTCGCACGCCGTTTCGCCCAGCGAGCACACGCCTCCGACGAGTGCGCTAATGCCCTCATCGCAACCCGAAGTCGCAGACACCGCCAAACACGACAACAAAATAGCTACATACCGTTTATGCATCGCATAACTCCTTTACTTTGAGAATAAAACATCGCGACATCGAATTAAATTCGATTTTTGGACCACGAACGAAAAAAAATTGACACTAAAACGTGACTTTCTCATTGTAGACGAAATTTCGTGCATTTCAAGTAGGACGATTTGGGCAAGGTGGCGCGAAGCGCAACGCCGTGCGTATGCGCGCAGTGAAACGAGCACATAGCACGGCAGCGCCGGTGTATTGAGCCCAGGCGGCGAAATAGCCGGCGCCAAAGAGGCGTATTGAGCCCAGGCGGCGAAATAGCCGATATGCGCAGGCGTATGCGCGCAGTGAAACGAGCACATAGCCGGAGCCGACGCCGTATGCGCGCAGTGAAACGAGCACATAGCCGGCGAACAAAAAAAAAGCGCAACATCTTGCGATGCTACGCTTGGGTTCAGTGTTTCGATGAAACCTGAATTATTCGCCTTCGGTGATGGCGCCAGTGGGGCAATTGTCGATGCAAGCGAGGCATTCGACGCATGCGCTAGCATCGATGACGGCGATGCCATCTTCGTTGACTTTGATGGCCTCGGCGGGGCAACCCGCTTCGCAAGAACCACAACCAACACACGTTTCAGCATTTACAACAGGAACTGCCATTTTTCTTCTCCTAAAACAGCTACGAATCAACGTTTATGCGCCGCGCCGCGACGCACGCCGCTATGTAGCATATTTCGTCGCAAGCAAAAAGCGAAAACCGCCACAATCGGCACTTGGCATTTGGCATTTAGCACTTGGCACGCGGCATATATGGCGCCAAGGCGTGAGGTGGGGGCCGAGGCGATGATGCGGGCGCATCATGACAATAGGTGGCGGAGTGCGCGATACGTCGTGTTGGCGTCGAGGTAGTCGGTGTGTTGCGTCATTCGGTCGCGATGTGGCAGGGCGTCGAGGCACGATTGCACGTACTGTTCGCCAAATTTTCTTAGGAATGTCGTGACTTCGATAGAATGTCCTTCGCGCGATATGATGGCCTCTCGAAGAGTCTGCGGTATTCTGTCGTCGTCGACGATGGGGGCTGTGGCGAGGTCGAAGCACTTTTTCCCGTTTTCGGTGACGAATTCAGAGGCGGGCAAGGCGTCGATGGCGGGCACGTGCGAGGCCTTTTCGTAGGTGAAACGCGTCGTGACAGCGCAAACCGAGTCGTCGGCGGTGCTTTGTCGCTTGTGCAGAGTGCCGTTGAGTTCGTCGATGAGCTCATACGACTCGATGAGTTCGTAAATCGAGTATGCAGCCACTTTGCAAAACGCGCGTTCGTCGGCTTGCGGGAACTTATCCTTATAATAGCTGAATTGGTCGCGACACGCCTGAACGACGGCGGCGGCGGCCCTGGGGTCGACCGTATCCCACGGCTCGACGACCGTGTATGCCAACTGCCGCGGCATGATTCCCACGGGCAAAACGCGCGCAAACACGTATTCGCCATCGCGCGGGTACTGCGAGACCGAAAAAAAGGCGTGCAACAAGCCATCGTGCAAGACGCTTTTGAGCTCGGCAAAGCCCAAATTCGACCGCTGAACTTGATACAAATCGAAATGTGACGCTCGCATGTGCCCCAAGCCCGGGTATTTTTTCGCGTCGAGGTTGAACGCCGACGCCACTTCGCGCCCCTGGTGTCCCTTAAAAAACGCGTAATCGTGCGTCAGAATGTTGAAGAAAAACTCCTTGTCGATGGCGTTGGCATTCGTCAAGCTGCCTTGCTGCCACGCAAAGTTGCGCAACTCGGCATACGTTTCGGCCAGGGGGGGCGTCAAAAAAAGCGAGTGCACGGCCTCTTTCGTGCAGACATAGCGCGCGTGCGAGAGGCGTTCGGCGGGGAAATAATCGTTCCAGTCGTCGGCGAGTGGGTATTGCGCCAGCTGCGAGCATGGCCAAGGCGTAAATTTCGGAGTCTGCATTGTCGTCGTTTTTTCGTTTCTTTTGTGTTGCGCCCTGTTTCGCTATCGCTCAATACGGGCTCAGGCATTTTCGCCATTTTGCGCGACTTCTGCGTCAGCGTCGCCGCGCGGGCGGCGGGAACGTACCTTAGTACGCCCCCTTGCCCTTGGGCTAGCTTCCTTGAATTCGCATCAAACTGACGAAAATGCATCTCTGGGAGTCGCCCTATTGCCTGCGGCAATACGGGCTCTTTATCGCCCTATTTCGCTATCGCTCAATACGGGCTCATTTCGTCGCCTATGCCGTTGGCATACGGCGCCGCCGCAGGCTATGTCGCATTGCGCCATACGCCTGCGCATCATTCGTCTATAGTGTCGATTCTTCGAACGATATTCTATGAATGCGACTTGAGGGCGAATTTTCCGACATATGCGGCGTCTTCACCGAGGACTTCTTCGATTCGCATGAGTCGATTGTATTTGACGACGCGTTCAGCGCGCGCGAGCCCGCCGGCTTTGAAGAGGTGGCAATTCGTGGCGACGGCGAGGTCGGCGATGAACGTATCTTCTGTTTCGCCGGTGCGGTGGCTGACGACGGCCATCATGCCGCCGCGTTGCGCGGTGCGCACGGCGTCGAGCGTTTCGGTGAGCGTACCGATTTGATTTGGCTTAATCGTCGTGCCATCGGCGGCGTGGAGGGCGATGCCTTTGCGAATGCGAGCGGGTGTGGTGCTAAATATGTCGTCGCCCAAGATGTGGAACGACAAATCGAGCTTCATGAACTCTTGCCATGCGGTCCAATCGTTTTGTTCGAACGGGTCTTCGACGGCGATAATCGGGTAATTGCGCAACGTCTTGAGATAATACTCCTTGAGCGCTTGCGTCGAGAGATTCGCGCCCTCGCCACGCAATTCATAAATCTTATCGTTAGGGCAAAAGACCTCACTCGCCGCGCAATCGACGCCGATGTAGATATCTTGCCCGGGCACATAGCCGGCCTTTGCAATCGCATACATGATGAGATCGAGGGCTTCGGTAGAGTGCGAAATGGCGGGCGCGAATGCGCCTTCGTCGGCGACAGCCGTCGAGAGCCCTTTTTCGTGCAAAATGGCACGCATGGCATGGGTGATTTCTGCGACGGCTCGGATGCCTTCTCGGAACGATGGCAACCCGACTGGAGCGATCGAAAACTCTTCGAAATCGAGGTCGTTATCGACGTGAGAACCGCCTGCGATAATGGCGCAAAGCGGAACGGGGAGGCTATTGGCTTGGATGCCGCCCAAATATCGGAAGAGCGGCTGTTGCATGCTCTTGGCGGCGGCTTTTGCCGTGGCCAGCGATACGGCTAAGATGGCATTTGCCCCAATCATCGCCTTGTTTTCGGTGTCGTCGATGTGGCACATGACTTTGTCGACGAGGTCTTGATCTTTGGCATAGATGCCAGTGATTTCTGGCGCAATGATTTCTTCGATGGCAGAGACGGCTTTTTGTACGCCTTTTCCGCCATAACGGCGCAAATCCTTGTCGCGCGATTCGGCAGCTTCGTGAATGCCGACCGATGCGCCCGTCGGCACACTCGCGCACGCGCTGACGCCATCGGCAAGCCCGACTTCGACTTCGATCGTCGGCACGCCACGAGCGTCGAGGATTTCTCTTGCAAAAACTTCAATAATTTCAGCCATTTAGCCATCCTTTAGGTGTATCTGCACAGATCTATTGTGCACGCACTCGCCTCGAATATCCCGATCGTATACCATAACACAAGACGATTGAGTACATTTACATGGCGCATGAATGAATACATTTCGTCGTCTTTTCGCTCGAGCAGTTCGAGCCTATGTCGCCAATCGGCGACTTCGCGTTCGAGTTCTTCGAGCCATTGAACCAAAACACAAGGCGATTGAGTACATTGACATGGCGCATGAATTAATACATTTCGTCGTCTTTTCGCTCGAGCAATTCGAGCCTATGTCGCAAATCGGCGACTTCGCGTTCGAGTTCTTCGAGCCGTTGAACCAACATCAACGATATGAGTTTTTCATCCGAACTCGCTTTGAGTGCTTCGAGCTTGAGATCGAGCGACGGCTTTGCGGGCGTGACGGGGCATTCATCGTCGTCTTCGGCATTGGCACAGTCGCCATTTGAATTTTCTTTTGTATTATCTTTATGATTTGCAGGATCTTCGACGTGAGGTTCGCCGATGCGTTTAATCTTTTCGAGTTGTTTTTCGACTTGCCTGACAGCTTCGTCGCGAATCTGTTGCACGGGGACAGTAAGCCTTTGTAGCAACATTTCGGCTTGCGTTTGAACGAGGTTTTTGATGCCGTTTTGCTTTTGCTTCTGCTGAGCGATGAGGACTTGCGTGAGCGTCATATCGGTCAGATCGGCTTTCGTATCGTTATCGATGACGATGACATTGGCGCCGCCGCGGACGATTTCGCCCAATTCGGTGAGCGTAATATAGCGGCTTTGCGATGTATCGTAGAGTTTTCGATTGGAATAGCGCTTGATTCGAATGAGTTTTTTTTCGTTATCCATGACTCTCTTCAGTGGGCAATGAACAAATCGGAGCGGTTTCGTCGCTCCCACACGGGGAACGGTCTGCAGCCGTGACCGGTAGCGACAAATGCGGCGTGCGGGAGCAAACGGAAAGACGATCGGCAATCGCTGGCGGTAGCCTATTGTGCGGGGTAGGCGGCAATGCATTCTATTTCGACGAGTCCGCGTTTGGGGAGCCGACTCACTTCGACACACGAGCGCGCCGGGGCATCGTGAGAGAAAACGTTACCATAGATTTCGTTGACCGTGGCGAAATCGTCGAGATCTTTGACGAAGACCGTCGTTTTGACGACGTGATCGTATGTCAACCCCATGGCACTGAGCACGGCGCCAATGTTGTCGAGAGCCCGACGCGTTTGAACGGCAACATCGCCTTGGATCTCGCCCGTTTGGGGATCCATGCCAAGCTGCCCCGATAAAAAGACGAGATTCCCGATGCGAACAGCTTGCGAATAAGGCCCAATCGCTTTAGGGGCGTTTTCTGTCGAAATGATGATCTTTTCCATTTGTGGCCTCCTTATGTAATGAAGTCAGCGACTCGCTCGGAACAAGTAAAAAACGAACTTCGTCGCGCAAAATCGGTACGACGCTAGTCGTGCCACCTTTGCAGAGGTTCTAGCGCATTTTGCGCATAGCTCCAAAGGCGATTTTTGTCTGTGCACCGATTGAGAAGTAACATAGACTTCGATTAAACGCGCGATAGAGCGAATTTCATTCGTTTTATCGACGATTGCGCCAAACGAAGATCATGGTCATTGCTTCGTTTTAGCCAGCTGTCGGCAAGAAATGCGCCGCCGATGGTGCAAAACGGATTCTGAAGATACCATGAAGACACCATATGATGAACTGACTATATTATATGGTTATAGCCATGCGCTGAAAATAGGAGAACAAACGATGCCAATGATGACCGATCTCGTCGGAGCCCTGATGCCAAGTGCGTCGGAAGATCCGCTATTTGTGGGGCTCAATCGCCTCGTCGTCGAAGGATTTGGACTTCCGCCATGCCGTCGTTTCGAAAAGTGTTCGGGCGGTCTCATCAACGAAACATACGACGGCGATGGCATTTGGATCGTCCAACGCGTCAATCCGATATTTGGGGCAGGCGTCAACGACGATATCGCCGCTCTCGTGCCACTGCTACAGATCAAAGGCATTCCCGTGCCACAGCTATGCCGTAGCAAAACGGGACAATATGCGATCGAGGGCAAAGATTACGGCCTTGCCGCGGGGAATTATCGCATCATGACGAAACTCACAGGCGTCGCGCATGCCCGCGTCGACGATATCGCCAAAATACGCGCACTAGCGCAGATGTTAGCGGCATTTCACACGGCACTCGATGGCGTTTCGCATCGATTCGTCCATACGCGCCCAGCAGTGCACGATTTTTATCGACACAAACGCGCTCTAACCGAGGCTTTGGCGACGAAGCGCGAGCACCGATATAGCGCAGAAATCGAGGCTTTGCGATGTGCGATGGAGAGATGCGAAAAATCGATCCCCATCGACGACATTTGCAACGGTCGAACTCGAAGAATTATCCACGGCGACCCAAAAATATCGAATTTTCTGTTTTCAGAAGTAAAAGAAACAGAACATTGTTCGATAACGGGCGTCATCGATCTCGACACGATGGCTCGGTCACTCGTCTGTTACGACGTGGGGGATGCGATTCGATCGTGGTGTAATCCTCGAAAAGAAGACGAGGAACCCGAATATAATTCGGAATTTGCTCGCGAGACGCTTGGAGAATATGAAGAATCGGCGCATTGTCTCGATCGCGAAGAGCGCTCAATGCTCGCGTTTTCGCCAGCATATATTGCGCTCGAGCTCGCGATGCGCTTTGCGCGCGATGCGCTTTGCGAAGATTATTTTGGATTTGACCCAGAAATCGGCCATGCCGAACACAGCGCGCGCCGCGCTCGAGCCATGCTCGGGCTATGTGCACAAATGCTAGCGGCGCAAACGCGAGAAATATAGCGCACCAGAAATCGCCCAGATTATCGACGAATCCATGGAGAGCCAGTGCGCAAGACTCGAAGAAGTGGGTTTTCATGGGATTTGGGCATAATTGACGAAGGGCGGAATCGCGATCGTAGAGATAAAAGAATAAAGCACCGGCGATCGAATAATCGATTGACGCCGTTTTGTCGTTTCGTTATAAGGGCGCCGCCTCAATTTGGGAGACTGTTACCGGGCGGTTTCTCAACAGTTCAGATGGGTGTCTGGATGTCCGCAATATGGGGCTGACTGCCGGATTTTAAGGAATGCGAAAATGGCTGCAAAGCGACCTGCAAAGATTTCGACGACGAAGAAAGTCGTCTACAAGAAGAAATGCCCTGCCTGCATGGCAAAAGGTACGGAATCCGAGATGGGCATCATCAAGATGGTAAGACATTCCAAACCAAGCGGAATGTTTTGGGTTTGCCCAAAATGCAATTGCGAAGTTTCAACGAAAATCTAATCCGCTAGGGGGAATCAATGGATACGAATACAACGACAAATGTAGCAGAGCAGAAGACATCAGTCCGTGGCGGTTTCCGTCGCGCCAAGCGCAAAGCGTGCCCCTTCAAATCGGATGCTGCGCTCACGATCGATTACAAAGACGTTCAATTGCTCAAGCGCTTCCTCTCCCCGCGCGGCAAAATTTTGCCTTCGCGCATCACGGGTGTTTCTGCACGTTTCCAACGCAAACTCGCTCGCGCGATTAAACGTGCCCGTCACATCGCCCTTTTGCCCTATCAAGCCGAAGATTAATCGGTTAGTGGTGCATTAGTTTGCATTAAATGCGAAAGCCGCTCGTTTCTTATATAGATCGAGCGGCTTTTTTTTATTTGCTTCGCGCGATGCCAAATATCGTTTTAGCAAAGCGCGAATTTGATTTATAGTCATTAGCGTCTCGGTTGGCGTTCTACTCATGCAATAAGGAGACAACATGCGAACAATCGAACTACAAGAATTGATGCGAGGAACAGAGTTTGTCAACGTGCGAAGTTGCTTGGAATCGGGGGGAATCGTATGCCTTCCGTGTCGTTCGAGCTATCGAATTTTGGCAGACTTGACCAATCCCAAAGCCGTAAATGCCCTTTTGTTTTCGAAACATCGCACGGCGAAAGCCCCATCCCTCGTCTTTATCCCGAACTACGACGCTCTCAAAACCGTGGCGACCAATATTCCTTCGAAGGCAAAAGTACTCGCCAAGGCATTGTGGCCCGGCGAATTGACGATTCGATTTTCGCCGAACGAGGAAACCATCCCGACGCCGATCCTCAAACATCTCACGAAATCGGGCGGAAAAATCGGCGTTCGCGTGCCGTCTGAGCCATGGCTTTTGCGCCTCTTGAGAGAGTTCGATCGTCCCCTGCTCGTCTCGAGTGCAAATCGCGAGCGAAAAAATGGGGCTTCGTCGCCAGCGATGATCCAGAAGAATTTCATTTCGCACGTGAGCATTTTTGTCACTGCAGGAGATATCCCGCAGAGCTTGCCATCGACCGTTATCGATTTTGCCGATGGCGAACCCATTATCAAGCGCATTGGATCGATTTCTGAGGCAAAAATCGAAGCGCTTTTGGCTAACGAATAACGCATTCTAGTCGACCACCATCCCGCCACAGCCTGGCGGGTTTTTTGTTGAAAGAATGCGCATTTTTCGAGATGATACAATTTGATTAATTTGCTACATTTGCAAATAACGATAATGTTATGCAATAATATGTAAAAGTGTAAAAAGAACTTGCGTCGTCTAGAGAGTATGCGTATAAGGCGCATCGCTCCTTGCTCCTCGGGCAATTTCAGGTGAAATTGGGCCACCCGGGCAGCCGAATCAGTACCATAGGGAGAGCATAATGGCCTTACTCGTACAACATCCCAAGACAGTCCGTGAATACGAGACAGTATTCATTCTTCGCTCCGACGTTCTCGACGACGAACGAGCGAAAGTTCTCAACCGTTTGACGGGAATCATCGAAAAGCTCGATGGTCACCTCCTCATGCAAGAAGAATGGGGCAAACGCAAACTCGCCTACAAAATCCAGAAGAGTGCATACGGAATTTATTATTACTTCCGTTATCTCGGTTTCAACGACATGGTAGCGGAAATCGAACGCAATTTGCGCATTCTCGAACCTGTCATCAAGTACATGACGGTGAAACTCGGCGACGATGTCGATGTCGAGAAGCGCAAAGCCGAAGCCGTGAATGAAGGTAGCTGTGCGCCGAAAGATACGGCCGATTACTCGGGCGTTGAAATTGACGACGAAGACCTCGACGAACTCGTTGACGACGAATAATAGGAGATTCAGCAATGCGCGTAATTCTAAAAGAAGACGTTGCTCACGTTGGCAACATGGGTGATATCGTCAAGGTTTCTGACGGTTATGGTCGCAATTATTTGATTCCTCAAGGTCTTGCCGAACTCGCCACCGAAGAGCGTGCTAAAGCATTTGCTCATCAAAAAGCGATGATCGAGCACAAAAAAGCCAAATTGCACAAAGAGGCCGAAGATCTTAAGGTCAAAGTCGATGGCACAGTTGTCAAATTGGTTCGCGCTGGCGTCAAAGACGACACGCGTATCCATGGTTCGGTCACGAACCGCGACGTTGCCGATGCCTTGGCTGCGATGGATATCGTCGTCGACAAACGCAAAATCGATATGCAACCGATTCGCGAATTGGGCGAGCACGAAGTTGCCGTTAAACTCGTTCACGACGTCATCGCCACAGTGAAAGTCGTCGTCGTTGCCGAATAAATTGGTTCGATAGCGTGTTTCAAGCCGTTACACTTACGTGTAACGGCTTTTTTTGTATTTATCGAACATTTCGCACATCTTTACGCTCCTTCTGCATCGTGTAGCTCGCGAAGTTTATCGAGCGACAATCCCGTCGCTTTGGCGATGTCGTCCATCGACATACCCATAGCCATCAGCTTTTTCGCAATGCTCTCTTTTTCCAGATTCTCCCCGATGGAGATGCCCTCTTTCTTTCCGATGGAGATGCCCTCTTTCTTTCCGATGGAGATGCCCTCTTTCTTTCCGATGGAGATGCCCTCTTTTTTTCCTTTTGAAATGAGGTTGGCATTGTATTTATCGAACATTTCGCACATCTTTACGCTCCTTCCGCTAGTGGCAAATTCGCATCTCGTATCGTCAAACCATGAGTTCCCCGTGATTTCTTTGAGCAAATCGATGACTTCGACGATATGCGTGAATTCGTCATCGGGCCAGTCATCTAATTCACCTAATCGAAACTTTCTCAAGCATATCGCTAGCGACTTCATATCGCCCGAAAGGCATTCGATTTCTCTCGGTTTGAGCCACGCTAATTCGATAATGGGAACGGAATAATCGTTAAAAAACTTCTTCCATGCCGTAGGAACATCGACGATATCGCGCAATCGCCTCGGTCCGCTCCATCGCTTAGTATATCCAAAATAGACGACTGCCGTAAACACGGGTGCAATTTTTCCTCGATTCTTTGTCTGCGCCAAGAGACGTTGATATGCAAGGCCATCGTAGCATATCACACGCCCGAGCATCGTCGGATCTTCGACCGTTTGGTTTTCGATCCCCACCAAAGCGAGGTTTAAGCCAGCGTCATTGCGATAATACTTCATAATATCGCGCATTCGATTAAAAGGCGTTCGTTTCGGAATGTCGACGTATTCTGTCGGTGCATCTTCGAGATAATCGGGATCGATTGCCGGCGTTGAGCTTTTGAAAATGAGTGCATTCCAAAACGTCGCAAAAACGTCGTTGTAATTAAAGAAGTGCTTTTCGCGCATATCTTTATCGTGCATATTTCCTCCTCTTTGAAACGCATTGCATGCGAAGAAAGCGAGCCTCCTTGCTCGCTTTTGTGCTCTGTTCATCGGTCTGGTCGAATAAACGTCGATTTGCACGAAGTGTCGCAGAGCAATCCATCATTGGACGACGCAATCAGCCATTGAATGGCCAATTGCGTCTGTATTTCCTAGACACTATGCCGAGTCGTGGGCGTTGTTCAATTCGGCATTTCCTCCATTCTCGTCCGATTTCGGCGTTTGTTCGCGGCGTTTTGAGCTCAAGAAGACGACGCGATCGGCGATGATGGCGTGAGTTTTGATCGACACTCCGTCTTTTTCGTAGGTTTGAATATCGATTCGCCCCTCGACGCAGCACAAATCCCCTTTGCGTAAATACTTGTGACATAACTGAGCTTGACGACCAAATGCGCGAATTCGATGCCATTGAATCGATTCATTCCCATTGACGATGCTCGTGTTGCACATCGAAAAATTGGCAAAATCGACTTTATCTGGGCTCGATTTGAGCTCGGGGTCTTGTCCAAGCCGACCGATGATGATGGTCTTATTGAATCCCGTAGAGCGAGATTTCTTTTCGGACTTCTTCTCGACGACCGTTTCGGCTGGCTGTTCACATTTCGTTTCGTTGATTTTTTGGTCTTGATTCTTTTTCATGGCTTCCTCTCGTTTTGATTAAAATTCGTAATGAGTCGAAAAAATGTCTTTTGAGACCGAATCGGTCCCCGTGTCGGAATCGTCGTCGTTTTGCTTTTGACTAATCACGTGGTGGATCTCTCATCTGAACTCCTGTTATTGCGATAGCTAGAACATCGCCATAGGCTTGAATCCAAGCAGGCAGACCTATGGCTAAAAAAAATGAGCAATTCTTTAGGAAGGAGTGATTTGAGCGCACACGTATATATTGGGGCACTCGATTATCGATTTTTAAAAAAAAGAGAATTATCTCGTACTTTTTGTTTTTCTCTTTCAGAACGATTCAGATCATAGGCACGGAGTGTAGTTTCATGGTATGATCGAAAAAGAACTCGGCGTTAAATGTAGTATGAGTCGTTGATCGCTCGTCATGGCGTTGAATGGTGATGAGTGATGACAATGAGGCGGAGGTAGCAATATGGATATTCAGAACAAGCACGAAATGCTAAACGAAGAACGAGGCGGATATGAATCGTATCGGAGAGATGGTGCTACGAGAACAAATGCCAATGACACTAAAAGGCACGAGGCAGAGCTAGCCCTCGAACGCGACATCGTCATGACGGAATACAAGACCGATCGCGATGTCATCCTGAAGGCCATAAAAGAAAGCATCAAGAGGCGCGATTACGACGATGCACAAGCCTTCATCCATAAGTATCGATTTGCCGCCAAAACCGACGATGATTTCTCGATATTGGCCAAATTGTTGGCTCAAAAACTAGAAACACAGCAAAAGATCGAGAAGATCCAAACGGTCATCGATGCTACCGACGACAACGACACGACAGCTCTCATCGCCTTGAACGAGCGGATATTGCGCATCGATCCCGATCACCAAGAGGCTAAAGCCGCGCTACGAGCACTAAGGGGCGACGACGAAATCGATAGCGACAAGAAGTCGAGGCGAAAAAAACGGAATCGCTACGACGACGATCTCCCCGCTCCCAACTGCATATCTCCGCACGCAGCCACCATTATGCTCACGTTGGCGACTGTGTTTTTCGAGTTTTGGGGGTTGGGTATGTTAGTGGCGAGTGTAAGTGGAGGCACTTTTCCGACGATCACCGCATTGGGCACGATTGGGATCTATGGCTACCTCTTTATTCCATACAGCAAAAACACCCATAGCCTGACCCTTGGGAAATTCTTTACTCGCATTCTCATCGCTATATTCGTTTTTATAGTCTTTTGCCTTGTTTTGGGTACAGCAATGTAATCCACGCTCGAGCTCAATTGTGTCGCGCTCACAATCCCCAAAAACGCGTGACGACAATTCCGCCAATGGCAATGCTCGCGCCTGCGAGGGCATATTTTATCCATGGATGCGCATCTTTGGGGCAAAGGGCGAGCTTGTTCCAAAGGTATTGGAAATTCATGCAAGCCCCTGTGGCCGACGATGCGAGAACTATCCATGCGACGTTTCGTGGATTTGCCTCCGATGACAAAAGGCCGAAGAGGATACATATTCCAATCGCCATGACGGCCATGCGAGCTATCGAAGAAGCGAGTCGTCGTCGTTCACCTCCGATGCTGATGAGAATGCCTTCGATAGCACTGAAGGCGAAAAATGGAATGCTGAAGCACAAATTGCGAGCAATCTCAACCGATTCCTGCCACGCAGAACTGTAGACCTTTGGAATGAGCCCCATTGCAGGAAATGCAATTCCAATGATAGCTAGGGAAACAAAAAACAATACTCCAACGATTTTAATGAATAAAGTTTTGAATTTTTCCAAATCATCTTGGAGTTTTGCAAACGTGGCAAAAAAGACGTTTGTCGCCGTTCCGGTGATAGATTGAACGGGAATTGTCGACAGTTGTTGCCCTTGTGAATAAAACCCGAGCATCGAGGGCGTGAGAAATATCGACAAAAGAAATGTGTCGAGCCGGTTCGCCAACTGCGCAATGGTAATGTTCCCAAGTTGGAACATGCTGAAACTGAACAATTGTCGCAAGTCACTCCACGACAAAGCAAAGCCGGGGACATATTGAATGCTTAGCGTTGAAACGAGCCAACGAATGATGCGTTGAACGACGAGAGCGATTGGCACGCAAAGCCATGTATAGCCGAATATGGCTAGGAGAAGAGCAGTCGCACTAAATGCGATTTCGCCGATGAGATCGCGAATAGCGAGGCTCGTAAACCGAAGTTCTCGTTGCAGAAGGGCATTGGGAACGATGGCAAAGACGCTAAAAGGTATTGCAAAAGCGCTAATGACGAGAATGATCGGCGGAAATGAGAAGACATGAGCGATGGGATCGGCGAACGCGATCATCGCGCCCGATCCGACGACAGAAATCATCAAGATGAACGTCAAGACGCTCTGATACATGCGCACGGTGCATGTCTTTTCTTTGATCAACGCCGTGCCAAAGCCAAAGTCGATGATGGCAATGACAAAATTGATGATTGCCAAAATGACGGCATTCCAACCGATTTCGGCAGGTGTGAGCCATAGGGGCAAGAGGCATATCGTGACAAATCGCAGTCCCATGGCAAATACCTTCGCCGTCATGCTGGCGGCTAGGGCATGTATGATCGTCTTGATCCAATTCATCGCGTCGTGTAGCGGTATTCGAAACTATCGGGACGATGGATGATGGCATCTAGATTATCGCGGATCTCGGCGCCGACGCGCGACGAACCTTCGAGAAGGAGTTCTTCGAGCAAAGTGTCGGTTTTCTTTTTGGGGTAGACGAGTGTGTGGTTGCCCGTCATGTGTGCAATTTCTTTGAGACCTTGAATGGCCGAATAAAATCCGCCGATTTCGTCGATGAGTCCAAGTTCCTTCGCTTCGCGCCCCGTCCAAACGCGACCATCGGCAATGGCCGCGATTTCGTCGTGGGTCTTATGACGCGCCTCGGCGACGTGAGAAACGAATTGATCGAAGATTTCGAGGCCGAGTTTTGTGAAATAGGCGCGATCGGCATCGTCGAAAGAGCGATAAGGCGAGCCTGAGTCTTTGAGTGCGCCAGTCTTGACGGTGTGGACTTTGATCTTAAAAAACGACAAGACGTCTTGAAGATCCATGACTTGGCTGATGACGCCGATAGACCCCGTGAGAGTTCCCGCGTTGGCGTAGATCTTTGGCCCCGCACATGCGACGTAATAGCCCCCGCTTGCGGCCATGTCGCCCATCGAAATGACGATGGGCTTCGTGACACCGCGTATTGCCTCGACCATTTCTTGACTTGCCGAAACGGAACCGCCGGGCGAATCGATTCGAACCAAGATGGCTTTAATGTCGTCGTCGTCTTGGAATTTTTGCAACACCTTTACGGTCGAATCGGCAGTCGCAATCGTGCCTCGTATTTCTACGACGCCAATGCCGTTTTCGACGGGCGTATCTTGCGAGATGGCAGCCCCTAACGAGCCGGCCACCATGAGTACGATAAAGAAAAAGAAGATGAGAATTCCGATGAGGGCGATGATACCACCGCGATCGGATCGAACCTCTTGGGAACAATTATCGCTCACGATTCCTCCTAGTGACGCAACTCGTGCTTTGCGCGTCGATGGATAGGCGAAAAATACAGAAAAAGAGACTCCATGCGCCGAGTCTCTTTTTCTGTTCGTCTTTGCTACCCACCGTGGTGCATAAGGACTCCTGTCCGCGACGAATGGCGGAATGTTGGCGGATCATCCATAACCCTAGGCAGCTCCGTGCCGACCAACATTCCTATTTTGCACTGCGCAACTCCCTATTTCAGTGCAGCAGTCATCCATGACCATGACGCCGATGATTTTTGAAAATCACTCGGCACGCCATCAAAAATGAATCATTTTCGGCGCTGGATCAAGGAAATTCTTGACACATAAAGCCAAAAATTGAAACACAATGATAATATTTTGATACACTTAACCCAATGTATCAATTCGAAAGACTAAGGAGCGTTGAAATCGATTTTTGCGTAGACTTGCTTGATGATGGGATTCGACGTCAGGAAAACGCCGTTTTGAACGGCTTCTTGAGCTTCGTTCCATCGTTCAGCACTCCAGAGTTCGACATGCCCGCGTTGCCCGACCCATACGACTTCTTTGTTGAGGGCAGCGAAAGATTTGAGTCGCGCCGGTAACAAGATGCGTCCTTGGACATCGAGCGTGCAATCGAACGCGCCTGCGCCAAAATACCGATCGAGCAAATCGGCATCTTCGCAGGGCAGAGCGTCGTAGCGACGAGCGAAATCGTCGAACCCATCGGGCGAGAAGACGAAAAGTTGATTCGAGAGGCCGTTTGTGACGACGAGCTCCATTCCGACATAATCGCTTTGTATTCCGAGCATGCCTTCGCGGAATTTCTTAGGAACGGCAACGCGTCCCTTGGAGTCCATCGCGTATTCGTATGTGCCTCTGAAATGAATTCCCACAACTCCACCGCAAAAAAGGATTCAACCCCCACTTGCGTGTTCCTTTTACCCACTTTTCCCCACCGACGTCAACATGTGATTTTTGACATCGACAATCTTTTGTGCAGAGCCTTGTTTTTAGTCGATAAATTGCCGCTAAAAAAAGTGTGGGGATGTCGCCCTATCGCAAACGACGATCGTTTTTGAGACTTGGACCCCCATCAACAACGGCGCGAAGCGCCCCAAAGCCCGTATTGCCCCAACGGGCAATAGGGCGCACAAAGCCCGTATTGCCCAACGGGCAATAGGGCGCCCCAGCTGGGCGTATGCGCGCAGTGAAACGAGCACATAGCCCAGCCGCGAGCGTATCGCCCTGGGGCGAAAGCTCGCGCGACGAGAACTACGCCGACGGAGAGGGGGGCGAAGATGGTCGAATTAAATTCGAAATTAGAAGGCGTTTCCGATACTAAATTCGAAAACGACGTTATCTTCGTTCTTTTTGGGGTTCAAAGGGAAGCCCCATTCGAAGCGCAGTAGGCCCATGGGGGAGAGCCATCGGAAGCCGAAGCCCATGGAGGAGCGCATGACGGAGTCGAGTTCTTCGTCGGATTTGGCGAACCAGTCGATTTTGAGGGAGAGGTCTTGGTCTTCGTTGTAGGCGTTGCCCATGTCGAAGAAGACGACGCCCGAGATGTTCATCGCTTTGAGGATGGGGATTTCGAGTTCGGCGTTGAAGACGATTTCTTTGTTGCCGCCGATTTCGAAGTTGGTGATGGTCGATGCGGGGTCGGTGAGGTTGGACGTGTAGGCGCGCGAGGGGCCGAGGCTGGAGCGACTGAAGCCGCGGACGGAGTTGGGGCCGCCGACGAAGAAGCGTTCGAAGATGGGGACTTCTTTGTTGGGGGCGTTCCAGTTGGCGATGTAGCCCATTTCGAGGTTGAATTTGAGGACGATGTCCCAGAAGATGGGCCAGTAAGCGCGAGCGCGGCCTAGGAAGCGGATGTATTCGTTTTGCGACCCGAGGTATTCATCGGCGATGTCGATGGAGCCTTGGAGCATGAAGCCCTTTGTCGGCATGAGGCGGTTGTTGCGCTTGTCCCAGGTGAGTGTGGCGTTGATGGCGCTCGTGAGGCCGCCGTTGAGGATAGAACCGAGGCTGCGTTGTTTTGTGCCAAAGGAACCGGTCGAGACGTCGACGTTTTCGAGGGTGTAGGTGAGGTCGAGGACGAGGTCGCGCGTGAATGGGTAGCCGAAGCCTAGGGTGCCGCCGTAGGAATCGCGCGTGAAGTCGGTGTAGACGTATTCGTAATTGAAGACGGAGAATCGGAAGCGCCACTTCGAATCGAGGAAGTAGGGATCGAAGAACTGGACGTTGAAGAGTTGGCGCAATTTGGAGATCGTCGCTTGAGCGGCGAGGAAGTGGCCGCGCCCGAGGAAGTTATCGTAGGAGATTTGGAGCGTACCGATGAAGGATTCGGAGGACGAGAATCCGGCGCCGATTTGGAATTGCCCGGTGGAACGCTCGGTGACGTCGACGAGGATGTCGATGGTGTTTTTGGACTTCGATTCTTGCGTCGTGACCGAGACTTTTTCGAAGTATCCGGTGCGTTGGATCGAAGCCTCGCTGTTTCGGACGCGCGATCCGTGGTAGGGTTGCCCTTCTTGGACGAGGATTTCGCGTCGGATGACTTTGTCTTCGGTTTTCATGTTTCCGGTGATGAGAATTTTGCCGATGGTGACGGGTTCACCGGGGTTGATATCGTATGAGATATCGATCGTATTGGGCTCGAGGCCGGCGCGGCGGCGCGGCTCGACTTGGGCATAAGCGTAGCCTTTGTCGCCGAAATAATCTTGGATTTTTTTGACGTCGTCGAAGAGTTGGGAGAGTTTGAATCCCTGGCCCTTTTCGAGGGAGATGAGTTTTTGGACTTCGTCATCGTCGTCGAGCGTTTCGCCCATGATGTCGACGTTTCCGATCGTCGTGTAATCGCCTTCTTCGACGGTAAGGGTGATATACATGGCGCTTCGGTCTTCGGAGAGCTGGATTTGGCTATCGGTGACATGGGCGTCGGGGTAGCCGTTTTCGGAATACCAAGCGGCGACGCGTTGCAAATCGCGCTTAAATTCTTCTTGTTTGAATTGGCCGGCGCCAGAGAGCATGCCGAGGAGCGATTTTTCGCGCGTGAAGATATGGGCTTTGATATCGTCGTCGCTGAGCGCTTGATTGCCCAAGATCGTGATGCGTTTGACTTTGACTTTATCGTATTCGCGGATTTTGAAGACGACGTCTTTGTCGCCGTCTTCGCGGTCGCGGATCTCGGGGTTGACTTCGGCGAGGAAGAAGCCCTCGTCGTCGTAATGTCGCTTAATTTTTTCGGCGTTGTCGTTAATTTTATCGATATCGAGTGGCGACGCCTCGCGGAGGTCGAGTTTTTTCTGCAAATCGTCGGTACCGATTTCGTCGTTCCCTGCAAAAGAAATCGTCGCGATCGACGGTTTTTCTTTGAAGTAATAGGTGAGAACGTTTTTGCCATCGATTCGGTCGAAATCGACTTGAATATCGTCGTAGAGCTTCATGCGATAGAGTCGTTTGACGTCTTCGCTGACGACGTCGAGCGACAAAGGCGCATTTGTCTTCTGTTTAATATAGTAGAGCAAGTCTTCGTCGGCGTTTCGACGATTGCCCGATAAGACGATGAGATCGACGACTTCGCCATCGCTTTTTGGGAAGAGCGTCGTCTGTGCCGTTGCTTCGTAGATGGGGCATAGTGGCGCCCCAATTGCAGACAAGATCAGCGCCAGTCGGAGGAGAAATCGGTTACGCATTCGGAGTTTCCTTTTGGCGTGAATCGGTCGATTGCGGGAGATTTGGCGAGCTTTCTACCGCAGGGAGTTCTTGGCTAGAGTGGGACTGCGCGGCTTTGGCGCTCGTATTTTTTGGAGCGTCGGCGGCGATTTCTTGGCTAGAATTGGAATGCGCGGTGGGAGCGCTCGCCCCTTGTTCATCGCATTTGTATGCAGTTGCTTGCTCGATGAGCGCTGAATTGCCGTGTTCTATTTTGACGTTTTTATCTTCGGACGTATAGAGCTCGGCATATTGCGCATCGGTGAGTAGGCGTCCATCGGCCATGATGAGGCGCGTGGGCATGCGCTGAGCCAGTATTTCGTCGTGTGTGACGATGACGACGGTGAGTCCGAGGGTTTGATTGAGTTCATTAAAGAGTTGATGAATGCCGCTGCCCGTCTTTTGGTCGAGGTTTCCCGTGGGTTCATCGGCCAAGAGGATCGACGGCTTCATCATGAGCGCTCGCGCCAAAGCGACGCGTTGTTGCTCGCCCCCCGAGAGCTCGCCCGGTTTATGGCTCCCCCGATTGGCTAGCCCTACGCGTTCGAGAAGCTCCTGCGCACGAGCCTTTGCATGGGCATGCGACTCCCGATGAATGAGGGCCGGCATCATGACGTTTTCGATCGCCGTAAACTCGCTCAGGAGATGGTGAAATTGGAACATGAGCCCGATGTGTTCGTTGCGAAAACGTGCCAGCTGTGAGGGCGTGAGGGCGAAGATATCTTGATTTCCGAAGAGTATTCTGCCAGAGGTCGGTTTATCGAGGGTGGCTAGCAGATGCATAAAAGTCGATTTTCCGGCGCCCGAACGGCCGCGAATGCTGACCATCGCAGCGGGTTCGAGCACGAGGTCGATACCCTTGAGCACTTCGAGCGTCCGCCCTTCGTGGAAGAACTCCTTTTTGAGTCCTTCGACGCGAATCTCGACGGGGGTTGATTTGTCTGCTTTAATCATGGCGTAAGGTCATGCTCCTAGATAGGAAACGGTGGGATGATCGGAAACCGACCATAGCGCCCCGATCTATTACATTGTGCGATAGAGCGTCAAGAAAGACGCAACGGTTTATGACGCCTATTCGCAACGCAACCCCGAAACGGGATCGAGCTTGACCGCCATTCGGCTCGGCAAAACGGTCGCCAAAAGGCTAATCGCTATCGATGCCACACAAATCACGACGACTTCGAACGCATTGACCGTGACGGGGATTTGCGTGATGTAGTGGACATTGCCTGGCATCTTGATGCCGAGTTGAGCGATGATGACGCATAACCCAAGCCCCAAGATGAGCCCGATCGCCGTGCCTAGCCCGCCAATAATGGCACCTTGGACGACGAACATGCGCACGATGCTCGAATCGCGCGCGCCCATGGCCTTGAAAATGGCGATTTCTCGCGCTTTTTCGATGACCATCATGATGAGGAGGCACAATATATTGAACGAAGCGACAAGAATAATCGACGTCAAGATGACGAACATGGCGACTTTCTCGAGCATAATGGCGCCAAATAAGCTCGAATTGAGCGTGAGCCAATCGTCGACTTGGACATTCGGATAGTCTTTGAGCTTTTCGCGCAACGCATCTCGCACTTGTTTGCTATCTTCGAGACGCGAACATTTGACGTCGATCCCCGTCACGGCATTTCCAATGCCCAAGAACGCCTGCGCATCGGCTAACGATATATATGCCATCTTCGCATCGTATTCGAACATGCCACTATAATACGAACCGACGACCTTGAACGGCCGACTTTTGGGCAAATTCCCCGCCGGCCCGATATCGCCCGATGGACTCATGATGTTGAGCTCGCCCCCCAAATACAACGTGAGATTATTTTTGAGCTCTCGCCCCAAAATAATGGCGCCGACGCGGCGGCTCGAATCGGATCCATCGAGCCCGGGCATGGCCTTCATCGTTCGCGTGCGCTTGTTTTGCGGCAATAAAACGGCATTAGGCTCGCGGTCGTATTGGGTTGCGCCCGCCTGCGCATCGCCAATCACCGCCGGCTGACGCACCGAAGGCGACGATTCCGAATCGACCCAACGATCTTCGCCTATCGCCGCCAACAATTCGGGCGATAAATCGCCATCACTCGCATTGTTGCCCACATCTACCGCGCTACGACGCCCCGGCATGGGCACTATCGGATCGACATCGGGCAAATCATAGAGTTCGCCATTTTTCGCCAATTCATCGGCGTTGCGTTCGGCATTTTGGGGGCTGTTGGCGTCGCCTACGACCGTCTCGGGGGCGGTTTCGACATCGGCGGGCAGCTCGATTTCTTGCGTTCCTTTGGCAATCCAAGCCCCATGCTTATCGCCCGCAAATGCAATCGCCGCACGTGCGCCAGCTTGTTCGAGCCGATCGACTTTTTCATCGGTCAAACCGCCATCTTCGGTATCGCTTTGAATCGAAAGCGTTCCGCGCTGGACGATGCTCCCAACCATCGAAATCGACGGCAAAGCATCGGGATCTTCGAGATATTCGAGCTTGCCCTCTTCGATATAATCGCCCAACTTCGTCGTCGTCACGATTTCGCGATAATCGATGCCACGCAATATCGCCGCTTGCAAATTCGTCGGCGAATTGAGCATGACTTCCGCCTCGACATAGCCATTTGCCCCCTCGACGCGATCCGTTTCGAGCGCTATCGCCCGGATTTCTTCGTAGTTTTCGATATACCCATCTCTTGCACTGATGACGACATGCGCCTTGGAACCGGTTATTTTTTCGCGAAAATCGGCTTCAAAACCGCCCATCACGCTCAAAACGACGATGAGCGCCATCACGCCAACGGCAACGCCGCCAACGCTAATCAGCGTAATCACGCTTAACATGTTCCGATCGCGCTTCGCCATCAAGTAGCGGATGCCGACGAAATCTTCGAATACCATGAAATCCTCTTATGGATGCGTCTATTGGCAACGCACGACGATACCAAACGCCCTAGCCCCCACGCGCCTACGACAATCGGTTTGCGTGTATGGAGCACACGCCAAGCGCACGCAACGTTTTTTTCGCTTTTTCGCGCCTTTTTTCGCTTTTACACGCCCTTTTCGCGCCAGATCTCTTCTCGCAAAAACGCCCAAGCAACCCCGCCGCCAGCCGCTTTTTTCGCCCCCAAACGCAAAAAATCGCATGCTCAAAATCAAAAAAAAAGGATGACCCAAAAGCCATCCTTCCAATGAGACATGACAGAATCGAACTGTCGACAAACAGATTAAAAGTCTGCTGCTCTACCAACTGAGCTAATGTCCCAGCGTAAAAGAAAAGTCCCAGACCGTAACGATCTGAGACTTTTTAGCGTCCTCGACGAGATTCGAACTCGTGTCGTCGGCGTGAAAGGCCGATGTCCTAGGCCTCTAGACGACGAGGACATCCTCGCGGTAAAGGTGGAGAGCGTCCTCGACGAGATTCGAACTCGTGTCGTCGGCGTGAAAGGCCGATGTCCTAGGCCTCTAGACGACGAGGACGCAAGTGAGACATGACAGAATCGAACTGTCGACAAACAGATTAAAAGTCTGCTGCTCTACCAACTGAGCTAATGTCCCACATTCCGCATCCCCTCTGAGCTTTTTAGCTCATCGGGAACGAGGCGCCTTTTAGCGGCATTCGCACATCGTGTCAACAGAAAAATTTCACGACATGCATTTTTTTTCTTTTTTCTGCGGGATGCGCCCTATTGGCTTTGCCAATACGGGCTTTTGGCGCCCTATTTCGCCTGTTGGGCTCAATACGGGCTTTTGACGCCCTATTTCGCCTGTTGGGCTCAATACGGGCTTTTGGCGCCCTATTGGCTTTGCCAATACGGGCGCTTTATGTCTGCCCCAAAAACAGCTAAAGATTGTCAAAAGGCCGTCGATAACATAAGCTCGCGGCGCTCAAACGACGCGTTTTGCGCACTGCGCTCGGCGTTTTGGGCGAATCCAACGAGACACGGAGCCACAAATAAATGATAGAATGTCCGAAATGCCAGATGCAATGCCCCGACGAGGCGCTCTTTTGCGGCAATTGCGCGACGCAGTTGCCGCGCGGCGAAGGCGATGATCCCTTCGTCGGCCTATGCATCGACAACAAATACACGATCATCAAACGCATCGCCGCCGGCGGCATGGGCGTCGTATACCTCGCTAAACAGCGCGGTGCCGGTCAATTCGTCGCCATCAAAAAACTCCATCCCGAGTTTTATCGCGATAAAGTCATCGTCGAACGATTCATGGACGAAGCCCGTTCGTATGGCAAAATCACGCATCCAAACGCCGTCAAACTCCACGATTTGCTCAACGTCAAAGGGCAAATTTGCATCGTCATGGAATTCGTCGCCGGCAAAACGCTCACGCAATATATCGAATCCGGATACGTCTTTTCGCTGCGTCAAATCGTCGACATATCGCTACAAATCGCCGATGCCCTCGGCACTGTGCACCGAGCCGGAATCATTCATCGCGACCTCAAAACCGAAAATATCATGCTCATGGAAACCGTTCCCGGGCGATTTTCGGTCAAAATCCTCGATTTTGGCATTGCCAAAATGCTCGACAAACCCGTCGATCGAAAGACGAAAGACGGCCTCATCGTCGGCACGCCCGAGTTCATGAGCCCCGAACAATGCTATGGAACCGATGTCGACAATCGCACCGATATCTACGCATTCGGCATTCTCATGTATGTGATGATTTGCAATCGCCTGCCATACGAATGCGATTCCCCCATGGGTCTGTTGCAGATGCAAATCAACGCTCCACTGCCCGATCTCGTTCGCCCCAATAGCGAACACGTCCCGACGGCGCTCAGCGCCATCGTCCACAAATGCATGATGAAAGCGAGCGCCGATCGATACGATTCATTTACGGGCGTCATCGCCGATTTGATGCAGTTCCAAGAAAGCGGCATGATTTCGCTCGTCACGCCGATCGTTGCTCCGAATGACATGAACAAAAATACGGTCAAAACCGATTCCCATCTCGACGATCCCACCAAAGTCGAATCGAAAAAATCCAACCCCAAAACAGTCACATCGAAGAAGTCCGATCCCAAAGACTTTGCCTTTGTCCTCGCACCTCATGCGCCCGACGAGACGTCGGCGATCCACGATGGCGATGACGACGATGACGATTTGGGGCTCGAAATCGATCTCGACTCGGGCGTCGAAAATAGCTCGCCCGTTCGAGACGACGATGGCGACGCGAGCGAAGAACACGACTCCGATTGTTATAGTTTGGGCGATATTTCGGAGATCGAAATGCCCGCCACCGATAGCGCCGCGCCCGCACCCAATCGCGTTCTGCGAACGGTTGCCATCGTCGCCATCGTGATTATCGCATTGGGCGGTGCGGCGTTTGCGTTCTTGAATTTGCCCAGCGAAGATCCCACCAATAGCCGCGAACCCGTGGCAGAATCGGAGGGCGGCGGCACGGCGCAAGAACAGGCGCCAAGCGTGGCGCCATCGGCCGCGCAAGGCGCGGCGAATGCAGCTATCGACGCCGTGCCCGCCGCCCCTGAGCCCATCGAACCATCGAAAGCCGCCGCGCGCGAAGTCTTGATGCGCGGCGTCGCACGAGCATGTATCGATGCTTCGATCCGCGACGCAAACTCAGGCAATCTCGACGCCGCGCAAACGACATCCGATTTTGCCCAAGCTCAAAACACTACCCTATCGCAACGCGATGCCGATCAACTCGCCCAATCGCGCGAACAACTCACGTCATTCCGAAATATCTGGCAATCGGCACAAAATGCCGGGCAAAAATGTAGCAAAATCGACGATCTCATCGCACAAGTCCCCGATTCGGCCCTAGGAATGAAAGAAAAACTGACCGATATCGGGCGAAAATGCCAACGAAAACTCGAAGCGCCACCGACGACGCTCTAACTATCCGAGATATGACGATGAAAACGATGTACGACATAAGCAAGCTTGGCGTAGCCATCGCCCTAGGTATAGCAGGCTTTGGATGCGCCGAGATCGGCAATCACATCGATCCCAACGATGGATACCAAGTCATTGGTTCCAATTTCGACGGTGCCGACTGCGTCGAAGGCGATATTTGCGAAAACAACTTCAAACCAGGGCGCGACATATTCAAAGCGCCGTTCAAAGGGAATCGAACGAGCGATAGCGCATTTCCCAACGGATATTTTGGCTATATCGATGCCAATTGCCATTCGATTCGATCGCATAAAGGGCGAGCCGATGTCGATATCGTCGGTTTCGACGTCGAACCGGGCACGCCCATGCGAGTCATCGTGTTGAATGCCGCTCAGAAAAGCCCACTTTCTCCGGTCATTTATTTGTTGTCGTCGACGGGAGCCGACCTCATCTTCAGCGCCGCGAGCGGTGCAAATTATACAGAACTAGAGTTTTTGGCACCGACATCGAGGTTCTACATTAGCGTCGAGAGCAGCGATAACGACGACGCCAACGGCTCGGCATCGTGCGAACCTGGAATCACGCATCACGGCGGCGATTCTTATGGCTATGCCGTCACGGTCGAAACGATCGCCGAAAAAGAACTCGTCGATAGCTTTGGTGAGATTTCAAACCCCAAAGAATATCACATAAAAATGAGCAGTTCCTCGGGCCATGCCCACTATTACAAAGCAAAGGTCGCAGAAGGCAGAGATCTCAGCGTCGAAATCAAGACGCCGGCCAGCATGGTCACTCCGACGATCGCCCCAATCGACCGCCGTTCGGGTTACGATTGGACACTCACCGGCGATGCACTCAAAAAAACATTCGATGCTGCGACGAATACTGCCCGAGCAAAAGTTTTGGCAGAATATGCCGACGATGAAGGTTATTTGTGGTTTGCAGTGAGCGATTTCGATGCCAATACAAGCTATCGACATACTATTACCGTAGCCCCCGACTAAGGAATCGTTTATGCAGAAAGCATTAGAGAGCTTCTTGGGGCCGGCGGCTGGTCTCGTCGGTCTCTTCATCTTCATATTGATATGGACGCCCAAATTCGTCGTCAAATGGCGCGGTTCACGAGCTCGCAAGGCCGAACAGGCAAAGATGAAACTCGTCCACGACGCCAGTCGTTCGCTCGTATTAGAACCGCAAGGCGTCGACGATATCGAAGATCACATCATGCACGGGCGAGCGATTCGATCGTTCAAAACGGCCAAATCTCGCGCCATCATCATTTGCCTTGCCCTATGTCTGCCGCTCGCTCTTATCTACTTTCTCGTGCCCGTTGGATATATGAGCATGCGAGTTTACTTATTGATTGCAGGGACTTTTTTTGCATTCTTAGGCCTCATGACGTTGCGCCATTTGGGCGACAGTGCCACGTTTTATAAGACCGGAGCCGTGTGGCGAACAAATGGCAAACGATATGATATCGATTACAATACGATCGTCGATGTGACGACGCGAAGCGCCCTCATTCCCGGGGCTGCTGGGCTGTCTGTCGTCCATTTCGTCGACGGATCACTCGCCGTACTCGACGGCTTCTATATGCACAATGGCCGCGACCTTAACGACGTTTTCGAACACCTCACCGAGCGGCGTATTCGCAGTGCTGCCGACGAAAACAGACGGCTCATGTCGTAGATAAACCGTCGATGAGATGCCGTTTTGAGGCGTTTTGGGGCAAAAATCGACAAAATCGACAAAAAACAGCAAAAAACGTGCATTTAAGCCCATTTGAATATTATATTTTCTTGACAGAAAAGCGCGGAATCCGTAACACTGCGCGAGTATTGGCAAGCGCCGACGCGTTTTGTCGTCTTTTATTACTCTCTTAAGGAGAATTTCGTTATGACGAAAGCTGAATTGCTTACGAAGGTTTCTGAAAAAGTTGCTCAAAAAGTTGAGAATGTGTCGAAGAAACAAGTTGCCGAAACGGTCGATGCTCTTTTCGATACGTTGAAAGAAGTTCTTTGCTCCGAAGACGAAGCCGCTTCCCGTCTTTCGTACCCCGGTTTCGGTACGTTCACGGTGAAACAACGCGCCGAACGCAAAGGTCGCAATCCCCACACAAAAGAAGAAATCACCATCAAAGCTTCGAAAGCCATCAGCTTCAAAGCTGCCGCCGCTCTCAAAACCGCTCTTAACGGTTGCGAAGAAGAAGAAGAAAAAGTCGAAGCTAAAAAATCTGCCAAGAAAGATGGCGAGAAGAAAGCTTGCAAAAAAGGTTGCAAGAAGTAGTCTTTTATTGCCCGCTACGCGGGCAATGACTGACACGCAAAGCCGCCGATAGAAATATCGTCGGCTTTTTTTTGTACTCTATTGCCCGCTACAGCCCATCAATCCGCCTAACGGCGCCAAGGAGGGGGCTAAACTTCGTCCCAAGTGGCGCGATAGCGAAGTTTGCCCTTTGTAAAGCCCGAGTAATCGATGGCCGATTTTGGGCAATGGTGGACACATCTCAAACACATCATGCACTTATCGAGTATCCATTTTGGCTTTTGCGTTTCGGGATCGATTTCGATTGCATGCAAAGGGCAATGATTGACGCACGTGCCGCACCCCGTACACGCATCGGAGACGTGTAAATAAGCCGTGTGCCGCATCAATTTATACATCACGCCCAGGGCAATAGATTGTGCTGCTTGGAACGACGTCTTTCGTTCATATTCGCCGATCGAACGATCGGCAATTTGCCGGCAAATCATATCGGCTTGAATACATGAATCGTCGATCGCCTTTTGGCGAGCATCGCCATCGGGGATTTGAAAAAAGGGCAAAAAGGTGTCGATCGTCCGTAGCTCGAACGACGCGCTGACCGTGAGCCCTTGTCGCAACATGGCGCGCCTGAAACTCCGAATCGTCGTTCCAAACGAATTGCCACACGTTACGGCGACAAAGGCATAATATTGATCGCCCGTTTTGACTTTGAGCTTTTGTATAAATCGCTCGACGATATCGGGCATGGCACAAAAGTAGACGGGGAATACAAAGCCCAAAACTTCGCCCGATTTCATATCATGAGAATACGAATCGACATCGCCGATCGTTTCGATATCGATCGTTTCATCGCCAATGCGCTTTGCTATTTTCTGAGCTAGCCATTTCGAATTACCAGTCGCCGAAAAGTAGAAGATCATGTCCTTATCCTTTCAATATCATTCTCCCCCTGTCGTAGGTAGAAAGAGGGGGTAAAGCGAAATTTGATAATCATTACTATTATCATTGATAATATGACATTATATATATCCAAGAAGATATATATAAATCGAAACAAAACACTACATTTTATGTTTCAATTCTCTCAAAGCAGCATCGATCGTCGTATTGATGAGTTTGACATATCCCGCCGATCGGACTTTTAATCCGCCATAACCGCCGTTTGTTTCGGCGGAATAGATGCCCAAATAATCGTCGATATCGGGTTGGGAGACGTCGAACCCGCGAGTTTTGAGCAGTTCGATGAGTCGTTTCGAATCGTTTTTGCCGGGGAATGCGACGGCCAAGAGGGCGCGCGGGATAGTCCAGCCGTGGTCGACGACGAGGAGATAGGCCAAGATGGCGCCCGATCGGTCGCCGCCGTGTTCGCAATGGATGTAGATTTGGTCGGGCGTATAGGCGTGAATCGTCTGATAGAAAGCCTTGGGATTGGGGAATCGCCCGCCAAACGGTATGTTGATGTGTCGGATATTGTAATCGTCGAGTTTTGATTTAATCGCGCGAAAAGTATCGGATTCCATGGCCGCGGCCGTGACGACGACGCGGATATTTCGCGCATGGAGTTCGTCGATTTCGCTGGGCATGGGTTGTGCGCCGACCCAATAACCTTCGGTCGTTTGGCGAGCATTTTTGGGCATGCCCGCGTTGCCGAGCCTGCTTTGAGCCCCATACGCGGCGCCTATCGTCGTGGCTTTGGCAAACGATTCGCCCAAAAGTGCGCATTTTTTGTCGCGCAACGCAGGGGCTTTGCCATGTTCTAGGGCATTGGCATCGTGCATCGCCGTGTAGAGCGCCAAATCGCCTGTGGCGCAGATCTGGCTGTCTTTGCCTGTCGATCCCGATATGATTGGATCGATGGCGGCAGGACTTTGGCAAGCCCACAAGCTCAGGGCACAGATCGAGAGCAATCGGCGCATCGATGAAGATGTGGCGTTTCGATAGATGTTTTGGCGCGTTGCAAAAAGCATAGAGAAATCGGCAGTAGACCCAAAAGAAAAGGCGTGCGAATCATCGCACGCCTTGAGGCTATATCAGAAATCCGAAAAAATCGCCTTTTTCTTCAACGAATTATTCGGCCGACTCGGGCGTTTGTGCCGTATCGGGCAAGCCCAAGACGACGAATTCGACGCGTCGGTTCTTTGCGCGACCTTCTTTCGTGTCGTTTGTCTCGATGGGACGATCGGGGCCATAGCCAATGGCATTGAGTCGGTTGGCATCGACGCCGCGTTCGACTAAATATCGCATGACGGAGTCGGCGCGATCTTGCGACAACTTCATATTGAGTTTGTGTTTACCGCGGCTATCGGTGTGGCCTTCGACGGTGACGTTTCCGATGTGCGGGTTATCGATGAGAAGCTGAGCGACTTGGTTGAGCAAATCGAACGATTCGGGCTTGATGACGGCCTTAGACGTCTCGAAGAAGACTTGTTCTTTGATGTTGATCTTGCCTTCGGCGAGCTCGACTTTGGCGTCGGGATCGGAGTCGGGGCACCCGTCTTCGTCTTGGTATCCGTTGAAAGTTTCGGGTTCGTATGGGCATTGATCGATGTCGTCGACGATGGTGTCGCCGTCGGAATCGAGGGGTTTGATCGGGCAACCATTTTTATCGACGCGTCCGCCTTCTTTGGGGCAGAGATCGAGGTAATCGGGGACGGTATCGTTATCGGAGTCGGGCGGGCAACCGTATTCATCGATAAAGCCCGGGCGGCCTGCAAACGGGCAACGATCGAATTTATCGGGGATCGTATCGCCATCGGAGTCGACGAGCTGATTGCGGCATCGCTCTGGGATTTGGCTCAACGGCGTGAGCTCGGGATCGGGGCAAGGATCGATGGCCGTGAGGTAGCCGCCGTATTCGTAATCGAGCCCGAGCATGCCACCGTTGACCCAGTGGAAGTTCAAGCCCAAGATGACGCGGATATCGGGAGCGCCAACCGAATCGAGACCCGTACCAAGACCGGCGGTGAGCGCTAGCCCACGATACCAAGAATCGCCTCGGATAAATCGGTAGCGGAACGCCAAATCGGCTTCGAATGGGCGCTCTTTGACCGAGAGATTTTTATTCTTTCCATCGACGGTGATTTCGCCCGTCATATCGATCAAGAGATCGAGGTCGTCGTGGAAAAATGGAACCGAAGCGGCACCCGAAAGGATGATCGATTGCCCCATATCGTATGTATAGACGTTGACATGTGGGCGGTATCGGTAGCCCAAGTTGAACGACATGCGAGCCTTTTTCCAGGGCGAAAATTCGAGGGCGGCGCGGATGGCAAACGAGACGCCATCGTCGCCGATGAGTCGGTTATCTTGTGCCGTCGGGGTCGACAAATCGGCGATGAGCGCCAAGCCTACGGGATAATCGCGCAAATCGAGGATTTTGCCTTTGACGACGATGCGCAAATCGCCAACGCCCGCGACGCCATTGGCTTTGTGAAGCGGGTATTCTGTCGCTTTGAAATCGGTTTGCTCGTAGAGTAAAACTGGCAAATCAAGGGCGATTTCTGCCCAGCTAAAGAGCGATAACGACGCATAGATATCCATGAAAACGGGGTTTGCGATGACGGCTTTCGTCGCTCGCTCGTTTTCGACGCTTTCATCCATGGGGATATGGGCGTAGTTGAAATAGAGACCACCCGTGATGCGCCAATGCTCTTTGTCGATCATCGAGCCGTATGTCGTGAGGTAGTCGCCGGGGTTAGGCGCAGGTCGCCAAAACTGGAGGTTGTAGGAGGGAACTTTTTCGCGGAAGCGTTTGAGCTTGCCCCCCGTGAGGTTATCTTCGTTTGAGTCTTGTGCCATGACTGCCGACGGCAAAAGCCATGCACAAGCTAACACAAGTAAAATCCACAAATTGCGCAATTTCATGTGTATCCTTGTACGTCTAAAGAAAAAGAACGATGACATCGTTCGAACCGCGCGTATTTAAGCACATTTGTGACAAAATGGATATATTTGTGTGATATATGCATAAATTCGACAAAGACTTTAGAACGATCACTTTGCCGTCGTAGCCACCCCAAAAACGGGCACGGCGTATTGCCCAACGGGCAATAGCCGGGCTGCGTAGGCGTATGCGCGCAGTGAAACGAGCACATAGCCGGAGCCAGAGCCCGTATTGAGCGATAGCGAAATAGGGCGTCAAAAGCCCGTATTGAGCGATAGCGAAATAGGGCGCCCCAAAAAGAATCATTTTCGTCAGTTTGATGCGAATTCAACGCATTCCCGACGCCCGCGTGGCGACGCTGACGCAGAAGTCGCGCAAAATGGCGGAAATGCAAAAGCCCGTATTGGCAAAGCCAATAGGGCGCCTTCCAAAGATGCATTTTCGTCAGTTTGATGCGAATTCAAGGAAGCTAGCCCAAGGGC
>SAMEA104315420__coassemble_338_pt1 | contig 34325 bp, 25 predicted proteins | sample SAMEA104315420__metabat2_high_PE_047 | metagenome-assembled genome bin SAMEA104315420 (sample SAMEA104315420) | gut metagenome | biome: Monkey gut; feature: monkey-associated habitat; material: faeces | place: China | collected 2013 | reverse complement strand
CGTCGTGGCATGAGCACCGCCGGCGCAAATCGACCCGAAGCTTTCGCCCATGGCGCCATTGACTCGGAATGTGTGCTTGAGCGTCGCTTCGACTTCCCATTCGCCGACGCCGGGTTTGAGCATGGCGAGGACGTTTTTGAATCCTTCGGCGCTGACGTGAGCGGCGCGTTTGAGGACTTCGATTTCGTCGTCGTCTTTGATGCGTCGCATTTCTCCGACGATATCGCGGATATCGGCGAAACGCCGCGGACCTTCGGCTGAATGACGACCGCGATGGCGCAAACTCTCGGTGATATCGAACAGTTTCGAGGCGAGTTCTTGGCTGTATGAAAAATCGAAAAAGACTTCGTCGAGCGGGAGCATGATGTCTTTGAGCTTTTCATCGAGTTCGTCGATGGGGAAAGCTTCATCGGCACCAAATTTTGCGACGGCGCCTTCGACGCCGTAACGCGGCCCCGTCCAGCGTTCGAGATTGAGATCGCGTTTGAGAACGAAGAGTCGGAAGCGGACGTCTTGATCGCTCGAAGCGATGATGGCAACGGCTCCGGCTTCATCCATGCCCGTGAGATAGATCATGTTCGAATCGGGGCGATAAGGATAATCTTGATCGCCCGATCGTCGCTTGGGCATCGGGTTGGCGATGATGGCGATCGAATTCTTGGGCAATTGACGAGCGAGTGTTTCTCTTCTTTGTGCGTAGTTCATCGTTATTCCTTTGCATTTTCTTCAGAATCCGACGATTCGTTTGAATCTGATTCGTCTTCGGATTCTGAATCTGCACCGTCTTCGATTTCGACGGATTGCATTTGCATCTGCATTTGGCTGGCAAGTGCAGCCATTTTGTGCATGGCATCTTCGTTGGTGGCGTTTTGCGTCGAAGCAACCGAGACGTTAATCGTCATATTGGGGGAATCGCTTTGGTCGCCGTCGCTGGCTTGGGCTTGCGACATTTGTCGGTTGGCGGCGAATTTCTGCGCGAAGGCATTGAGCCGTTCTTGCATTTCGGAGGCGGGCGGGAATGGCTTGCCAGCGCGTTTATCGTCGATGAGTTCGACGTAGAAAGCCGCTAGTGGGTGGCCGTTTTTGGCGTCGCCTTCGAAGACTTCGTAGGCGGCATTGAGCATTTCGTTGCATTTCTTTGCATCGCCCGTGCGATCGGCGACTTCGGCATATTGCAACTGTAACATGGCCGCCTCGGGGCCTTTGTTGGCGGCTTCGAGCAAGTCGTCCATGAATCGCAGCGATTCGGTGAGGAGTTCGTCGCGTTTCGCCTTTTTCTCCATTTTTTCGTAGATATCGGCCATTTGGATGCATACGGCGACGTGTTCTTCGCCCTTCGTATTGGCTCGGATGGCGTCCATGAGCTCGATGGCACGCGGGTAGTTTTCGCCTTTTTTGATATAGAGACCCGCGGCGGCGGCGGCGGCATTTTTGTCGAACGTCAGCTGTTTCGTCTGCGGATTGACTTGCCAATAGAGCCGGTTAACGGTCTCGAAAGCTTCGAGCGCTTTGTCGTCGTCGCCGCTTTCGAGATAGATGCGCCCGGCGAGTCGTTGTACTGAGACGTCGTTTGGAACTTTTTCGATGAGAGCTTCGATGGCGGGTATTCCCGATTCGAAGTCGTGGGCGATGAGGCCGTGCTGAGCGATGCGGGCCAAGACGGAATTGTTATCGGGATCGAGATCGTGGGCCGCTTGCAGGACTTCTTCGGCGACGTCGAATCGCTTGAGAGCCCATTGAATTTCGGCGCGCAATAGCTTCGTTTCGATATCTTGGCGCGCCTCGTCGGCTTTTTTGAGCATATCGTCGGCTTTGTCGAGATCGCCTTTTCCGTAATAGGCGCGCCCGAGTTCGACCATGACGTATGGATCGTCGGCGTGCTTTTCGTATATCGCTTCGAGCCCTTCGATAGCTTCGACGAATAGCCCTTCTTGGAGGGCAATCCATGCCTTTTTGAATGCATCGCCGAGTTCGTCGTAGTGCTGTGCTTTGTCGAATGGGAGCGCCGTGACGTAGAGATTCCATTTATCGGACGTATCGAGCCCCGTGACGTGTTCTTCGCCGTCGACGTGTTCGTCGACGACTTTTTCTTCTTCCTCGAGTTGGTGACCTTTTTCGATGAGCTGATTGAGTTCGTCGCGCTCTTCGTCGGTCTGGACGTGGCGTGCCGCACGATCGATGGCATTTTGTGCCGCTTCGCTGTTATGGCATCGCATGAACGATTTCGCTTGTTCGAGGGCTTGGTGATAGACTTCGTGGGTGAGTTCCGACTTCTTCGCGGTAGCCGCTTGCTTTTCTTCGTCGGTTTTGGCGAGCTCAATGGCTTGTTTGATGCATCGCATCGCTTCGCCATAGTCTTTTCGCTCCATGTTGACGTTGCATTTGTCGACGTACCAAGCCGAATCGCGTCCAAATAGTTTATCGAATAGCCCCATGTTTTTGCTCCTCAGTCGTTATCTTTTATCGGTTCGTGATGCGGCGCCGCTTCGCCAGCGACATGTCCATGCCGTGTGGCGCTCCTGTGCCCGCGATATATCCATATATCTATATAAAATGATACAGCGCAAAGTCGTCGACGCGCGACGACAGATCAAACGTATGCGCCGATCGGTGTAAGTCAAGGTATGTGCGATACATTTTGGCACTTTAAAACTGTATCGAACGCGTTTCGCCAGGGGCGATAGAGACGCGCGTCGAGGCGTATTTGGCGGCTTCGAGTGCATCGGTATCGTAGCTGCTCAGCGTATGGCTTTTGGGAATCGCATAGACTTCGAGCGTGATCGGTTTGCCGAAGATATTGAAGCCGGCGATGGCATTTTGCGTGCGAGCCGCTAGGTGTAAGACGCGGTTAGAGTGATCGTCGATGCGTTTGGCAACGAAATAGACCGATTTGGCACTGGGGCCCGTGAGGCTCAGTTTGGCGTCGGCCCAATCGAGCGATACGATTTCTCGTGTGACCGGATCGGCGCTGGCCGTGACTTTTAGGGCATGGGTTTGTTTGATGCATCGCTGCCGGCATGTCAACGTCATCGAATAGTTGCCCGGTGCGAGCTCTAGGCGAATGTCGCCGTCGGAATTGGCGTCGAATCGTTGACCTTTGACGACGGCATAGGCATCGGGAGGAAACACGGGCTGGATGATGACCGATTTGGCGACGGCGTCGGTGGGAGGGGGTTGAGCCGTATGGTGAGTGGGCGTCATATCGCCCACTGGCGTGGCAGAGGCGATCGCCGTTTGGCTATCGTCGGGCGATTCCGAGCTTGGACGTTTTGCGCCCCCCTGATTGACTTTTTTAGGCGTTGCGATCGGATTGGCGCGTTGACGCGGTACTTTTGGCGTCGTCGGTTTGTCGAATCGTCGCCTCGGGGCTTCGACGTCCTTTGGCGCGCCCGTTTTCGAGTCGATAGCTTGCGATTCGTTTTCGCGATCGTCTGAACGAAGTTCGGGAACGACGCCTAATTCTGCATTTTCTTCGGCGTTGGCGTCGTCGCTGTGAATTATCGGTGCATCGGCTCGCGTATCTTTGGCGCCGCGCGTCGCGGCGAGTTGTGCATAAGCCAAGACGGTGAGCGGGCGATTGTCGTCGTTTTCGATGCGTCGCTCGACAGCATCGGTTGGGGAGCCCTGATTTGTAGTGTTTTTGGGGGGAGGGGCCGTATGGCGCGCCGCACGCGCTTTGTCGGCGTCGATCGCCTCGATGGCGTGGTTGGCGATGATGCCTTGGCCGTCGTCATCGGCATTGCTTGGGGCTAGTGCTATGTAATAGATGCAAAAGGCGATGGCGGCGACGGCGACTGGGATCGAACACCATGCGGCGACGCGCTGGGCGCGGTTTCCTTGTCGCAATTCGTTGAGGAGCGCGAGCGCGCGAGCGTCGTCGGGGGCATAGCTCAAGATGATGTTGAGCGTTTCGAGCGCTTTTGGGATAGCTTTTTCGCGCGTTTGGACCCGAGCGAGTTGATTGAGCGTGTCGGTGATTTCGGGGATCGCCTTGGCGTTGAAATCGTCGACATTGGCAAAGTATTGCTCGAGAATTTGGGCATAATTGTCGAATTTGACCGTTTGGAGGATGGCGACTAAATCGGATTTGAGTGCGTCGGCATCGGCATATCGGTCGCTTGGATCGGTTTTGAGACAGCGGGCGATGACATCGTCGATTTTCTTAGAAATCGCCATATTGCGGCGCCCCGGTGGTTGATAATGCCCATCGAGAATTGCCTTGAATATCGACATTGGCGTCGTGCCCGAGAACGGGAGAGCCCCCGTGAGGGCATAGTAAAACACCGTTCCAAGTGAAAATATATCGCACGAAAAGCCATACGATTGCCCTTCGATGATTTCGGGTGGCATGTGCGCCGGCGACCCGACGAGGCTCCCCGATGTCGTCATGCGTTCTTTATCGAGTACGCGAGCGATGCCAAAATCGGTGAGTTTCATCGTGCCCGATTTATCGATGAGGATGTTTTCGGGCTTGATATCGCGATGGATAATGCCCGCCTCGTGAGCATGTTCTATCGCATCGCACATCGAACACGTCATGGCGACGGCGATTTCGGGGATCTTCGTCGGATGTGATTTGATAAATTCGGCGAGCGTTGGCCCTTGGACGAGCTCCATGACGAGGTATTGTGAACCGGTGAATTCGTCTTGCCCGGTGTCGTAGATCTCGACGATATTGGGATGGTGGAGTTTGGCAATCGCCTCGGCTTCGCGCTTGAAACGCGCCGCACTCTCGGATTGCGTCGCCAAAAACGGATGCAGGAGTTTGAGCGCGACGAGCCGATCGAGACGCGTATCTTGGGCTTTATAGACGACCGCCATGCCTCCGCGTCCGAGTTCGTCGATGATGTGATAGCGCTGGGCTATGACTTTTCCGTCGAGCGATGTCAATTCGATATCCTGCAAGTTTTTGTGAATTAAATACCGTTTCTATGCAATTGAGTGAATCATAAACCGTTTTGTGTCGTCTATCTGAAGACCAAGGCTCGCCATAGACGACAATAGCGCATCGCTTTCGATATATCTTCGACGTGCCGAACATCGGGCGGTAATCCCACGATCGACTATGATGCCACAAATCGCAGAAAAAAGGCAGAAATTCGGCGATAAATAAATCGAGAGAGAGGAGCAAATGGCATTTGAAATGCCATTTTGGCTACGCTAAGATGGCATCTCAACGGAATGGGTGTGTTGGCGCCGGCTTTGTCGATTGGGCGCCGATAAAAATAAAAAAGGAGTAACGGAATGAAACGTTGGCAAAACTACGTAGCTTTATTCATCGCATGCGTTGCCTTACAAGGATGTGCCGATTCGTCAGACGACAGCACAGCAGGCAATGACGGAGCCAAATTGACGCTCTCGAAAGTGACCCCTGCAAACGGTTCAAAGGGAACTGTTGTCGCACTCGAAGGCGCGAAATTCGAACAGGGCATGGAAGTTTGCTTTGCCAATGCATGTGGCAAGGCAGAAGTCGCCTCGGCGACGTCGGCAAAAATCGCGGCTCCCGAGGGCAAAGGTACCGTCGACGTTTGCGTCAAATCGGGGAGCGAACAAAGCTGCCTCAGCAACGCATTTATCTATGCCGAATCGTCGACTGCGACGTGCAATGTCGATGGCGTCAAATGTAGCGACGACAAAAGATCGCTCATCACTTGCAAAGATAAAGTCGAAACGACAACGCCATGCCCCAATGGGTGCGAAAATAACGCGTGCCGCACGAATCCCGATCCAGGCACGAATCCCGATCCAGGCACGAATCCCAATCCAGGCCAGTCGACGTCGCCCGCCATCACGGGAATGAGCCCCGTGAGCGGAAAATCGGGCACCGAAGTGACGGTAACGGGCAATAACTTAGAAGCGACGTCGAAAGTTTGCTTCGGTTTGACGTGCGTCGATCCGAAATCGAAAGAAAAGACATCGGTCAAAGCCGATGCCCCCGACGGAACGGGCATCGTGACGATTTCGATCAAAATCAACGACAAAACGATTAACGCCGGTAACTTCACTTATCTCGTCGATACGCAAGAGGCGAACGTCGTCGATTGGTGTCAATTGACTTATGCCGAAACGCCCGTCGTCGAAGGAACCCCTACCCAAGCCTATGCCCAAGTCTACAAAGCTGGGGTTACGGGCAAAGAAGGAACGCACGCGGGCCTAGAAGGCGAATTCGGCTACATCAAGCTCAACGCCGAGGGAAGCTCCGATTTGTCGAATTATCGCTGGGTGAAGGCCGTCCGCAACGACAAATTCCAAGGCGAAGCCGCCCAAAATAACGACGAATTCATGCTCACCGATCTCAAACTCGACGTCGATGACTATCGCGTCGCCTACCGATTCTCGCTCAACAAAGGCGAATTCCTATATTGCGATGGCAACGGTTCGCAAGACGGCTTTAGCATCGAAAAAGCGCCCGTCATCAGCGTCCAAGAAAAAGCCCCCGATCCCGCAAAAACTGTCGCATGGTGCCAAATCATCGGCCCAGATTCGCTCCGTTCCGAAGTTGGCAATGATACCGAATACGTCTATGCGCAAGCATTCGTCGAAGGTTGCACGAACTACCAAAACAACTGCGCCGATCTCAAAGCCCAAATCGGATACGTGACGGCCGCCAGTGCCAACGCCCCCGACGAAAGCAAAGTAAAATGGGCACCCGCCGTTCTCAACGACAAATACGACGGTTCTAACGGCAAAGATCACGACGAATTCATGGCGAAGCTCAAATCCGATGAGCCCGGCGAATACAAAGTCATCTATCGCATGTCGGTCGACGACGCAAAGACGTGGACTTATTGCGACGCCCAAAATAACAACACATTTAGCTACGCCGAAGGTACGACGTGGAACGTCACATCGCCCGAACAACCCGCCACAAAAATCGTCGACTGGTGTGAAATTCATTATCCCAAGGCGATCGAAGCACACGTCGGCGACGCTCCTACCAAGGTCTACGGGCGCGTCCACGTCGCCGATTGCACAGGAGCCGATAAAGGCGAAGTCGCTTGCGATGGGCTCAAAGGCCGACTTTTGCTCAAGCCAAAAGCCCCCACGACCGGCGAATCAAAAACATACGACGCCACATTCAACCTAGGCGCTCGCGCAAACACCTCAGAACTCGCCAATAACGACGAATTCATGGTCGATCTCCCCATCCCCGAAACGGCCTGGCAATACGAATACTTCTATCAATTCAAGGGCAAAGACGACACCGAATGGAAATCGTGCAACACGCGCGGCGTCGACGCCGATGACAAACCCGTTTTCGACGAAAGCGCGCCCGGCTCGCTCTCCGTCACCGTCAAGCGAAAATTCGAACGCAGCAACGACCTCAACTGCGGTTTCGCCCCCGACCTCGTCAAGGCTACCACGGGCAACACAAATCCAACCGACGTCTTTGCTGAACTCTACTGGAAAGGCAAAACCGAGGGCAATGGCGCCGCCATCCCCGAAGTCAAAGCGATGACGATGTACTACATTGCGCAAGACAAAGCCGCCGAAAAGCCCGCCGAAACGCACCTCGGCGAATGGTCACATGCCGTCGCCGCCTTGAGTGGCAATGCTGGCAATAACAATAAAAATAACCAGTCATTCGTCGCCAAAGCGACATTCGACACCGCTGGAAAATACGCCTACGTCTTTGCCGTCGACCTCGTCAGCGACCCGGGCAACGCCGAAGAAGTCCCCGAAAAGCTCTTCTGCTACAAGGAGTGGAAAGATAGCGGCTACGGCGAAATCGAAGTCACCGCCGCAAGCGCCCAATAATCGCACGAATCCCTTCGTTCGATGCGCATTTGGCGTGCCTATCGTCCGATACGGCACGCCGCTCGCCTATCCGCCTGCGGCCGATACGGCTCGCCTGTCGGGCTATGTGCTCCCGCTTGCCGTTGGCAAGCGGTCCGCGCATACGCCCTCTTTTTTGCTCGCCTATCCGCCTGCGGCGGATACGGCTCACATGTCGGGCTATGTGCTCCCGCCTGCCGTTGGCAAGCGGTCCGCGCATACGCCCTCTTTGCGTGGCTATTTCTAGCGAAATACGCCACGCTTTTTTATCGCGCGGCTATCGCAAACGCTTCTGTGGGTCATTTCTCGCCCCATACTGTTGAAAATGCCGATGGCGGGCTTTTTTCGCCCCTATGGAATCATGAAGGCTTGCGGAGTGTTCAATTTGGCGTGAGAAATATTTATTTGTTGAGTGCAAGCGCGGTGCGTGTTATAAGCCGCACGTGTTTGCCTGTTTGAAAAGCGGGCATGGTGTTCGATTTTTCGTTTCGGCAGAGGATACTGTCGCCATCATGAAGTTCTATTTAGAACGGAGGGAGTGTAAAAATGGAAGCAATTAAGTCAGCATTTGCGTGGGATAACGGCGGTATTTGGATGTGGTTTATCTGCGCCGTGTCCGTTGGGTGTTTGGCACTACTCGCAGAGCGCATCTACTACATCTTCTTTAAATTCAATACGAATGCGCGTCAGTTGATGGATGCTGTTCAACGCAATGTCATTCAGAACAACATCGACGGTGCCGTCCAAGTTTGCAATGCTGCTCGTACGTCGGCAGTGGCTCGCGTTGTGAAAGCCGGTCTTGGCCGTGCCGATCGTTCGCAACTCGAAATCCAAAACGCCATCGAAGAAGCTACCCTCGAAGTCGTCCCCGAAGTGACGCGTTTCCTCCCGACTTTGGCCTCTTTGGCAAACATCGCTACGTTGCTCGGTCTTCTCGGTACGATTATCGGTCTTATCGATTCATTCGCCGCCCTCAAAGACGCTGCCCCCGACGAACGCCAAGAAAAATTGTCGGCTGGTATTGCTATCGCCATGAACACGACGGCATTCGGTCTTATCGTCGCCATCCCGACGCTTTTCTTCCACACGATTTTGTCGGTCACGGCAAAGAACATTCTCGACAGCATCGAACTCTGCTCGACGAAAGTCGGCAATCTCCTGAGCCAACGCGCGAAATAGTCGATAGATGCGCACGAATCGTGCGCATCTGTGCATGACTCAACGATGCCGCGCAAGTGCGGATGGCATCGTGTAGGCGCCGAGGAATAGATGCTGACGTGGGCGGCTTGCCCATGCGACAGAAACGGAGATTATGATGAGAAAAGTTCACACCACAAATATTGAGGAAGCCGAAAACCTGAACCTGACCCCGATCATGAACATGGTTCTCGTTTTGATTCCTCTCATGCTTTTGAACGTCGTATTTATGACGATTAGCGTCATCGACGTCACGATGCCGCAGCGTAGCGCAGGCATAGCGCAAAATGGTGAGCCGCCGAAGCGTTTGCAGTTGTTTATTTCGAAGCAAGGATTCACGATCGTCAAAGGTGCGACGACATTGCCGGCGATTTCGGGTTGCCCCGAAGGTGGACCGACGATTTGCCCCAACGAGCCCTCGGCCAGCAACGAAACCGATAAACAAAACTGGTTAGAGCTCTACAACACGCTCGTCGGGATTAAGCAAGAACCCGATTGGCAAGATCACGAAACCGTCGAAATCGTCGGCGATTCGTCGATCGAATTCGGCGTCCTCGTCAAGGCCATGGATATCGCGCGTTATCAACGCGTTCCCCACAGCGATTCAACGGCTCTCAAGGGCAAAGCCCTCGCGTCGAAAGAAGAATTGAACGAATCGCGCATCGTGATGACCGAAGTCACTGGCGGTAAGGCGAATTTGGGCATGTTCCCCGTCGTCGTCTTGGGCTTGCCAACCGTCGCTCAATAAATGCTACAAAAGATCGTTGCGGCTGTCGCGGCAGTCGCAACCGTATAGATTTGCAAATTTCCATCTTGGTCGCAACGCTCCGAGATATAAGAGATACAAGGTTAGGACAGAAATGGCAGACGATAAATTGCTCGATAAACAAAGCGAGATGGAAGCTGAGTTGCTGGATTATTTGAAGGCAAAACGCAAGGCAAAACGCAATACCGATAGTGGCAAAGCCGACGTCACGCTCAACTCCATGATGGACATGATGACGATCATCCTCGTCTTCCTGCTCAAATCCTACGGTGAAGAGCCTATTACGATTTTGCCCAACACCGACGTCCCCATTTCGACGTCCGAAGTGTTGCCCTCCGATATGACCGTTCTCACCGTCAACAAGACGGGTATCTTCTTGCTCGGTACGCGTATCCTCGACTTGAGCGAAGGGAAAGTTCCTGCCAACTTCAAGAAAGGTGGCGAACAAGGTCTCATCATCGAACCGCTCGAAGCGACGTTGCGACAAGAAGTCGAAAAACTCAAGGGGCTCGCTCAGGCATCGGGCAAACAGTTCGATGGCGATATGACGATTATTGCCGACCAAAGCACGAACTATCGTCTGCTCGTCGAAGTCATGCAAACGGCTATTGGTACCGAATTTAAGAAGTTTAGATTTGCCGTTATTCAGGGTGGTTTGGCGCAAAGCGGTCGCGCCCCCGTCCATCAATAGTCACTTTGCTACTGTGATGTATCGGCATGCGTTGTCGTCGCTTGCGGCAACGCCTTATCGTGCCGTATGACGACGAAAAATCCTTGAATCGTTGGAGAATTGCGCGATGGCCGTGCAAGAGATAAAAAAGAATCTTCGCATCGGCGTGTTCCGTGGCAAACAAAAGTTATGCGAGCGCGTCGTAACTAAGCGTTCTACCGTTACCGTAGGGTGCGAGTGCAAAGAAAGCGAGGAAACGCAGTTCATGGTGTTGTCTTCGGTCATGCCGAAGCAATGGGAACTGTTCATTTATTACCCCGAAAAAGACGCCTACGCCCTTCACGTGACGAAAAAGATGCGTGGGCGCATCATCGTCAAGGATGGCGTATCGCTCGAAATTAGTCCCGATCTCAAGCCGGGCAATGGCATTCGCATCAAAGGCGACGATATCTATATTGCCCTAACGCGAGCCTCGCGCGGGCGCATCATCATCGGCGGAAAGATCTTATTCTTGTTCCAGTTTGCGTCGATTCGCGATGAAGGTGCCGTCGCTCGCATGCTGAACCAGAAGGCGGCTTATCGTCGAGGCATTGGTTCGTTTCTCAAGAGTGCACTCGGCGTCGCCCTCATCCTCTCGTTCCTCGCTCACTTAATTCCGTTGCTCTACATCGGTTTGCAAGATTGGCCACGAAACGACGAAGTCGTCCTCATGCCGTCGTGGGCGAAGCCCGTCACGATCGAGGAGATGAAAGTCGAAATCGAAAACGAGGAACCCCAAGATGAAGAGCCGACGATCGTCGAACAAGGCGATGACGTGCTTCCATCGGTCGAAGAAGGACCGTCGAATATCCCCGATCCGGATTCGTCGCTTGGTCGTGGCGAACTGATGGATCAAATCACCGATAAACACCGCGAGCAAGGCGCGATGATTACGGCGCAGATTTTGGGCGTCGATGGTGGTATCGAGGGCTTCTATGGCGATATGCTCGGCGCGAATACCCATATTGCCGATATGTCGGATATTTCGGCGGGCGATATCGGGCTCGGCGCCTCGGGTAATCTCTTGAACCAGTTGGCGGCAGCCGAAGGCGGCGGTTCGGGCGGCGGCTTGATGGGCATCGAATCGGGATCGGGCAATTCCGGACCGAAAGTCGTCGTCGATGGCGCTTCGAAAAAGCAAACGACGGCACATGCAAAGGTCGAATTCAAGATGACCGATAAGAGCGATTTCGTCGGCGCGGCTCCGGCCGGTAGCAAAGACGCCATCGAAGCCATGTTCCGCAAAAAACAAGGCGATATCAAAACGTGTTATCAACGCGTGATGAATGCGCAGGGTAAGGCTTCTGGTCGCTTTGTGTTGGCCATTACCGTCGCCAAAGATGGATCGGTGCTCAAAGTCGACAAGATCGAAGATCAAATCGGCGGAGAAATGTATACATGCGTTCGCCAGCGCATCATGAACTGGAAGTTCGGCGCGCTCAAGGCTCCTATCGCATTTAAGAAGACTTGGGTATTTAGTTAATCGCATCGGCGATTTTGCCCATGCCTTTATGCCCGCTACATCGTGCCATTGGCATCGATGAGCGGGTTTTTTTATGGCTCGTGCTAGCCATCGAAATAGCGCGGTGTATGCGCGTAACGCAGTGAGCACATAGCCGCGCCAAGAGCGCGTATTGGCCCCGGGAGGGGCAATAGCGCAACGGCGTAGGCGTATTGCCCGCAGGGCAATAGCCGAGCCCCAACAAGCGCGGTGTATGCGCGCAACGCAGTGAGCACATAGCCGCGCCAAGAGCGCGTATTGCCCCGGGAGGGGCAATAGCGCAACGGCGTAGGCGTATTGCCCCGTTGGGGCAATAGCCGAGCATCAAAAAGAGCGAGTGTTTTGCAGATGTGTATGTAGGTAGGTGTGCACAAATGCTTGACGGTTGTTGGCATTAAACGTAGAATATACGCCGATTTTTGCGTTCGCAGTCGCAAGGCTTGCGGGCTTTTTGTTTGAATTTAGAGCATTTAAGAGGGTTCCATGTTCGAAACGATATCGAAAGGGTTTCGCGATATATCGCAACGGATGCGCGGTGTTCGCGAGCTCAACGCGTCAAATATCGACGAAGCGCTCAAGGCGATACGTGCGTCGCTGCTCGAGGCCGACGTCAACTACCACGTCGTGAAGCGTTTTTTGGAGCGCGTGAAGGATCGAGCGATAGGCGAAGAAGTGCGTGTGACGGCGAAAGATGCGCAAGGCAATGTGCACAAAGTGACGCCTGGGCAGCATTTTATCAAGATTTGCCAAGAGGAACTCGAAAACCTCATGGGGCCGGTCGATCCAGAGCCGGTGAAGATGGCCGAGAAGGCGCCGACGAAGGTGATGCTGGTCGGTTTGCAGGGGTCGGGGAAGACGACGACGGCGGCGAAACTCGCGTTTTGGCTCATGGAGCAATACAATGCGAAGCCGCTTTTGGTTGCCGGCGACGTGTATCGCCCGGCGGCTGTGAAGCAGTTGCAGGTTTTGGGCGAATCGCTCAAAGTGCCCGTTTATTATCGCGATAATGCCGACCCGGTCGACATTTGCACCGAGGCGATTGATTATGCGCGCAAGAATGGTTGCGATTTCGTCATCTTCGATACGGCAGGGCGGCTTGCCGTCGACGACATTCTCATGAGCGAGCTTTCTGAGATAGCCGAAGAGACGAAGCCGGAGAATATTTTCTTAGTTTGCGATGCCATGATTGGGCGCGATGCGGTCAACACGGCGGTGCAGTTTAACGAGAAACTCGACCTCGACGGCTTCATCATGACGAAGCTCGATGGCGATGCGCGTGGCGGTGCGGCACTTTCGATTAAAGAAGTGACGGGTAAGCCGATTCGTTTTATCGGCGAGGGCGAACAAGTCGAGAAACTGAAGATATTCCGCCCCGAGGGGCTTTCGAGCCGCATTTTGGGGTTTGGCGATATCGTCGACATCATGATCGACTTCGAACGCGTCGTCGACGAAGAGCGCGCGCAGAAAGATGCCTACGAAATGTTGTCGGGCGATTTCAACTTCCATCACTTCCTCGAACAGCTCAACATGATTCAGAAGATGGGCTCGGTGCGCGATATCATGGAGCGGATGCCGTTCTTCTCGGGGATGAGCGATAAGGTCAATATCGACGAATCGGAGATTACGCGCATTAAGGCGATGATCCAATCGATGACCGAGGCGGAGCGCCGCCAACCCGATTTGATGAAATCGCGTTCGCGCCAGATGCGCGTGGCCAAAGGTTCTGGCTTGACGCTCAAACACGTGACCGATTTGATGCAACGTTTCGAGCTCATGCGCACGATGATGGGGCGCCTCGGATCGAATACGAGCTGGTTGTCGAAGATTCCCGGGCTTGCGCAGCTCAGTTCGTTGCGCCAGCTATCGAATATGGACTTCAGCGAGATCTTCGGTTCGATGGTCGAATCGGCATTGCCACAGCCCGATCCGTCGCAAATGTATGCGGGGCTTCCGCGCGGTTATACGCCGCCAGGATTCCAAGGCAATATGATGGCGCGCGAAAAGCTCACCAAAGAGCAGAAGCAGAAACGCAAACTCGCTCGCGAATCGCGTAAAAAGAAAAAGTAATGATGTAACTTGAGGTTCGAGGCGATGAGTATTCATCGCCTTTGTTTTTTCGATACGCCATTGTCGGGAGCATGCACCATGGGCGATATATATGCAAAGATCATCGGGCACGATGCCATTAAACACGGTCTTTTGCACGCCGTAGCGACGAAACATTTGCACCATGCATTGCTCTTTATGGGACAGGCGGGCGTGGGCAAATCGACGATGGCTCGCGCTTTTGTGCAATCGGTCTTTTGCGAATTATCGACGCCAGATTCGTTGCAATGTTGCGGAATATGTCATAACTGTGTTCGCATAGCGCAGAATATTCATCCCGATGTGATTACGATCGAACCCGATTCGGCGACGCTCAAGATCGAGCTCATTCGAGATTTGCAAAAGCGGCTCGGGCTCGCACCCTACGAGAGCGATAGGCGTTTTGTCATCATCAAAGACGTTCACAAGATGCAAGATGCCGCGGCCAATAGCTTGCTCAAGACGCTCGAAGAGCCCGATCCATTTACGTCGTTTATATTGATAACGTCGCAACCACAGCGGTTGTTGTCGACGATTATTAGCCGTTGTCAAGTTGTGAGATTTGCGTCGTTTGAGCGCGATGTGATTGCCGATTACCTCGTTCGTTGCGAAGACGTCGAGCCCGAAATCGCCCAGCAGACGGCGATTTTGGCAGGCGGTAGTTTGGGCAAGGCGCTCGATTTGTTACAGGGCACAGATCAAGACGATCTCATTGAGACCCTCGACAAGATCTTATCGATGCGCTCGATGGACGACGCGTTTGCGACGGCGGGAACGCTCAAGGGCAAGAAAGACAAAGCCGAACACCTGCTTTTGTTATTGTTGACGTATATGCGCGACATGGCATTGCTCAAAGTTGCGCCCAATGCGCCGATCGTCATGACGCATTATCGCCAAGCTATGATGCGACGCCTCGACAAAGTGTCGCTCAAATCGATCGAGCGTGCGACGCAAATCATCGTCGACGTCCAAGAGGCTTTTTTGGGCAATGTCAACGAGGTCGTCGCTTGGGAACGGCTCTTGATGGGGTTACACACTGTCGTGTTCGATGCGTAGGCGTGTATGATAATCGTTTGTCACATAGTACTTTGAAAGTTATATGATATGTAACTATTCGGAGTCGTATGTTTTCGTTTATATACATTTTATTGCAAAAGGAGTTATCTTTTGATTCACAACAACGATAATCATCAAAGCGAGATCGACGGGGTATCGACAGATTCGCAGGGGGGAGGCGATGATGACGATTTGGTCGTCGAGGGAAATTCGATATTAGAGCCCGAAAGTCGACACGAAAAGCCGGTTTCGTCGAATAAAGAAGCCGAATTGCTCGACGACGCCAGCCATGAGCCATTGACGTTTGGCGCAGCGGTGACCAAAGGCATTCGCGAGACGTTGAACACGCTCAACGCCTTTATCCATGCGCCGAAAGAGATCTTGGGTCTCAATATCATCAATATATTAGAAGGCATGGCGTATTTTGGAACGTTGACATATCTCGTTCTATATATGCACGAAAATATCGGCGTGTCGGATACAGTTGCGGCCTTTAGCGTGTCGCTGTTTACGATGACGATAACGATATCGCAGCTCTTGTTTGGCGGCGTATCGGATAAGCTCGGTGCAAAGCGAGCCCTAGGCATTGCCTTGTGTTGTTTGTTGGTATCGAGGTTTGTGGTGGGCTTTGCCGAGCCCGTGCTGGGGGAGACAGGCGGATCTGGGCTTTGGTCGCCGCTCTTCGTCGTCGTCACCGTGGCGTTATTGTTTGGGGCGCTATCGTATGGGCTTTATCAGCCGTCGATTTATGCGGTCACGCGCGAGTATTCCGACGAGCGAACGTCGGCCGTCTCGTATGCCATGCTCTATGCCGGTATGAATTTGGGTGCGTTTGTCATGGGGCTCGTCTTGCCTTGGGTGCGCCGCGAATCTGCATCGGTGTTCGACAATAATGGGTATACGGGAAGCCTTTGTTTCTTGGCATTCTTGATGATATTTGCGCTTGGGGCGTATTTCGTCTTTATCAAGCGTTCTAAGGCAAAGGCGCCCGGCGATGGCAAAGAATCGGTCAAAGAAGAAGCAAAAGCGGTTGAAGAGCCTGAACACGTGCATTTGAGCTTTATCGAACGACTCAAGCGCCATCCTTTGGCAGACTTGAAATTCGATTTCTTCATCTTCATTCTCATTCCCGTTCAGACGCTATTTGCGTATCAGAACATACTCATACCGACGTATTTGACGCGTTGTTTTGGCGATTACCCGACGATATCGGATAACTTCGAGACGTTTAGCAATCTCAATCCGCTCATCGTCTTTGTGACGGCGCCGATTATTGCGGCGCTAACGGCGCGAGCCAATGTCTATAAGATGATGATCATCGGTACGACGGTGATGGCGTTGCCGACGTTTTTACTCGTCTTTGGTCAGACGCCATTGACATTCTTGACATTTGTGTTGGTCATGTCGATAGGCGAATCGATGTGGCAACCGCGCTTTTTGCAGCACGTTGCCGAAATTGCGCCCAAAGACAAGGTCGGCGCCTATATCGGGATTGCGCAATTGCCGTGGTTCCTGACGAAATTCATCGTCGGATTGTATGTCGGCTCTTTCATGGAGCGCTTTATCCCCGCCGGTGCGGATCAAAGCCCCGAATCGATGTGGCTCATCTTTGCCTGTATTGCCATGGTAAGCCCAGTTGCGCTGTTCTTTGCTCGCAACTGGTGCAACGTTACGAAGGAGAAGGCGTCGCAAGCGCTTGGATGATATCGGAGGCGCAGGTGCCGTTGCCGCGCGATTGTGCGGCGCGGCGACCTGCCACGCTATGTAGATGTGTCGCCCAAGCGGCGGCTTCGAAGGCGTCGAACCATCGGCAGAAAGCGCCGCACCGAGCTTGTGCGACGACGCCGCCGAGGATGCCTGCAAATACGTCGCCAGCACCTGCCGTTGCAATGGCAGGGTTGGGGTATGGATTGACGGCAAGCCGCCCTGGGGCGACGCGCGTCGGGCGGCCAGCGATGAGCGTGACATGGGATTTGAGCACCGTCGTGACGCCAAATTTGGCGGTCAGGGCTTGTGCGCTTTCGACGGGATGATAGAGAATGTCGCGCGTTTGGGTTTGGAGTAGTCGAGCCGCCTCAGCGGGGTGCGGCGTGATATAGCGTTCGTTGGCGGCGAATGCGAATTCATCGCGCGTTAGAGCCCAAAGTGCATCGGCATCGAGTACGATGCGTTTATCGAACGACTCACACGCATGGATGATTTGCAGCGCCGTTTCATCGCGTCCGAGCCCAGGCCCGACGACGAGGCAGTCGGCGGCGTCGAGTAGCGGCGCGAGCTTTTCGGGGCAGAATGTGCCATCTTCGTCGCATATCGTCGTGCGCATGATTTCGTCGCAGGTGGAGACGGGGGCGCGCGTAGCGAGTGTGGCTAGCCCGCATCCCGAACGGAGAGCGGCACGTGCCGAGAGAGAGGCGGCACCGGGCATCGATGCCGCACCGCCGATGACGACGACGTGACCGCAATTGCCCTTGTGCAAATCGATACGACGTTGCGTATTGGGGGCGAATTGGCGATGGCAGAGTTCATCGCTCAAGACGAGGCAGCGATAGTCGGGCGAGGAATAGGGAGCCAGCCCGATGTCGACGCAGACGACGTTGCCACAGTGTGCCGGACCATCGCCGAAAAAATGCCCGAATTTGGGCGCGGCAAATGTGACAGTGGCATCGGCGAAGATGGCTCGCGGGGGACGTTCATCGTCGATGGCGCCGCAATAGCCCGTATGCGCATCGACCCCCGATGGCATGTCGATCGAGACAACGGGGCACGACAAATCGCTAATGCATTGATAGATGCGATTGAGTCGGATGTCGTGGCGCGGTTTGTAACCCGTGCCAAATATGGCATCGATGACGACGACATCGCGTCGGCGCGACCATTCCAATATTCGACCGGCGTCGTTTGCATTTCGAATGTGAAAGCGCGACAGCGATTTGACGCGCTCGAACATGTATAAGGCATCGGGTGTTTTGGCGCCTTGTGCCTCGAGTACGAAGAGATGGACGTCGATATTGCAATGCGAGAGATACCAAGCGGCGGCGAATCCATCGCCGCCGTTATTGCCAGCACCGCAAATGATGAGGATTTCTTGTGCATTGGGGTATTGTGCCAAGACGTATTGTGCGACTTCGCGCCCTGCGATTTCCATGAGTTCGCGTCCGCGATTGGCAATGGCGTCGATTTCGGCGGTTTCCCAAGTGCGCATCGTCGCCGGCGCAATACAGTAATTGCCGTCGAAGTGGCGCGGTGGTTTCCAGTTGTATGTCATTTATCACTCCAAAAACGCATGGTGTGCTCGGGGCAATGGCGCACAATTGGGCGCGCCCCCTTAGGCGCACTTCTATTGCATATCGGGCAAATAGCATAGAAAATTCGGATAAATGCGCTTTTTATCGAATGTATTTCAGAAACCGTCGATCGACCGTCGATTATGGGAATGAGTCGAGGGGCTCGCATGTTGAATTGGATAAACGCTACTCCATCGAGTGGATAAAGTGGATAAACGATACATCAATCGATCTGTCTTGATCTTCTCGTTTTTTGAATCCATTTGGCGCTACAATGCCAGAATTGTGGATAGTGACATCGCGCATAATGGCTTTGCTCTAAGGATTGCGCAATGGCGTGGATGTTTGAATTGTATCGACACAAAGCATGGCACGCGGCTTGCTCATGCATCGATTCGAGGCGCGAATCATCGCGCAATCGTCGTGCATTGATGGAGAGTATCGCATGAGAAAGATCGCGTATTATATTTTGTGTTTATGGTGTTTATCGTTTTCGTCAGTGGCGTTTGCTCAAACGCCCGATTTGCCGCACGCCAAGGATGTGTCGAATCACGAGCTTGGGGTATCGCTCGGCATTGGCTTGACGAATAGCTCTGCTGATTATGCAAGCGATTTTGGCCCCGATCTCTTGTTCGACGTCGCCTATGGATATCGTGCGACGGATTGGTATCGCCCTGGGCTTGCGTTTGAATTTGGATTGGTGGGCTATGTCTTGCCCAATATCATTAGAGCGAAGTGGACGAATGAATTTACGGTATATCGGAGAGATGATTTTAACTTCTATTTATCGTTAGACGTTGGGTATTCTTATGTCGAGAAAATCCCACATTTCAGATACGAGTACAATCGCGATAAATACAATTATATCCGAGAGTATAGGCACGGATTCACCATTGGTGCAGGCATGGGAATGCAATGGCGAGCGAGTCGAGTCGTATCGCTAAAACTCGCCATTCGCGTCGTCGACGAATTGTTGTTTGGACTCGAAATGTATGGGACTACCGAGAAGGAATCGTTTAACGAAGTCGCAGTTGATGTCATGTTCGGGCCAGTGTTTCATTTCTAGAATGGCATCGTCGTCGTCTGAAATGTCAATTGAAATCGCATAGAGGGTATAGAAATGAAAAATAATATCGTTGGTATCATCGTTCGTTGTTTCGTCGTCTTTTCGCTGTTGCTGGTCTTGCCGCAAGCTGTATTTGCGCAAGAAGAAGGCAACTCTGTTGAACGAGATAGTCGTACTGCACGACAAAGACATGAAATGATCGTGCAGATCGGGGCGTCGTATTTGTATGATGCAAAAAACTCTGGGTTGAATCCGTTCGATACTGAAAGATTTGATGAGGATAAAGCAGCATCGGCAGGGATTGGTTTGGGCATAGGGTATAGTTATCGATTTGCGTCGTTTTATCGAATGGGCGCAGAGTATACCATTATTGGCGAAACAAAGATCGGAGCAAAATTGAGTCAATTCGCATGGCAACACGATTTTATTGCCTATGAGTCGGATTTCTTTGAATTCTCGATAGGCATTGGGGCAGTCTATGGACACTGGACGGATTATGTCGAAGATTTTAGTAAAAAGATAAAAGATTTTGGCGAAGATGGAACAAAAGAAGAATTCGACTTGCGCTTGCGATTGGGGTTTGATTGGCGCATCACCGATTTAGTATCGTTGCGGCTCAATGCCAATATCGATAAGGAAATGTTTGGTTATATTCGAACGAAGACTGATTTTTACGTGCATAAACATGTTTGGAAGACTTTTGGGTGGACATATACTATTGCGTTTGGCGCGGTGATGCATTTCTAGTGTATGATTGAATTGAACGGCTAGTCGTCGTAGGGATGTACAAACGATTGTTTGCATTCGAACCGAAGCCCGTTAGGGCTTCTGGCGAGTAGCTCCCGGCAACGCCGAGGGTAAAAGATGCCACAATTCCTATAAACCCCGTTAGGGGGTTCCGCAGTCATTGGAGCGTATCATTATATGTCTTTAGATGTTGTGGATTGTATCTCATTTTTGCGTAATGTATGATTGAATTTTATATATTATTTAAGTTGAAAACGAGCAGAATGAGTTGCTATGCAGGATGCGTTCATCGTTACGGTTTTGCGTGCGATGTCTATCTGCCGATTGTTATCGACGATTGCTAGATGTGAAAGGAGATAATTTATTTGGAGGCTTTATGCGCAGAGGTATAGGATTTTTATCATTTGCAGTTTTTTTATTTGGGTGCGTTTTTCTCTCTCATTCAACCGCTGCATTTGCACAGCAAACAGAGTCGCTCGAAACCAACGGCGAAATGTTTAGCTATCAGGGCGATAAGAAGAAAGAGCTCGATGCAATTATCGCCCATCAGACATTTCAATATGAGATTTCTCGTCGCCCACACATGATCAATTTCTCAGTCGGGTTTATGGGGGATTTTACGTATCCGAGGGCGGGCGGCATCGTTCCGTTCGATCTCTTGTTAAATCTCGGCTACGAATACCGCATCAATTCGTACTATAGCACGGGGGCTGAATTTGAATTGGGACGCGCTTCTGCCGTTTTGCCTTATATTGTAAGGGTAAAGTGGGCAAACGATGTCGTATTATTTAGCGAAGAATCATTTGGTATTATTCTCGAAGCCGATTTGGGATATTCTAATGTACGCATCGATGATGATTTGAGTGACACACCGCATAATAAAGGGAATCGTGCCGGATCGAAGCGACGTCACGGGATAAATATTGCTATAGGTGCAAAGTTTAGTTGGCGCTTGACTTCATTAGTGTCGCTGTATTTGGGGTTTAAGGTGACGAATGAAATCCTCTTTGCCATTCCACTTTATGAGTTGGCTAAAAAGGAGACGACAGTCGATGTTTTTGTCGATGGATCGATAGGTGTAGCATTTCATTTTTAACGATAGTCGTCGATAATGGAATGTGACAACCGTCGAGAAAGGCGCGGTGTATATCGTCGGTTTACCGACGATATAGCCGCGCAACCGCGCCGTATGCTTGCAGGGCGTTAGCCCGAAACCATAGGCGCGTGGCGGAGCGTATGGGCATCGCCCATAGCGACGCCTCCTAAAAACGAACGAGAGTTATAGAGTGTATTCTCGACATTTGACATTGGTGAGAATGGCTTTCTTTTCACATGCGTGCTCGCAGGCATCTTCGAGGAGTGATCCGTGGCAAGCGATGTCGCAGGCTTGTTCGATGAGTTCGCTTTTTGCTTCGATTTCTGAGTCTTCGATTTTGTCGACGTCGTAGGCGACGTCTTCGTATTGTACGGAGGCGGTGCAGCGAACTCTTGCGGGGCGTGCGGAGTGTGTGCATGTGACGGCCGAGAGTATGGCGGATTTTTCGCATGCGCGTTCGCATGAGTTTTCGAGTAGTGATCCGCGGCATGCTTCTTCGCAAGCGACTTCGACGAGTTCGCTTTTGGCCTCGATTTCGGATTCGTCGTTTTTGCTGACGTCGTAGGAGACGCCCTCATAGGTGACGGTTCCAGAGCATCGGACTGTGTCGTCGTCGGCGCAGGCGTTGCTGGCTCCGAGAGTCAAGAAAGCAAGTATTATCAATGTATGAAGAGATTTATTCATAGTTCTCCTAGTGGGATGGGGTTGTTTCGATGGCCATCATTTTGTCGACGCGTCGTTGGTGACGTCCGCCTTCGAAATCGGTGGCGAGGAATGTTTTGACGGCATTGAGCGCAATGGCGGGCCCAGTGATGTTGGCGCCGAGGCAGAGGACGTTTGCATCGTTGTGTCGTCGCGTCATTTCGGCTTCGTAGGCGTGGTGGACGAGCGCGGCGCGGATGCCGTGGACTTTGTTTGCGGTCATTGAGACGCCGATGCCGGTGCTACAGACGATGATGCCAGCCTGGGCTTGACCTTGGGCGACGGCGTGTGCGACGGCGGCGGCAAAGTCGGGGTAATCGCAGGAGTTTTTGTCGTGCGTGCCCATGTCGATGACGTCGTAGCCGTCGGCTTGGAGCTGGGCTTTGATCGCTTCTTTCATGTCGTAGCCGGCATGATCGCTGCCAATTGCAATTTTCGAACCTTTTTGAATCATGGTTTGTTCCTCCTTGGTTGCGTCGCTGCGAGAAGCAGGCGAATGGTATTATATACGATGATATATATCGTTATATGCGATGATATATATCACTTGCTCGTAGCAAGTGTCGCGCCCGAGACGTGCGCCGAGCGCGTGTAGATAATACTATTTTGCGAGTAGTTTTTCGAGTTCTGTGAGCGTATTGTCGAATTCTTTTAGAGCGAATTCGATGGGTGCAGGTGTGTTCAAATCGACGCCGGCGTTTTTGAGGAGCACGACGGAATTGTCGGATCCGCCAGCCTTGAGCATATCGATGTATTTGACGGCGTTTTGCGGGTCGGATTCGATGAGGTTGGCGAATGAGAGGGCACTCGAGAGCCCCGTCGCATAGCTGTAGACGTAGTATTTATAATAGAAGTGTGGGATGTATGCCCATTCGGTGCGCGTGGCGTCGTCGATGACGTATTCGGGGCCGTAGTATTTGCGTAGGAGCTGGGCGTATTTATCGTTGAGCCATTGGGCATGGATGGGGATGTTTTGCTCGATGGCGGTGTGTGCCGCCCATTCGAATTCGGCGAAGAGGGTTTGTCGGTAGATCGTGGCGCGAATGTTTTCGAGCTTGTCGACGAGGAGGTCGATTTTTTCGGCGTCGGATGTCGAATTTTTGTAGAGGTAATCGTTGAGTATGGCTTCGTTTGTGGTCGATGCGATTTCGGCGAGGAACATCGTGTAGTGATAGGACCCGGCGGGTTGTGTTTGCATGGCGTAGATGCTGTGCATCGAGTGTCCGAGTTCGTGAGCGAGTGTCGAGACGTCGTCGAGGGAGTCTTGGTAATTCATGAGGATGAAAGGATCGATGCCGTAGACGGAGCACGAATAGGCGCCGCTGCGCTTGTCGGCGTAGGGTAGCAAGTCGATGGAACCTTTGGCAGGGTCCATTTCGGCGCGGAGTCGTTTGATGTAATCGTTGCCGAGCGGCGCGAGTGCCGTGGTGATGAGCGTGACGGCTTCGTCGTATGTGTAGGGCTTTTCGACGCCTTCGGAGAGGGGGATGTACATGTCGTGGAGGTGGACGGAGTCGAGTTTTAGGATTTTTTTGCGCAGGGCGACGTAGCGGTGAAGCGGTGCGACGTTTTTGCCGACGGTCGTGATGAGGTTTTCGTAGATGGAGACGGGGATATCGTCTTTGTCGAGGTATGCGGCTAGGGCGGTGTCGTATTTGCGCGATTTGGCGAAGAGTACGTCGTTTTTGAGTTGCCCGATGTAGGCGTTGGCGAAGACATCTTCGTATTTTTTGAGCGTCGTCATGAGTCCATCGACGGCGTTTTTGCGGACTTCGCGGTTATCGCTGCGTCGATATTTGGTGTAGTTCGACAAGGTGAGTTGTACGTCTTTTCCGTTTTCGTCTTTGATGATGGGGAGTTGCATCGACGAGAGCATGGCGTCGAAGACGTCTTCGCTATTGGAGTGAATTTCGTTGAGGTCGATTTCTGCCCAAAGGTTGTCGCCGGCGAGCGAGAGTACGCGTTCGGCATCGGGCGAGAGGACGCGGTCGGCACGTCGGACGATGTTTTCGATGTAGGCTTTGTGTCGTTTGAGTGGCTCGTATTGGGCATAGTAGCCGACGAGCGTATCGTGTGAGAGTTTGAGGAGATTGTCGCGAACCGATTTTGAACGATCCATAAACGCATTGAGGACGGCCATCGATCGCTTTTGGTCTTCGTTGGCGGCGGCACTGGGCTGCGTGTCGGTCATCATGTTTGCGTAGAGCGTGAGTTTGTTGACGGCGGTGTGTAGATCGAAATAGAGGTCGAGGCAGGCATTGATATTTTCTGCCGAATCGAATGGTGCGCATGTGTCGAGCTTTTGGAGGTCGTTGGCAGTCGAATCGAGAGCAGCTTTGAAGGCATCGTGCGAGGCGAAGAGGCGATCGGTTTTCCAGAGGTATTTTGCATCGATGTCTTGTCGCGATTTGACGCCGACTTTTTGAGTTTTTTGCATGTCATCCGCTTTGTCGTCGTCGCCGGTGGCGGCGGTGGTTTGTTCGGTTTGTTCGGCTTGTTCGGCTTCGACTTTGCAGGCGTCGCAAGCTTCGGCGACGGGGCATGGGGCTTGTGGTGGGCACGATGGCGAGCAAGCGTTAGCGGCGAGTAGCGTAGCAGCGACGGTGAGGGGGAGCGTAATGCGCGAATAATGCATGGATTCGTAATCTCCTTTGAGAATAAAATGATACGAGTCGCAAGGCGCAGAGCAGGGAGCTTTGCGCACGCGACGACTGTGCGGAGTGTTAGTCTTAATGGGCGTCATTCGCAAGTAATATGTCAATTCCCGTTTTTATCGCGCGAAAAGTGTGGTAGTGGGGTGCGGCTTTTTTGGTCTTTTTTCGTCGGAGGTCGAGATGAGATTTCGCGTTGTTTCAGTCGTTCTGGTTTTGCTTTTTGGTGTTTTGTCGTCGGGATTTGTATGCTCGACGCGCGTCGAACGCTTGGAAGCCGATGTCGCAGCCCTTCAGCTCCAGTTTGGCGAAATTCAGAAGCGCGTCAACAACGATCAGACGCAACTGACCGAGATGATTTTGCGAGCCGATAAGAAGCTCGAAGCGCTCAATTCGAACCAAGATCAAGCCCAATCTCAAGTGTCGGAGCAAAATGTGCAACTGGCGTTAGAACTCGAACAGGAACGCAACCAGTTGGCGGCGATGCGCGGTCGGCTCGATCTTCAGCAAAAGGTGCTCGACGAAATACAGGCAAACCTCCAGAGCGTCTTGGGGACGATGGCGAGTACATCGGGTGGAACGAGTGTCATATTGCCTGCGAATCAAGAAGAGCTCTATGCGTTTATCGGGGCAAAGAAGGCAGAAGGCGATGAAAAGATGCGCAAAGCTGGCATCGTCGAGTTTTTGGCGCGTTATCCGTCGGATTCGCGTAGCGAGCAACTGCTCGCCGATCTCACGACGATATACTTCCAAGATGGCGCATATCGCGAAACGGTGACGTCGGCGGCGCAGTACATTCAGCAGTATCCGAATGGCGCCAACCAAAAACAGATGATTTATCTCATGGGCGATGCAGGGCTTGCGATGAAGAACTGCGAACTCGCTAAGAAGTCGTTCACCCTCTTAGAGTCGAAATATAGCGGATATAAGGATGCCGCGGCTAAGCTCAAAGAGGCAAACAATTGTAAATAAAAGAGGATTATGAATCACACCAATCACCATAAGGAAAGTAATATCGAAGTTCGTCAGATGGAAATCGGCGATTTGGCAGACGTCTTCCACCTTGGCGAGCGTTTGTTTACGGCAGATAAATGGCCGGCATTATATCGCACGTGGGACGAGTTCGAAGTCGTGTCGTTTTATGCATCGGATACGGATACGTGTTTTGTAGCAACGCGCGACGACAAAGTCGTTGGGTTTGCATTGGGCAATATTATTGAAAAGGAAAAGAGCGCGTGGACGTATGGTTATTGCGTATGGCTAGGCGTAGATCCGGATTGCAGTCGCAGCGGTGTGGGATCGTTGCTCTTTAGTGCATTGCGCGATCAATTTATTGAAATGGGGGCGCGTATGATCCTCGTCGATACCGATGCCAATAACGAGCCGGCTATCAATTTCTTTAAAAAGACGGGCTTCGACCACGAAAATGCGCATGTATATTTATCGATGAATCTCACGCATTGCCCAGAGTATCAGCAATATCATCGTAAATTGAAAGATTGATAATCTTGCTTTTTATTGAAAAGAGGGAGGGGCGATCGCATGGCGTATCGATATAGATTATAGTGCGATCGCTACGAGCCCGCGCCCTGCGGGCGCGGAGAATGTCGGGGGACGCAGAGCGCAGAGCGTATTTTGTGTTTACAAATCGACTCGTTGCTTGGGGAAATTGGATAGTTGCACGAGGCGTTTGATTCGCTCGGAGGCGATTTGTCGTCGTTGCGATTGGACTTCGGGGACGTGTTGCCATTGCAAGACGGCGCCTTCGACGCGGGCCGTGGGCGGCAAGATGTGTCGCGGAACGTCGAAGCGTTCGCCGTCGGCATCGAGGGTTGCATAGTCGTCGGAGAGTCGATCGACGACGATATAGTTTTGTGGCGTCGTTTGCGGGCTGGCGGGCGGTAGGTTTTGCCCTTTTGGCAAAACGGCGTGCGATGCGTCGGGGGCGCGATAGTGCGTGTTGATGGCTAAAAGCACTCGGGGATTGCTGGTAGGATCGAGAAGTGCGTTTTGGATTTGTGGCGCGGCGAGGGAATGGCTCGGGGCTGGCGGATTGCTCTGTGTGGTAGGATCGAGAAGTGCGTTTTGGATTTGTGGCGCGGCGATGGAATGGCTCTGGGCAGGCACATCGAGAAAGGCGTCTTGGGTTTGAGCGCAGAAAAAGAATGAAGCGATAATCGAAAACAGATGCGTGAAGTTCATGAGATTTCTCCTTTTGTTCGTAAAAAAGACCGTAAAAAAGTAAACGAAGAGCCAGACAACCGATGCACTTTCGTGCTTGCTCATTCCAATCATGGCGTTAAAAAAAAAATGTGACGGTTTTTTTTCGTTTTTTTTTCGTGTTTTGGAAAACATCAATGAAATCAATGCGTTATCGCTATGGCTTTTTTTGTGGGGGGCGTGCGAGTGCATTGCGTCGATGGGGGCTGCTGCTGGTGATGAGAGATGAGAATCGATTTATTTTGATACATATTTCTCTTTTTGACGATTTCGTCCTATATAGGGTGGGGATGGCGCTTTGGCGTCGTTTTTTTTTCGGAGTGAGTGGAGTATGATGAAGAAAACGATTTGGATTGGGTTGTTGGCTGGTTGCTTTTTGATGATGGGGTGTGACGATTCGAGTGATTCGGATGGCACCGAATCGGGGGGAACTGTGAACCCTGGCGGGTCGCAGAAACCGGGTGAGACGGAGAAACCGGGTGAGTCGCAGAAACCGGGAGAGTCGCAGAAACCGGGAGAGTCGCAAGATCCGAATCTAACGAAAGCGGATACGGTGACGACGCAGAAGTGCGACGAGAATTACGACGAGACGTGTCTCGATAACGTGGCGCGTTTTTGTAACGACGATGGGTTCGTCGTCGTGCGTAAGTGTGCCGAATTGGGCGATGGATCGGTGTGCCGCAAGATGGCGGCTGAGAACGTCGTCGATTGCGTTTTGCCTTGCGAGAAGAAATCCGACGAGACCGTGTGCGATGGCAATAAGCCCGTGCGCCAAGTGTGTGCCAAGACGACGCAAGGCGACAAGCAATTGCATTTGTTCAAGTTTTCCGATGCGCCATGTGCGTCGGCGTGCAGTGATGGCAAATGTGTCGATAAGGTCGACTACGAAGAGGGTAAACCGTGCGGTGATGATTTTGTGGCCGCTTGCGATGGGCAAGTCGGTTACGATTGCGTCGGTGGGACGATTGCGAAGCGCACGTGTGAGGGATCGAAGTCGTGTGCGATTCGCGTAGGTGGCACGACGACGATGTGTGCCGAAAAGTGCGCTTCGGTGATCAATTCGACCGAAGGAATTTGCGAATCGGTTGGCGGCAAATCGGTTGCGAAGCGCACGATTTGCGAGCCTGCGATAGACCATCAATACTATGCCTTCGAGATCGAGGAGACGTGTGCAAACGATTGTGCCGGAGGTATATGCGGTATCAAGACGTTGCCCGTCGATGGCGACGATTGCGACGAAGCGACGTTCCGGAGCGTGTGCATAAAAGGCGAGGCTTATAATTGCAATGCGAAGACCCACAAGGTCGAGATAATCGAATGCGGATCGAGGGAGTTCGTGGGGCAACCGTTCTGTCGCGTAAAGAGTGAATCGTATGCAGGTTGCGTCACGCCGTGTGCCGCTGGTGATGCACCGCTGACGAATTGTGGATCGCGCCATGAAGATGGCAAAAAAATCTCCTATACCGATAATTTTGTCTGCGAGAAATCGCCGAACGATCAGGGATATTATTCCTTTAGAGTTCAGGAAGATTGCGCCGGATCGTGTAAGAGTGGGGTTTGTATTTAGGTAGAATGGGGTGCTCTCCTCTTTGTTCTTTTGCGATAAATGGCGCAAGGGGAGGGCTTTAATCGGGCGAATGGCTTCCCCGTGAATGTTGCACGACTAGGCGCTTTCGTATAAAAGGCAGATTTGTTGCATCGTTTTGAACTTGCACAAATGGCTATGGGGACGGATGGTGATGAAAGCGCAGAGAAAGAAATTTTCGACGAAATGGTATCGACTATTGCGGCGGAAAGTCGGGGGCGTGTGTGTGGGTAGCGCAGATGTGTTGCGCCCCAGGGATCGGGGAACGTCGAGCAGTTCGGTTCAAGACATCGTGCCCGAAATCGTCGAGTTAGGTGAGCCGAGCGAATCGACGGAGTTTTTGGTCGTCGATGACGATGTCGATCGAGACGTTGTGAGCAGTTCGGTTGAGGAGATCGAACCAGAGATCGCCGGGGCTGACGCGCCGAGCGAATCGACGGAATTATTGGCTAGCGATGGCGCGGCGAGCGAAGCGACGGAATTATTGTCTATCGAAGTCGATGAAGTGAAAGACGCCGAAGAAGTCGATATGGATCGCGAAGCCCCAGCGCCGCGCGTTCGCATATCGCGTATGGCGAAAAAACGTGGCGATAGATTGGTGGCGAACGAGGGAGATTCGGGATCGAAATCCGAGTCGCAAAAGCGCTTCAAGAGCCAAGAAATCGACAATCCAGAAGTGAGTTCGCGGCTGACGAATATGTCGATTCGCCATGTCGGATCGCGCCCAGATTGGTTCGATATCGAGCCGATGAGTTTGCCGGGCGTCGTGCGACAATGTCATCATTTGTATTATAAAATAGAGTCGTCGCTCGTGCGCAAGGAAAAGCAAATGATTTTGCTCGCGGGGCGCGAGGGCATTGGGAAGACGACGTTTTTAGCGCAAGTTTATGCGAAGCTCGAACATGCGCCGATAGGCGTTTTGACGCTTGCGCCGGGGATCCCGAAGAAGTCGCCGTTTCGAGCACTGCGCAATATCTTAGAGCAACGATTTTATATATCGGGGAAGGCGAATTTTGCCTGTATTGAGCGATTTGTGCGCAGTGCGATGGCGGCGATTATTGCATCGGATGGCGACGTCGATGCCGCTGAGGTCGAAAAAGATATCGATGCGATTTTGGAAATGTGGCGCATGACGCGAGCGAGTCAGAAGCCGGCACGGGTGGTGCCTCCGCCGCTCAAAACGCAAGTCGTCTCGATGGAATCGGTCATTGCTGCGCATAAAATGCAGAAAAAGGCCAATTCGAGCGAACAAAATTCAGACGCAGAAAGTGTATCTGGCGAAGAGGCGCAGGGCAAATCGGAAACGCGTTGTGCCGATGTTGCGAAAGAGCCCATATCGGCGACGCTACGCGTTCCCGATAGCATCGATATCGCGATGGATGATGCATTAGTTGCAAGTGCGATCGAGCGTTTAGTTCCTGCGTTATGCCATTTACTTCGAGCCGATTTGCGCAAAAATGCGATCGTCATCGTCATCGACGATGCCGAAAAATACGACCGATATAGTTTGGAAATCTTGTGCAAATTATACGAGGCCCTAGATGCCGGTCCGTTGACGATGTTGTGGACGGTATCGGACTGCGAGCTTTTGCCCGAATCGATACGGAACAAGTCGTATTTGGAACGATTACGCCTCGATTCGATGAGCGACACGGATTTGACGTTGTTGACAAAGCACGTGTTTCGTCGTTTGGGGGAATCGCGCGAGAAAAAGCTGATTCCGCAAGAGATATGTCGGCACATTGCGCAGAGGGCTTATGGGAGCCCGAAGCGAGCGATTGAATTGATATTGGAGCATTTTAAGCCCGATCAAGTCATCCATTGGAATGAGGCGATCGAGAAGATACGGCATCAGTCGTTGCCGCAAGATGTGGCGTCGTCGATCGTGGCTCGGTTTAAGTCGTGCGACGAAGTCGAGCAGACGCTGTTGCAAGTGGCGTCGCATTTGATGGTTCCTTTTACTTGTGCGACGTTACAGAGCATCGTGTCGGGGCTCGACGACGGCCATTGCATCGAAGCATTGCGCTGTGTAACGGCGTTTAAATCGCTGAGAAAACAAGGATTTTTCGACCGTTCGGAAGATTCGTTGACGCGCATGACGCCGACGTTTGTGTTTCGCCATGACTGCGAGAGGATCGTGATAGCGGGTAGTACTCCGCGTGGTTTGCGCAGTGCGATATATGCGCGAGCGGCGCAGTGGTATACGCTCATCAATTTTGATGGCATTTACGATGAGACGATAGGCGATTTGTGGCGTTGCAATCAATCGCTCGATGCGGCTTGTCGCTGTTACGAAAGTGCGGCATATCGGGCATATCGCCAAGCGCATTATACGAAGGCGTGGCCTCTGTTTTCGAAGCTATTGAAGTGTTTGCCCGAGTCGGATTTGGCGCGCAAAATCAAAGTATCGCTCGATAGTGCAAAGATCGCATTTCGCATTGGGCTCATCGACGAGGCATTTCGTCTTTGTCGATGGACGTGTTACAACGCGACGCGATTGAGTGCGTACGCGCAAGCGGCGCAGGCGACGTTGCAAATCGCCGAGATGCTCGTCGAAATCGGGAGCACGCGCCATGTCATGCGGTATATCAAGCGAACGCGAGCTTTGCTCAATGTGGCGGGTAATGTGCGTTTGGCCATCGAACTCGACATCGTCTTGGCCAATTATGCGCTCGTCTTATCGCAGAGAAACCGCGTCAGATCGTTAGTGACGAAGATCCAGAGCATGGCAAAGACCGTCGAACTTGATTCGGTGACTTTGCATAAAATTGCATTGATCCATGCAAGTGTCGAATACGATTTTGGAAATCCACTTATTGCAATTGTAGAATTCGAAAAGCTCATCGCCGATTGCGAAGCAAGTGGCGATATACGAATGCGAGCTATTGGGTATCACATGCTCGGCAAGGCATACGAGCGAAGCGAGAATTTGTCGTCGGCATTGGAATCTTGGAATCGTGCACTTGGGCTAGCACAAGAGATGAATGACGTCGTTCTCCATGCGGCAATATTGGCAGATATTGCCGATGGTGCGCTTTCGCTCGAAGCCATGAGAACGGCCCGCGTGGCGATCGAGGAGTGTTTAGGCGCTGCACAGCAGACGCGACAGCGCGATTTAATTGCGCGATGTTTGGCCAATACGGCTTATTTGCAATACGTCGAGGGGCAGCACGACAAGGCCATGCGGACATTGCGCAAGGCGCACAAAAGCGCATGTAGCCTTCGGATTATGAATATTTGGACGCGAACGCTTTCGTTGATTGCATGGTTTTATCGCCAAGTCGATAGCGATTTGTATCGTCCAAACGAAGCAAACGACATCTATCGCCACCTCGTTGCGATATATGAGCGATATCATCAACCGCTTGGGGCGGGGCGCATCGTGCCAGAATATGCGAGGTTCTTGTTCTCGATTCATCAGAACATGGTTGCGCTTTCGCAGTGTCGAAAGTTGCGATCGGTGTATCAGGAATTTGGGATTGCTCAAGGAATTGATAAGATCGATGCGCTCATCGATTCGATGAACGAGGCGTCGGATGGTGGATTGACGGGCGATAATTGATTGGGATTGTGCATCGATTCGACGCATGCCGCTTGGTGTGGGAATGTAGGGCTAGGATGGCAAGAATCGCTCGAATCGATGCGCGATTAGACCGATAAAAGATACCATTTGTAACGATTTTGGAGTAATATCAACGTCACTGCGTCGTCGTGGGGTGCGACAGCCTCGGGTTATGATGCTGTTTTCGTACGCGTTTTTGTGTTTTTATCGATATGAATTCTCAGATAGGTCATACCATAGATGTCGATCCGTTGGTCGGCACGTTGCTCGACGGACGTTATCTCGTCAATTATCTCGTCGCACGTGGTGGTATGGGGAATATCTATCAGGCGCATGACGTGAGGCAGGGGCGAGTTGTTGCGCTGAAGCTGTTGCGTTCGGAGTACAATGGCGATCAATCGATTGTCGATCGATTTTTGCGCGAAGCGCATGCTCTCGAACGCCTGACGCATCCGAATATTTGCCATATATTTGGCTATGGGTGCACGCCCGATGGCAATCATTATTTTGCGATGGAGTTTCTCGAGGGCAAAGCGCTCGACGCCGTGTTGAGAGAAAAGCGCGTTTTGCCTCCGGCGCAAGCGATTCGCTATGTCGCACGAGCGGCGGCGGCGCTTTGCGATGCCCATAACAAGGGCGTGATCCATCGAGATTTAAAGCCAGCCAATATCTTTATCGTTCAGGCGGGTAATACCGACGATGTCAAAGTCTTGGACTTTGGCGTGGCGAAGCTACAAGATGGCGACCCAATGTTTATGGGGCGTTTGACGAATGCCGGTGCGACGCTCGGGACGCCGTTTTATATGTCGCCCGAACAGATTCAAGCTAGCGATGTCGATGCGCGAACCGACGTCTACGCCTTGGGCATTATTCTATGGGAGTGCTTATTTGGTGCGCCGCCATTCATAGGAAATAACCTGATCGACGTCTTTAGCGCGGCTGTGAACCAAAAATTGCCGAAATTGCCGAAGAATATTCGTAGCAATAAGCAATGGCGCAAAATTTATGCAGTATTGCAGAAGGCTCTGCAAAAAGATCGCGACAAGCGCTACCCGTCGATGATTGCGTTTTTGCATGCACTCGAAGATTTGGGGCGCGAATTGGGCGTCGATTTGAGCGATGAACGAAGCGGGATTCACGCGCTGACGACGACGCATCAAAACTTGAGTGCTGGGGGATTCGGGCGATTTATCGATGTCGTTCACGATTGGGTACACGGGGTTTCGCCGTTGCGCCTCGTCGTGATCGGTGCAATCGTCTGCTTATGCGTGGGGGCGATAGCGACGGCAATCGTCGTCGGATCGACGCCTACGGCTGTGGCGCCTCAAGTTCGCGTCGATACGTATAAGTTTTTTACCAATTATCCGGCCGATGTCCAAATCGATGGGAAAAAAGTCGGAACGACGCCGATGAGTATCGATTTGCGCGACGATGAGCCGCCGTTCACCGTCGTGTTGCGATATGGCGATGAATATGCCGACAGTTTTACCGTCGAAAATCGGATCGATGGCATTGCGGGGTATGCCGCGAATCTCGTGAGCGATGACGACGCCGACGTGAGCGACGATGAATCGCCGACGTTAAAAATAGAGACGACGCCCGAGGGCGCATCGGTCGTGGGAAAAGACGTGGGCGTTTATTGTACGACGCCGTGCACGATCGATATCGCCGATAAATCGCGGTTTATTCTCGATATTTCGCTCGAGGGTTATCGTTGCGAACACATCGTCGTCGTGCCGCGTGGCAAGAGCTTCGTGCTAAAGACTAACTTGTTCCGCTAAAGATAAACTCATTCCGATAGAAGATATCCATCATGCAACGCACAATATGCTTATTCATCTTTAGTATCGTCGCATTTTTAGCCATGAGTTGTGCGTCGTCGAAAAACGATCGTCAAGCCGTATTCGTGTCGGATATCGAAAATTCGCCCGAAATGGTCGCAATCGATGCATCGATTGAAACGCTCGACGAACGGACAAAGGCTCTCGAAGACGAATATGCCGAAATCGAAAAAGTCGTCTTGGCTCATGCCAAATTCGAAGGTGAACCCGATCGTGGCGACGATTCATTGAAGATATATGTCAATGAAAACAATGCCATCATCGTCAACGATACGGCGATGACGCGAAATGAATTCGGCAATTTCATCGATAAGAAATTGCCAGCACTTTGTACGCCAACGCCGACGCTCAAAGTTCATGCTCGGGCGAATTACGATATTGCGGCATCTTTGCTCGAAATGATCTATGCTCGCGGTTGCACCGACGTCGCCTTTGAGTAGTTTTTTATTGCGCTTTGTGCTTTTTTTTGTGGGGGACTCGT
>SAMEA104315420__coassemble_336_pt1 | contig 34630 bp, 25 predicted proteins | sample SAMEA104315420__metabat2_high_PE_047 | metagenome-assembled genome bin SAMEA104315420 (sample SAMEA104315420) | gut metagenome | biome: Monkey gut; feature: monkey-associated habitat; material: faeces | place: China | collected 2013 | reverse complement strand
AGCTGTTGGATAGGGCATTGGAAGAAGAGTTGATCGGGCGAACCGTATCCGAAATAGGCGATTTCGCGAGCGGCTTCGAAGGCGCAACGCGTCGCCGAACGTTGAGTGGGCAAAAATCGAATGCCCATGGCGCCGGCGCCCTCGGCGAGCGCGTTGCGGTCGAGTTTTTTTTCAAAGCCGTGGTACGACAGCGTGAGCGGATCGCGTCGCAAGACGCTGAGTTCGTAGTTTTTGGCGATGTTGTCGATTGCGTCGTCGTCGAATGGCGCAATCGGGCGCAATTGGCGCTTGAGAATATCGGGATCGAAACGGAATTTTCGCCATCGAATGTCTTCGTCGGTCATCTTTGCCGATTTGAAAAGTGCTCGCAAAATGCGTCGTTGAACTTTGGCGTGGTGACTCAAATCGTGCGTCGAATTATGTGTTTCAGACATTCGGAACTCCTTAAAAGTCGCATAGACACTGCGTTTGCGCAATCGTCTACGGGGGGAATCGAAAAAACTCATTTGTCGGCTTTTTAGACATACAGTATAGAGCCGCTCAGGCGCGCAAATCGAAATTGCAACGCGCCTGCGTCTTTAAACCATTAAGAGGAAATAATCATGGAAATATGTATGACGGGTGAAAAAGCCAACGATTTCGAAAAAAAGTCGATTCAAAGTGCATCGATGCCGCTAGAGCCGTATTCTAGCGCTCCGGACGACGAAGACGATGATTTCGAGGGCGATTTTGGCGACCTCGACGATGACGATTTCGACGATGGCGAAGAAATCGACGACGATTTGGATGATTCGGACGACGAAGACGACGATTTCGATTTTACTTATTCCAGCGACGAAGACGACGATTTGGACGACGAAGACGACGAAGACGACGAAGACGACGAAGATGGGTTCTATGGTTTCAACCATTATGTCGATGACGACGACGAAGACGACGAAGCATGATCTTCGGAGTGCGTTGTGAAAAACGTCTATTGCATTTATCGTTCGATAGGGCTTATAAAGAGCGGTACTAAGTCTGACATTTTTGTCAGATTGCGTGTCGATCGCGGCGTTGATGCAGACTAGAATCGCGAAGCCGTGTATTTTGCACAATTACGAATTCTCATTGAGGAGATAAGACGATGTTTAAGCGAGGGATTCTCGTTATTTTGAGTTTGGCAATGGCATGTGTTTTCGTTGCAGGTTGCAACAAGAAAGAAGACGCAGTCGCTCCTGCAAGTGATGTTGCGGTCGTGCCCGATGCAGCCGCACCTGCGGCAGCGCCAGCTGCTGGTGCGCCCGAAGCCGTTCCCGCCGTCGGCGCTCCCGATGAACCGCTCCCGCCCGTTCCCGCCGAAGCACAAGCTGCGGTCGATAAATTGATCGAAGTACTCTCCGCTATCGCCGCCGCTGGCGAACAAGAAACGTGCGCCGCCGTTTTGACGGAACTCAAGAAGATCGACACACCCGAGACGAAAGCAAAACTCGAAGCATCGCTCATCTTGCAGAAGTACCCCGAAGACGTTCAACGCGCGATCAATCAGGCGAATCAGAGCCAAATGTTGGCGGTTGCCTTCAAGATGGCAGCGTATCAAAAGTGCCAATCTGCGCCCGAAAACGACGCCATCGATGCGACGATTAAGCAAATCTTGGCTCCGATAGCCCCCGAAGAAAGCGATGTTCCCGTCGCAGCCGAAGCCGAAGCTGTTGCCGATAAAGCCGAAGCCGCCGTAGCACCCGCTGCTGCCGCACCTGCTGCAGCCGCACCCGCCGCACCTGCTGCAGCCGCACCTGCCGCACCTGCCGCCAAAAAATAAGCGCTAGCCGCTTTGCGGCTTGGTCATTGCGATGAACCGCGAGGAGGCTCTCGGAGCCCCCTCGTCGTGCGATTTTGGCGAGCGTGGCTCGCCATTTTTTTTGTTTGTATGTCGCCATCGTGTTAGGGAATGGATAGACGAGGTGGCTTGTTGTGTTAAAAACGGCCTATTTGTGATGGAATAGGTGTTTGTGTCTTATGGGCTTGTTCGAGGAGTGAACGCCATGAATGTGATACCAGCGACGTCGGAAGTATCGCGTTATAAAGTAGCAAAAGCATTGCTTTTTGAGGGATTGACGATGGTTCACGTCGTGCGCGGTCGCAAAGGCGTCGAACTGCCAAGCGTATGCAATACGCCAGTCGTTCATTTGAACTTTAGTTATCGCTTTGGATTGAGCGATTTCGAAGTAGATGAATCGGGAATTCGCGCCAGTCTTTCGTTTGGCGGCGTGCCGCATTGGTGCGATTTGCCTTGGGATGCCGTCGTCGGCATATCGTCGACGGTGACCGATCAGTTTTTCATTTGGATCGATTGCTTTTCGAGCACCGAGCTCGAGACGATGTTACCGCCCGATATGTTGGCTGCTTACGCGTCGACGCGCGGCGAAAAAGTCTCGATATTCGACGAAATTCCCGAATTGCTGGCGTTTGCCGTCGACGATTCTTCAGAAGTCGAATCGACGAGCTCGGAAGACGGCGATGATTCGGACGACGAAGACGACGAGCCGAATGCATACGGACCGCTTCGATTCGTTTGATCGAGCGACGTGACGCATTGGCGGGCTTTGCTTTGGGGCTTGTGCTCAAGGTATATCTTTGCGTTCCCATCGTTTTGGGCGCATAAAAGGACGACGTGTTTGAGTTGAAATGAGTCGAATCGATATCATAGATGATTTTTATTCGCCTTTAGATAAGTTTAAACGAACGATTCGCGTATACTTACCCGATTCCTACGACGCAGATAGCGCCAAGCATTATCCGGTCATCTACATGACCGATGGGCAGAATGTCTTTGCGCACCCGCGTAGTGCTCGCTTCGATACGTGGTGCGTCAATCGCACTCTAGACGCGCTTTGGAGCGAAGGAAAGTTAGATCGAGAGTGGATCGTTTGTGCCATCGATCACGAAATCGATCGGTTTTCGGAGTATACGCCGTGGGCTTATCCCGATGCGCAGATATACGAGCCACGGGGCTGGAAGTTCTTGAACAATTTGACGGAGTTTTTCGTCCCCTATATGAATGCGCATTATCGCACGTGTACGGGCCCCGAGAATACGGCATTTATCGGTTCGTCGTTGGGGGGCTTGATGGCGCTGTTTTGTGGGCGCGAGCGTCCCGATGTGATCGGTCGCATTGGAGCGATATCGCCTAGCGTCATGTGGGCAGATTATCGTTGCTTCGAAGAGTGGAATTCGAAATCGCCTGCCTGGCAAAAGATCTACATGGATATGGGATCGGAGGAGCACATTACGGTCAAGGGCATATATATGGATTATGCAGGGATCGTGGGCGATTTTTATCGCCATCTCCTCGATATCGGATACAGCGCCGCGGATGTGACATTTTACGTCGACCCAGGGGGCGTTCACTCCGAAGTTTGCTGGGCGCGGCGCTTCGATCGCATCGCGACGAGCTTGCTCAACGACGCCGCATAGGGCGTGCGCCAATAGGTTTAATCGGTCGAGTGCCCCCAAGGAGGGGCGCCGACGTGAATTGTCGTGTGAGCCCTAACTGTGGGCGTCGAAAGAAATAATCGGTCGAGCGGCCCCACCGGGGGCGTCGAAAGGAATAATCGGTCGAGCGCCCCCACCGGGGGCGTTAGTCATATCTTTGAGATTATGACGTGACAAAAGCGGTGAAGTATTGTAGAGGGATGCGAGGTTTGTTGCATGAAATGCGATGAGCCGCTTGTTGTGGAGTCATCGGAAGCATTCCGTAGTCATAATCGTGTTGGAGTTTGGAGGACATAGATGGATTTCAGAGATCAGGATGGCAACAGCGAATCGTTGTTTGGTGCGCGTAATGAAAATTCGGTATTGTTTTCGATTGACGATTTGCAATCCAACGATGGCGACATGAATTCGAGTGGTGCAAATCCATCGGGAGACGCATCTGGTCTTATCAATCTGAGCACGTTGTCGGCGATGAGTCAGTCGGAAGGCGGTCAAGGTGAAAACGGCGATTCGTTTGGCATGCAGAGCATGGTGTTTAACAGTGTCGTGCCTAAAAAGGCGCGGAATTGGTTTATCGCCGTTATCATCATAGCCGTCGTTTTAGTCCTAGGAATCGGTGGCGTTGGCGGATATCTGTGGTATTCTTCTGACCAAAAACGACAAGCAGAATTAAAAGAACTCAAAGAAAAGAGCGAATTGGATTTGAAGGCGGCAAAAGATGCGGAGAGTGCCTCGCTTGAAAAACTTCAGAAAGAGCTAGATACCGAGAAAGAGAATACTAAAGTTGCGAAAGCTGCTTTAGTTGAATCGGAGAAAAAGATCGAAGATGCCAAACGCATAGCCGAACAACAGCGCCAAACACAAGAAGCCCTAGATGCGAACAAAGCGCAGTCGAAGCCGGCGGCAGGTGGTAGCGGCAGCGGTAGTGTGAAAAAGCCGACGCCGGGGCCTGGGGCCGAGGCGGTTGCACAAGGTAAGGCGACGAGCAAGCCGCCTTCGAGTGCAGATGTGAAGAAAGCGCTTGAGGCATGCCAAAAGAAAGCGACAAAATGCGCGAAAAACGGCACACTTACGGTTCAAATGTCGATTAATAGCGCCGGTTCTGCTAAGAATGTCAAAGCGGTTGGTGGTTCGTTCCAAGGGAGTGCGAGCGAAAAGTGCATCCTCACGGTCGTCGAAAAGCATCAGTTCCCGACGTTCTCGGGTGCCGCAATCCCCGTCAAATACACGTTTAAGCTTTAATCGCATGTCGTAATCGAGAGCAACACAGCCGCTTTGGCGGTGTTGCTCTTCTTCTATCGTTCAGAAAAAACATCGGCATCCATTGCGAGAGTTTGTTTTTTGATTATAGCAGATGATGGGTGCGTCGGATTTGCCGTCACGCATATTCTTCGACGAATGGAGTGGCTATGGCCAAGTGTTTAAAATGCAATCGCCAGTCTGAGCTCATTGGGGCGCAGTGCTCGTGTGGATCCTATATGGTGAGCGATGATTGCGTTGAAGATTCACTTCACATTTTGGGCAAAATCGTTGCCAATAAATTTGTGCCGACGCAAGTCATCATGGAAACGCCGTTTTCTGTGACTTACGACATCTATCAGCCCGTCGTCGATCGGTCGCTGTCGATGTATGTGCTCAAGCCCATGTTTATGAAGCGCGTCGAGCACGTCGAAAAGTTCAAACAAGTCACTGAGCTCTATGCGTCGATACACCAGCAAAACGTCTTGACCGTCTTCGGCATCCAAGAATTGCCGAGTATCGATACGATGGCAGTCATTTTAGAGGCAAAGCGCGGTGAGCAGTTTTCAAAGATATACGATCGCCGCGTTCCGATGGATCCCGTCGTCTTGATGCACATATTCCATCAAGTCTTGCAGGGGCTCAGCGCTTGCCATCTGAAGTCTCTGACGTTCCCCGACTTCATGCTTCACAATATTTGGGTCATGCGTTCGGGGGGCGATATGTCGAGCGTCAAACTGTTCGGCATCTTCGATGCCAATTTGGGCTATGTGAATAAAGTCCATTCAATGCTCGACGACGTGTATCAAATCGGTCAGCTCGCACTTTCGTGTATGACGGGGCAAGAAATGCCCATTACCCAACTCGAGCTCCCCGAAGATCGCGCATTTTTAATGCCCATTGCTCAAGTCTTTATGCGAGCAATTGCCGAACCCGATCAACGATATCAGTCGTGCGTCGAGTTGTTATATGCCTTTGAATCGGTATTCGACCTCAACACGCGGACATCGGATTTGAGCCCAGTACTGCTCCCCGATGCCTCGACGTCAGGGCGTATCGAGAATGCCTATGCCCCTGTGACATTAGAACAGCTCGTCTGGATGCATCGTGCTCCGCAAAGAGAAGGGTAGATGTAGGCGAATATGAGCGATCTCACGGCTTTTTCAAAGTTTTGGCGCGAAGTCAATCGCACGCTATGGCGGTGTGCTGTCGACAAAGTTGAGCCGCGCGATTTCGTTCGGATCGACATGTGGAAGCGCGTCGAAAACATCCAAAGACTCGAAAAAAGTGCGCTCTATCGCGTTTCGAAGCCGAAAATTGCCGAAAGTGCCATCTATCGTGCATGTCGTTGGATCGTCGCCAAAGGCAAGCGAACACCGGCTGGTGCGTCGACGTTTTTCGACGTCGAAGACGTCAGTGCACCCGAAAATGCCGCCATTCCAGAGCATTGGCCCAAGTTTTATCCGGGCGTCGATACGAGTTTGGGCAAAGACCCGAGCCTCGTGCGTCGCAACGATGTCGACAATTATCAAGTCTTCGTCAATGGCTTTTTTTATGCCGCTCGCGCTGCCGAACTCGCCGGGATTGCACCGCAGTCGGTGACGTTTGAATTCATTTTTTCGAAAGATCGTTGGCGCGTACACGGCGATAAAACGCGGCCCATCACGAGTATACAAGTCAATTTCTTTTATCTCTCGGCCGGCCCGAAGATTTGGAATGCCCTGTTTGCGGCAATCGTCCAAAAAAATCTTCAATCGCGTAAAATCGCCGAAAAATATGCCCAAACGACGCAAGCTCAAAAATTGCTCGCCGTCTATAGCGACATGTCACCGTTGCGCATTAACGACGTCTACAACCTCAATCGCATGTTCGACGAGCTCAATGCAGAGTATTTTAACGATGCACTTTTGCGTCCAATGATAGCGTGGACGACGCGTCCGAATTATCGCCAGCTCGGGTCGTATAATTTCTTTTGGGATATCATCTGCCTCTCTCGCATTTTGAACGATCCGCGCGTGCCCGAATTAGCGGTGCGCTTCGTATTGTTCCACGAAATGGTACACATCAAGCACGGAGCTCGCCAAGAAAACTGCCGATTCAAAACGCATACGCCAGAATTTAAGCTCGACGAAGCGCGTTTTAAGGGCAAAGACGAAGCCGAAGAGATTTGTAAGCATTTGCGCGATATCGTCGATATACCATGAAATCGACGCGTTTTTCGATCCCGATGATAGTCATAGTCAAAAATTTGAAATAATTTTGAACTGTGACATGATGCACCTAGAATTTTGCATGCATCGATATGCATGTATAGGAGGAGAAGTTCATCATGGTCATGGCTAGACATTTAGAAGAGCACGATCCGGCATCGGATTTTCAATGTGGGCACGTCTTTGGCGATCGTTTCCGCGTCGAGCGTCTCATCGCCGCCGGCGGTATGGGATTTGTCTATATGGCAACCGATCTCGAACAACAACAGCTCGTTGCGCTCAAGATTATGCGTTCGACGTTGCAACGCGATCCAGTGGCAATCGAACGGTTTAAGCGCGAGGTTCGAACGATTAAGCGGCTCATGCACCCCAATACGATCGAGCTCATCGATTACGGTGTGACAGAAGATGGGTTTATGTTTTTGGTCATGGAATGGCTTCACGGCAAGGACTTGCGAGAAATCATGCGCATTAAACGCCGATTGTCGCCGATAACGGCGACGCGCGTGGCGCTCCAAGTTTGCTGGAGCTTGTCGGAGGCGCATCAGAAGGGGATTATCCATCGCGATCTCAAGCCCGAAAACATCTTTATCATGCACAATCCGGGGCCTCATCTTCGCATCAAAGTCGTCGATTTCGGCTTGGCAAAAGTCGTCAGCGGGCCCGAGAGCGCCGAGCAAATCACGCGCGGTGGCGTCGTCTGCGGAACGCCCGAATACATGAGCCCAGAGCAGGCGAAGGGCGAAAAACTCGACGGACGTAGCGACGTCTATGCCCTCGGATGTGTGATGTATGCCATGCTCGAGGGCGATGCACCGTTTCGCGGTAAAAAGGCCCTCGACGTTGCCATGATGCATATCAATAACCCATTCCCAGCGATTCAAGAAAAAGTTCCACTCGCTTTGCGCGAGATAATTATGAAATGTGTTGAAAAAAAGGCATCATCGCGATATTGCGACGTCAACGATCTTGCAGCCGCATTGGAAGCCTTTTTGGATCCGATCGAATGTCGGCGGCGCGAAGCAGGAGATGCCTGGACAGTTCGTCGTTCGACGCCACCAGAAGTCTCGAAGATTGCGCAGTTCGGCTCGTCGGTTCAAAGCGATCCGGGCGTTGCTACGCCCGCGCAGAGCAATTCCATGGCAGACGTTCGCCGAACGGCAGATGTTTCGCTTGGACGCACGCGAACGGCGTCATCTCAACGCGGCATTCGCCGCGTGAGCTCGTCGCAACTCGTCGCAGAACGCGTCGTGCGAAAACCGCTCACAAGTCAATGCATACGGCTCAAGAATAATACCCCAACGTTACAAAGCCGATCTCGGCTAGGCGCCTCGGGTGAGCAACCCAAAAAAGAGGGCTTCTTTAAGCGTTGTTTGGAACGCATTCTTTAGCATAGTGTGAACGATGTCGATGTGGACAGAAAACCAAGTGATTGAAGAAATTTCGCGCATATTTACGCCGCGCCCCGATATTGCACCGCTGGGGATCGGCGATGATTGCGCCGTATTTCGCGACGGACTCAATCTGATAACGACCGATGCAGCCGTCGAAGGCGTCCACTTCGATTTGTCGTGGATGTCGCTTGCCGATGCCGCGTATCGTTGTACGACTGCGAATTTGAGCGATGTTGCCTCGATGGGCGCAGAGCCATCGGGCTTTACGTTGGCTTTGTGTTTGCGCCCCGACTTGGGATTCGAATCGATTCGCGATGCCATTTTGGCGATTAAACAATGCATCGCCGACCACAATCTCGATGATTGTTGGCTCATCGGTGGCGACGTCGTGCGAAGCAGTGTCGTTTCGTTTTCGATTACGATGTTAGGGAAAAAGCCCAATTACCCCGTATTGCGTCGATGTGGTGCCGCCGATGGCGATGTCATTGCCGTATTGGGCAATATGGGACATTCGGCGGCAGGGCTCGAACTTTGCCGACGAAATCTCATGTTTGCCAACGCCATATCGAAGTATAAACCGTACCTCGATGCATTCAAACGCCCTAAGGCTCTATGCCACGTCGGCATTGCCATTGCAAAAGAGCGATTGGCTCACGCCATGATGGATGTTTCGGATGGCATCATGACCGATTTGGGGCGCATGCTCGAAAGTAGTCATTGTGGCGGTATCGTCGACGTCGGCGTTCTCAAGCCTACGGAATCGATGTCGGCACTCGCTCGGGAGTTACTCGTTCAGCCTCGTGGGTGGATGCTTTGCGGTGGCGAAGATTTTTCATTGCTCGTCGCCATCCCAAAATCGAACGTCGATGCCGTGAAATCGATTTGCCAGCAACACAAGGTGGACTATACACAGCTCGGGCATTGTGATAAAAAAGTCAACGGCATCCGATGGATGGATGGGACAGACGAAGTACATCTCAAAAATACGAGTTTTGTACATTTTGCTTAAACGAACATAGGTGGGCGTTATGTCGTCGAGACGAGCACAACTTGCAGAGCGGACAGAGCGCCAAGCGCGCATCGATGCATCGTGCGTCGAAACTCCGTGGAAAGAACGCGTCGATATTCCCTTGCTCGCCATGTGCTCGCCCCTGTTTGAAGAATCTTCGCCCATCATCCTCTTGCCCGAGCTTCGCATGAAGCCTATGCTTCGAGAAATCGTCGCCCGCATGCCGCATGGTGGCAAGATCATGATAGTCGATGAGCAAAACACGCGCTTCGAAGCCCTAAAATCTTGCGTTTCAGAGGCAAATGCGAATTTGTATTTTTCGGCGCAAGAAGTGAGTGCACTCAATTACGCCAACGATATCTTTCACGGCGTCGTGTCGGAAATCGGTCTTGCAACGCTATTTCGACTCGAACAAGTCGTTCCATCGTATCGCCGCGTTTTGCGTCCCGATGGCTTATTCGTTTGTTGCGTCCCCAAATCGGGGTCGTTTAGCGCGTTTTTCGATATCTTCGAAGAATGCCTCAGTCGGCTTTACCCAAATCTCGCACGAGATATTTGCGACGAATTGTCGACGTGTATGTTGCCAAATAACGTCATCGATGTGTTGAGCGAAAGCGGATTTGATGTCGCCGAGAAATCGACTTTTTCCGTCGAACTATCGTTTGGTAGCGTCGAGCAGTTGCTGTTTTCGACGTTCGTCGAATCGCATTTTCTCGGTCTGTGCATGGGGCTTCGTCGAATGGAAATCGATGCCCGAGAATTGTTGACACTCGTCGTTCGGTCATTTCATCATTATTTTCAAGGTGAATCGCCAAAAGTCGTGATCGAATGCCTCGCAATGGCGTGTCGTAAAATATAATACAATATATATATCGTAGGATGATGATATTATAATGAACGATATCGATTTGAAAGTGAAGAAGCTCCATATCGACGAGAAAAGTGAATACCGGATACGCCGTGGATTGCCGTGGATATTCGATAAATATTGCCATTTCGATACGACGCCCGACAATGGCGACGTCGTTGCAATCTATGGAAAACGCAATAAATGCATTGCTATTGGTCTATACGATGCCCATAGTCCTATACGTGTGCGTATATTGGGCGCAAAGTGTACATTTAATCAAACTTATATGTACGATAAGTTTAGGGCCGCTATAGAGTATTTGAGCAAACAAGGAATTGCGTCGAACGATACGACAGGTGTGCGCTTGCTCAGCGGCGAATCTCAAGGGCTTCCGGGGATCGTCATCGATGCGTATGCGGGGACTTGGGTTGTCAAAGTCTATTCGGCGATCTGGCTCAATTATATCGATAACTTCTTGCAAATGTTGATCGACGTCATTGGGCTCGACGACGATATCACGCGCAATGCTTATGTCGTGCCATTGCGCCGCATCGTTTTGCGCTTTGGCCGCGAGTGCCGTGCGATTTACGAAGCGGCGGGCTACCGAGAAGGGCAACTCCTCGGTAGCAACGACGATACGCCCTATGCCGATTTCATGGAAAACGGCATGCATCTTCGTGCACAAGTCTTTCGTGGGCAGAAAACGGGGTTTTTCCTCGACCAAAGGCAAAACCGACAAATCGTTCGTTCGCTATCGGCTGGTAAAAAAGTCCTCGACATTTGTTGTTATTCGGGTGGTTTTTCGCTGGCAGCCGCCAAAGGCGGCGCCAAATCCGTCTGGAGTCTCGATGGCGATAAACACGCCCTCGATCTCGTCGCCGAACATTTCCGCATCAATGCCGACGATAAAGCCGTCGCATCGTGCGAGAGCATTCTCGAAAAATGCGATATGTATGAATGGCTTGAACGCGCCAAATCGCGCCGCATGGCGTTCGACCTCGTCATCGCCGATCCGCCGAGTTTTGCTTCTTCGCAAGCGCAAATTCCAACGGCAGAACGCGCCTATATGCGGCTGTTTGCTGCCGCTGCCGATTGTCTTGCACCGGGTGGGCAAATCTTATGTTGCTCGTGCTCGTCGCATATTGGCGCCGAGAAGTTCCAAGAAATCGTACAACGCGCCCTAAAACACCGTACGCGCGAGGCAATCGATTATACAGGGCTGCCTGCCGATCACGTCGCATCGTTTGCCGAAGCTCGTTATTTGAAAGCTTGGCTCCTGACGATTAAATAATATCGTTTTGAACGTGGCACAGATGTCTAATACACTTTTCCATCAATATACGATTGGAATATCGTTTGTGGATTATCGTAGTAAAAGCTACTGTTGTAATCTTCGATGAGGGGGCTAACGAAAGATGCGTAGGCATTTTGGAGCGTTTCGACGATATCGGTGTTTTGTTCTTTCGATACCATGAGGATTAATCGTTTATAGACTTTGCCGATATCCCAATGCGTCGGTATCGTATATTTGCATTCTGCAACATTGTCGAAATCGCCATTTTTAATATTGCACGATTCGATAAAACTATCGCTTACGTCGTCGATATTATCGCAGTGATAGACATCTGCTAGGTCGTAGATCTTTTGAATGTTTTGAGTTCCCAATGCTACGACGACATCGGAGGGTTTGTTCTTCGTCTTCCGTGCGATGTATTCGATGAGGCTACATGTAAAAAAAAGGTCATTCGCCTTTTTATCTTCTCTACCGAGCATGATTAAATCTCCATAGAATTTTCAAAATGTAGGCATTGGAGTGCACGCTGTGAGCAGAAAGCTATTTGATGTGTTGGGTATTTGAATTTAGCAAGACTCCAAAATTGGTCACGCGATAGAACGCCGTCTAAATAGTCAGCAATGTAGTTATAGATCTGATCATCTGCCATTGCGCCTATGACGATGTCGTATTTGTGTGGTGTTCCAGATCGGCAGTTGGCGATAAAATCGAGCCACTCATCTGTCATCGTCTCGAATTCGAGAATATCGAGAGATGTGTCGAATAAGACGGAGTAAACGTTGATAACAGGCGTGTTAAATCGTTTAGCCCAGCGTTCAGCTTGTTCTCTGATGACTGTACAGTAAAATCCAAATCCGAAATCCTTTGTGTGTCGACCGACGATGATCTTCGGATTCTGTATTTCTGTATAACTGCCGTGATAGATGAGAGTTTTTGCCATAACGCACCTCTATATGTACGTATCTTGAAATTGATTCAAACGAGGATATGACGTGTTGGGGGTGATGAAAATACGAGCGATTACTTTGCACACCCCGTCGAGATGAGAATTCGGATGGCATCGGGTTGAACGGTGATTCTCGACCCACTGATAGATGGGGCTGTATCGAGGGATTCGACGTCGTGTGGCGTGATTTGAGCGGTGTCGATGAGGCTGAACCAAGCGCGTTTTGGAAGCTCGAATTGTAGCGGTTCCGACCATGCATTCATGGCAATGTAAAATCTCGGTTCGAGCGGACCGTCGGCGAGTTCGACGGCGAGTGAGTGGGAATTTGGGGCCCAATCGGGGGATTCGAGTGCAACGCCGTGGAAGCGGATGTTGTCGGACTTAAATGCGCATTTGAGTGGATTTGCAAAAGTCGTCTGATGGAGTGCTTTGAATCGCTTGCGCAAAGAAATCATGGCTTTTGTAAACCGCATGATTTCGTCGGATTGGACGTGATGCGACCAATCGATCCACGAAATATCGTTGTCTTGACAGAATCCGTTATTATTGCCGCGCTGAGTGCGCCAGACTTCATCGCCACCGAGTAGCATGGGCGTGCCGCGCGATATGAAGAGCGTTGCAATGAGATTTTTGGCGTGTTGAATTCTCTTTCGCACAATATCAATATCGTCGGTTTCGCCCTCGCAACCAAAATTCATGCTGATATTATCGTCGGAACCGTCGCGATTATTCTCGCCGTTTTTGAAATTGTGCTTTTTTGAATACGAGCACAAGTCGCGAAGTGTGAAACCGTCGTGCGCTGTGATGAAGTTAATGCTTTGCGTCGTATCGGGTTTGTCGTCGAAGACGTCTTGACTGCCGGCAATTCGATGTGCGAAGGCGACGACGGTGTTGTCGGCGCCTGTCCAAAAACGTCTAACGTCGTCGCGGAATTTCCCATTCCATTCGGCCCAAGGCGCTGGAAAATCGCCGACTTTGTAGAGCCCAGCGGCATCCCATGCCTCGGCAATGAGCTTTGTGCCGCTGAGCACGGGATCTTGGGCAATATCGGAAAGCAGGCCGAGGTTCGGATCGTTAATCCATTCGCCTTTGTTTGAACGCCCGAGAATCGTGGCGAGGTCGAAGCGGAATCCGTCGACGTGCATCTCGACTATCCAATAGCGGAGGCATTCGATGATGAGGTCTTTCATGACGGGATGATTGCAATTCATCGTATTGCCGCAGCCGGTATAATTTGCGTATTTGCCGCGCGATTCCAACATATAATAGATGGCATTATCGAGCCCTCGAAATGCTATCGTCGGACCGCATTCGTTGCCCTCGCCACTGTGATTGAAAACGACGTCGAGGATGACTTCGATTTGCGCCTCGTGAAAGGCTTTGACCATGGTGCGGAATTCTTCGACAGCGGCGCCGGGGGCGGCGTTTGCGGCATAACCTTGATACGGGCTAAAGAAGCCGATCGTCGCGTAGCCCCAATAATTTGTATGGAATTTGCCCGTATCGGGATCGCGTAGCGTCGGGGGCTCTTGGGCATTATAGGTTGCGACGGGGAGCAGTTCGATGGCGGTAACGCCCATTTCTTTGAGATGTGGGATCTTATCGATGAGCCCGAGATATGTGCCAGGATGCGCCGACATCGACGACGGATGCATCGTCATCCCTTTTACGTGGCATTCGTAGATGACGCTTTCGGAGAGCGCATAGCGCGGGCGAATATCGACATCCCAGCCAAATGGCGCTCTTTCGACGGCAACGGACTTTGCACAAGCATGTGCACTCGACGTCGACGAAAACGATCGATCGCGCATGGCAGATTTCTTGTCGTATCCATAGAGATCGTCGTCGTACATGTCGAAATGACCACAAATGGCGCGAGCAAATGGATCGACGAGGAGTTTATTGGGATTGAAACGATGACCTTGGATGGGGCGATATGGACCATTCATGCGCCAGCCGTAGACTTGGCGCGGCTTGAGACCTCCGACGAAGATGTGGAAGATGTCGCCCGTTTTGTGCCGTTTCGGGTCGAGTGTGAACGATACGGTTGGCGTCGTCGCATCGGGGGAGTCGAAGAGATCGAGATATGCCGTCGTCGCATGACGCGAATAGACGGCAAAATTGATGCCTTCGTTCGTGACGGTGGATCCGAGTGGGAGGGGCTGACCTTGAGTCGTCGTATAGAGATCGGGCATGTTCGGTAGATCGCCTGCTGGGAAAAATGGATAAAAAGTGAGTAAAAAAAAAGCGCTGGAAAAATCCAGCGCTTTGTCGAGTGGCTAGGGACAGAATCGAACTGCCGACACGGGGATTTTCAGTCCCCTGCTCTGCCAACTGAGCTACCTAGCCATGCGAAGATGGTTGGAATGGCTAGGGACAGAATCGAACTGCCGACACGGGGATTTTCAGTCCCCTGCTCTGCCAACTGAGCTACCTAGCCAAATCGTTGTAACGTTTGTCACAACCATCAAGCGAGGGCGTGTTTACGGCAAAGATGCTAGCGTGTCAATAAAAAAGTTTGCTTAGCGATAAAAAAGCGATGTCGAAGTCGATAATGGTGAGAAATAGAGGCAGTATGACGAATTAAAAGAAAAATAATGGCAACGGTAGCGAAGATGGCGCCGGGCAACGCCCGATATATTTGCAAATTTTTGGGTAGTGCGATAATTGAATATGAAGCGTTTTGTGTGAATGGGAGTGGAGTGTCGTGCCCAGCAGTATCGTGCCAAATTTGAAATGTCGTATGTGCCTGAAAATGAACCCGCCAGGGAGTCGTTTTTGCAATTATTGCGGCAATGATTTGACGTTTTCGATTCAGCCCGACGGTCTGTTGCCGGCAGGCGCCGTTTTGCGCGGTAGCTATGTCGTCGAGGGCGTGATAGGCGAAGGCGGCATGGGCGTCGTCTATAGTTGTCACCATAAATCGCTCGGCACGCGCTATGCGCTCAAAGTGCTCGATCCGAAGCTGGCGCGGATGGACGTCTTGCGTCGCCGTTTCTTGGCCGAAGCTCGAATCCAAGCCGAAGTCGTTCATCCGCACATCGTGCACGTCATGGATGTCATCGATAGCGATAAAGATGGCGGAATCCCAGGAATCTTGGCCATCGTCATGGAATACGTCGATGGATCGGCACTCGATAGAATCCTCGAACAATCGCCCTTGAGCATACACGATGCCGTATCGAGTACGCTCGTCATCCTCGATGCGATTGGCTTCGCTCACCACAAGGGCATCATTCACCGCGATCTCAAACCGTCGAATATCATGGTGAATCGCCAAGATGCGCAAGAAATGCTCTATCGCGGGATCAAGGTGATGGATTTCGGCATTGCCAAGATTCTGAGCGAAAACGAACAACGAACGGTCACGGGCGCGAAGATGGGAACACCGCGATATATGGCGCCCGAACAAATCGAGAATGCTCGCGATGTCGACGAACGAACCGATCTCTATGCGATTGGCCTCACGCTCTACGAATTGTTGTGCGGTCGAACGCCGTTCGAAATGTACAAGGAATTCGAGCTTCTGAAGGCGCAGTTGTCGATGAAACCGCCTTCGATGCGGACGTATCGCAACGATATCCCCGATAGGCTCGAATCGATCGTCATGAAATCGCTCGAAAAAGATAGGGCAAATCGATATCCAAATGCGGAATCGTTCCAACGTGCACTTTTATCGCTCGGTGGATACGACGATATTGCGCTCAGACTCAATCCGCAAGAAGGCGTTTTGGTCTCGTCGAGCAATCAGAAGCTCCAGCGAAAAATTGAACGCGCCATCGACCGAAATAAGGCAAAAGAAGCGAATGAGGGATCGGGGGATAAGCCAGCCAAACGCGGACGGCGCAAAGCGACGATGGGGGCGGTTTCGTCAAAATCCGAAGTCCGCGACGAACAAGCCGTCGCGTCGTCGAAAGCGGTCAATGGCACGAAATCGGGCACGCCTGCTATTGAGCCACGCGCAAAAGATGCCTCCTCGGCCGAGTCGGTCGCCTTTGCCGAAACGGAGCTCAAAGAAAAATCGCGTCTGGCGACATCGTCGAAGAAAGACAAAACCCTTTTGTCGGGAAGTCATTTCATGACGAATGATGTCAAAGGGGCTGAGGCCGATAAGAAATCGTCGAAAACGATGCATACGACTCGAAAGACGACGAAGCGTGAACTATCGAGTACATCGCAAAGGGCGATGAAACGCGTCAAAACGGCAACCTCGCTCTCGGCTCAAGAACAGCTTCGTTCGCAAACGGCTTTGCAAACCCAAGCGAAGAACCGAACTGAAATCGCCGATTCGAAAAAATCGAATGATTCGAAAAAATCGAATGATTCGAAAAAATCGAATGATTCGAAAAAATCGAATGATAATGAATTAAATTCGAATAATTTGATAATTGATAAATTAAATTCAGAAAATATCGACAACTCCCAAGCTGTTCCTCGGCGATCATCTTCTGCACTAAAAGTCGTCTTTGGACTACTCGCTATATTATGCCTCGTCGGCGTATCGTATCGTTGGTGGAATCAAATGCCCGATTCGGTGGCACCACATGCCGAAGAAGAAGCGATTCATGCCATGGGCAACGGCGACGAAATCTTGCCCGATATATCGCATGCTGCACTCGTCGAGCGCCAAACCGATACGGGGCGAATGACGGTCATACCGAGGGCAGAGCACTGGATAAGCACGGGAAATCAGAACGAGATTTCGCGCCAAGTTCTCGGGGCTTTTGCCATCGATCAAGTCGAAGTTTCGCATTATCAATACGACAAATGCGTCGCGGCGAACGCGTGCCCGCCTCTGTCGGCAGTGCCCGATGATTTGAATATGCCCGTGACGCATATCGGATATGGGACTGCCGAGGCGTTTTGCCACTTTGCCGGTAAACAGATCCCCACGGCGGAACAATGGGAGGCCGCTGCGCGTTTTGGTGGCGATACCGATGGCATTACGCATGTCAATGTGACGTGCGAGACGGTGCATTGCGGTAGTGATAAAGGCGGCGAATGTCGCAAGACGAATCCGCCGCACCCCGAGAGTGTTTTTCGTCGCATGAATGGCGCAAATCCCGGGCATCTGTTAAATATGTTGGGAAATGTGCGCGAGTGGACTTCGACCGAGGGCAAGGAAAAGCAAATGCGCGTGACGAAGGGCGGCAGTTATTTGACGCCGAAAAAATCCATTCAAATCAGTGCGCAAGAAGAAACTCGCGCCAACGAGGGGGCTCCCGATCTCGGATTTCGTTGCGTGATGCCACTTTGATGCGCTTGAACGCTGGGCGACCGATACTCATGGCGACCGATACTCATTCATACCGATACTCATATCGATAAGCAAAACCGTTTGACGATAAGCATAGGCGTTTATGTGACGAGCTCGCGCTCGATGGGCTATGCGCAAAAGTCTGGGTTATTTATTCAAATTTTGTCGAAAATGTGCGACATTCACCGCTACGATGATGCCTAGGAATTTTGACGTAAAGAGAGGTTCAAGAGATGGCAAACAAAGATGATGCGAAACCGGTTACTGGGGGATACGATTTCGGCGACGACTGGTTGAATGAGCTAGAAGAAGCTCTCGATTTCGATATGCCACAGACCGATGCGCGAAAGGCGCACGCTCCCAAGGAATCGCATACGGCGACGGCGTCGCAAGAGAATACTCAAGCTCAGGATTCGGCAAAGACCGAGGCATGCGAGTCGTCTTCTCGAGAACATAAAAAGGAAGAAAATTCATCGCCTTTGAATGATTTTGATTCTATCCTCGATGAAGTCGAGATTTCGATGGATGAAATTCAATTCGACGGCGAAGGTGGCGAAGATATTGCCGAAGAAATATCGATCGATACAGAAGAACCCGAAACGACACAAGGCGATACAACGCAAACCGAAGACCAAATCGCGCAGAGCGCAACGGCGGGGAATGGCTCGGCAAATCCCGAATCGAAAGCTGTCGAAGCACAAGTCCTCGATATCGCCGATTTGCAACGAGAATTGCGAAAAACGACCGATGAATCGGAGGGATCTTCGGAACAAAATCGTGCAACGACCGACGATAGCCAATTATGGCAATTCGTTTCGCTCATCATGATGCGCCTATTCGACGATCTCGAACTCATCGTCGTTCAAAAAGATTGCGAAGAGTGTTGCGATTTGATGAAGCAACTCAATCGCTTGGCAAATATCTTGGCATTCGCCGATATGCACGAGCAACTCCCGCTCATCGCCTATATCGGGAATATGATGCCGATATCGTATACCGAGGCACCGATTGGCGAGCCGACCGAGCGACATTTTGATAACTCGAAGATGCGCCATTTCCTCGAAAAGGCGAACGAAGTTCTCAACTGCTTCGTCTACATGTTGACGTATTTCAAGCAACATGCGAGCCATTTCGATACGGGGCGATTCTCGGACGTATTGGAACGGCTCTATGTGGCACTCGATGCAAAACCCGGTCAGCCATCGAACGATGCGCCATTGCCGAGTCTCGACGATGTCAATCCACACGAACTCACGACTCGCACGCTCAACAAACTCGCTCGTACCCTCGAATCGCTCATCTCCGAATCTCTCCATTACCTCGAATCGGCGATGTTCTACGGATACAGTCGAGGCTACGAAGACGCCGCCAAGAGCATCGATAACGCTGCACAAATCGTCAAAGAGTATCGATTGAACGATTTTGAAAACGATTTGCACGCGATTTATCACAAGACGAGCCGTGTCCGATCGCCCGAAGTCCCCGATGCCTCGGTATTTGGCAGTTATTTTGCCGTCTGTGACTTGCTCGAACGCCACTTCTCAAAGCAAATCACCGAACGCAAATTGCGCCACCTGCGTTCGCTCGTGTCGAAATTTAATTCCGAAGCTGGTGGAAAAGACGAAACTCCATTCTGTGTTCGGTGGCAAAACTTTATGAAAGATGCGCTCCCGCTCCTAGAATTTGAATATTGTGCACTCAACGATTTGCGCGACCGCGTCTGCAAACTCAAAGAATTATCCGATGCGCACGAAATTCGCTGGCTCTCCGACGTCTTCATGCATCTCGATGCACTCTGGGATACGTATCCATCTTCTTGCGCCGAGGCATTCGTCTCGCTGACCGAAGAATTGCGCGCCTTCCCAACCGAAGATATCGAAGCGCACGACGTCGAACAGCTCAATCACGACCGTCTTCGCGTGCTCTTTGCTCGCAAACCCGATGCTCGCAAACCATCGGCTTATTCCGTCGTCAACGACGCGCGCCAATTGGCCGAAATCCTATTGCAACAGCTCGATACGCCCGCGGCGATTAGCGCAGCTCGCATTTACGAGCTTCTCATCGACGCTCGTCGCATCACTTGCTACGCCATCGAACGCTGTTGCGAAGTCCTCATTTCCCTCCTCGAACGCGTTCCCGCGCGCGAAGCCGGAAAACCGCTCGTCGTATCGGAAAGCGTCGTCGGTGGGCTTTATTTTACAGCGGGTTTGCTCCAAGCCGTCTGCGGCAGGCTCTTGCGACGCGTCGAAAAGAACCCCGATACCGTAGCCATTCGCTCAAAATCGCTCTTTTATCTCTGCCTCATGTCGCTCTATCAGGCGCCAAATCAGCCGCGCGACGGCGCGACGAGCTTCATCGTCAAACAAGTCAATCACATTCTCAACGAGCTCCAACTCGTTTGGGTCAACACGTCGACATCGACGTCGACCGAATACTATTGTAGCCTCATTCGCCGCTTGCTCCACTTGGCGACGATGTGCAAACTCAACGAATTGCGACAGCAACTCCTCGTTCACCTCGACGAAGTCCCGCAACAAGATTTCGTCAATACCGAAAACCGCATGATGCAACGCCAATGCGTCCGCATCATCCGACTCGTCGAAGATTCCTGCCCGCGCCTCGTCTCAGAACCGTGTTCGCAACAAGTACTCACCTTCTTTAGCAAGAGCATTGCGGCATTTAATCAGCTCTTGTCGTCGCGCGATATGGGCGATGCGAGCGCCATTTCTGCCGAAATGTCGCGCATCGAGGCGCGCATGTCGATCCTCGGAATGACGACCGATTTTCCCCCAGCCATCGCATTCGTCTACGAACTCCACCATTTGTCGTATTTGCCCGCCATCGAGCGCGGCGATATCGAAGATTTGCTCTTTCATCTGCTCACCGTCGCCAATAACGTCTGCCCCGAATGGGTTCAGCCCAAAAATGCCGACTTGGAGTTCATTCGCACCTCGATGTCGATTCCAATGGTTTCGTTCCAAGAAATCCTCGAATCCGTCGACGTCGTCTATCACGCAATCGAAGCTCGCGCCAACGAAGACCCTATGGCTTGGGAACACGCCATGTTGCTCCGACAAAGCGTCGGAATGCTCGTCGGCTACTTGCCTTGCCTGCTCCAAAATATCATAAAAAACGCGCAAAATCGTTGCCGATACCTCAAAAAGAACATCTACATCGATCTCGAAACGAAAGGCTATCCGCCCGCCAGCGATATATCGAGCGATGCCGTTCCGCCGATGATCGTCGTCGCTTGCGGAACGATTGTCGAAAAACTGCTCGAAATCATCGTCGATTGCGCCTTCCTCTCGACCGATAACAACAGCCGAATCGACGTCGTCTTGCAACCTTTCTCAAACGAAGTCTCCGTCTCGGTCTTTCACAATGGGAAATTGTTTACGACAAAAGAAATCGTCGAACGATTGGGTAAAGTCAATATCGTCCCCGCCCCCGACGACAACCTCTTCGATTTGCTCGTCAGCACGCGACGGCTCGTCGTGAGCTATCCACCCGTCAATCAGATCGCCTATATCTTGCCCCTGCTCCGCCAATTCAACGGCGCACTCGAAATCTCCGACGATGCCAACGGCAACACGCGCCTCTACTTGCGATTTAGAGTTTAATCTCTACTTGCGATCTAGAGTTTACTCTCTGCTTGCAATTGAGAGTTTAATCTCTGCTCGCAATGATAAGTCTAACCGCATGCCACATTTGTCTTAAGCTGGAACGATTACACATGTCACAACAGCCGATTATCGAACTCAAAAATTTATCGAAAACGTTTTACGTCGGGTTTCGCCGACGCCGCGTCGATGCTGTTCGAGATTTGTCGCTCTGCGTCGAACGCGGCGAAATCTTCGGCCTCATCGGCCCAAATGGCGCCGGAAAAACGACGACGATTAAAATGTTGACGGGGCTCATTCGCCCGACTTCGGGCGAGATGAATCTCATGGGGTATAGCGGCTTCGACCGCCGATGTAGCCGAAAACTCGGTTATTTGCCCGAAATTAGCTACTACTACGAGAGCTTAACGGCGTATGAAATTCTCGATTTCTACGCAAAATTGTATGGAATTCGACAAGATCGCGACAAAATCGTATCGAAATGGATCGAACGCGTCGGGCTCGGACACGCACGCAATAAGCGCCTCGGCACATTCTCAAAAGGCATGCTCCAGCGCATCGGGCTCGCTCAAGCCCTCGTCGGCGACCCCGAACTCGTCATACTCGACGAGCCTCAATCGGGCCTCGATCCGCTCGGTCGACGCGACGTCGCCGAACTCATCACGGAATGCCAAAAAGCCGGCAAAACGATCTTCTTCTCCAGCCACATCCTCCCCGACGTCGAACGCCTCTGCGACCGCGTCGGCGTCATCCGAAACGGCAAAATGGAAGTCGTCGGGCGACTGCACGATCTTCTGTCGAAAGAACGTCACATCGAATTATGTGCACGTGGCGAACTTAGACCAGAATCTAATGCGGAAATCAAAGAAAAGTTCGGCGTCGCCGTCGACACAAAAGGCGACGGCGTAACCGTCCATTTTGCCCCCCAACAGAGCACGACTGTCGACGGCGTCTTGCGCTACTTGCTCGACCACGACTTGCACATCGAGCACGTCATTGAGCGCGGCATCGACCTCGAAGAGCTCTTTACGCGCGGCACTTTCACGACGAATCACGCTGAATCTGTGCCACAACAAACTCAACACGCAGAGTAGGAAAACGATGTTTTTGACGTTAAATGCCTTTATTTCGATGACCTTCCGCGAGGCAATTCGCAACAAAATCCTCTACGGCATCGGCTTTTTTGCCATCGCCATTTTCCTCTTCTCCCTTGTTTTGGGCGAACTTTCTCTCTACGAACAAGAACGCGTTATCCGCGACGTCGGCATGACTTTTATGATGCTCATGGGCATCGCACTCGCCATGTACACAGGCATCGGCCAAATTCACCGCGAAATCGACCGCCGCATCATCTACACCATCCTCTCGAAGCCCGTCCGACGCTACCAAATCGTCATCGGCAAATTCCTCGGCATCGCCGTCACGCTTTTTGCCGAAATGTTAGCCATGTTTGCAATCTTTTTGGCTCTTTTAGCCATACGCGGCATGGTCATCGACCCAACGCTCTTCGAAGCCTTCTGGCTCACCTACATGGAATCGCTCGTCGTCGCCGCCGCCGCCCTCATGTTCTCGACGTTTTCGAGCGCCATGCTCTCGACATTGATGTGCACCGGTTTCGTGCTCCTAGCGAGCCTCTACCCACAAATCGGCTTCTACGCAGAACGCGAAAAAGCCGCCGAAATCAGCGCCGCCATGCACGCCGCACAATTCCTCCTGCCAAATTTCGGCCACTTCGACGTCTCGACACAAGTCTCCTACGCCCTCGAAATCCCGCTCAGCCACGTCGGTTGGTCAACCCTCCACGGGCTCACCTACATCGTCGTACTCATCAGCATCGCCGCCATCGTCATGGAAAAACGCGATTTCGTATAAACTTCTACCATACGAGCATTCCTTCGCAAACCATGCGCATGCCGCTTCAATCCGTCGAATAAAATTCGCGCCACCGATTGTTCTATCATCACACCACGTGCGCGTATTCGCCAAATATCGTCGTTTGCCTATGGAATGCAATAGGTGAGCTGTGCTAATAGGGCGGCGATTTTTGGGGCTACGGCTATTGGCGTTGCCAATACGCCTCCGCGGCTACGGCTATTGGCGTTGCCAATACGCCTCCGCTGCGCATCTATGGCGCCTTGCCGCAAGCGGCTACGGCGCGCATACGCTGCGCATTTTTGGGGCTGTAATCCCATACCCACGATGAATCTTCGCACGCAATGATGGCATCAAATCTCGTGAAATTTGGGCGTTATACACTGCTCGGGCTCGTCGCTCGCGGCGGCATGGGCGAGATTTATCAAGCGCGATACGATGGCGTGGCGGGCTTCGAAAAGACGTGCATCATCAAAAAAATTCGCCGCGAATACGCACGCGATAAATCATTCGTCGATCGATTCCTCGATGAAGGCAGACTCCTCGTTTCTCTCACGCACTCTAATATCGTTCAAATCTTCGACATGGGCGTCGTCGACGGGGAATATTATTTGGCGATGGAATACGTCGATGGGGCTGATTTGCGCATGTTATTGCGCCATATTGCGCCACAATGCGTTCCGCTCTCGATAGCGATAGGCGTCTGCATCGAAGTATTGCGCGGTTTGAGCTATGCGCACCGATCGAAAGATGCTCATGCGCGGTCCAGCGGTATCGTTCACGGCGACGTCAGTCCATCGAATATCTTAATCTCCCACGAAGGCGAAGTTAAACTCATCGATTTTGGCATCGCCCGCCCCGCGCGAACACACTCTCACGACGACAAAGTACAAGGAAAACTCGCCTATATGAGCCCCGAACAAGCTCATGGCGAGGCACTCGACTGCCGTACCGATATATTCTCAACCGGCATCGTCTTGTTTGAAATGTTGGCAGGGCGACGACCATTTGGCGACAACGTCGAAGCCATGTTGTGCGATGGCAAATTTACGTGCGATTTGTCGATTGCTCACGATGTCGATCTCCCCGAGCAAAACGGCGAATTCGACGAAATACTCGCTCGATCCATGGCGCCAAGCGCAAAAGAACGCTACCAAACTGCCGATGAGTTTTCCGACGATCTCATCGCATATACGCGAAAATACCATTTGATCTGCGGTCAAAAAGAGATTTTATCGTATTTTCATCGATATATCGACGATATAGCGAAATCTCCGAAGTTACAAGGATCGACCGATGAAGTCATGTCGGCGGCGCTCGAAGCGATGATTGGCATGCAATCGCTTGGCGCAACGCGTACTCGGACGCTCACACCTGACGTCGCTTCGATCGCCGCCGATTCGATGAATCGCGATATCGTCGAATATCCTTCTAGATATCAAAGTATTACCGAAGAAAATTCTGTCAATGATGCCGATTTTGGAATCGAGACCGATGGTAAACGGCCTGTGGCAAGGGGCTTGAATACGGCCGATCGGTTTTCGGACGATAGTGGTCAGAATTCAATCGATCGGCCTTCTGGCGCTAGTCGCCTGAACTCGGGCGAAGAACTCCTCGCCGTCGACAGCTCGCAGCTCTCTCGAATCGGTCGCTTCCGACGGACACTCGTCAAGATGCGCTACATGTTCATCGGGGCCATTGGGGCTATCGCGATCATCTCGGGCATCGTCATTTATCGCATGTCGCAGTCGCCCGTATCGCTCGAAACATTGCGACAAACGCTCGAAGCGACGCGACTTGGCAACGATTTGCCCCTAAATGGCGATAATTCAAATGGAGCCGTCGTCGATATCGACGATAGATCGGTGGTTTTGCCGAGCGATGGCGAAGCCTATCGGTCGATATCGGCTTCGCCGTTTGTCTATGATGCGCCAAAGACGCGGAAACATAGCTTCGCACGCGGCGTTCCGTTTGCATTCTATACCGAGCCGAGTTCGGCGACGATTTACGTCGTCGAAGGCGTCTATCGCGATCTCGAAGATAAGCACTTTTTGCTCGTCGCCGAACAAGATACCGAAGTCGCGATCCAAGCGGCTGGCTACGAAACGTGTTTCTATCGCGTCCATTTCGACGACATCGCGACTCGCACGCTCGGAAATGTCTCGTGGCGCGGTTGCGCAGGCGTCGAATCGACGTTTTCGCTTCATACGGGCCAGATGCAAGTGCTCGTCCATCTCAATCCGATTCGCGCTTGGCGCAACGATGGCAATGAGCAAAATATCGACAGCGATCAACGACAAGCCCAAGACAATGCCGAAGTACGGGATCCGATCGACAACGGCGCGCGTGGCGTGGCAGAGGCTCGCACTGCGAACCGCACGCGCCCTCGCTCGTCGACGCCACGCGCGCAAGAATTGAACGAAATTAGAAAGAATGTGCAAAGCGTCGAAAAAAATTCAGAAATTGATCGAATCTCTGCAAGAACAAACGTTCGAGCGACGATCGCTTCGGCCGATGAATCGTGCGAATTGCCATGCACACTCGATGTGCCGCGCAATGGCCATTACGAAGTTCGTCCGCGCGTTTCGAGCCGGCAAATCGGCGTCAATTATTCGGCGACGGCACAAGGCGATCGCAACGTATCGGTCGATTTTTGTAAGATGATCGTTCGCATACAAGAGTCGTATGTGCCAGGCGATCCATCGCCGTATCAAGTGGCCGATATATCGATAGACGAACGCCGGCTGGCGCGTCAGACCGACAAGGCGACGTTTATCTTGCCATGTGGGGCGCACGAAATCAAAGCTCGGACCGATACGGAATTTGGTCGCCTCGAAGGTTCTCTTTCGGTCGATATGACCGATCGTTCGAAGACGCATGTCTATGCAATATCGCTCTCGAGTGCAGATTGACGAAAACGGCGAAATATCGGCGTTTGCGTTGGGAATCCTTGATTTTTTTGCGCTTTGTGGGTAAAGGTGCGACCGCACCGAGCGCGGATGGGTTGCTCTGTGCGTTGATTGGGGAGTGATATGCGATTATTGGCCGTCGACATAGGCAACACGCGGATTTCGCAAGGTTTATATGATGGGAATCGGCTGTTGCGGCGCTTCGACACGCCGAATGAAGATCGCGCCGAAGCGTTTGCTCGCGAAGCCGTTGGATGCGGATTATGCGTCGTGTCGCGCGTTTCGCGTTCGGCAGCCGATTTTGAAAAGTTTTTAACCGATACTCTGTCGTATCGCGTCGTCGCATTGACACAAGCCGACGTTCCGTTTCGCATTCACTACAGTGCACAATTGGGGAGCGACCGACTCGCCAATGCATTTGCCGCTCGCCGATATGCGCCACAAGGCGCCATTGTCATCGATCTGGGGACGGCAACGCATTTCGATATCGTCGACGAACGCGGGGATTTTTATGGTGGCCCAATACATGCGGGGATACAGACGCTACACGATGCGTTGAGTATGCGCATTCCACATTTGCCCCAAGAACCGCTCCATCGCGTCGAGAGCGTCGTCGTCGAGAATACGATCGAAGCGATGAATGCTGGGGCGCTCTATGCAACAGCTGGCGCTATCGAAAAGATTTCTGCCGAAATACGTCGCCAATTTGGCGCCAATTTTAAGACGATTTTGACCGGTGGCAATGCGACGTTTATCCGACCGATTCTCGACGTCGATTTCGAAGTGCCCAATTTGACACTCGAAGGATTACATGCGTTTGGCATGCAAATGATGCGAAAATCGGGCGTTCGCGTTAGCGCTTGATTTCGCAGGAGAATTGCCGAGCCCCAAAGAGCGCGTATTGAGCGCAAGCGAAATAGCGCGACAGCGTAGGCGTATTGCCCATAGGGCAATAGCCGAGCCCCAAAGAGCGCGTATTGAGCGCAAGCGAAATAGCGCGATAGCGTAGGCGTATTGCCCGTAGGGCAATAGCCAAGCCAAAAAGAAGCTTTTTTGCCGCTCGCGTGCTCGTGCGTAGCACTTGCGCCTGAGGGCAAAAAGGCATCGAAGGCGTATTGGCGTCGATAGGGGGAATTAGGGGACAAATCGACACGAATCGATGTTTAGTCGTTTTGTTTGGCGCGTTTTGCGAGGAGTTGACCGCAGGCGCCGCCGACTTGGACACCGCGTGCGACGCGTAAAGTGACGAGGCAACCGGCGTCTTGGAGAATGCGGATGAATCGTTGGACGTCGTCGGGTGTAGGGGCGTGGTAAGTGTCGCGCGGCGTTTCGTTGTAGGGGATGATGTTGATGTTGTGGGGGAGGCGGAGGGCGAATTGTGCGAGTCGTCGTGCGTCGTCATCGGTGTCGTTGATGCCGCTGAGAAGGACGTATTCGAGGAGGACTTTTTCGTGCGATCGGTAGGGCCAATCGGCGAGTGTTTGGCGGATGCTGGCGAGTGGGAATTTTTTGTTGATTGGCATGAGTTTGGAGCGCGTTTCGTCGGTCGTCGCATTGATGCTGATGGCGATGTTTGGGCGATTTGGCGCGTTTTGGATTTTGGGGAGTTCGGACAATATGCCCGATGTCGAGAGCGTCATGCGGACGGGTGGGATGGCGAGTCCGTTGGGATGAGATAAGATGTCGATGGCGCGCAAGACGTTATCGGTGTTCATGAGGGCTTCGCCCATGCCCATGAATACGATGTTGATGGCGTGGGATTGGCTTGGACCGAAGGCGTCGACGGCGCAAATGACTTGCTGGACGATTTCGCTAGCGGTGAGATTGCGGCGCAAACCGAGGGTTGCCGTGGCGCAAAAGGCGCAGTTCATGGCGCAGCCGACTTGCGACGAGATACAAAGTGTTACACGAGGTGATTTGACATCGCGCGGCATGTGTATCGTTTCGATTTTGAGACCATCGTGGAGCCTGAAGATGATGCGCGTCGTGCCGTCGGGGGCGTGGATGGCGTCGTCGATTTCGAGTTTTGAGGCGTCGAATTCTGTTTCGAGGATTTGTATCGTTTTGTGCCCGATGCTGTGATGTGGATTTTGGGCGGCATCCCATGGTTTTTGGACAGCGCGGAAGATGTGTGCGCCGCGCGGGCGCGTCGGGAGTGCATCGAAATCTTCGGGAAGTGCTTCGTATAGGCTCTTTTGCGATTCGACGACGCCCCCGATGAGATCGAGAAATGCTCGATCGGCTTGAGTCCAGGTGAGATCGTATGCTTGTGCGAGCGATATCCATTGAAATTGGGCATGCTCGGTACGCGTGAAAGTATCGCTTTCGACGATCGTCTTGTAGAGATGGACTTTGATGATGCGTTCGGGCTCGATCGTTTCGCGCGTGGCGATGAAATCGGTGGCGTATGCCTTGATTTTGAATTCTTCGAATAATTCTCGAGCGAGGGCTTCGCGGTGGCATTCGCCGGGCTCGACTTTTCCGCCAGGGAATTCCCAGCTCATGGAATGTGCCATCGATTCGCCGCGTTGGGCGGCAAAAAAAAGACCGCGTTTGATGATGAGCGCGGCGACGACTTCGATCGTTTTCATATCGTATATATTATACTGATAGGTGGAGTTGGATTTGTGGCGTGCTGAGATGCCGATCGCGCAATGGCTGAACGAGATTTGTCTCATCTCCCACGTGCCCACAAGTGGGAATAGCATAGGAATGCGCGGTCGGGAATCCCGCGAGAATCGAGAACTCGGAATGGGGAGAAGCGGGACTCCCGAAAGCGTCGAGAACTCGGAATGGGGAGAAGCGGGAATCCCGCGAGAATCGAGAACTCGGAATGGGGCGATGCGGGAATTCCGCGAGAATCGAGAACTCGGAATGGGGAGAAGCGGGACTCCCAGAGTGTATCGGGGTTAGAAGATGGTCTGTTATCTTCGGACGTTATTTTGGCGACGTTGTGGAATTTGTCGACCTTGCGGAGGTTGTGGACCTACTGGTCGCTGAGGGGGCTGTTGCGCATTGTCGTCGACTGAGACGATTTTGACCATGAGCTGTAGACTACACACGATGACGGCGACTTTGATGAGCAGGAGGAAGCTGACGTTTGGGGTCGTCGTGACTTGCTCGGTGATATAGCACATCATTTCGATGAGTTCGGCGCCGACGGCAATGATGACGGCGTATTTGACGCGAGCCAAGATGAGGAGCCCCGAGAGAGCGACGATGGCATAGAGGGGAATGGTGATGAGCGAAAAGCCTTCTTTGACGAGTGAATCGTATTCGAAGAAAGCGCCGAGAATGCCGAGTAATACGACGACAGCGCCACCGATGAGATTGCCAAAGACGGCGATGGCGCGTTGACCTATCGTCGATTGATTGTAGTTGACGTGGATCATTGATTTGTCTCCTAGACGATTCGATGAGAAGCCGGGCAAATGGCGCGAACGGCGTTGAGTGCTTGTTCATAGACGCCGAGGATTCGATGTGAACCGAGCCGTTTGCGATAGAGTTCGAGCAAGCGTTCGTAATTCGCAATCGTATCGGGCGGCGGTAGGGTATAGGACTGCCATATCATTTCGCCAAGGCATAGATAATCGGCATCCATCGATCGCAGATTGTGGATTTTGTCGCAACACGAGATGAGTACGATACCCAAATCGGCGTGCGCCATTTTTTCGTAATATCGGGCGTTGCGCTCTGTTTTGGGGGGCTTTTCATCGCCTTGTGCGCACGCGCTATCGGAGAGCGCCAAAACGCCATCGGCGATAGTATTGCCAAATGCTTGGGCGATGCGTTCATAAGCCTTCATCCCGCCTTGGTCTTCGATCACATCGTGCAAAATGGCGATGATGGCAAAGTCTTCGCACCGCTCTGGTTCGGAGCATACGAATTCGATGTTCTCGCATACGAGAGCCGCTACCGATAGTGGATGGCTGATAAACGGCGTCGGCAAATTTTTGCGCCTCTGAAGTCGATGAAAATCACATGCCATCGATAACGCCTGTTCGAATCGCTCTGATAGAGTAAACATGAAAATCCTTCAGATGATGAATCTCAAAACCGCGCCCTATGCCTGCTTCGTATAAGTCGCTAAACTGCCCATATCGTGCCATTTTGCGACGAATTTGTCTATAAACAATGCTCAAGCGCGGGATTGCTCCGAGTATGATCGCGCCGGCGAGAAATCGCATCGCTTGCTTGGCTTAGTCGCCGCGAACTCATGTTAGGGCTTCGCATAGTTCACCTATTGTGAGCCATGCTCTAGCTTTGCCAAATTCATCAGATCCGCCGCACCAGCGAGAAATCGCATTGCTTCAGCTTGGGTTAGTCGCCGCGAACTCATGTTAGGGCTTCGCATAGTGCGCAATGGATGTCGAAATGGGCTTCGTAAACACGTGATCGCGGCGATGGCTCGACGATCTCTGCGGCGACAGCCGTTTGTGGCGTGGGCAATTCGAGGTGTCGCATGAGTGAAAGCGCCGCGCCAATGGCGGCGATTTCGGGTTCGGAGCTCGGAATATAGCGCACGGGCGCCGCCAATATATCGGCGACCCATTGTGCGCAGGCGGCATCCCAAGGCGGTTCCAAGATGAGCGATATCGGCGCCCCCCACAATTCCCGAATTTGGCTACGCTTGGCTCGCAAGTCGTAGATCATCGACTCAAACGATGCACGCATCCAGTGCGCGTCGCCGTGCCCTGGGCGCAGACCGACGACAGTCGTGCCATTCTTCGTCGAAATGACGTGTAGCCCCGATGCCCCAACGGGGGCATGGCGCAAATCTTCGAATGGATAAATGCCGCCGTTTTTCGTCGCCCGTTCTCGTGCACTTTCTGGAAGTATCGATTGGATATGGGCACACGATACGCCATAGGCGGTATCGGTTGGCTTGAGCGACGGCAATATGTCGAGTGCAAAACAATTATCCCAAGCACGAGTCCAGTCTTCGTAATTGCGCGGTTTGGGCAACCGATCGTGCGACGGATCCTCGCCATTGCTCAAATCGCCATCATCGCCCCGTTTGTCGAAATGCCGATTCGAGTTTTCGTCGTCTTTGGCTAATTCCTCGCTCAAATCGCCATCATCGCCCCGTTTGTCAGAATGCCGATTCGAATTCTCGTCGAGTTTTGATTCATCGTCGATGGTGATTTCATATTCGGCGCAAGCAAATCGCTTTGCATTCCAATGTGCGCGCAAATCGTAACCGACTTTGACCGACCATCGAATCGGGTCGGCACACGATGCAAAGGCGCGCGCAGCGTCGATCGAACCCATGGCATAGACGGGGATTCCGGCGAGCTTTTCGATACGTCTGTCGATCCGCCATGATGCATCGAGGGGCGAGAGGGGATTGATGGCGCAATCCCGATATATCCGCTCGGCGGCAAAGGGCGATATACGCGCAAACGGACACAGCGATCGAACCGACCGATACGACGCCGACCAGTCGATGCCCATGGCCTCGACAAATGCACCGGTTCGGCATTCTGGGCTTTTCCAATACAAATCGGGTACGCCAAGCGGCTCGCTCGCGTCGCAAGCATGCCCCGTGAGCCATTGCGCAACATGCGATCCGAGTGTTCCTATACCGGGAGGGGGCTTTAGACATTCGTCGGGCGACAGATTGCGCAATCGCCTCACGATGCTCGTTCGGTATGCCAAAGCGAGCAGTTCGTCATCGGCATAAGCTGCCGCAACGTCGCGTCGGGCAATGGGCAGGGGCATGTCGATCAATATCGGCGTCTGCGGATCCCCATGACCATCGGTCAATAGGCAAGTTTGGCGATGGGGTGTGACGAGTGCCATCGCCATGACTTCGCATTCATCGCCCTCGAAGAGGCCCGACAACCCATCGGCCAAGATACGCGCCACGTCGCCACGATCGATAATCGACAAATTGCGCCATCGCTTCGCATGGAGTGGCGCATAGAACTGGCGACGGCGACAGACACCGCCCGCCTCGATCGCGCAAAGGCTTATGCCGTCTATGCCGACGGCGATTGACCAAATCTCAGCTGTCATCGTCTATGTATGAATATTTTGTTTATATATATAAATATCGTTTATATATAACGCGTTATCTGTTCTATGATTGATATCAGCAAATCGCCCAATGTAACGATTCACCGTCATGCCATGCCATCGATCGCCTCGTCGTTCTCCCAATACCGCGTTCCCCGTTCTGCGTTTGGCTGGGAATGCGATGCAATGAGATGGACGACGATTGCGACGATGACGCTAGGCACTATCGTCGAGAGATGACTAATTGCATCTCCCCGTCTTCTCGTTGCATCCTTTGGCACATGTCGTCATGTATTCACCAACATTTTCACTCGCATATTGATATGCATATACATCCTTATCGGTTTTTTGACATGAATACTTAAGTGAAACAGAATTATTCAAGAAAATATCACATTTATATATGTCGGGATCGCCTTGTTTGCACGAATCATTGCAGCTAGCTTGACCGCCTATCACGACACAGGCTTCGTCGACGTTGCATTTATCGACTCTGACGACGCCTTTTGTATTTCCGTCTTCGTCTGTCATCTCATCGCAAGTGACGGCGCGATCGGCATCGTGGCATCTCGATTGAAATTCATCCTTTTTGCACTCTTTCCCTGCATCTTCGATGCCAGTGGTGTAATTGATGCATTGGCCATTTTTGCAATCGATATCGCAATCCTGTAATGAATGCGGAACTTCGACAAATCCCATTCGCTTGTCGCCGATCGTATGGTCGATAAATTCGCATTTATATTGGATCGTCGCTGTATGAGCGCCATTGGGAACACACGAGTTGATGACTTGCCCATATAGATCACATGGCTCATAACAAAGCGGATCGCGGTATTCTTCGAGACCGTCGACTTTTTCGATGCCGCAGATCTTCCCATCCTCTTCGCATTTGCTCTTGTTGGGCTCGACGACTTCAAAACTTCCAGTGCTTCGCTTTATACACGTTGCAACCTTATTGCCGATGCACGTATCGCGCCATTTGCCCTCCTCAGAATTATTGCACGTATGCCCGAAGGTGAGTGAAACGGTGCACTCGCCATTTTGGCACGATGCTTTACATCCCTTCTTGTAGGGCTTATCGGAAGTATCGTTGCACATCATTGCATACTGCGATCCGTCTTCGTTTGTGACGCAATATGGCGTAAAGTTATCGCATGTTTCGGCCTTTATACAACGAATCCCGCCTTCGGTCGTGCAATACTCGCCATCGTTACACGGGGTAAATTCAACCTTGCCATTCTTACAATCTTGAATTCCGCGTTTATCATCGATGCAATGCTTCTCAAAGTTACACTGTTCTTCGCCTTCTCTCTCGACGCAGTCGCCGTCGGCACAAATTAGGCCAGCTTCACATTGGCTTTCAACCATCACGTTCGTCGTCGCATCGCAATAAAAACGCGTTTTCATATCGAGGCACGATTTGGCTTGGGCAGATGGGCACTCGACTGCCATGCACGATCCGTTGTCGCATGCTCCCGGGCATTGTTTGACGAAAACCTCTTGCCCCGATTTCTTGTCACATTTGACGATGTTTTTCGATGTGCTATCGCAACGCTTGCCATCGTAATCGCATTCTTCGCACGCATTATCGACACATGTACATTCCTTCGTGCCCGTAATTTTCTTTCCATCGCATGTCACGAGCATCGTTCCGTCTTGGCTACATCGATCGCCCGTGTAGTCGCATTTCGCATCGGGATCGACGCATTCGCCATCTTCGCAATTGCACGATTTGGGCTGTATTTGTCCATTCACACATGTCAGAAGCGATCTCTTGTCGTCGCTACACTTTGGCGTTGTAAAGTCGCATTTGTCGGCCGGATCTTCGCATTTTCCGTCTTTGCATTTGCACGCTTTTTCGGTCAACTGCCCAGCTGTGCAAGTCAGGAGTTTCTGCCCATCGTCGCTACACTTTGGCGTTGTAAAGTCGCATTTGTCGTCCGCATCTTCGCATTTTCCGTCTTTGCATTTGCACGCTTTTTCGGTCAACTGCCCAGCTGTGCAAGTCAGGAGTTTCTGCCCATCGTCGCTACACTTTGGCGTTGTAAAGTCGCATTTGTCGTCCGCATCTTCGCATTTTCCGTCTTTGCAAGCGCATTTTTTCTTCACTTCACGACCATTCACACACATCAAAAGCGCCGAACCATCGGCATTGCATTTGGCAGCCGTGTAGCTACACTTGACGCCGTCGTCGCCTGAATCGTCGTCGCCACACGCCACGATCCCCAGCGAAAGCGCCGCCAAAGTCCATAAAATCGCCGTCTTTTTGATCGTCATCATACGAAAATTCCTTCCAAAAATGCCAAAGTCGAGGGCAATGCGACGCACTACACTAGCACACCGCAGACAAAACCTTTGCAGTGTTTAGGTTTTTTTAGCCCTACTTGCAAGAAACGAATCATACGATTCTACACAAACTGAAAAAATTTTTTTAAGGCGGGGCGAGCCCTATTTCGCTATCGCTCAATACGGGCTCATTTTTCGCCCTATTTCGCTATCGCTCAATACGGGCTCATTTTTCGCCCTATTTCGCTATCG
>SAMEA104315420__coassemble_331_pt1 | contig 35230 bp, 26 predicted proteins | sample SAMEA104315420__metabat2_high_PE_047 | metagenome-assembled genome bin SAMEA104315420 (sample SAMEA104315420) | gut metagenome | biome: Monkey gut; feature: monkey-associated habitat; material: faeces | place: China | collected 2013 | reverse complement strand
GATGGTTGATGGTTGATGGTTGATGGTTGATGGTTGATGGTTGATGGTTGATGGTAAGGTGGTTAGAACATGTAGGCTAACTGCTAATTGCTAATTGCTAATTGCTAACTGTAATTTGACATGAAAAGTCGCAAATGGTATATTGGTGTGGATTTTTTGGGCGTATTTGCCAGTTCGAATGAGTCACGAATGGAGCGAACCATGATAATAAAACGGCGCGTTTTGGCGTGCATTCTGTTGTTAGTATTGGTATTGATGAGCGCGTGCGGACCGATTATGTCGACGAGTCGTCGATCGGATGCCGAAGAAGCCCTTGCGAAGGCGAAGGCCGTGAATGCCGATGTCTTAGCCCCCTATGAATACACGATGTCGCAAGAGTATTTGCGCAAAGCCGATGAATTGTGGGGTCATTCGGAGTTCGGTTATAGCTCGGAATATGCGCAGAAATCTATCGACATGGCCAAAGCTGCCGAAGAAAAAGCCAAGCAAGAACCATGGTATTCGCCGCTTGAAAAACAGTAGCGCTAATCGTTTAACCGACCTTGAAGGGAATAAGCATGAAACGAAATAACATTCATATCAGCTGTGGTTTGACGTTGGCTGCAGTTCTTGGTGCGGTATCGATGTCGATGGGTTGCGCCGATGGCGTAAAACTTTCTGCACAGCAGAAACAAGTCCACGAACAAGTCGACGAGATGTACGATCGCGCCTATCGTTGTGCACCGCGCGAGCTGGCCCTGGCGAGTGCTCACGAAGAATTCGGTCGCATGGAGTTGAGCGATGGCAATGGCCGTCGTGGCGAAGACCACGTGACATTTGCGGTCGAAAAAGCCAAAGAAGCTGACGAAAAGAGCCTCGACGTTCGTTGCCAAGACCCGAAATTCCAAGACCGCGATAAAGACGGCATCATCGATTCTGAAGATTTGTGTCCCGATACGCCGGGTATTCGCGAGTTCAAGGGTTGCCCGAATCCCGACCCCGATCACGATAGCGTCTGCGATCCGTGGGTCTCGGAGATGAACTTGCAAAACGAATTTTCGTGCAAGGGCATCGATATGTGCCCGAAGGAAAAGGGCGAGCTGGCCTATATGGGTTGCCAGAATCCCGATAGCGATGGCGACGGCATTTGCGATCCGTGGGTTTCGGCCGCCGGTCTCGAAGAAAAATTTGCTCGCACGTGCAAAGGCGTCGATTTGTGTAAGGACGTCTACGGGAGCGCCGAATTCAAGGGTTGCCCGAATCCCGACAGTGACGCCGATGGCGTTTGCGATCCGTGGGTATCGGAGAAGAACTTGTTGGCAGAGTTCTCGCAATGTACGGGTTCCGACAAATGCCCGTTCGAAAAGGGCACGATCGAAGAAAACGGTTGCCCACCGCCTCGCAAATACATCGTCGTCACCGAGACGCAAATCGAGCTCAAAGAGCAGTTCTTCTTCGCGACGAACAAGACGAAAGTCTTGGCAAAGAGCGAGCCACTGCTCAACGAAATCGCCGACGTGCTCAAGGAAAACCCGACGATCAAGATTTCGATCGAAGGTCACACCGACAGCACGGGTCGCTACAAGAGCAATGTCAAGCTCTCGCAGGGTCGTGCCAAGAGCGTCATGCAAGAGCTCATCAAACGCGGCATTGCCAAAGACCGCTTGCAATATGCAGGTTATGGTCCCGACAAGCCGATCGACACGAACGATACGCCCGAAGGGCGCGCCAATAACCGTCGCGTCGAATTGCGAATCACCGAACGTTAGTCGTTCGAGTTGGGCAGCGACCGCGCCGAATCGGGCGCGATTGCATTGCGCCGACGAGTTTGCCCTGGTTGCCGCGAGGTGCTAGGGCATTTTTCACACCATCGTGAGGGGTTTATGACCAAACAAATGTCCTTTAGAGCGCGCATATTCGCAGTCTTGCTCGCCTTGATGGCGTTGGCATCGCTTCCGACTATGGCGTTTGCACAAACCGATGCCATTACGCAGGCCGCCAATTTGGCCGTCGAGGCCATGGGCGATTACGACTTCCTCGAATTGGATTCCGCCGACGAAAAAATCATGAACGCGGTCCAAATCATCGAACAAAACGGCGTCACCGACCCGAAAGTCGCCGCCGTCTACGTCGCGCAAGGCGTCATTAGCTATGGGCGCTTTAAGGATTCCGCCAAGTCGATCGCCGACGACCGCGCGTTCTCGGCATTTCTCAAGGCGCTTACGATAAACCCCGACGTCCAAATTCCTAGCGACTACCAAACGTCCGAACTCGAAGCCATCATGGAACGCGCACGCAAGACGATTGCGAGCTCGCCCAAGGCCTCGATCGCCGCTTTGGCCGGCGTCAAACCGACGATTTCGCACAAGGGCGTTGCGACGAGCCAGCGTTGTGCTCCCATCGAAATCAACGCCAACGTTCCCGCTCACCCCGATGTCTATCGCGTCTTAGTCTACTACGGCGTCGACGACGTGCGCGGCTACGACAGCATCGAAATGAAGCCATCGGCCGACGTCAAAGACGATTTCGTCGCCATCATCACGGGGCTCGATGCTCAAGGCGCAAAAGTCCGATACTTTATCGAAGCGACAAACCGCGAAGGCGATGTCGTCGCCCGAGTCGCCGACGAAGCACACCCCATCACGACGATGCTCACGGGCGAATGCGTCGGCTTTACCTCCGAAGAATTGGCGCTCAAATACGGCGATTCCATCGCCCAAATCTCCCTCATGGTCGGTACTGCCATGGGCATCGTCGGCGGCAGCGGCAGAAAGCAATCTCTCACTTATACGAGACCACCGAGTGGCAGTACCGAAGTCACGATTTCGCGCGGTGTGGCGCCCATGCCACTACATTTGCGCGGTTCCGTCGTCTTCAATTTGCCCGCCGACCTCCAACTCGGCGCCTATATCCGCGGCCAAGTCATCAACATCGTCGGCGAACCGAATAACGGCAGCGAAGTCGAAAGCGCAAAAGTCGTCGGCAACATCATGGCAGGCGTCACGTTGCGCTACCTCGCCATTTCGCGCCAGCCCTATCGCCTCTACGTCGGCCTCGAAGCCGGCTGGGGCGGTGCAAACGCCACCGTCGACGCAGGCAGTTCATCCAACTTCAAATCCATCTACATCATCAAAGGTCCATTCCACATCGCCCCCGAAATCGGCTTCCTATGGACATTCCACAAAAACATCGGTCTAGCCGTCGAACTCGCCGTGCCCATCCACTTCCCCGACAAAATTAACGCCCATTTCGACTTGTCGGTCGGGCCTTACTTCCAGTTCTAATCGCCGACAATAGTCAAGATACGCGGCTTTTTTGCCGCGTTTTTTGATTTTTTTTGGAACCGTCTATGGCTGACGCCATACGCCGGTTCAAGCGTCTATGGCTGACGCCATACGCCGCTTTATTGGGAACCGTCTATGGCTGACGCCATACGCCGGTTCAAGCGTCTACACCCAGGACACGATGACTTCGCAAGTACAAATCATACAGCCGTTTAAATCGCGCTATACATTGCTCGAAATGCTGGGCCATGGCGGAATGGGCGAGGTCTACGTCGCCCACGACGACGAATTGGGGCGCGATGTCGCACTCAAACTCATCCACGAAGAGACGAGTGCTATTCCCGAGATGCGCATGTGCTTTAATCGCGAAGCGCGCGCCATTTCTTTGCTCCACCATCCAAACGTCGTCGATATCTACGATTTTGGTACGACCGAAACGGGGCAGATTTATCTCTCGACCGAACTCGTTCACGGCGATTCGCTCCACGGGATAAGTGCTTGCGAGTTGCCGCTTTGCACGATTCTCGATCTCATGGTTCAGTTGCTCGAAGCCCTCGAATTGGCGCATAACCGAGGGCTCATCCATCGCGATCTCAAGGCAGAAAACGTCTTACTCACGTTTATGCACGGCAAACTCTGGGTCAAACTCGCCGATTTCGGGCTCGCCAGCTTGCCCACGATGCTCGATTCGACGGCGAGCTTGCGCGACGATACGAGCTTTGGCACGCCTGGATATATGGCGCCCGAACAAATCTTGCACGGCACGAATTACGTCGGACCGTGTACCGACATCTACGCCGCGGGGATACTGCTCTATGAAGCACTTTCGGGGGTAATGCCATTCGATCGCGCCAATGCGCTCGAAACGATGCGAGCCCATTTGCAGGCGCCATTGCCCAAAATTGCTTGGCGCGCGCATTTGCGCCAAACACCCGAGTCCGTGCGCGATGCACTCGAAACGGTCGTCGGCGTTGCACTCAAAAAAGAACCTTGGCTCCGGTTCCTCACGGCGCGAGATTTTTCGCGGGCAATCCAAAAAATCGCTTCGCAAGTGGCGAAAGAACAGCTCCCCGACGACGAATATATTGAAAAAATTCGCTCCGTATCGGCGTCACAACCCGAATCGGTATCGTCGGTCGTCCTCGAAAGACGCGATATTGGGGCAAAGATCCGCGCCTTCGAGGCGGCCGAAGATTCTGGGCTCTCGTCGCCGCCGCAATTGGCTCCATACGGTGATTCGAGCGAGCGAAGTGGACTGACGAAATCGCCCGAGGGCGGCGACCCGCAGACGAATTCTGGGCTTTTGAACTCGTCGTTTATGCGAGCCAAAGCACAGCTCTTCGATTCGATTATGGCGTCGGTTTCGTCGACGTTGGGCGCCGATTTCGAGTTTTATCGCGAAATTCTGCTTCGATCGTCGGCGCTTGGGTCGGAGTTTTGTCTCAACTTCGCCGAAGCCTTTTGGCGCAACGACGAAGACCGTGCTTTGGCAGATTGCTGGCGCGAAGCGTTGGCGGCTTGGGCACAGAATAAAATTCTCACATTTAATCAGCACTCAGAAGATACTTCGTCGTCGGGAACGTATACGCGCATTAATCGCACTCGTCTGCCTTGTGTCGTGACGGTATCGTTTACCGATCCGGCGTTTGTCGACGTCTGCAATGCCGCGCTCGGCAATCGAAAGTTGCGTGCACTCAAGGCACAAGCGGCAATGGCATTGACCGAAGTATGCGTCGAGCCAAGCGGTCAAGAGTTGTATAAAATTGCGACTTTTTGGAAAGAAGCGAATCAAATTACAAAATATGTGAAATGTTGTGCAGAATCTGCGCTTGTATCGCGTCGAAATCCCTACGCCGTCGATTACGCGTTTGCGGCGGCGCGTTTCGAAGAATTGGGGGCTTTTTACGATGCGATGATGACGGCTGGTGCCAAGGCGTCGAAACACGCACAGATCAATGCCGTCGACTGGCCCGTGTTTTGGATTGCGGCAGCCGAAGTCGCCTTGGCGCTCGATCTGACGCCGCTCTACGACAAGAGTTGTGAGCGGATCAAGGCTTGGGTCAATGCGTTTTCGAAACCCGTCTATTTGGCGCATTTGCAAAGGCTCAATGCGCGACGCCATTTGCGCCGCGAAAATTACATGCGAGCGACCGAAATCGCCGCGCTATCGTGCGATAGCTTTACGCTGTGCAACGAAGAAATCGAATGTGCGCGTTCCCAAGTCGTCGGATGCGACGCCGAGATCGCCATGGGCAACGTGCGCAAAGCGCGTCAGATGCTCTCGATTGCGATCGAAACGTTTAACCGCGTCGGGTTGAAGTTCGACATTGCGCAGGCGCAATGTCGCATGGCACTCATCGATTGGTGCGCCGGGCAACCCGATTTGGCGCGCGACAATCTCCAATCGTCTCAGATCGCCTTCCAAAAGGCTGGCGACTGCGTTTTATCGGCACTTGCCCAGTTACAACTGAATTTTATTCAATATCTCGACCATTCTACGAAAGAAAATATCACCGCACTTCGTCGCGTCGTCGAGACTGTTGCGCAATCGGGCGATGCCATATTGGCATCGCGAGCACATGTCATCGAGTTGATAGCTCTAGCACTCGATGCCGATTGGGAAGCGGTCGATTTGCTCGAAAGCTCGCTGCGCGCGAAAGCTGGCAAGAAAGGCCTTTTGCCCGAGATGAATGGGACTCTGGCTTGTATCCATGCGATGCACCATGCCACCGATGGGCAAGCCGAGATGGCGCAATCGGAGATAACGACGGCGATTGCGTATTTTGGACCGCATCGAAGGCGTGCGCGCGCGTTTTGCCATACCCTCTTGGGCATTATGTCAATATTTATGCACCAAATCCGCGGTGGTTTGCCGGCGTTTGAACGCGCGCGCAACGATTTCATGGCACTCAACGACGTATTCGGTTTAGCTTGGGTTTGGGCGGCCCAGAGCACGCTCGCTTCGGTTTGTGGCGAATACGACGACGCCTTCTCGATGGCTCTCGACGGACATGAGTTGGCGTCCAATGCCAATTTTAGAACGCAATCATCGATAACGTCGATTATCGGGATCGTCGCCGCCGTTGGGGCGAAGCGGTACGACAAGATTGACGAAATATTATTAGATGCAGACCCATGTATTCCGAATGTATTTCGAGGTTATTACAAGAAATGGCTAGAAAATAGCGTACAATCGCTTATCGAAACGAATGTTCCCGATCTCATGCGCAAGGCGAATGCGATTCGTCAAAGGTGCCGTCTATAGTAAGGTATAGGTGCGAAAGATGCGCACTTTATCGCGAAATGAAGTACACTATTGGCGCCATAGTTCGTAAAATGCGATAATTTTTATAGGAGACAAAAATCATGGCAGAAGCGAAAAAAGCGATACCCAAGAGTTTCAATTTGCGATCATTTTTTGGCGATTATTTCGACATCATTCGTCGCACGGGTAGCGATCGCGCCGAAGAGCTGATCGAGCTCGTCGAGGAGCGCCGCAGTATGCAGCGTTGTGACGTATGTGGGATGCCGATGAAGGAGCCCGCAAAGTCGCCGAAGCCATTTGTCGGGGCGTATTTATGCGATACGTGTCGTCGCCAGATTCAGCAACGGTAGGCGTAGCCCGCCTGGCGGGCGTATTGAGGCTAGGCGTAGCCGCCGAAATAGCCCGCCTAGCGGAGCGTATGCGATGGCCGTAGGTCGTCGCATAGCGTAGCTGCCGTAGCGTATGCACCGCAGGTGCATAGCGTAGGCGTCGCGCGGCGTATCGAGGCGAAGCCGAGATAGCCGAGCCCGTGAGGCGTATCGAGGCGAAGCCGAGATAGCCGAGCCCGAAGAGAAGCATTATTTCGATTTGTTATAAATCTTTGAAATTATTGAAGATTTTGGATTATCTGGAGCGAACGGAGGCGACATGCTCACGACAGAAGAGCGGCTTTTGGCGGTACAATTCAATTTGCGAGCGCGGCAGTTGTTTTGGCGCGGGCTTTTGCCCGAGAATCACGAGGCGTTTGGGCTCGATGGCGATGCGCTCGTCGATTGGGTTTTGGCGTTTCAGGCGGCGAATGACTTGGCGCAAGATGGGTGTTTGGGGCCGTCGACGTTGCTCAGCATTGCGGCGTTGGCGCGTGGCGGCGTGGGTGGCGCGATTGTAGGCGGGCGCGAAGTGGCGATAGACGGCGTTCGCGTGGCTCGGATGTTCGTGCCGGGCGACGAGGTCGCTGTCGTGCCCGATGTGTGTTGCGTTTTGTCGATGCCCGAAATTGCCAAGACGACGCGTGAACGATTAGCAGGAAATGCAAAAAAACGTGTACATTTTTCGATAGATAGCTCGAAAGGTTGCAGAGAATGCAGCTTAATCGTCCAATGGGCGGATCCCCTGCGAGAGGTGCCGTTTTGCCCAGAGCGCGAGACCGACGATTACCCGAGGGGGCGTCAGTGCGTGGGGGTCGAGGTCGAGAATTTTTTGATGTTGTATCAGATCGATGCCGATGAGCGGCATTGGCGGAGGCGGCGGCCGATGGTCAAGGCGACGATTCAGCACAAAGTCGTGTCGCAGCCCGTGTTGTATCGGGCGCAAGTGCGAGCACTCGATGCGTTGCTCGACATGTTTGCGCGTGAGTTGGGAATCCCCAAGGTGTTCCCGATGAAAGATGGCGAATACGATAATTCTTTGCTCGATGGCGACGTGCTCGATGGGTTTCGCGGGTGCTTGGCGCGGTACAATTACATTTCGGTCAATAACGAACCTGGTGCGGGATTTGCGGCGTCGCTCGAAACAATATTCGGTGAAATAGACCGAAAGAGCGAAAAAAAATCGGAGGCGGCGCGGCCCGTCGTGCCGATGTTCGACAGCTCGCAGTTCGACGAGGCGCGTCGATCGTTGGCTGAACACCCCGAGCCGACGGCGACATTTGGGATTGCGCACGAAGTCGATGCGCCGTTTAATTTGTCGGATGCGATTGCGGCGGCGTATTCGACGGGGCGTGGTGCGCGAGCGGCGAGATTGGCGGAGCGTTGCAAAAAATTCGACGATAGTTTGTAGATATTGAATAAGATATTTGTAATGGATAGAAGTTTGTATTTTTCGCATAGTCGCACGCCCGATTTGAGCGATTTGAGTTCGAATGCATGTTATGAGGCGTGGGTGGCGTATCGGGCGGCGCACGACGATGGAATCGATTTGAGCGTGAGCAATCCGACGGTTTGCGGGTTGCCGCAGATCTATCCCGATGTGGAGGCGCTTCGCGCGGCGATATCGGCGCATTATACGGCGTCTTCGCAGGGGTTGATTGTGGCGCGTGAGGCGGTGGCGGCGTATTATGGCGGCCGGGCGAATCCCGATGCGATTCAGCTGTTTGCGTCGACGAGCGAGGCGGTTGGTGCGCTTTTGAAGTTGCTGTGTGCGCCTGGCGATAGCGTCGTGACGTGTACGCCGACGTATCCGTTGCTCGATTGTTTGACGTCGCTCGAGGGCGTCGAATTGCGCGAGACTTCGTTGCAAGATTGCGCGGGCGAATGGATGATCGACTTTTGGGCGCTTGAACAAGTATGCGATTCGACAACGCGCGCCATTATTGTCGTGAGCCCAAACAATCCGACGGGGCATTGCATAAGATTTGACGAAATGGCCAAGTTGGTCGAATTTTGTGCAAGTCGATCGATGGCTCTCATCGTCGATGAAGTCTTTGGTGGGTACCGATTGCGCGACGACGGCGAATTGATGCCCGAGGCGGCGTCGACGTATTTTAACGCGGCAGGATGCGGGCTCGTCGTGAGTTTAAGCGGATTGTCGAAAGTTTGCGGCTTGCCCCAGCACAAATTGGGGTGGGGCGTTTTTGGAGGCGACCCTGGTGTCGTCTCGGAAGCGATGCAACGCATGAGTTATATCACCGATTCGACGCTGAGCGTTTCGGGTTGGGTGCAACGCATGGCGCCGTCGCTACTCGCTCGGCGCGGCGAATTTTCTTTGCCTTGTTTAGAACGATGCCGCACAAACCTTGCCATTATTCGAGAAATGTCGAATAAAATTGGCGTCAAATGGCGACTCGATCGCGTCGATGGCGGTTGGAGTGCATGTTTGCGGCTGCCTGGTTGGTGCGACGACGAATCGATTGCGACGCGGATTGCCGAGGCAGGTGTTCGCGTATTTCCGGGGAGTTTCTTTGGGTATCGGGATCGCCAGCCGACCCTCGTGGTGAGCCTCATCGTCGAGCACGATACGATGCGCAAGGGCATGGAACGCGTGATACAGGTGATCGACGTCGAAGTTTGAGTTTGCGCATCAAATTTGATTTGCTCGGACCTCGCCGTATGCATTGCCGCAGAGCTACACACACAAATCATACAAAACTGCAACGGCCAATCAAAACCCCGCATATCGAAGCCTAGGGCACGATGTGCGGGGTAAGTTTGTCATCTCCCAACGGGAGATGAGCTACACGGGCATCGGGTGATGCCCGTTTGGACTAGTGAGCGGCGCTGCTATCGGCCACGGATTTTGTCGCATTGAGTGAGAATCGGGGGTTTGCGACTTCGGATTTAGGCGCTTCGGTGGGATCGGCGGGTTTTGCGAGGTTTGCGGGGAGGTCGAGGTCAATCATATTGAAGACGTCTTGCATGGGGGGGATGGATTTCATCATCGATTTGAGGAATCCCGCGGTGGTCGAAGTGCCGTTTTCGCCGTTCATGGAATCCCAGACGGTGATCTTGTCGATCTTGATGTCTTTGATGGCTTCGACTTGGATCTTGAGTAGGTCGTCGATCTTGTCGGTCATCATGAGTTTGACGGCGGCATTGGGGTCGTTGTTGGACGATTTGACGAGGAGTGTGAAACCTTCGGCGCGTTTGGCGAGTTGTGCTTTGATACCTTCAGCTTGAGCTTGCATTTGAGCGAGCATGGCGTCGGCTTCACCTTTTGCCTTTCGTCGTATGGCTTCGGCTTCGGCTTCAGCGGCGATTTCGATGCGTTTCTTTTCGATTTCGGCTTTGACGATGACGTCGGCGTTCATCGTGGCTTGTTGGCGAGCGGCACGAGCGAGCTCGGCTTTTTCTTCGGCGGCATAGGCTTCGCTGAGAGCGATGGCGTTTCGAACTTTTTCGGCACTATAGGCGCGTGCGCTAGCTTGTGCTTCGGCTTCGCGTCGATCGGCGGCCGAGATGGCGATGGCCGTAGCGGCTTTGTTTTCTGCGTCGATAGCTTGGCTATTGGCGTTTGCGATGGCGGCACGTTGCAAGCATTCGGCTTCTTTTTCGGCCGAAATGGCTCGCGTTTTTGCAGCGGCTTCGGCGGCAGCGGCTTGAGCGTTGGCGTTTGCGATAGCCGTACGCTGAGCGGTTTCGGCTTCTTTTTCGGCGGCAACGGCGCGTGCATTGGCGCTGGCAACGCCTTCGCGTTGTTCTTGGTCTTTTTGTGCGATGGCGATGGCTTCCATGGCTCTTTCGTTCTTTTCGCCCGTGTTACCTTCGCGTTCTTTTTCGGCGACGTTTTTCTTTGCCTCGTTGGTGGCCTTTGCGGCGGCTTCCATACCGAGTGCATCGATATAGCCCGATTCATCGCGGATATCGGTGAGGTTTGCGTTGATGAGTTTGAGACCGATTTTCTTGAGTTCTAGGCCGACGTTCTGCGAGACGGCATCCATAAATTTATCGCGCTGTGTATTGAGCTCTTCGATATCCATCGTCGCGATGATGAGGCGCATTTGGCCGAGAATGATGTCTTGTGCGAGGCTTTGGATGTAGTGAAGAGATTGCCCGAGTAGGCGTTCGGCGGCGTTTTGCATGACGCCGGGTTCGGTCGAGATACCGACGGTAAACGACGACGGAACGTTGACGCGGATGTTTTGCTTCGAAAGGGCGTTGCGCAAGTCGATATTCATCGAGAACGGGGTGAGATCGAGGAATTGGCATTCTTGGAAGATAGGCCAAATAAACGCCGCGCCGCCGTGAATGCACTTCGACGATCGCGATTCGCCATCGCTACCGCGACCGACTTTACCGTAGATGACCATGACTTTGTCGGCTGGGCATCGACGATATCGCTTGAGTATGCCCGCCACGATGATGAGCAAAACGATGACGCCAATGATGACGATGGGAATGATGAATTGATTCAGAAGATCGAGCATTGAATTCCTTTAAAAATTAGAAAAGTATGAAAAAATGTATAACATACGCCGTGTCGTTATACATGAAAACAAATTGGAAACATATCTGGCCGTGAATCAGACCTCACGCTGTAGCTCCTGACCTCACCCCGTAGCCCCCTCTCCATAAATGGCGAGGGGAAATGGACATCTCCCAGCGGGAGATGTGAGAAATCAGCGAGGGGAATGGATGTCCGCGTTGCGGGCGTGTGAGCAGAGAGAGGGGGAATGACGTCCGCAGCGGGAGATGTGAGAAACTAGCGAGGGGGAATGACGCCCGCGTTGCGGGCGTGTGAGCAGAGAGAGGGGGAATGACGCCCGCAGTGCGATAGAACGCCTTATTCTCACTTACAACAATAGCTATCACTCCATGATTTCGGATTCGCGTTGAACGACGAGCACATCGTCGCCTTGGAGATCGACGATGCGGACTTTCGTACCCGTTGGAATAGACGTCTTATCGAGGCTAACGGCTTGACATTCTCGCAAGCTGCCATTGATGACGACGTTGACTTTGCCTTCTCCGAGTTCCATGGGGGGAATGGTGAGGTAGACTTCGCCGATTTTTCCGATGGCGAGCGATATTTTGAGATTGCCGCTTTCTTGCATATTGTGCAGGAAGCGGATGAATTGGATCGTGGCAAACATTTCGACGAAGCCCGAGAATAGCCCCGCGATAATGGAGACGAGATGGGAATCGGAAAAGCTATAGGCGAGAATTGCGCCCCACGAACCCACGGCGAGGAAAGACAAAACGCCGATGACTGAAAAATAACTGATGCCAGTTGCATCGGCGCAATCGACGTCGTCGACGTCGAGCCCATCCGATGCGCTCGAAATGCCAAAGATGAGAAAAATGCCTTTTAATACGAACAGCCCCGTCGAAATAATGGCTATTCCGTAGAGAATTTGCTCGAATAAGGTCATCGACACAAACCAATCTAGCATAAACATCTCCTAAAGCCGCCAAGCGACTGAGCTAGTCGTTTCGGTTGCGCCGCTTTGCGATGAACAAAGCAGATGCAAAACTCGTCGAATCTTCGCTCATTGTACCGTCTAATGGCACTACGATTCAACGATAAACGGCGACGATAGGCGCGTATCGTGCATATATCGTCGATATGCAGTTTGCGTTGTCTATGTCGACGCGTTTTGCCAAGGATTCCCCGATTTGACGGCCTTTGGGAATCGCAAAACCATGTAGGATTTGATGGCGGTGGGGAATGGATCGAGCGATTGGGCTTGCAAGAGCGAGTGATAGGCGTCGTTGAGCGAGAGGGAGCGGTTCGTCGGATTGCGGCTGAGAATACCAACCTCGACGAGTTTTCCAAATATGATGAGGAGCTCGCGGGGGTCGAAATAGCTCAATATGCCATAAGTCGAGAGAGCCATATAGCGCGGATCTTCGGTGTGCGCCGTGAGCATATTGGCGAGATCGCGGTGTGTGGCTTGAAGCCGAGCTTTTTGGGCGCGAAAGGCGGCGCACATGCATTTGATCAAGACGAAGTGAAGCGGTTCGGGCGGGAATCCGACTTCGGATCCGTTTTGGGCGCGAAGCGACATGGCATTGCAAATGTCGCAATGGTGGCAATTGTTGACGCGCTTCGCCTCGGCGCTACCGAAATAGTCGAGTACGAATTTTGTTCGGCATCTATCGCTATAAATATACTTTAATAAGGAACTGAGCCGATTTTCAGCAACTTTCTTCTGTTCGCCGTCTTCGCGGCAGAGTCGTTTGAACGTCGTCGCAGGCGTTGGGTCGTTCCAGATGAGCGGGTCGGTGCCCGGATCGATATTGTCGTGAGCGGGGGCTCTGACGACGATTTCCTGCGAGAGAAGTTGTCGAAATGCCGTGTTGAGTTTGGCGCGATGTTTCGATTTTGCCGCCTCGATGAAAGGCGCGGAATCGATCATTGCTCCGCACTTTGGGAGTTTTGAGCGCGAAGCCTCGGCGAAGGCGGCAAAGATCATCTGATATGTTTCGATCCCTGGGTAGGCGTTGTCGATGAAGCTAGATTGTATCTTGGCATCGACTTTTGAATAGAGCATGATGCACGTGGCGGGTTTCCCGTCGCGCCCTGCGCGCCCCGCCTCTTGCGTATAGGCTTCGACGCTCGAACTCATCGAAACGTGCAAGACGTATCGGATATCTTTTTTGTCGACGCCCATGCCGAAAGCCGTCGTCGCGACGAGGCAGTGAAAAGCGTCGTCCATGAACAGCTCTTGAATGTGCGATCGCTCTCTAGGTTGCAATTTGGCGTGGTAGGCGCCGACGCTTAGACCGTGGTCGGTGAGGTATTGGGCAATGTCTTCGACTTGGCTAATCGTCGCGGCATAGATGATGCCGCAACCGTCGCATGGTTGCGAAAAAGATTTCGATCTCTGGATTCGATTTCGAATAAAATTCAATATAAATTCGTATTTTTCATTTTTCGTTCGACAAATCATCGCGCCGTAGAGGAGGTTTTTGCGGTCGAATCCGAGGATATGCGTATGGGGATCGACAAAATGGAGCTGTTCGACGATATCGCTTTGTACGTCGGTCGAGGCAGTCGCGGTGAGTGCGATGGTGGTGGGGTTTCCGAGCGATTGGCGCAAAGCGCCGATTCGTCGATAATCGGGGCGAAAATCGTGTCCCCATTGGCTGATGCAGTGGGCTTCGTCGACGGCTAAGAGCCCGATTTTGACGCGTTGCATGAGCGACAAAAAGGCCGACGATTTCATGCGCTCGGGCGCGACGTATAGGAATTTGATGCGCTCATGGACGACGGCATCGATGATGTCGTGTTGCTGCGCGAGCGTTTGTAGCGCATTGAGCCCTGCGGCGGGTATGCCACGAGCCAAGAGCGAATCGATCTGGTCTTTCATCAGGGCGATGAGGGGCGAAATGATGAGCGTTAGCCCCGGAATCATGAAGCCCGGCAACTGATAGCATAAGCTCTTTCCGCTCCCCGTCGGCATGACCGCTAGCGTATCGTGCCCCGATAAGACATCGCGAATAATTGCCTCTTGCCCGTCGCGAAACCGATCGAGTTTGAACACGTCGTTTAAGACTTGATGCGCATTGGATTCGCGCTGGAGTCTATTCGGTTCGGGGCAATTCATGAAATCGAGTCTCCAAAGTAGAAATCGAGATAGTCAAAAGGCGTTTGCTGGCATCGCATGGCGTCGCAAGCCCCCATGGCTAGCTCGCAGGCATCTATCACATTTGGCGCCCATTCGGGGGAATTTAGCTCCGAAAAATGAACGCAAGAATAATGAACGCAAAAAATAATCAATCGAACACATACTTCATTCGATTTGTTCGCAAAAGAACGACATACATGATAAACACCGCCCAATTGTGGCACATGTTTTTGAACAGCATCGCGCTGTAGTTCGCCGCAAAAGGCAAATCCCGTGTGTGGAATATGTATGTCAAAGGAGGATTATGACCGTCATTCCATGGGTATCATTTCTGCTACTCGTGTTCTTCCTTTTAGCGCTCGACTTGGGCGTATTAAATCGGAAAGTTCACGTCATTCACACGAAAGAAGCACTGAAATGGACGTGCTTCTGGATCGCACTCGCCCTGTTGTTTACGGTGGGCATTTATTTCATGTACGAAATGCACTGGTGTGGCATCGGTCTGCACGAAGGTGCGAACGAAAACGGCACAGAAGCGGCCATCGACTACCTCACGGGTTACATCATCGAAAAAGCGCTCTCACTCGATAATATCGCCGTCATGGCCATGATATTTGCGTCGTTTGGGATTCCGTTAAAGTATCAGCATCGCGTCTTATTCTGGGGCATTATCGGTGCCCTCGTCTTCCGCGGCATCATGATCGGCGTCGGCGCGGCAGCCGTCTCGCAGTTTGGCTGGGTTTTGTACATCTTCGGCGCCCTCCTCATCTACATCGCCATCCATTCGACGTTCTTTGGCGACGATGACACCGATCCCAAAGATAAATGGATTACGAAATTCCTCATGAAGCACACGCGTTACACGGGCAAAGTCGAGGGGATGCACTTCTTCAAACGCATCGATGGGCTTCTCTATCTCACGCCGCTGATGGTCGCCCTCATCGTCATCGAAGTGAGCGACATCGTCTTTGCCGTCGACTCGATTCCCGCCATCTTCGGCATCACGACCGATCCGTTCATCGTCTTTACGTCGAATATCTTTGCCATCCTCGGGCTTCGTTCGCTCTACTTCGTTTTGGCGAGCATCATCGAACGCTTCTCGCTATTGAAATACGCGATTTGCTTCATTTTGATATTCGTCGGCGTGAAATTGCTCATACCCGCAGGCTACGAACTCGTCAATTGGGCACTCGACACGAAGTACGAAGTCTTCCACTTGCCGAACTGGACGAGCTTAGCCGTCGTCGCAGGCGCCGTGCTTGTGGGCATCGTGGCGAGCGTGTGCTATGAACGCAAACATCCACACGAAGCCGCTTCCAAACCCGCCGACGAAGACGACGTCGAAGCCAAATCGGCAAAAGCGGCCGAAGCGGTCGCAACGGCAGAAGCCGTTGGATTGGCCGAAGCGGTCGAATTGGCCGAAGAGGTCGAAGAGGCCGAAGCCGTTGAATCGGTCGAATTAGCTGAAGCGGTCGCAGAGGCAAAAAAAGAGGCGGATTCGTAAACGACCGTCGTTGAATAATCGCCAAAGCGAACTGAAGAATATTCGTTATTCTAGAAACCATGTCGCTTAAAATTCGATTTTAGGCGACCACCTTACAAATAGCGCGATTTCGTGCGGGCGTGCTTTTGGCGCGCCTGCCGTTCGCATCCCGCCGACGACCCACAGAGGCGTTTTGCCGTCGCACAAAACGGGCCATTTGGATCGCAAGGGCTCTGGAACGCCTTGACTTCTCAACGCTTCGCGCGTTTTCGTCACGCGTCCGTCGCTCGTCGTTAGCGTGGCAAATTCGTGCGCCGGGCAAAGCCTCAAATCGGCATCGGGGGCAATGCAAAACGACGCAAAGTGTGGCGTATTGGGCATTTCGTCGCATGCTGTGGCGCGGAATATGGCGAGCGATCCAAACCCCGCAGCGTCGAAAGGCGTGGCATCGCAAGCGGGCACGTCGAAAGCCTGCCAAATCGATGATTGAGCCGCGGGCGCAGTCGCACAAAAGCCGCGCGAAGACGTGTAAATCGCCATCGAACCGCATGCGCACAGCCGGTGCGTTTGCGCATTTTGTCGAATCGTCGTCAACGCCTGCATTATCCAGTCGTGCGATGGGCAAGCGTGCGGCGTCATGCAACGCGCCATGTGTCGCAAAACTTGGGATTGCGCCCCGATGTGAAGATCATTCCATTCTTTGCGCGATACATAAAATGTTTTGTCGTCGATTTCGTGTGCTTTTGCATAATATTCGGCAAACGACGAGACTGCACTGGCATCTTGTGCGACGTTGAGCAGCGATCGATAAACATTCGCCCTAGCCGTCGAAACTTGCATAATATTCGGCAAAATCTCGTGTCGAATGCGGTTTCGCGTATAAACATCGTCATTATTCGTCGGATCTTCGGCCCATTCGAGTCCGATATCGCGCAAAAACTGGCAAATATCGGCTTTTGAGCACGCCAAGAGCGGTCGCACGAGCCTAACGCACCGGACGATGCGCACGGGCGGCATGCACAGCCCTTCGGCGCCACACCCGCGCCCCAATCGCCAAACGGCAGTCTCGACGTTTTCGTCGCCATGATGAGCCAACGCCAACGCCGCGTTTTGCTCGTTTGCCAACGCCCCAAAAAACGCCTCGTAACGCGCCGACCGCGCCACCGCCTCGACATTGCACGCCACATCGCCCAAATTGAGCTGCGTTTCGATATGCGATAGTGCCAATTTTTCTGCAGTTGCGTGCGCAATTTCTGAATCGTAAGCGTCGTTTCTCAATCCATGTCGAATATGATGCGTTCTCATCGACACATTCGCCCCCGATTGATGCCGATACGCCGCCAACAAAGCTGCCAAACCGACGCTATCGGCACCGCCGCTCAGTGCAATATCGATGTGCAGAATATTCGAAAAAATATTGTATTCGTGAATAAAATTCAAAACCGTTGCATATAGCGCATGAACGGCAATGCGTTGAAAGATATCGGGCATCGTTTGAACCGCAAACTGTATCGGCCATGGAATGGCTCGTTTTTTGGGGGCAGGGCTATGGCCGTTGGGCCATACGCCCTGCGGTGTCGCTATGGCCCACGGGGGGCCATACGCGCCACATGATGCGCGTCTATTGCCCATGCGGGCAATACGCCGCTTTTGCAGGGCTATGGCCGTTGGGCCATACGCCCTGCGGTGTCGCTATGGCCCACGGGGGGCCATACGCGCCACATGATGCGCGTCTATTGCCCATGCGGGCAATACGCCGCTTTTGCAGGGCTATGGCCCATGTGGGCCATACGCCCTGCGGTGTCGCTATGGCCTACGGGGGGCCATACGCGCCACATGATGCGCGTCTACATCTTCCAATAATCGATGGCGAAGAGCGATTTTCGCCAGTGAGCTAGGGTAAAATCGCCTTTGGCCAGGAGGTAGTAGTTTTTCTGATTTCTATGCAAGACGATGGCATTATGGGCGAGGTTTTCGGGGGTAATGGGCAAATCGAATTTGATGGGAACGTTTGCGGGGGCGACTTTTCGGGTGTCCCACGAGACGAGTACTGGCTCGACGTTGTCGATGCTCAGTTTGACGACGAAGCAAGTCGCATCGGGACGCGAGTTGTTGGGCAAGACCGAAGCCGCCTCGCCGGGTTTCTGCGTCCACGTGCCGATCGTCGAGAATTGGTCGTCTTTGAACATTTCTGCATCGATCGGTTTATTGCAGTCGACGGCGACATGTGGATTGAGTTTTTCGACTTTGACGATGATCGGCGCGTCGGTGGCATTGATAAACGAGACGTCGGAGATCATGAGGTTGCCATCGAAGCTGGTGAGCGTGCGCGGTGGGGGAGCCGTGCCCGAGGCAATGCTCGCGAACGAAGCGACGAGTATTGCTGCGGCTGGGACTAAGCGATCGCGGCGCGGTGCGCTCACTAGCGGGCGCAGACGCGGATAGACGGTATACGAAACGATGAGCATGGGGATCGCGACGAGGTCGGTCGGATCGAACCAGATTTGCCCCGACAGCGATAGCGCGTTGAGAATTGCGACGTAGAGCGAGCCCACGGCGGGGATGAGTTTGATGGCGCAGAAAGCTAGCCCCGTGGCGATGTGTATGCCTGCCCAAACTCGGCGATTGCGCCACGGTATGAGAATCGCCAAGAGCAACGGAAAGACCATGAGACCGGCAAAATCGCTGAGTTTCCCCGTGATAATGCTTGGCAAAAGCCCCGATCCTTTGAGCACAAAATCGTTTACGACGAGGACGACGAGCATGAGCCACCAAAGCGGGTGGCGAATCGCATCGATCGGATTGAATGATTTCATCTTCGATAGCCTATGAAATGGATGATTGGGGGAGAATACGAGCCAATGATGACGGGCATTCCGAATATCGCCAAACGAAATCCGTGCCATATTATTCGTTTTTTTGACTTTGCGCGTTTGGATGAACAATAAAATACACAAAGATTTTTCGATATGATAACACGCGCGTGCACGCGGCGAAACGGATAACCGCAAAGGCGATGTGCAAATTGTGTAGGTGAGTGTTTGCGCTGCGGCCGTGTGCCATGCGCAGCAAGAGCGAGGGAATTAAGCGAAATATGCGCAATTATCCTGTCTATACCGTGACGCCAAAGGCGGAACGGAGTTTGAGAAATGGTCATCCGTGGGTATTTGGCGACGAAGTCGTGCAAATGGCGCCAGGCGAGGCCCCCGATGGTTCACTCGTCGACGTGCGCAGTGCCAAAGGCGCTTATCTTGGAACGGGATTCGTCAATCGCAAGAGCAAAATCCGCGTGCGCGTCATCTCGACCAATGCCAACGACAAATTCGACGAGCCCTTCTGGCGTCGCCGCATTCGCTACGCACTCGCTTATCGCAAAACGGTGATGGGAAGCGATTTCGGTGCTTGCCGACTCATCTTCGGCGAATCGGATCAATTCCCCGGTTTTGTCGTCGATAAATTTGGCGATGTCTTGTCGGTCCAAGTGATGTGCTTGGGCATAGACATGATTAAAATGCAACTTTTCCGCATACTCGTCGAAGAATTATCGGAACTTGGTGAGAATATACGAGCAATATACGAGCGCGGCGATGTAGCGACGCGCGGTCTCGAGGGGCTCGAACAGACGAAGGGATTTGTCGAATTGCCCGGATTGTCGACGGATTTGTCGGGTCACGTCGAGATCGAAGAAAACGGCATATCGTTCGACGTCGACTACATCGATGGTCAAAAGACGGGGTATTTTCTCGATCAGAAATACAACCGTCGCGCGGTGATGAATTTGGCACGAGGGCGCCGCGTATTGGATTGTTTTACGCATACGGGAGCATTTGCGCTGCATGCGGCAAAGGGTGGCGCGGCGCACGTGACGGCGGTCGACGTATCGGCTTATGCGCTCGAACGGGCGCGCGACAACGCAACGCGCAATGGGCTCAATGACGTCGAATTCGTCTGTGCCGATGTATTCGAACTGTTGACGGATCGCGATGAGCGCGGCGATCGCAGCGACGATTTTATCATTCTCGATCCGCCGGCGTTTACGAAGAGCCATGCGACGGCGCGAGCGGCATATCGAGGGTATAAAGAAATCAATCTCAAGGCGATGCGGCTATTGCCGCGCGGCGGCTATTTGGCGACGTGTTCGTGCTCGCATTTTATGAAAGACGACATGTTTCGGCAGATGCTCGTCGAGGCATCGCACGATGCCAATGTGAGTTTGCGGCAAATAGAGGCGCGCCAACAGAGCCCCGATCACCCGATATTGCTCGACGTTCCCGAGACGAATTATCTCAAATTCTATTTGTTCCAAGTCGTGTAGTTGGGGGAATGTTGGCGACATGATGAAGCGGTATATTCGCGCGGTAGGCGTATGGATCGGCGCCTTATCGATTGGAATGGCGGCAATCGGATGCCAAGTCGGCGTCGTCGAATCGCAACAATTGACGGCAAAGGCGGTTAAATCGTTCGAAAATGGGCACTTCGAGACGGCGACGAGTACATTGCAACAAGCTCTCGATCGCGATCCCAATAATGGCGATGCGCTCTATTGGCTCGCTCGCATCGACATGAAATATCAAGATTACCGGGCGGCTCAGCTCAAGTTGCAGAGTGCTCTCGGTATCGCGCCCGATAATTTGATGTATTCTTCGACGCTCATCGAGGCGCATCAGCGATATGGCGAGAGGCTGGCGCACGAAGGGGATTTCGACGCCGCCATTGGCGCATTTGGATCGTGTGCGCGCGCCGCCAAAGATCACGTCGAACGCGATCGCTACGACGCCGAGGCGCATCTGAATCGGGCTCGCTGTTTGCGGCAAGCTCGCGATTACAGAGCGGCAGCCCAATCGTATGAAATGGCGATTCGCGCCAATCCGTTTCTCAAAGACGATATGGGCACGACGGTGCATTACAAAGAGCTCGCCGAACTCTATAAGAGCTTCGGGTTTTTCGATAGCGCTATACGCGTTCTCAACAACGGGCTTTTGAACAACATCGACGATGGCATGCTCGAAATTACGCTCGCCGATGTATTGCGTGCGAAAGGCGACTTTGCCGAATCGCTCGCACATTACGAGCGAGCCGAAAAGTATTTGACCGATAAAGATAAATCGATATTGCGTGCGATACCGGCCATGTATGGGGCTGGGATGGCTTCGTATGGGCTTGCGCGTTACGAGGAATCTTCTGGGAATCTTCGAGAATCTGGTGATTTATTCATAAAATCTAGGGAATGGTTGAATAAATTCATCGAATCGTCGCATTCGTCGGAAGATCGTTTGCGAAGGGCTAGCGCGGTTCAATGGATAAAGATCATCGATCGGAAGTTGGAAAAAGACGCGATCGGCAACGATATCGAAGAAGATGAATGAAATTTGAGGAATAGAAAATGTCAGAAATCGTCATAAGTCATGCGATAGAATTGGCGACGCAAAAAGTCCTTGCGTTGGCGTTTCACCCCGATGGTCGCCGCTTGGCGGCGGGCGATCGAGATGGTTTTATCCACATTATCGACGCTGAAACGGGAGAAGTTTTGCGCACGCTTGGGCGTCATGTCGAGTTTGTCTATGCGTTGGCGTTTGACCCCGATACGGGTCATTTGATATCGAGTGGGAAAGATAAGAGTCTTCGCGTTTGGAATATCGACGATGGCACGTTTATCCGCGATGAATCGGGGATATTTATGGGTGCGGCGGCTCGCACGCTCTCGGCGCAAGGGTGTCGCCAGAATGTGCGCAGCCATACGATGACGGTTCGCACGATAGCGTGCGAACTGGGCGGAGTGATGGCGACGGGCGCGCAAGATTGCAAAGTGAAATTTTGGCGCCATGGTGATCCGATTCGAACGTATGATTGGCATAGCGCGCCCGTGACGGCGGTTCGATTTGCGCCCGAGACGGGGATTTTGTATTCGGCATCGCAAGATCGGACGATTCGATCGTGGAATGAGACGACGGGCGCCGTGATTCACAAGTATTGCGGTCACAATGCGGGGATTTGTGGTTTCGATTTTATCGACGAGTCGCGATTTGTATCGGTCGACGAGAGCGGGATCGTCATTTTATGGCATACGGCGTCGGAATCGATCGATAGCATCGTGTATACGGCTTCGCGTAAGTTGACTTGTGCGCACTACGATAGGACGTGCGAGCGGCTGATTTTGGGGGCGGAAGACGGTGCGATAGAAATCGTTCACATGCACGATATCGTCGCTGGGTCGCCCGATGTCGACACGGCAGTGTGTTCGATGCGTTTACACGCCAGTGCAGTTCGTTGTATAGATAGTGCCAGTGGTCGCATTGCCTCGGGCGATAATAGCGGCAAGGTGATGATTAGCGTAGAGGTGTAGAATGAAGCGAATCGGGCTTTGTACTTTGATATTCGCGTGTTTTTTGTGTTCGTGTAATAAAGATGAATCGGTCGAGAATGCGACGCAAAAAGACACGGGGAAGTTGCAGACGCAGGCACTCGAGAGGGAAGGACTCGACGTCGAAACGCTCGATATCAATGGCGATACAGATCCCGATCAGTGGATTTACAAACGCGATGGCGCTGTGCGCTATATACAGCGCGATTTTAACTTCGATGGCGTCATCGATTTGACCGAGTTTTACGAAGGTGGCAAACGGGTTCGCGACGAAATCGACCTCGATTACGACGGGATCGTCGATTTGATCGTGACGTATAAGAACGAAATTCCCGTTCGCAAAGAGTATTCGGTCGATTTCGAAGGGAATCGACATGGCGTGCAATATTTCGACGAAAAAGGCAATCGCACGCAGATCCATCGCGATACGAATGGCGATGGCAAACTCGATACGATAGAATATTTCGAGGCGGGGTCGGATAGTCCCGTCCGAGTCGAGGCGATAAAACCTAAACAGTCGGCAGAATAACAATATATTGGTTGGTATATGAGTGACATATCGCGCAGTTATTTTTATGCGCTTCAGAACTTATTCGTCGCATCGGACTTTTTGACATATGCGACACAGGGCTTGATGATCGCCCATGATTTGTCGCAGCGATCGAATGCATCGTTGACGTGTTTTAACGTATTGGAAAAATTCCCCGCCATTATGCGCGATATCGTGTTCCCGTATGCGGCAATGGGCAGCGATGAAGTCGAAATATTGAACGAATTGCGCAATGGAATTGCGGCGCGTGGGCAGCGGTATATCGAGAATACGATGGGTGCAGACGCGAGTCACGTGCGTTTGAAAGTCGATTTTGCGCGCGATTCAATGGCAAAATCGATATTGCATGCGGCCTCGGATACGAATGCCGATTTGATGTTTAGCGGCGCTTATGGCACGAAACCGCACACGACGGGGATTATCGGGAGCATGGCGGCGACGTTTGTCGCCTATACGCGCATACCGCTCTATTTGATCAAAGATCCGACGCAACATGCGCCGCACAAAAAAATCCTCGTCGCATTCCTCGATCCGTCGATCGATGCCCAACTGCTCGCTTGGGCGGTGTCGTTTGCGATGTTTTACCCCGATTCGGATATCGAAATCGTGTCGCCAGTGCCCGATATCGAGCATTGCGATCCGTTTAAGGATTATGCGGGATTTGCGCCGAGCGAGCGCCAAATCGAGGCGGCTCGCGTTTGCGTGACGCAACGGGCGAAAGTGGCGGTGCAGTCGTTGAGCGTGCCGTTTTTGTACGAGCCGCATGTGAAACAGATGAGCTTTGGCCACCATGCCCCCGTTCAATCGACGGCGCAAGCGGTGCTCGAGACTGCCGACAAAATCGGTGCCGATTTGATCGTCGTGCCGAGTTCGCAGCCGTATCTCGATAGCGATAACCCGTTGCGCGGCATTGCTCGAACGGTGACGGAATATGCGAATCAGAATTGCCTCGTCATTCCCGTGGCGTTTTTGAAATCGGGACGCTAGGCCGTTTTGCCGAGTTTTTTGGCGCTTTTTGAGAGCTATCGATCTCGTGGAATGCGAGACGAATGGCGCGGTGGAAGCGCCGCAGGCGCAAAGAGCGGCGTATGCGCGCAACGCAAGTGAGCACATAGCCGCGCAAGAAGCGCCGTATTGAGCGGTAGCGAAATAGGCGCGCCAGTTGCGCGTATTGAGCGGCAGCGAAATAGCGCAACCCAGAGGGCGTATGCGCGCAACGCAAGTGAGCACATAGCCCGACGGGCTCGGCGCGTAGCCCGTCGAGGGCAAGCGCGAGCAAAAGGCGTGAAAAAATAGAATAAAATGCAGTATTAGAAGGGCGATTGCTTAGATTCTTCGGTTTTTATGGTGTGAATTGGCAGTTCGACCGAGGTGGTGTACCACAAATCTTTGATGCGGACGAGTGGCAGGAGCCAGTAATCGTCGCCTTTTGTGCAGAGGACGACGACGGAATTTTGGACGTCGGAGCCGGCGACGATGCGCGTTTCGATTTCGCGTTTGGGGTGGATGCGGTTGAGGATGGTTTGCTTCCATGTTGGGACGATGGCTTGCCAGATGGTGGGGAGGTCGATGTCGGGTTCGGTGTCTTTTGGGATGGCGCATAGGTCGAGCGCGATGGTGTAGGCGCGAGTGGCTTGTGCGGTGAAGAAGGCGTTGGCGGTGGCGACAGGCGTGTGGTGCGTCGGTGGGAGGATGGTGGTGCGGTTGACGACGGCGGAGATGATGGCGAGGACGACGAAGACGAGGCCGACGATGGTGTCGATGGCGAGGCCGAAGATGACGATGGCGATGGAGATGAGGATGGGAATGACGGGGATGTGGACGCAGAAGATGTAGGCGTATGGATAGATTTGGTAGAGCGCAGGGTCGGGGTTTGGAATGTCGATGAGGTATTTGTCGTCGACGGTGTAGGGGCGGAAATTGGAGTAGATGAGGGATTCGTCGATGGGTGAGGCGCCGCTGTTTTGTGCGTGTTTGACTTTGTTGAGCTCGCCGCGGCGGATGATTTCGAGGTTTGCTTGGTTGAAATCGTAGTCGACGCCGCTGACGCCGCGCAGGAGTTCGTTGTTGGCGGGCGAGGCGCCTTTTGCGAGGAATTCTTCCGACATGTCGTTTTGTGCGACTTGTCGAGCGATATCGTCGTCGTTATGTAGGCCGAATCGTCGTGCGCTATCGTCGTATTTGTCGACCGATGGGTTGCTTTGGCTCGAATCTAAATTTGCGAAATTGCGTCGATTTTCGAATTTTCCTTTGTCGTCATCGATTGAAGGCGAAAAGAATGCAGAGAAGTTGTCGTCGTCGCCGTCGTCGCCGTTGCTTTTGCCCGAGCCCAAGAAGCTTGCGGGGATGTTGGCCAGGCTTGCGCTTGGTGGCTTTGGATAGTCGAGTGGTGGTGCTTGGTCGAGGTCGATGGCGTAGGCGCGAGTGGCTTGTTCGGCGTTTTTGGGCCGTTGTAGTTTGGCGTCTTCGAAGAGGTCTTTGACGTGGAGATCGTTGGATTGCGATGGGAGCGACGTGATTTCGTTGGCGGAGTCGGGATCGGTTGGGAATTGGATGGAACCGCGTCGCTTTTTGTCGGCTTGGAGTCGCGTCGAATTGGGATCGGTGGCTTGACGCATGGGAGTGGGGTTGGGATCGGGCTCTGTGGGGGCGCTGCCATCGGGAGAGAGGAGAAAAGCCATGATTTCTTCGCTCGGTTGGATGCGCGAAGTCGAGACTTTTCGGCGTTCGATGGGCTCGTCTTGGACGGGGGCAAAATTGCGCCGTGGCGTCGTTTGGCAGAATGCCTTGATGTCGTCGAGCATTTGTTGGTAGGCGTCTTCGTCGTGAACGGTGAGGACGCGTCGACGTTTGAACGTCGTGTAGTCTTTCGACGATGCATCGTGGATGTCTTTGCCGAGGAATTGGGCAAAATCGCGGCACGTTTCGTAGGTGCGATCGATTTCACTTTGCGTTCTGTCGCCGCGCTGTCGGAGGTATTCGGCGAGTTCGCGGGCGAATTGTTCGGCGTAATCTTGTGGGGCATTCCAAGGCATAGGGCAATCCATGCAAAGACGATAGCCCGCTTTTTGGGCTATTGAGATGATGTTATAGTGGGGGCTATGAAGAATATCGCGCTATCGCGCTATCGCGCTATTGCGTGGGGAATTTTGGTTAATTGACGATGGGTGTGGTGGTGATGATGGTCGTTTCGGAGCCCCAAGCGAAGGCGTCGAGCAAGACGAGTGAATCGCGTTTATGCCCGAAGCCCGAATTCGTCGTGCCCGTTTCTTTTTGCCCAGCGTCGAAGATGATGAGATCGAGGGTGAATTCCTCGCCACCCGAGACGGGGACAGAAGTTTTGAGCCAGCTCGTGGCACCGGCGTCTGTGGCTGAAAAATAGCCAGCCAACGAGCTCGTGCCACCGCTACAGTCGCTACATAATTCGGTTTTTTTACATTTTGATTTGTCGCATTCGGTGAAGAAGGCGTTGTTGACGGAGATGGGGTTTTTGTTTTCGTCGAATGCGATGTTGTGATCGGCGGGAATCGCCTTGTTGGTGGGCGAATCGACGAGGGCTAGGAAAAAGTCGTTGTAGTTATCGCAGACGAATTCTGGGTATTCTTTCGAGAAGAATTTGAACTGGAACGAGAACGAACGAGCCGTTTGCGGTGCTTTGAGTTTGAGTCGTAGCATGACCGAGTCGTTTGCTCGCGTATCTTTTCGCTCGCCACCGCAAATCGTGCTCATAGGGAGCACGCCGTTGTGCGCGGCGAGGAAGACGGCAGGAGCTTCGACTTCGGTGCCTACGCATTGGGAATGCTGTTTGTTTTCGATGCCGGCGGCTTGCCCCGACGATAAGACGGCCATATTGTGATTGGTGACGTCTTTGAGGTTGAAGTCGATGGGTTTGACGACGTTGCCCAACGATTCGAGCACGGCGATTTGTTGCGACGGGGAGATTTTGGCGACGTTTGAACCACAAATCTTTGTATCGGCGCTTTGCGGTAGTGGTGTGCCATCGGCGAGGAGGAGTTCAGCGCTGACGAGTCCTTCGCAGATATCCATAGCTTCTGCGAGTTTCATCGCATCGTCTGCAGTAACTTTTGCGTTTTGCGCAAGTTTATGCGTTCCAGTCGAGCAACTTTGGAATTTTGCGTCGGTCAAAGTCGGGGCATTGGGATCGATTTTTCCGTCGCAATTGGCATCGACGCCGGCATAATCGCTTGTGCCTGGGTGGATAGCCGAAGTGTCGTTGACTTTACACGACATGTCTTCGGGGCAATCGATTTTGACATTGCACGATTCTATGCTGTCGCAGCAGTCGCCATCCCCGCGCGTATGGCCGTCGTGGTCGTAGTCTTCGTCGGCGTCGATCGTGCCGTCGCAGTTGTTGTCGAGATTGAGATCGAGCGTTTTTCCGTCTTCGGCTTTGAAGATGGGGCCGACAGCGCCTTTGCATTCGCTCCAATAGATGTCGTCGAAGCCGTCGTTTTTGTAAACGGTACACGTTTGCATGCCGGATTTGCAAATGCCTTTGCCTGGTTTGCCTTGGGCATAGGGATAGCACTCTCGATGTTCGCCTGGCGTGCATTCGCACGAGGTGGTGAAAGACTCGCAACCGTTGGCGTCGTCTCCGTCGCAATCGGCATAGCCTTCAGCGCATTTGCATTGTTTGCCGTCGCAAACCATATTGGGAGCACACGCCTTGTTGCATCCGCCACAGTGTAGCTCGTTGTTGGCGATGTTGACGCAGACGCCGGCACACGTGCGAGCATTGTCGCCTTTGCACGAACTAGAGCATTGCCCATCTTGGCAGAATTGGCCTGGGCTGCATTTCGTTTCGCAACGGCCGCAGTAATCGACATCGGTGCGGAAATCGACGCATTTGCCGTCGCAACAGCCTTGGGCGCAACTCATATCGTTGCACGTCGTCGGCGTGTCGGGTGTCGGTTGCGGCGTTGGTTGGATATCGTCGTTGGAAGATTCGCTACACCCTGCAAAGAGGGCGATGAGTGCAAAATAGCACAAAAACTTTTTCATCTTAGAATTCCTCATAAAACTTTGAGATCGTCCAGTTTGTTCGACCAACGGTACCAACGCCTTGCATCATACCAAAAAAGCGCCACCATTGCGCACTTTTAATAGCGAGTCGGGGCATTATTGTCGAGTGAAAATCCGTCGATAGACATGGCGACTGGCGTGCCAGAGCGCGACATTTGGAAATGTAAAAATTTTGGTGCATATTTGTCTTGAAAAATGGAGTTGAAGTGTTATTGTGTTTAGGTGATTTGAACTGATTCCTCATCGACGATTCGAAAAGGGGGTGACGGGAGGGGGATTTTCAAAACTCGGATTTTGGGAAAATCGATTGATTTGGGATGGTTTGTCGAAAATCATTTGTCGAAATTTGAGATATTGAATTTATGCGCACAATATTTCATTGTGATATAAACAATTGTTTTGCGAGCATCGAGATGGCGCGAGAACCGAATCTGCGAGGCAAGGCAATCGCGGTATGTGGGGATCCGCAATCGCGACGCGGGATCGTGTTGGCGAAGTCGGAGGCTGCGAAGCGATGTGGCGTTGCGACGGGCGATCCGCTGTGGATGGCTCGCCAAAAGTGCCCAAGCATCGTCTTCGTACTGCCACATTTCGAACTCTACGAAGCGTATTCTAGAGAATTGCGGCGATATTATGGTCGTTATACTCCGCAGGTCGAACCGTTTGGGCTCGACGAATGCTGGCTCGATTTAACCGATAACGTGCGACATGGCACATCGGCCGAAGAACTCGCCGAAACGATACGAACCGATATCAAGCGCATATTCGATATTACGGTATCGATTGGGGTGAGTTTTAACAAAGTCTTTGCCAAGCTCGGGTCGGATATGAAAAAGCCCGATGCCGTGACGTATATCCCCTATGAGAGTTTCCGCGAGAAGATTTGGCATTTGCCCGTATCGGATTTGCTCGACGTCGGCCGCGCGACGTCGCGTCGATTGCGCGATGTCGGAATCGTGCGGATTGGGCAACTCGCTCAAGCACGTCGCGAGGGGATTGCCAAATTGCTCGGCAAAAATGGCGCACGCCTTTGGATGTGGGCCAATGGATACGACGATTCGCCCGTTTTGAGCGAAACGCATACGCGCGTGCGCCAATCGCTTGGTCACGGGACGACGTTGCCCGCCGATGCGACGTGCTTGGCTCAGCTGCGTCCGTGGATTATGTCGCTTGCCGAGCGCATCGCCATAGGATTGCAAGGGGAATCGCTGGCTGGGCATGGAATCCAAGTTTACGTTCGCGATGCGCTGTTGCGTTTTGAAACGTATCAATATCGAGACGATAGCCGCTACGAAGCGAGTGAATCGATAGCGAAAGCGGCATTGGGGATTATCGCGCAGCGGTATAGCTGGGATTTGCCCGTTCACGGCGTGGGGATTCGGATATACGATTTATTCGATACGCGCGCACCCTATCAAAATGTACTCTTCAAACATTTCGATGCCGAGCGCAATGCTCGCGTTTGCCGGATCGATTCGGTCGTCGCCTCGGTACAAGAGAAATACGGCGCGACGGCCCTGTCGCGCGGATTTAACCTCGCGATGCCAGCGATTCAACCGTCGACGTTTCCGAAACCGCGTTAATCTTCTTCTTCTTCGAAATCGTCGTCGTCATCGTCGACGTCGGGTTCTGGTGCGAAGGCGTCTTCGTCGGCTTCGTCGCCAAGTGCGAGTTTGAGTTTGTTGACGCCACTTTGCTCGACTTGTCGGATGCGTTCGCGGGTGAGGTTGAGGATGTTGCCGACGTCTTCGAGCGTGATTCCGCCGCGGTCGGCGACGTCGAGAGCGCAAGTTTCCGTCATTTCCCAGACTTCGAGGTCGGGAAAATTCATCTTAATCGATCCGGATTGTGGAACGATATCGAGGTAGAGATGGTATTTGCACGAAACCCAAGGGCACGGGCGCGGTGCGTTTCGGCATTCGCCGCGCGATCGCGGTCGGAATTGTTCGAACGCTTGAAAGATGAGTTGCGCTTCTTCGGTCTTTTCTTTGGTGAGCCCGCGAACGGCGAGCGTTTTAGAGCGTCGTAAACCACGGCGCGCGCCGCGTCGAGCACCGGGGGTGCGTATCGGACGCTGTGACGCAATGACACCATTGGGATCGCTAAGGTCCGAATCTTGCGGCTGCAACGGGGGATTGTACTCGTCCGGCATGGAACACTCACTCCAGTCAGAAAATGAACAACGAGGCGTATGACATCCATATCATACGGCATAGGGCTGCGTATTCAAAGATCATAAAGCATGCTCTATCTTATTCAGTGTCGCTTATTTAATGCAAAATTGTCAAGACTATGTGCAGAAAATTTGGTTTGCGCCGCGCGATCGCGATGGGTTTCTTGCACTGTGTCGAAAAAAAGCATATAACACAGCGCCATGATCATCGCTCGAGGCGTCGATAGTCGTTCGATGGCGTCGTTTGCGCATCGGTTTGCCGAGGTATGGCGTCGCGCTTTGTCGTGCCGTTCCGAGGCAATATCGCGCATTTGGGGCGGTATCGAATAGAGCGTTTTAGAGCTTTAAGAGCGTTTATATCGAAGTGAAGCGTTTATCGAATAAGAGAAAGCGTTTGTTCGAAATTACCAAGGGAGTAGACATGAAGAGTTTTAAAGCTGTTGCCAAGTCATTGGTTATGGGGCTGCTCATCTGTGTGGCGGTGCCCGCGACGGCGGCTGTCGCGCAGAGTGCATCGTCTTATCGCGATACGATTAAGCAGTATCAAATCCGAGTCGATCAACTCAGTTCCGAATCGACGACGCGTTACAATGGCGATATGTCGCAAATCAAAAGCTGGATCGATGAATCGCTCATTCTCATCGGCAAAGACGAACTCGATAAAGTCAAGGGCTTGTCGATGAAGATAAGCGTGACGCTCGACTTCGTCGAAGCGAGCGTGGCGCGCGATAAGGCGATGGGGAAAGCGATGGAAGCCGAGACGAAGCTCAAAGCGCTCAAAGCCGAATATGGCAAGCTCGATGCGCTCATTCAGCAGCTCGAAGCCGAAGAAGACGTTTTGACGAAAAAACTCGAATCGATGAAAAAGTAACCCATCGCAGCTAGCGAATGAACGACATTTGGGAGACATATCCATGAAACGCATAATGACAATGATGTTTTTGAGCTTTGTGGCGGCGACTGCGATGGGATGCGGTCCTCAAGAAAAACCCGCCGAGCTCGTACAACTCGAGCAATTGCGCAATAGCGACGAATCGGCGGCGATCAACGTCGCCGCACCCGAAGCCTATAAGGCATGCACCGATTTGACCGAAAAAGCCATCGACGCATGGCAAGATGGCGAACAAGCCAAAGCTCGCACTTATGCCGCGCTCGGGCAACGCCAATACGCCACGGCACAAGCCCAAGCCAAAATGCGCGATGCGCAAAGCCGTCAACAAAAAGCCGAAGCCGAAATCCAAGACCTCACCCTCAAAATGGATACGCTCAAAGCCAAACAGACTGGGCTCGAAAAGAGCATCGATCTCATGAAGGCAAACATCGCCAATAGCGACTTGGCAAACGTCGAAAATCGCATCCAAATGGCGATGACCGAACGCGAAAAAGCCGTCGGTGTCGAAGCTCCGCTCACGCAGAAAGCCGCTTTCGATGCCGCCGAAGCGAAGCTCAAAACGGCTGGCGAATTGAGTGCCCGTGGACAACGCGACCAAGCCGGCGCCGCCGCCGAAGAGGCTCGCATGCTCTTTATCCAAGCATACGACGCCGCCAAACCCGCCTACGACCAAAAACAAGCCTCCGCTCAGTCGGCAGAACGTCAAAAAGCCCTCTTCAGCGAAGCGCAATCGATCGTCGGTCCCGATTACGTCGTCACCGATATGAAGAGCGTCGTCATCATCTTGGCGTCGGCCTTCGAAAAGGGCAAATCCGACATCCTCCCCGTCAAGCTCGATGCGCTCCGACGCGTCGCAGAACTCGCTAAAAAGTATCCCGATGCCGCTATCTCCATCGAAGGATATACGCAGCGTTCGACGAAACACGACTTCGAAGTCAGCCAGCGACGTTGCGACGCGACGCGCGACTATCTCATTAGCCAAGGCATCGACTACAAACGCATGATGACGACGGGCAAGGGCAAAGAAAACTTGCGATACGACGAAAAACAAAAGGCAAATCGCGCCAAAAACGATCGCGTCGAAATTAGCATCACTTTGCAATAAGTCGATTTTAGCGCGATCTTAGCGATTCGAAATTGAAGCCGTGCCGCCGTTGGCACGGCTTTTCGTTTTTCTTTTGCTTTTTGCCCCGTCTCATAGAATAAAGCGCCGCGATTTTATCGATATGAAATCGCAATTGGGCATAAAATAGGCCAAAACTATTTGTGAATGGTGCAAAATACAAATATGCAAAAAAATATTGAAGAAAATGCAACGGTTGCGCCGTGGAACGATGAACGATTCTTGCGTTCTCGAATCGTCTTGGGATCGGAAGGTCTCGAGCGCCTTTGGGGGGCACATGTCGTCGTCGTCGGCTATGGGGCCGTGGGGAGTGCGGCCGCCGAGGCGCTCGTTCGAAGTGGGCTAGGGCATATCCGAATCATCGATGCCGACGTCTACGACGTGACGAATACGAATCGGCAGTTGGGCTGCGAGTGTTCGACGATTGGAAAACCAAAAGTCGAAGTCGGATTGGCACATTTTAAGGCGTTATCGCCGCAAATCGATGCCGAGGCGATCGTTTCGTTTGTCGGAGCAGGGACGATGGATCTCGTTTTGCGCCCGTTTGCCGATGGCTGTGCGCCCACGCTCGTCGTCGATGCGATCGATACGCTCGACGCAAAAGTCGCATTGCTACAAGCCGCCTACGAAGCGGGTTTGGCTGTTTATAGTAGCATGGGGGCGGCTCGAAAAACGCATCCCGAGGCGATCCGATTCGGCGATATATCGAAAACCGAGGTCTGCCCTCTCGCTCGAGAAGTCCGAAAACGGCTCAAAAAAATCGGCATTTCAAAGGGCATTTCTTGCGTCTATTCGATCGAAACCGTCGATTCTTCGACGCATCGGGCGGGCGTTCCTAACCCCGAGGCGGTCGTCAAACGCCCGCAATTGGGCAGTCTCATGACGGTGACTGCGTCGTTTGGACTACGGCTAGCCGCAGAAGTCATCGACAAATTGACCTGCAACGCTGCAGAATAAATACAATGCGCCGAGTAGCGAACGCCATGCGGCAGAGAAACGAACATCATCCAATAGACGTTGACAAGATCGCCAAATCGATGTTAAAAGCGGCAAGGCGTAGAAACTACGGCCGACTTTGTTTCGGTGGAATAAGCACGGGCGTCTTCAGCAAGTCGCTGAGATGTGAGGAGACACAAATATGCATCTGAAAAGAGTAAAACAGGGGTTGTTGGCAGCGCTTTTAACGGGCGCCCTATCGTTTGCCCCCGTCGTCGCGTCTGCACAAGGCTTCGATTTTGGTGCCGATGACGAATCTGGGTCTGAAGGGATGGATTTTGGCAGCGATTCTGGCATGGATTTCGGCGGAAGTACGACCGAAGTTGCTCCGATCGATACGTCCTCGACTGCGTATGCGCGTTATACCGAAGCCAAATCGCTCATCGACAACAAACAATACGTCGAAGGCGCACAAATCTTGACCGAAACGATCGCCGCCGGCGACGACGCCTCATTCGCACTCGCCGCGCAACTCCACTACGAACTCGGTCGCGCTCTCTTCGAAATGGGCTATTATCAATCGGCACTCAACCATTTCGATATGGTCGTGACGCAAGGTCCCACGACGAAAGAATTCGACTTGGTTTTGCCCTATCTCGTCCTCATCGGCCGCGAGTTACCGGGCGAGCCGCGTCGTTATTCGCGCATCTACGACAACTATCTCAATAAATTCCCCGCCGAAATCCCCGAAACCCTCATGTCGGAACTCGGCTATATCTTGGCCATGGCCGCCTACCGCGAATCGAAGCTCGACGACGTCGTCTTCTTCGTCGGTCACGTCTCGTCCGATAGCGACAAATACGGGCGTTCGCGCTACCTCGAAGGCGTCACCTATGTCCGCCAAAACAAAGGTCAACCCGCCCTCGATTCGTTCAAAGAAGTGCTCCGCTGGCTCGACGCCAAAGCCGCCAACGGCAAACTCACCAACGAAGAAGCGCGCCTGCGCGAATTCACAATCGCCGCTCTCGGCCGCGTCTTCTACCAAGTCGGCTCGACGCTCTGGAAAATGGGCGAACGCGAAAAAGCTGCCAACAGCTGGACCACCGCCATCAAATACTACAACGCCTTCTCGCGCAACAGCTCCATGTGGCTCGAATCGCTCTTCGAAGCCAGCTGGGTCTACTATCGCGTCGACAACTTCGGAAAGGCTCTCGGGCTCTTGCTCACGCTCAACAGCCCCTTCTTCAACGATAAATACTACCCCGAAGCCATGTTGCTCCAGGCGACGATTTATTACACCAACTGCCACTACGACCGCGTCGTCGACATCCTCTCCGACTACAAAGCGACCTACGAACCGCTCAAAAAACAAGTCGATACGCTCGTGTCGCGCCTCTTCCAGCCCGAAGAAGTCTACGACTTCCTCAGCATGGTCCGAAAAGCCGACAAAGACTCCTACGACCCGACGCTCCAACTCGTCCTCGAAGCCTCCGTCCAAGACCGCGAACTCATGCGTGGCCTAGCCTACATCGACATGCTCGACGACGAAAAACAACGCATCAATACGTCGAAATTCGGTGGCACCGCACTCGGCCAAAACATGCTCCAAGAGCTCGACGCAGCCCGCATGCTCTCGATCGTCGAAGCCGGCAAAAAGGGCAAACAACGCCTCGAACGCCTCCAAGAAGAACTCCGCGACCTCTCCAACCGCGCACTCGACATCGAAATCGAAACGACCGAAAAATACGCCGCACGCGCCGAACTCGTCGAGCAAGACCCCAACGCTCTCGTCGAATTCGAACGCCAAATCGACTCGGTCATGAAAGCCGACGACGAACACCTCTACTGGACGTTCGACGGCGAGTACTGGAAAGACGAACTCGGCTACTACTGGTACTACATCTATTCGCGCTGCGGCCGTTAATCCGCCCACGGCATTCCCACAGTAACAACTCCCTATCAAAAGCTCTCTACACGGACGTAGAGGGCTTTTTTTTTATTTTTTTTCGCCCTATTGCCGTTGGCAATACGGGCTTAAGCGCGCCCTATTTCGCCCGTTGGGCTCAATACGGGCTTAAGCGCGCCCTATTGCCGTTGGCAATACGGGCTTAAGCGCGCCCTATTTCGCCCGTTGGG
>SAMEA104315420__coassemble_325_pt1 | contig 35887 bp, 24 predicted proteins | sample SAMEA104315420__metabat2_high_PE_047 | metagenome-assembled genome bin SAMEA104315420 (sample SAMEA104315420) | gut metagenome | biome: Monkey gut; feature: monkey-associated habitat; material: faeces | place: China | collected 2013 | reverse complement strand
TTATGGAGAGGGGGTGGCCGACAGGCCGGGGGGGAGGTCAAAACACATCTTCCCCCTCGCCATATTTGTCACTTCTGCCGCAGGCAGATGCCCATTCCCCCTCGCCATTTATGGAGAGGGGGTGGCCGACAGGCTGGGGGTGAGGTCAAAACGCTATCGCTCCATTCCCCCTCGCCATATTTGTCACTTCTGCCGCAGGCAGATGTCCATTCCCCCTCGCCATTTATGGAGAGGGGGTGGCCGACAGGCCGGGGGTGAGGTCAGACAGGCCGGGTGAGTACTCAAACAACTAAACAAAATCGCACATAACGAACCAATCGTTACACAACCGTTTGCAATTCTGCACATGTAGGTGTAGAATAACTGCGCTAGAAAAATGTCGAATCTCTAGTCTTTGTGACTTTGATGCGGCGTATTTTGCAGTAGTTCTACTCACACGATTAGAGATACAATGCCGATAAATAACGATAAAATCAGAAATCGATTAAGTTCTGATGACCAAGCTCGCTGGGATTTGGCGATCAAGCGAAACAGCCTCTCGCAAGCCGTTGGCATCCTCGTCAACGCCAATCTCGTTAAAGAAGCTATCGGTTTTTGCGAAGAAAACGACGATTACAGCATGGCGCTCGATCTGGCCATGCAAGCCAAAGAATACGACCACGCCGAGGCCATTGCCGTCAAGAGCAACAATGCCCTCAAACAAGCCGAAATCCTCCTACTCAAAGGCCAAACCGAACGCGCCGCCGAATGCTTCATCAGGCTCAAGCAATACGCAAAAGCTGCAAAGCTCTTCATGCAAATCAAATCATACGAAAAAGCTGCACAATACTACGAAAAAGCTCGACGTTTCATGGATGCCACCATGTGCTACCAAAAGGCAGGAAACGTCACCAAACAGCTCGAAATGCAAATCGCCGCTTTCGAAGCCGATTTGGCTATCGCAAACGACGATCTCAGTGCCGTCTCCGTCAGCCGCATGATGGCCATTCAAGCCGCAAAGCAAATGCTCGACAATCCCGATTCGACCCCGCGAGCCGTCGAAGTCCTCAAACGCGCACAAGCGCTCGATACGACTATCGACGAATTCGAACAAGCCGCTCAATATCAAAAAGCTGCCACCTGCTGCGAGCAAGCAAACGATCTCCGACGCGCCCTCCAAAACTACATTCGCGCAAACGATACAGTCAAAGCCGTCCGACTCTCCAAAAAGTTTGGCGACGATACCACCGAAATCGAAACACTCAAATCGCTCAAACTCTATTTCAAACTCGGTCAAAAACTCATCACTCTCGGACGATTCGACGAAGCACTCTCAACGCTCAAACTCATCGATTCCAATCACGATACCTACTCGCACGCCCTAGAGCTCCAAGGCGATATCTACTGCAAGCTCAAAAACTACAACGACGCCATCTTGTGCTACGAATCCCTACTCTGGACTCAATTGCCCGACGACCGCATTTGTCGCATCGCCTATAAACTCGGCTATTCCTACGAAGCGATCGACGACAACGAAAACGCACAAAAAAACTACCAAAAAGTCATCGATATCGACCCGAATTTTCACGATATCGCCGACGTCTCGATTCGCATCAGCGAAAAGATCAAAAACGAGCCTTCTGCCAAAAACTCGCGCGATCCCTTGGCCCTCTCACCACTCGATAACGGTCATCGTCGCACGCCCTCAAAAAATATCATGCGCACACCATCGCGAAATCGCGTCTCGACGATCCGCTTGTGCGATCAAGATATCCCCGCCATCGGCAACGAACGTTATCGCATCATCGAAGAAGTCGCTCACGGCGGAATGGGCGTCATCTACAAAGCGACCGATACACTCCTCATGCGCACCGTCGCACTCAAAGTCCTCTCCAATAAGCTCAAAGACAACGAAGTCGCGCTCGAATACTTCATGCGCGAAGCGCGTGCCTCCGCAGCCCTCCAACACATCAATATCGTCACCATCTACGATATCGGTTCGCTCAACGATGGCAACGTCTACATTGCCATGGAATACATCGAAGGCAAAAACCTCAAACAACTCGTCCAACAAACGGGCGCTTTCCCCACCAAATTCCTCACCCAAATCGCCGTCCATGCCTGCAAAGGACTACAATACGCCCACGATAACGGTATCATCCACCGCGATGTCAAATCGTCAAACATGATGCTCGCCAAAAAAGACAAGTCCCTCAAAATACTCGACTTGGGGCTCGCCAAAATGGTCAATAACGAAGACAAAAACTCGACACAAGCCATCGGCACACCCTACTACATGAGCCCAGAACAAGTCTTAGGTTCGGCCATCGACTGCCGTTCCGATATCTACTCCCTCGGCGTCACGCTCTACGAATGCGCCACTGGCGTCTTGCCCTTCGTCAAAGGCGATCTCCCCTATAAACACGTCCACGAGCCACCTCCCCCGCTCCACGAATTCAACGAAAAAGTCAATCCGCAAATCGAAGCCATCGTCCTAAAAATGATGGCAAAAGATCCAAACGATCGCTTCGCCTCGTGTAACGATTGCATTTCGGCCCTACGACGCGTCGATATCCGTTCGGCCGACTAATCCGCCTCACCCGCCCATCCGGACGGGTTTCTTTTATCCCGCCCATCCGGGCGGGTTTCTTTTATCCCGCACACTCGGGCGTCGTTGGGCGGATCGCTGTGCTAAATCTATCCCCCCCATTTACTCCGCAAATCATTCTATTCGACGAACTAATAACTGAATTTTATTCTGTTTCGTAGCGCACAAACAAAATCCTATCGACTCGCCCATCAACAATTCGACAAAAAACTAAAATGAATTCTAGCTTTTATCCATTCGATTCGCTATGAACCCAATCCCGAACGTGGCGAGCGTATGGTTATGCGAGCCATGTTTCGCCCTAAATATAGCCTCTGTGGCTATGGGAGCGTTAAAATGCACATCATGCGACGAATAATAACGACGTCTTTTGGCTTGGATTCTAGGCTGTTTTGTTTCGTTTTTGATCGTTATTCTTAAGTCGCTTCTGACCAATCATCTCGGTATGGATTTCGCGCAAAGACGCCTTGAGTTCGCAAAGACGACTTGCGCATACGATGCAACACAGGAGCCTATAGGCGCCTGATATTGGGGCTTATCGCCCAAAGGTCGAGAATATGAAGATTCGGAATTTGTGGACTATCGCTACACTTGCCTTTGTCGCCTCTTCGTGCAACGCGACAAGCGAAGACGACGCATTAGTCAATGTTATTCCCGAAACCACCACTGTTCACGCAGATCACAACGGTGAAGCCTTCCAATTCATCGTCACAGCCGACGAAGACGCCACTGCACCGTTTACCGTCACCGTCGAATCGCTCGATTCAGGGCGAGCACGTGCGTCTTTTGACGATGGCTCCACGCGAAAAACGTACAATCCAAGCTCCGACGAATCACTCACCGTTTTCGTCACGTGCCAAGACGACAAAGGCCCCGATAGCGATACCGTCACCATCCTATTCACGGCAGAAAGCTCGCTCGACGACGTCGACGGCGATTTCGTCGTGCGCGATATCGTTTGCCCTGGCACCAACGATACAATCGTTCCCGATCCCGATCCTGATCCCGATCCTGATCCCGATCCCGATCCCGATCCCGATCCCGAACAACTCGTCCGCGTCACGCCGACGACAGGGCTCTTCACCACCGAAGATGGCGCGACGGCAACTTTCACCGTCGTCCTCGGTCGAGAACCCAAATCGAATGTCGTCATTTCAGCAGCATCCGACGATACTTCCGAAGGCGTCGTCACGCCGAGCTCCGTGACTTTCACGACGAGTAACTGGAACACGCCCCAAACGTTTACCATTACTGGGCAAGACGACAATCTCAGCGACGGCGATATCAATTATCATATTCACCTAGGGCCAACACAGAGCTCCGATCCCGCCTACAAAAACATTGCCATTCCGTCGCTCGACGTCGTCAATCGAGACAACGACCGCTATAAAGATCCTGCCGGCATCGACATTTCACCCAAAAATCTCACGGTCTACGAAGGCGGATCGACAAAGATGAGCACCGTTCTCGATGTCGAACCCAGTGCTCCCGTCACGCTCACTTTTACGTCTTCCGACGCCTCTCGCGCCACCGTCGAGCCCTCGTCGATCACCTTCAACCCATCGCAATATGCCACGCAACAATCCGTCGCAGTCATCGCAAAACGCAATGGCACGGCGGGCGATACCGCCGATATCGACATTCAAATCAAAATTGCCAGCACCGATCCGCGATTCAACCAACTCGAAACATCTGCCTTCCCCGTCCACATCGTCGATACAGAGGGCGGAAACGGCGAAACCGTCTCCTTCCGTGCCATGGCAGCAAATATTTCGACGGGAAATAATCAATCCTACGATCCCGGTCACGGCATCCGCATCTTCAAAGCCGTCAAACCCGACATCGTCATGATTCAAGAATTCCGATATGGGCGCAATAACGACGACGATATCAATTCCATGGTCTCTAGCACATTCGGACCCGATTATTTTTATAGTCGCGGGCGATACATCAATGACTCTTGGATCCCCAACGGCATCATTTCGCGATACCCCATCATCGAATCCGGATACTGGAAATCCAACCTAGCCAATAACCGCGATTGGGAATGGGCAATTCTCGACCTCCCCGGCAAGAAAGAACTTCTCGTCGTCAGCCTTCACTTGCTCACAAAAGACAATGCCAAGGAAATTGGTCCGCTCACGCGCGAAATCGAAAACAAAATCGCCAACGATAAAAAGAAAAATCTCGATTATTACGTCATGGTCGGCGGCGATTTCAACTCCTCGACCGTTCTCAACGGAAAAACCGATCTCAAGAGAGTCGTCTATACGTCGTTTTCAAATAACGGATCTCGCCCTAAAGACCAAGACGGCGATACGACGACAAACGCAACGCGCGGAAAAACGCTCGACGTGCTTCTCGTCGACAAAGAACTTCAACAAAAAGAAATTCCCGCCAAAATCGGGCGCCACTCCTACAATAACGGACACGTCTTCGATTCGCGCGTCTACAGTCGACGCGGCGAGTTAGGCGACGTTCCACCCGTCCAAGCCGATGACTGCAAAGGCGGAAAACCCATCTATAACCAACACATGGCTGTGATTCGAGACTTCGAATTCACCGCTCAATAAAATGCGACCGATGGCGCTCGATTTTCTACCGTCATCGGTCGATATCATTTGAACGAGGTTTATTGCTCAATGCACAAAGTATTATTGGGCATTGGCGGAAACGTTGGCGATGTTTCAAACGCCATCGAAACAGCCAAAATCACACTCTGCCAATGCATCGATCAGCTACGAATCAGCCATCTCTACGAAACTGAACCACATTTCGACAAGCCCGGCTCGACCGTTGCATCTGTGCCTAACTACATCAATGCCGCTCTATCGGGCCTTACAAACCTATCGCCGAGCCAATTATTGATTTCTATACAAAATATCGAAAATGCGCTTGGGCGAACTCGAAGCATTCCGTGTGCCCCGCGAACGCTCGATATCGACGTATTGCTATACGACGATGCAATTATTGACACGCCAGAACTCATCGTGCCACACCCCAGAATGCATCTTCGAAACTTCGTCCTCGTTCCCGCCTGCGATATCGAATCCGACTGGATTCACCCCATCTTCGGCAAAACTCTGGCACAATTGCTTGCTTCGTGCCCCGATGCGCTTGCGCTCAAGCCATATCGTCGATAATGCACGCATTCTAAACGAGTTTCCCCTCCACCATCGATAAATGGTCAAAGGGGATCTATCGCTTGCGTGCCAAATCAAATGCGAAAATCTCGCTCGCCATGCTCAATTTTATCGAGGTTTTTCTCGACAAATTGCCGAACCTTATCGCTCGGAATCTTCGGCAATTCCTTTTGAATCAAATCATTGCCGACGATCCGTGTCACAGGCGATGCATAATCCATCAAATACTCTTTGAGCGTCATCAATGCATTCGGATGGCAACAATTGAGGATTTGCATCGATTTACATAGCGACATAAATCGATCGCCCGTCCGCCCTTCGCGATAACACGCCGTGCAAAAACTCGGCACAAAGCCGCGTTTCATCAACCAACACACGACTTCGTCCAATGACCGCTGATCCGATACGTCGAATTGAGCCGACGACTCTTCTTCGGGCTCTGGCTCGACATATCCACCAACGCTCGTGCGCGATGCTCCCGATATCTGCGATATTCCAAGCTCCAATGCCCGCTCTCTAACGGCTTTGCTCTCGCGCGTCGAAATGATCATCCCCGTATACGGCACCGCTATGCGAATACAAGCGATGATCTTGCAAAATGTATCGTCGTCGATCCCATTATCGAAAGCATTCGGATCGATATCGTCGGCATGCTTAATGCGCGGAACGCTAATCGTATGCGGTCCAACGCCGTGTACCGCTTCCAAGTGCTCGGCATGCATCAATAATGCAGCAAACTCATAACGATAACGCTCAAGTCCAAAGAGCACGCCCAATCCGACGTCATCGATTCCGCCCTCCATCGCACGATCCATCGCCTCGGTATGATAAACGTAGTCGTGCTTAGGACCGCTCGGGTGCAATTCTTCATACGATTCCTTGTGATACGTCTCTTGGAACAAAATATACGTTCCAATCCCTGCTTCTTTGAGCTTTCGATAATTCTCGACTGTCGTCGCTGCAATGTTGACGTTGACTCGGCGAATCGCACCGTTTTTGTGCTTAATGCTGTAGATCGTCTTAATGCTCTCTAAGACGTATTCGATCGGACTATTTTTGGGATCTTCGCCCGTTTCGATAGCTAACCTTTTGTGCCCCATATCTTGGAGCGCCGTCACTTCTCGAACGATTTCGTCTTGCGTGAGCTTTTTACGAGCAATGTGTTTGTTCTTGAGGTGATAAGGACAATAAACGCAACCATTGATGCAGTAATTCGACAAATACAACGGCGCAAACATCACGATGCGATTGCCATAGTACTGTTGCTTGATTTCTCGAGCGAGCTTGTAGATCTCTTCGTTTATCGCAGGATCGTCACAAGCGAGCAATACCGATGCTTCGCGATGCGAGAGTCCTTTGTGTTTGCGGGCTTTTTCGAGGATTTCGACGACCGCTTGGTGATCGGCTGCCATTTTTTCGGCATACGCCAACGTGTCGAGTACTTCTCGATGATCGATAAATTCTTCTGCTTTTAGCGATTTTGGATCGTACATCATGCATTCCTTTTGGGTCAGAAAGACGTTCCCGTCAGAGCATAAATTAAACTAAGGGACTTCGGGCAACGTGGCGTATGCCGTTTTCACGGTTACACCAGGCAAACGCCCGAGCTTTCCCGACAATGCATTAATCGCGGCTGTCGTGCCATCGACGGCGATGCTAACGATATTGATGCTTCGAGCCTTATACGGAATCCCCATGCGACCTATCACGATTTCGCGATGATCGTGAACGATGGCATTAAATGCCTCTATCGAGGCCAGATCTTCGATAATCACAGCAATCAGTGCAACGCGCGTAGCCATAGATAACACCTCCAACCGAGAAAGATGCGCTACGTTGCCTCTCATATCGCTTACATCGACGAATTTCCACGACGAAATTGCGCCATCGGCTGTTTTTAGTTGTATCGATGCAAACTGGCGATTATACGCCGCCATGGCGGCGCGACGCCTAAAGTCCACGCCCACTCCCCCTATCCCCATATACGAATCATATTCAGATACAGGTCTTTCATGCGCAATAAAATACAAATCGGTCCCATCGAAATCTCGCCAGCGACAGCCCTAGCTCCGATGGAAGGCATTACCGATGCCCTATTCCGAAAACTCATTCGACAATGTGGCGGTTGCGGACTCACCGTCACCGAATTTGTCAATTGCGAAGGACTCGCTCGCGACGTCGATCGCGTTTGGGATAAAGTCCGACTCGGTCAAGACGAACGCCCGGCATCGGTCCAAATCTACGGACGCCAACCCGATCGCATTGCCCTTGCCGCAAAGATGTGCGAAGAACGCGGCGCTCAAATCGTCGACCTCAATTTGGGATGCCCCGCCAAACAAGTCGTGTCGGGAAACGCTGGAAGTGCCCTCATGAAAGAGCCCGCTCTATGCCGCGAAATCTTTCAGCAAGTTCGTCGTTCCATCTCGATACCCATGACCGTAAAAATGCGCCTCGGATGGAACTCACACTCGATCAACGTCGTCGAAATCGCCCACATGGCACAAGAAGAAGGCGCACAAATGGTCGTCGTTCATGGGAGAACGCGTGAAGAAGCCTATCGCGGCAAAAGTCATTGGGAAATGGTGCGCCCCGTCTCCGAGGCTCTCTCCATACCCGTACTCGTCAACGGCGATATCCTAACTCGCGACGATGCACGCCGAGCCCTCGAACTCTCGGGCGCCGATGGCATCATGGTCGGACGCGGACTGCTCCGAAACCCATGGTTGCTACGACAAATCGCCGACGAAGCCGAACAAAAACCCATCTTCGAACCAACGCTCAAACAACGATGCGATTTCGTCTGTCGCTATATCGACGAACTCCAAACGACCCCAATTTCACCCGTCGGCGTCATCGGAAAGATCAAGTGTTTTCTAGGCTACTTCACTCGCGGACTCGCCTACTCTTCTCAAATGCGAGAGCATGCCTATAAACTCCCGACGATTGGACAAATCCGCGATGCCATCATCGATTATTTCGACATGGTCGAAAAAATCGACGACAAAGACGTCTTCGATAAAATCTCCACCGACGAATCGATGAATCAACGATTCAAATTGGGCGACCCTCGCAGAATCGAATCCTGACGGTATCGAATAATCCATGACATAAAAGCCAAATTTTGGTATCATTTATGCCGCATGCCGTTGTCATCCGCGTAGTTTGAGCTTCGAAAAGAAGTTTGTGCTTTACGGATCGACGCACAATGCGTAAAACACATATTCGATACGTAGCATGCCCAATCGGTACGGGGGTGCCAAATCTAATCGATCATGGAGCGAACCAATGGTGAATGAACAAAAAACTTTCTCAGAAATCGAGCGACTATCGAAAATAGCACTAGAAGCAGGCGATTTGGTGAAGTTACAAAACATGCTCTTGCCGCTATTGCGGGAAGACGATCGTAGCCGTTCCGTTTCGGAAAATCTGTTCATTTACCGCACACTAGGCACTATCTACGAAGAACAAGGGCAACACGCAGAATCCCTCATCGCCTACGAACAAGCCCACGGCTATGATGCTCGCGATTTCGAAACACTCAATACACTCGTCGATGCCGAGCTTAAAAAAGACGTCACCGCACAAGACGAGCACAAAATGCTCGAGTTGATGATCTTTCACCGCGAAATGCTCAAGCCCGCACTCGTCACGCGCATCTTCAAGGCTATGGGCGATGCACGACGCGAAAAAGGCGAGCTCTCCCAAGCCCGCGAATTCTACGAAAAAGCTCTCGACGTCCGCCCCGGCGATATGGACCTCATCAACGCGATTATCCAAGTCTCCGAAGCCAGCGGCGACGAAGATGCCATCAAGGCAGCGCGCGAAAAACTCCTCGATATGATGACGGCTCCTGAAAGCCGCGCCGCCGTGCTCGTCAGCATCGGCGACGATTATCTCAATCGACTCAAAGACGAACAAAAAGCTCTCCTGCTCTACGAAGAAGCTCTCAGCGAGTGCCGGCAAAGCTCTGCCGCGCTCGGACGCGTTCTCGTCATCGCCGAACGCGCCGGAGACTGGGATCGCGCACTACATGCCCTCAAATCGCTCATCAAATACAGCGATGACGAAGACGACAAGTGCAAATTCCTACTCAAGCAAGCTTGGATCTTCAAAGAAAAATTGGATAATCCCCGAAAAGCTATCGATATCTTCAACGAAGTTCTCGATATTCGACCTTCCCAAATCGAAGTCTTCCAAGGCATCATTTCGATGCTCCAAGCGCAAAAAGATTTCATGGCCATCGAAGCAAACTTCGAACGCATGATCGAACGCCAGCGCCATGTCACGCCACTCAACGTCAAACTCATGGCCGTTTTGTGCAAAAACTTGGGCGAACTACGACTCAAACAACTCAACAACATTCGCGGCGCGGCTCAAGCCTATAAGATCGTCAGCGAATTGTACCCCGACAACGTCAATTTCCACGTCATCTTGGCAAAACTCTATGCCATGAACGACGATCAATTGGCCGATGCCGTCCACGAAAACCGCGAAATTCTCCGCCTCGCCCCCGACAAACTCGATGCCGTCACCGATTTGGCAAAATGCTATCGTCGCATGCAACAATTCGATGCTTCGCTATGCATCTATCGCGTCCTCAACGTCTTGGGCATGGGCGACGACGAAGGTCGCGCCATCGTTGCACAATTCGCCGAGCAAGATATGCCTACCATCGACACGCGTCTAACTGGCGAACACTGGAAGCTCATCTATCCCAATACACTCGACAAAAACTTGGCTCGAATCCTACACATCGTCTCACCCATCATTGGCGATGCCTTCTCTAACGACCTCGATACTTATGGCATCAATAAAAATGCCGAAGTCAATCTCGACAATAATTCACTCTTCGCCAACATACTCAAATCCGAAACGAGCGCTCTTGGATTTGCCGAAGTTCCGCACGTTTTCCAATGCGATGCCATGCGCGGCGTCAATAACGCATACCTCTCGACGAGATCATTCCTCGTCAATTCGAACTTCCTCTCGAATCGTTCGGCTCGCGATATCGCCTTCACCGCGGCTAAAGCCCTGCTCTTGATTCGCCCCGATTTCTATCTCCTCCCACTCGGCGTTCAAGTCATCGAAAAAGTCATCCTCACGGTATTCAAGACGATTTGCCCGCAACTCAACATCGAGCTCGATAAAAACATGGCAAAAGTCAGCCGTCTCCTCGATCGCAATATTACGGCTACCGACCGCGCGACGCTCACCGAACTCATCTTCGACTTCCAACGCAAAGGCGAACAGCTCAATATTCGACTCTTCATGGAATCGGTCGAAGACTTTGCCAACCGCGTCGGTCTCCTCTTCTGCGACGATCCCGCGATCATCGAATCGCTCCTCAACGAAGAAGACGCAAAACGCAAAATCAGTAGCCGATCGGCTCGAGATCGCATCGGTTCTCTGCTCGTCTGGGGCTTGAGCGAAGATTATCTCAAGCTCAGAAAGATGCTCGGCATTGCCCTATCGGCATAAGCCATCCCACCATCATTTCAATCCCCATTTGTCGCTGGCATTTGGGGATTTTTCGTCTTTCATCGCTCGATCGAGCGACAGCCCAAACGGGAGGTGAGCGTATTGAACGATGCCATGACGGAAGTTGCCCAAAGGGCAACCAACCGCCACAACGCGGTTGCGGCATGGCAAGTGAAATAGCGAGCCTGGCGAGCGTATGCGCAATCGCGCATAGCAAGCCCAAAATCAATAAGACGATATCTTTTCAACACTAGATTTATAACATTTTGTCTTAGATTGATATAAGCAATCATTCATCGTGAGGTTTTTATGGCATATAGTATGACGGGGTATGGAACGGCCAAAGCCAATATCAATGGCATCGACGTCGAAGTACAAGTGAAAACGCTCAATCACCGTAGTCTCGACATGCACGTCTCGATGGGAAACATGCCTGGGCAGCTGGAATTGTTATTTCAAAAGATGATTCGTCAATTCGTCGGGCGCGGACGCGTCGATGTCAATGTTATCATCGGTGAACAAAGCAAATCGCGCGGCGATTTGAATTTGCCGCTGCTCGAAGCCCGTGCCTCGACTCTGGCTGCTCTCTTCAATGGCGCTTGGTCCCGAAATAAATGTTTGGAATTCTGCCTCGCACAACGCGAAGTTTGGGACATCGATTATTCGGCCAAAATGACGGAATCCTTCTTCGAAGGCGTTTTGGAAACGACGCGACAAGCCCTCGAAATGCTCACAAAAGCTCGACGAACCGAAGGTAAAGCTCTGCAAACTTATTTGCTCAATGCTCTCGACGAAATCGATACGAGCCGACACTCTGCTCTCGTCAGAGCTCCTGAAAGATTGAAAGATTATAAAAACGTTCTCAACGACAGAATTCAATCTATCGTCGGCGATAGCGGAAGAAAACTCGACGACGACAGACTCGCTCTCGAAGTCGCCATCCTCGCCGATAAATACGACGTCACCGAAGAATTAACTCGCATCGCCACTCATCTCTCGGCACTGCGAATTCTCATCCAATCACCAACCGACCCCGTGACTTGTATCGGAAAAAAAATCGATTTCTATCTACAAGAACTCAATCGCGAAGCGACGACGATGGCTTCGAAAAGTCGCGATACCATATTGACGAGTCATACTATCGACATTCGAACGACGATCGAATCGATCCGCGAGCAAGCTGCAAATATCCAATAATGTCTCATCATTATATACATATAAAACGCATATACATACTGTTATTTGTGGCGTTATTATCTATCATTTCTTTCGGTTGTCAGCGTCGCACAAAGACGCTCTCAACCTCGATTTCGCGTAGCGTCGCTCGCTCCAGCCAAGCCATGGCGCAAAGTGCGCAACTCGGTTCCTTGGCTACAGGCGATACCGTCTATAGCGAACGCGACCCAAATCCCAATGCCTACGTCGGCGAGCTCTTGTTCAAACGATACTGCTCGCCATGCCACGGCAACGCAAAAGCCCCCGAAATTCTCGAAAAACGCCTCACACCACCCGATGCAGAAAGCGACTTCTATATCATTCGATACGGACTCATCGATATGAAAGGATTCCGCTCACGCCTCACCACATTCCAAATTCTCGACATCTTGGCTTATATGAAAGTCGACCTCTCGAATTTCAAGCCTGGAAAACGCGACCTCAGCCTCAAAGAAAGCCGAAAATCTACACCCCAATCCACAACACCGACAGATAAAACGCTAACCGACACGCCCGAGGACGCGCAATCCGAAACGGCACAATAGATCTGACTCTTTTTGCTACTATCATGCGTTGATTCTATTGATTTCTATATCAATCGGCGCATTTCCCCTTCTCAAATCTCGACAATCGGCATCTTTTTTCTTATTCTATTGTAGCACTGTTGTAAGCAGTCGATCTTTTATCCGTAGGAGTCTCGCATGAAGAAATACTTGTTTTCGGTTTTTATCGCCAGTTTACTTGCACCAACTTCCGCTTTTGCCTACGGCGAAGGCAGCACTATACCCTATGAATCGCGCGTGATACATTTGCTCACAAACGAGGTTCGCACCGACGTGCATACGGCTATCGACGCATGTGGTAAAAATTGTCACGAAGGTAAACATTGCTACGAAAGATCGTATAAAGCACTCTATTGGGATGATAACCTCTACAAAGCTGCAACGTTCCATGCCACCATGCTAGCGACGCTTACACCACCCAAATGGGGTTGCATTCAACACCCGTCGCCATGCCAACTCGTCGATAACTTTGCCAGTCTTTTCCCCGATAAATGCGATGGTCACCCATCGTGTGCTTGCAAAACGGGAAAAGCGACATGCGGCACACAAGGCACGCGCATGGGCGCGCGTGTCACGCCGTTCGGTACGCAAGCCGCCGCCGAAAACATCGTCGCAAATACTAAAGTCGATCCTTATGAAATGTTCTATATGCTATTCAATGAAGACAGCACCGCCGATGTCAAATCGCAGTGCGGCTTCACGCATAATAATGGACACAGAGTCAATATCTTAGCCGATAACCAATCCTTCGTCGGCATTGGGCTCTCCAATATGATAGCAGTTCAAGACTTCGGACGCACGCATGAACAAGTTCCCATTCAACCCATCTCGTCGGGATCGCACTATACCGACGACAAAGGCGCGCTCTATTTCAAAATGCATTACGATGCAAAAGTCAAAGTACAAGCGACTGCATTAACACTTGGTTCCAAGTGTGTAGCCTTAAAGTGGGCAAAGGGAAACAATTACCGCGGAATATGGTCGATGAAGAGCGACAAAAATATCGATCCTTGCACGCCATATTTCTACGAAGCCATCGACACCGAGGGCAACATCACCCGATACCCAACGACGGGCGCTCTCCTATACAATTGCAAGTACTCTTGGACCAACAAAACCGATAACCTCTACCAAGGATGTATAAACGACGTTGCCAATGGCTCTATCGACAATAATAACAACTCCGATAATAATAACAACTCCGATAATAATAACAACGGCTCCAATAATCCACCACATCCATCGGGGAGTGGAAGCACGGGTTCGGTGGGCGACGACGACTCAGACCTCGACTTCGATTGCGCCGCTAACGTCTATCGCCCCGCAAACAACTCGCTTTGGTTGCTCTTGTCGATCATCCCTTTGGGATATATCGCACGTCGAAACCGAAAAATGACGCGCAAATAATCATATCATGGCTTAGAGCTTCGCTATACTCTCCTTTCGTCTCGCGCCTCACTCCATCGATTGAGTGGGGCTATCGGCAATCATCCAAATGGCCGATACATGCGATAACGCTTTACATCGCTTCGTCTACCGTTTTTTTCCGTGCGGCTCTTGACATTGCCATGATTTCTCATAGGCTGGTTTCGCTCAGCGTGCTGGGCGTTTGACCTTCCCCAATCGAGGAGACCAACCTATGAAAAAGTTTTTGTTTACATTGTCAATCGCGGGATTATTGGCACCTACGGCTGCTTTTGCCTACGGTGAGGGCGAATCGATCCCCTATATAGGACGCGCCATGCACCTCTTGACAAATGAAGTGCGAACCGACGTCTATGCCGCTATCGATGCTTGCGGTGAACACTGCCATGAAGGAAAACACTGCTATAAACCGTCGTATAAAGCGCTATATTGGAGCGACAATCTGTTTAGAGCAGCCCAATTCCATGCCGCCATGTCCTCTTCGATAACGCCACCCGACTACGGTTGCATGCAACACCATTCGCCGTGTCAACTCGTCGACAATTTCGCAAAAATGTTCCCCGACCAATGCGACGGCACGCCCAAATGTGCATGTAAAGGCGGCGTAGCAAAGTGCGGCGACAATGGAACAGGCATGTCGGCGCGCATCGATGCTTTTGGCACAAAGGCCCTGGGCGAAAATATCGTTGCAAGCTATAAAGTCGATCCGCATGCGATGTTCGACGCGCTATTCAATGAAGATAGCAGAGCCGACGAAGCGCAAAAATGCGGATTTACGATGAATAACGGCCACCGAGTCAATATATTGGGTGGTCACATACTCATCGGCATCGGACACGTCAACATGATCGCCGTGCAAGACTTCGGGCACACTTCATTCACCATCAATGAACCGATTTCTGCGGGGTCGCATTATGTCGACAAAAAAAATATACTCCATTTCAAATTGCATTACGAAGATAATGCCAATGCGCAAAAAGCAGCACTCGGAATCGGGAAATCTTGCAAACGCCTCTCATTGACGAGCGGAACGAAGACGCGCGGCATCTGGGTGACGACCGATGTCAAAGATCTCAAAGAATGCACCCCTTATTACTACGAAACAATCGCCGAAAACGGCACCATCACCCGATTCCCCACCACGGGCGCACTCCTATACAATTGCGATAAATCTTGGACGAACCAAACCGACGAACTCATCGATCAATGTATCTCTCAAATCTCTGATGCCGATTCCGATAACAATAACGGATCAGATAACAATAACAACGGTTCAAACGATAACAACGGTTCAAACGATAACAACGGTTCGAACAATAGCAACGGTTCAAACAATAACAACGGTTCAAACAATAACAACGGTTCAAACAATAACAACGGTTCGAACAATAACAACGGATCCAGCAACGACGGATCTACAAACGACAAAATACGCGCAGATGAATCCGACAAACTCACCGACGACAGCTGCTCGGCAACTGTCTATCGCCCTGCCTCCTCATCGCTCTGGCTATTCTTGTCGACAATTCCCTTGTTCTATGGTCTGCGCCGTGCTCGCGTTCGACAAAAAGCAAACAAATGAAATCGTGAATTGAAATAGAATGGGCTCCCTACAAATCGGGGAGCCTTTGCTTCAATCGACAAACACCGATGCGATGTGGAAAGAGTCAAAGACGATCGCGCGTTATACGATGGAATTCCAAACGGCGAGTACGCTTGCCTTTTCGGCACTCAAAGAATGCGAAAGCGCATTTTCTGGAATCTTTGCAATATATTCATCGACATCGCACATGAAATTCAACGATGGACCGAATGAAATGTTGTGTTCTCGGCACGAAGCCTTGAGATGATCGAGCGACAGCGGCGGCGTTGCACACTTGAACCACGTCTTTTCGATATACTCTAGCGATCCACGAGCTCGAGGATTCTCGCCAAATGCCAACGACAATTTATACATTTCTGCCGCAAATTTGTGATCGGCTTCGTTATCGAATTGGCGAGCCGTTTCGAAATAAAACCGACGATAATCGTCTGTTGTGCGCAAATAACGATAGGCAATCGACGTATTAGACGCATGCAGTTTGAAATCGCGCCGTTGATAATACGCCGATGCCAAATCGAAATAATACCCTGCACAGACGGGATTCCATGCAACGGCGCAACGCAATGCCGCAATCGCGCGTTCGATATCGTTGAGTTTGAGATAGAGTTTACCGATAAACTGATGCCCTTGAGAGACGGCAAACGGCGTCAGATAGAGCATGCCTTCGACGTAATTGGCGTGGCGATAAGTAAAGGCATCGAAATCATCGCGAAAATCGAATATCGTCGACTTTTGAAACCGCTTGAAGAGCAAATTGATTCGGCTCATCAGGCGCGTCATGATGTGCATCGCCTCGTTAAAATCGCCACTATCTGCCGCCTCTTTTGCACGCGACATTTCCAACCCTGCACGATGGGCGACGAAATCCGTCACCTCGGCAAATTGTTCCGATGCGCCATCGGGACGATACCCCATCATGACACCGATTATCGCCGTGCGCAAATCAACGGGCGCAAGACAAATCTCATCGCACACATCGAGATAATGCTTGAGTATCGGCAAATCGTATGCCGCATTACCTGTCAGCTGTTCGTCGATCCTCGCCCATACGGCGTCGAATGTCTGTCTTTGCGACGGTGTACCTATCGTTTCAAAGTCCATCTCCTGACCTCCCAAAACCACGTCATGCACGCCACTTGTCACACGCGAAATCCATTCTTCCAAATATACCATCAACGTACAAGATTAATTCGTACAAGATTAATTCTCAGGCTTTGGATTAATCGCATTCTTTGCCGTACATATGGTCCATTGCTTCATCTCTTCCGCACACTTTAAGTTCATTATGTCCTTATACTCATCGCACGTCAAATTCAATCTGCACTTCAATAAAGCCGCATTTTCGGCTTCGCACGCCGAATTACTCTCGACGGCGCTTGTCCCTGCTTCAATGCACGACTCGTATGTCGAATTCTTATCAAACAGACCACAATCGCGCATTTTTTCACAATTGGCTTTCGTGAGGTCAACCGCACTATCCTCATCGCTACAGCCAAACGACGTCAAAACGACTAAACAACCTAAAACCAAAGCGAGCTTCTTCATTGTTACGCATTCCTTGCAAAGCGTTCAGTTGGTTTTCGACAAAACCATTTTGTCAAATCCTAGTTCATCCTAACATTAAACACAATTTTTGACAACCACGAACTTTACATGTAATTCAAGTCGCGGCTACGATAAGCCGGATGCGTGCGAACGAGCCATGCGACGAAGATGAAATATGCCGCCATGATGGGAACGTAGACGAGGCAAGGGGCATAAAAATCGATCAAAAACGGCGTCAACGCCATCGACATCGCCGGTGGAAACAATTTGTGAAAGACGCGCCCGACGCCAACCATCAAGACGACCATCACGCCTGCCGCCCCCCCCATCAACGGCGCCACATAAACATGCGGTAAATCTTGCGTTAAATGACCAAGACTCCAATACGCAAGCGATCCCATGAAAAACGCCACGCAAAGTTGCAACCATGTCTGAACCGGATAATGCGTAAACGTCGAATTCTGATTGCAAAACGACGTATACGTGACGAAAAGCGGCGGCAAGAGCAAAAAGTGATCACCTGCAATCGGCACGAATATGAGTGCTGGCAACAGTCCCAAAGACATTTGCAAATAATAAATGGCGCGCTCGCGACGCTGCTCCGGCAAATCGTGAAACCCCGATGGATTCAAACTATCGAGCGCCCCAATGCGCTCTAGAAAACTGCGCCCTGCGCACAACATCACCGCCATGATAAAGACGGCCAGCGGATACAACCACGACGTCGTCTGGAACAATAACGGCAACATGGCCGCCCCAAAACACGGGTAAATCTGCGTCTTCCCAGCGATCAATATCACGGCTGTGCCGAGAAATGCCACATAGAGCGACGGATATACCCAAAAATAATCATTCGCCGCCAATGTCTTCGACAGCAATAATCCGACTAACGATGCCGCCGGAAGGCTGATAAATAGCCTGCGCTTATTATAATGCCAGAGATTACTGCGAACGAGCCATGTCCCCGTCAACAATGCACCAAACGTCGGCAACATGATTTGGGGCATAACCCAATATCGCGACGAAAACACCATCACCATCGCCGCCACCGCCGCCATCAATACGGGCAATATCCGCACCAACGACGACCGCACTCTTATTTCTTTATCTGTCATATCAATTCAAACAATACCATTCTATAAAAACATCTATATCAAAAACCACCTTAATCTATCATGATTCACTTTTTACTCTTATCGCTCGATCCACCGCCGGCACAATCCGTTTTGTCAAAATTGCACGCAAGACAATCACGGAGACGTTTCCATTTACCATCTTTGCATTTATACACAACGTGTCGCATACCATCCTTGCTAAACTCGCATTTTTGCGTTCCATTCAGGCATTCTCCGCATTTCGAATCGGATTCGCACGATAAATAATCGTTGCCCTTCATGCACTTTTCACCATCGTCCCAGCTTTCCCCCACACAAGTGCGAAACAAACCGATTTCATCATCCTCTGAATTCGTGCATTGCGTCGAATTCTTCAAACAACCGCATTTCTTTAGCGATGCACACGTATATCCATCATGGCATTCAATAGTTGTATATTTACCTTCTTGGCATATCTTCAAACGTTGCTCTTCGTCGCACGTGCCATCTTTGCCATTGATACACTCGCCACATTGATTATCTTGGCGACACGAACTCTGACCGCAAGACGCTTCGGCGACGAGTTCACCTTCCTCATTACAATGCATCATTTTGCCAATGCCATTATCTTCATTGATACAGGCTTGCTCATCTTTAATACAAGTGCCACAGCCTGTCTCCTTCACATTACAACGCGTTGCATTGCAATTCTCGGAAAATTTCCATTCTCCATCGACACATTTTTCGACATGCGCAAGTGTATGAATATCTGACGAAGCATAACAACGCCTCTCTCCATCCGTACAATGCGATGCACCGCCATTATCTTCTGTCAGATCGGGAACAAGCCCATCCAATTCCGAATTACATCCCACAATCGCGACGATCATCGCCATCGTTAGCATGGCTATGCTGCCAAATCTCGCCTTCATATCATCCCTCTACTTATATCTACGCTTGCGCGATCTCTTCCTACGCTTGCACTATCTCTTTACTGTGTTTGCGCTATCTCTTTCTATGTTTACGCGATCTTTTTCTACGCTTGCGCTATCTCTTTCTGCGCCTGCACAAAACGCATCCAACGCTCTAATCGTTCTAAACAGCGACCGTTCCTAAAACGCTAGCGATAGCGATACGTTATTTGGCGCAACGCTCACCGTCAAATCGACGTAATCGTCGATATGCGTATATCGATATCCAGCAATACCAGCTGTCACGGCGCCAGAAATCGTCAATCCAAGACCAACGCCAAACAACGTCCAACCACTAATATACGCAGGCGCAATATGGGGCTTTCCATTGTCCATCTTGTAATTGTCGACCGTCGCAAATAACGTCGATCCAACCGTCGTCAAGGCTACGCCCAATATCCCCGTACTTATCCCAACCCACATCATCTGCGCATAGCGAATCTTTTCGGGCGCTTTTATCGCCTGATCGACGGATTTATATTCCGCCTGTTCTATCTGCGCCGAATTGATGAGTGCTCGCAAGCGCTTATTCTCGTCTTGAAGCTCTTGGATCTCTTCTGAACGCGCATTGACCGCCTTCTCCGTACGCTCTGGATATTCACTTTCATAGCGAGCATAGTAGATGAGCCGCGTCGTTTCGGCCGAAACCGACATCTCCTTTGTCAACTCACTGGCGCGTTGCAAATACTGCGTCGCCTTGACGTCCTCACCGTTGCCCTGTAACGAAAGACCAATGTAATAATTGAGCACAGGTGAACGATCGCATATCTTATAGAGCTTTCGAGCAATCTCGAGCGATTTGTCGTACTTCTCTGCCTCGGTATAACGCTTTATATCGGCAATGCCATGCGTCCACTTCGTATTCGACGGCAAATTATCGCATCCATCAGCATACGCCAAACGACAAAACGACGTCATACCGACGAAAACAAACGCAACCAGCGCCAATCGACTCTTCAAAACACACATTTCCATCCATTCCTAAACCAACGAGCGCAACGAGCGCGACGAGCGCGATGCCATGCTTACGCCAATACATCGACACCTGAGACAAAAGCGCTCATGCTCATAGGCGCCGTGCAACGCCCATGCGCCCAGCCTTATATAGCGCATTGCGACGCGCTTAAAAAGATGTTAATCAGTTCACGACGTCTTCCAACACGCCATCGCTTTTTTCGCGTTACCAGTCGCACATTGCGTCAAAATCTGGTAATAGTCGCGCCGACTGTAGGCGTTGTGGCGTCTATGTCCTCTTTTTTCTCACAACCGTCTCATGGAGATAGGAATGCATACATCCTTTCAAGCCATTCAAATTTCACCGTCTGTCTATCGCGTAGGCGCTATAGACTGGGCTTTGCGCAACTTCCACGGCTACGAAACGCGTCGCGGTTCGACCTACAACGCCTTCCTCGTCAAAGGCACTTCCGGCTATGTCCTCATCGATACCGTCAAAAAGGGCTTCGAAGACGAACTCATGGCGCGCATCAAATCCGTCTGCGATCCTCGTCAAATCGTTGCCATCATTAGCAATCACGCCGAAATGGATCACTCGGGCAACATCCCCTACGTCCTCGAACGCATCGCCCCCGACGCAAAAGTCTACGCCTCTGTCATGGGCGCAAAAGCACTTGCGGCTCACTTTGGCGCCGATTTCCACGCCATCCCAGTCGCACCAAGCTCGACGCTCGAAATTGCTGGTCGCAAATTCCACTTCGTCGAAACGCGAATGCTCCACTGGCCCGACAGCATGTGGACTTTCGACGTCGAAGAACGCGTCCTCTTCTCAAACGACGCTTTCGGCATGCACTTGGCCGGCCTCCCCTGTTGGTACGACGAATACGATCCCGCCATTCTCGAAGAAGAATCGTCGAAATACTTCGCCAACATTCTCATGACTTACGCATCGGTTGTCGCAAAACTCTGCGAAGCCTATCCCACACTCGGCATCGAACCCGCCATCGTATGCCCCGACCACGGTCCACTCTGGCGCGGCGACGGCATCGCACACATCCTCGGACGCTATGCACGTTGGAGCAATCCTCTCTACCGAAAAAACAAAGCCGTCATCGTTTACGATACGATGTGGCACTCGACCGAAAAAATGGCCTATGCCATCGCCGATGGCCTCAACGCCGGAAACGTCGAAACCGTCGTCATGCCTCTCTCAGGCTCTCACCGCAGCGATGTCGCCCGCGAATTACTCGATTCTAAAGCACTCATCGTCGGCTCACCCACGCTCAACCAAGGCATGATGCCATCGGTCGCCGACGTTCTCACCTATATCAAAGGTTTGAAATTCCCCATCGAATTGGGCTCCGTCTTCGGCTCCTACGGCTGGGCTCCACTCGGCGCTAAAGCACTCCAAGACTTCATCGCTCCTATGGCGCAAAACATGACAAATCCCATGACCGTTCAATTCGTCCCCACACAAGACGACCTCGCCAAATGTCGCGACTACGGCGAAGAACTCGCTCACGTGCTCTATAACGGTTGCACGTGGCAATGCGTATAAACACTCGAGGGCTTGCATGTTCTATCGACGATTTTTCAATCGATCGTTATTAATGCGATTATATATCGTTGTATGTACATTTTCTGTACTCTTCGCAACGCACATTGCAAACGCGCAAGCCCTCCCATCACACGTTTCAAACGCGCAGAACGACGAGCCTGCGCACTCTCGCGACGATCAAATAGATAATAACGACAAATCCGATAAGTCTTCAATTCATAATTCAAATTCCTCGATAAGCAATGGCGAAAACGCCGACGCTGCACCGAATAGATCGCGCCATTCCATCCAACATCGTCGCGCTCAAATCGATCAACGACGAAAACGAACTATCGAAAATCGCGAATTTAGCGATAAAGAAAAGATTACTTTGTTGCTCAATGCACACTGCGATTTTCCGACAAAAGAAGATTTATTGCAAACGAGTATCAATGCCGAAGCACACTTACTCGAAATCATCGAAGACGAAAATATCTTGCTCTCGGTCCGAATGCGAGCCGTGCAGGCACTTTCTTATTTTTCAACGCCGACCAATCGCCAAACGCTCGAAAACATCTTGGCACACCCCAACGACGTCGAACACACGCTCATGCTCATCCAGGCTATCCGAGCATACACGATTATCGCTCCCGATGCGGCTCCAAAAGCCGTCGAGCCTTTTCTATCTTCCGACTCCGATTTCATTCGATTCGTCACGATTAACAGCCTAAAGAACTGCCCAGGCAACGCCGCATTACAAGTCCTTCAGAATCGCTACGAAAACGAATCAAATCGCTTCTTCAAAATGCGCCTGAAACAAGCTATCGACAATCATTGTAAGAACAATACATATTGTAAGTAGCTTCCTTTGCTCTTCGAACAATCATATCGTTCTGCGAAATGAAAAATATTCATGAATTTATACATATCGAAAACGCCACCGAAAACAACCTCAAACACGTGACGCTCGATATACCAAAGCAAAAGTTCATCGTCATCACAGGCCCTAGCGGTTCGGGAAAATCGACACTCGCTTTCGATACGATTTATATGGAATCTCGACGACGATACCTCGATACGTTATCGATGTATGCAAAGCAATTTGTCGGTCCCATTCATCGCCCAAAAGTCGAAAAACTCACCGGCATATCGCCTGCCATTGCCGTCGTTCAAGGAACGCTCAGCAACAATTCTCGCTCAACGCTGGGAACCGTCACCGAAATTTACGACATGTTGCGACTCATTTGGGGCCGAGCTGGCGTGCAAATCTGCCCAAAATGCAAACTCGAAGTCGCCGCCTCGACCGAAGATGCCATCGTCGAACGCATGACGAGGTGGCCGCAAAACACGCGAGCCATCCTCTATGCCCCCATCGTTCAAGAGCGAAAAGGCGAATTTACCGAGCTTTTCGAGTCTCTCAGACGAATGGGATTCGTTCGCGCTCGCGTCGATGGAAGAGAAATTCTCCTCGAATCCGTCCGATCGCTTTCAAAAACTGTCCGACACACGATTGATCTCATCGTCGATCGCATTATCATCAAACCCAATGCACGCCCTCGCATTGCTGAATCAGTTCATACTGCCCTCGAACGCGGCAATGGCGTCTGCTACGTCGAGCGAATCATCGACGATAATAATGTTCAAAAAAACGTCTTTAGTATAAAGGCAACGTGTCCGAAATGTGGCATGTCTTTCCCCGAATTGTCGCCAAACATGCTGGCTTTCAATACTAAAGCTGGCCAATGTCCAAAATGTGAAGGCTACGGTTTTGTCGAAGGTATCAGCCCAGAACGCATTTTCGGCGACGAAAATGCTTGCATACTACCCAAAGACAGCTCGCCATCTTTCATCATTCCGCTTCAATACAATTGGGAATCCGATGATCAACGAAATGAACTCGTCAAAATTATTAAACAATTTGCGAAATCGTGCAACATTGAAACAAACAAGCCATGGGCATCGCTAGCCACCGACGCGAAAAACGAATTTTCTCGAAGCCTACTCCAATGGTTTCAAGCCGGAATCTCTGCCGATGATATCAATCGCGAAATTGCAATGCCATTTGCCGATAGTTTTCAATGCCCAGAATGCCATGGTTGTCGCCTGAACCTCTATGCGCGCAATGTATACTTTGCAAATGCAAATATTGCCGAAATTCAAGAAAAAACAATCGACGAAGCCATCGACTTTTTTAATCACATCGATATGAGCGAAATCACGCCGATTGCTGCACGCATTTTGCGCGAACTACTGCCGGCACTCCTCGAACGCCTGCGCTTTTTAACTCGCGTTGGACTTGGATACTTACAACTCGGACGCAGTGCCACGACGCTTTCGGGCGGCGAGTCACAACGCATACGACTTGCAAACATGCTCGGAAATGGGCTCACCGCTGTCACATATGTCCTCGACGAACCCTCCATCGGCCTCCACCCGCGCGATCAAGCCCGCCTCATCGGCGTACTACGAGAACTACGCGATCGCGGCAACACGGTCATCGCCGTCGAACACGACGACGCGACGATGCGCGCCTGCGATTACCTCGTCGATATCGGACCACGCGCCGGAAAATTCGGCGGAAACGTCATCTATGCGGGCGATCTCAAACATATTGCAAATTGTCAATCTTCAACGACGATCGACTATCTCGTCGGTCGTAAATCCGTCCCTCTCCCAGCCGCAACCGAACAAACCGACCACGGATTTATTCATATCGAAGGTGCAAAAAAGAATAATCTCAAAAATATCAACGTCGATATCCCCCTAGGCCGCATCGTTTGTATTACGGGCGTAAGCGGATCCGGAAAATCTACACTCATTAACGAAGTACTCATTCCGTATGTCGAAGCCAAATTGTGCGGAATCAATCCTGAATCATTGCAAACTCACGCCTTTGTCGATGAAATCGAGGGCATTGAAAAAATCGGACGCCTGCTCGAAGTCGACCAAAAGCCCATCGGACGCACACCGCGATCGAATCCTGCCACTTACACAAAAGTTTTTGACCTCATCCGCGCACTATTTGCTAACACGATCGACTCTAAAATATATGGTTACACACCATCGCGCTATAGTTTCAACGTCTCGGATAAGAAAAACGGCGGTCGTTGCAATGCCTGCGAAGGCGCTGGTGTACGAACTATCGAAATGAAATTCCTCGCCAATACCTACGTCGAGTGCGAAGAATGCCACGGAAAACGTTTCAACGATGCTACATTGCGCGTCCAATATAATGGTAAGAATATTGCAGAAGTCCTCGATATGTCGTTCAGCGAGGCCGTTAAACACTTCGAAGGACAATCGAAGATTGTCAAAATTCTACAAGCCGTCTGCGATGTCGGTCTCGGCTATATTAAACTCGGCCAACCTAGCCCTACTCTCTCCGGTGGCGAATCTCAACGTCTAAAACTCGCAAAAGAAATCGCCAAAACGTCGCGCACTCCGACGTTGTTTATATTCGATGAACCATCGACTGGGCTACACGCCGACGACGTCTGCCAACTCATCCAAGTCTTCTATAAACTGCGCGATCTCGGACATTCACTCATCATTATCGAGCACAATCTCGATATTATTAAAACGTCTGATTATATCATCGACATCGGCCCTGAACCAGGAAACGCTGGCGGGCAAGTCGTCGCAACGGGTACACCTCGCGATGTCGCTCTACACGCCAACACACACACCGCTCGATTTTTAAAACCATTGTTCGACGCATAATATTTGCGAATACAACAATGATAACTATCGATTTCCATTTACCATTCTTTTTCTAGTGGCTAAGGCTATGTGCTCAGCGCCCGCCTGCTAGGCTGGCGCTTTGCGCGCATACGCCTACGCCGCTCCGCCTATTGCCGCCACAGCGGCAATACGGCTACGCCGTTGGCGCTATTGGCTTTGCCAATACGCGCCAACACCATATTTCTACGATGTCATTCCAATTTCTCAGCTGAAGAATCGTATAATTCCACGCAATAATCATCGATCGTCCGAGTCTCCGTCGATATATTAATACCAAGCAAACATGTCACTTTATCATCGCTCACAATCGACAAACCATAATCCTTCGATCGAATCTCCGACATGGCTATTTGCGCACTTTGATCGATCTTAAAATCTAATACATAGCGATATGACGCCATTGCAATCAGCATATCGACGCCCTTCGACGATGCCCGATACTCTGCATGAACTCGCAATCCACATAAACGACACAAGATAAATAAAATATTTTGAAAATGCATTTCGCGATCAGAAATAATACTATATGGGCAAGACGACAAAAATGACGATATTTGTTCGATAAATCCTTCGACATTCCCCGAAGAAAAATCGCGCATAAGTCGCCCCATGTCAAAAGAATCGAGACTGTCAGAACCCGTATAAAATAGATTCAATAAAAGCGGGTAAAAACCTTCTTCCACTTCGAGATTGGGAATTCCCAATCGATAACTCTGATACTCTTCATCAAACGCTTTGATCGTCAAATACCCAGCCTGATACATCAACAATGCTGCATCTTTGTCCGCATTTGGCATCCGATAAAGCCGCATCTTGTCGATGCTATTATCGACTAATTTGACCAACAACTTATTTTGTCTGAGATAGTCGATGAGAAACAGAGGAATTTCTGGTTCAAACCAATGATGCTGAACGCATCCCCGTTTTAACGTCGATATCACACTAAACGGATGATAAACACAAGGCGAATTTTCATAAAAATGATATCCATCATAGTGTTTGCGAATTGCTGAGATGAACTCGTTTTGAGTCATTTCACCTTGCGCGGCAAATGCTGAGATTTCATCGCGAAATTGCCATTTCAATTCTCCATCGGTGATGCCACAGATTGCAGCATAGTCCGACGACAATGAGATGTCTTCGATATAACTCAATCGACTCAATACGCGCTTCATCCCAATCTTGCTCACACCTGCGATGAAGACGAATTTGAGATATTGGCCCAGCGGTTTGAGAGTACTATATAACGCTCTCAACATATCGCAGTGCTTTTGATTGAGTTCAGGATTGTCAAGCGTGTCGGTTATCGGCTGATCGTATTCATCGACGAGGACGACGACCTTCTGCCCCATCTTCTCATATATTGCCTCAATACAACTCGCAAATCGAACGCTAAACGACGATACATCAAGTTGCGTTATATCGTATTTCTTTTCCCAGCGGCGAAGATGATAATCGAGTATCGCACTCAGTTGCCCATCTGTCTTAAAACTACCACTGAGATTGAGCCGCAAAACTGGATACGACTTCCAATCGCTTTCGAGTTCGTCGATGGCAAGCCCCTTAAAGAGCTCTCGTTTGCCCGAAAAATATGCCTCCATCGTCGACAAGAGAAGCGATTTACCAAATCGACGCGGACGCGATAAAAAGAAATATACCCCAGAATTGGCGAGGTCGTATATATACTTCGTCTTATCGATATAAGCATATCCTTCTGTGCGTATGTCGTAAAACGATTCGATTCCTACGGGATATTTACATTTCATATTACCTCCTTATTATGTATCTACTGATTCGATGCAATAATCGTCGATCGTCCGAGTTTTGGTCGATAAATTAATGCCGATGAGCGTCGTCTTCTTATCGTCGCTAGCGAAAGGCAGTGCATACTCTTTTGAATGAATCTGCGCCATAGCGACTTGCGCACTTTGATCGATCTTGAATTCAAATACATAGCGATGCGATGCCGTTTCGATGAGCATATCGATTCGCCCCGACGATGTACGATATTCGGCCTGTACGCTCAAACCACATAGACGGCACAGAATGAATAAGACATTCTGGAAGTGCTTTTCGCGATCGAGGACGATATCGTATGGGCAAGATGACAAAAACGAAGACAAGCGTTCGATAAATCCCGAAATATTGCCCGAATTCAAATCCGATACAAAACGAGTGGCTTCGAATGGCAACGATCTATCATAAGTGCGAGGCCAATAATATTGCTTGAGAAAGAGCATAAAGCCCTCTTCGACTTCGCGATTTGGGAATCCAAGCGTATAACTATCCGACGCTCTGTCGTACGATTGAATCGTCAAGTATCCCGTCTGATACATTAAAGCAATCGGCGACTGTCGGATCGAATCGATATAGTCGAGCTCGTGCTGTGTGGCGACGTATCCGTCGAATACGCTCTCGAGCGATAGCGAATAGTCGTGAATGAGATTAACGAGCAATGTCGGCGTCCCCGATGCAAACCAATAGTGCCCGAGCTTTTGCGACTTAAACGAATAGAGCAAACTGAATGGATTGTATACGCCTATGCCATTCGAGCTAAAATGATAACCATCGTATAATTCTCGAAGCTGCGATTTCAATTCTTGGCTTTCAATATGATGTTTAGCCGCTAATATATCGATATCTTCACTAAAATACTCGATGAGTTCGGTTTCACTTATTCCACATATATCGTCGTATTTATCGTCAAATGAAATATCTTCGATATTGTTCAAGCTGCTAAATACGCTCAACTTTCCAATTTTACTCACGCCCGTCATGAAGACGAATTTGAGATAGCGATTGAGCGGTTTGAGGCAACCATAGACCCCGCGCAATATATCGCGGTGCTTTTGGTTGAGTTCTGGGTTATCGAGTGTATCAGTTATCGGTTGTTCGTATTCGTCGACGAGTACGACGACTTTTTGCCCCGTCTGTTTGTATGCCGCTTCGATGCAACTGGAAAACCGAATGTCAATTTCTCCCGAAGTGGGCTGGTCGAGACCATACGTTTTTTCCCAACGCCGAAGGTAATAGTCGAGTATCGCATTGAGCTTGCCTTCTGTCGTTATACTTCCATTGAGATTGAGCCGCAAAACGGGATACGACTTCCAATCGCTCTCGAGTTCTTCGATTGCCAATCCCTTAAAAAGCTCTCGATTGCCCGAAAAATACTCCTCCATCGTCGACAAGAGAAGCGATTTTCCGAATCGGCGCGGGCGCGATAAAAAGTAGTACATTCCAGAATCGACGAGGTCGTAGATGTATTTCGTCTTATCGACATAGACATACCCACCGGTGCGTATATCGTAAAACGATTCAATTCCAACGGGATATTTGCGACGCATTAAGTGTGCTCCTCATACGACATAGAATACACGACAAGACCTCACGATGCTTCTGCAGTGCGATTGCCTTAGCCATCTCTATTGCCACAAGAACCGCACACGAGCATCTCGTCTAGATTACACGATCGGAGCACAAAAATCGACATGTGCAATGCGCAGGACTGGCGCATCGCACGATTTTGCGATTTAGAAACAATTCTTATGATTCTTTTTCGGGCAGTCCCCGCCAAACTTCTCGCACTGATAACACACTTCGTTTGCCAAATACGTTTCACGATTGCCACGAAATGCCGATAAATTAGCGATGTTTTCGAACGTGACTTCGGCGATCTTCTCGAGTGCTTCGTGCGTGAAGAACGCCTGATGCGAAGTGACGAGTACGTTATTAAACGACAAGAGACGCGTCAATTGATCGTCTTTGATCACGTCGTTAGAATGGTCTTCGAAAAAGTACTGCGCCTCTTCTTCGTAGACGTCTAGGGCTGCGCCACCGATCGCGCCGTCTTTCAAAGCCTCGATGAGGGCCGCCGAATCGATGAGCGCACCGCGCGACGTATTGACGATGACGGCATTTGGCTTCATCAGCGACAAACGCTTCGCATCGATGAGATGATGCGTTTCGGCAGTCAACGGGCAATGCAACGACACGACATCGGATCGCGATAGCAATTCATCGATCGAGACATACTCGATACCGGCATTTGGATTGGGATACGGGTCGTAAGCCAAAACTTGCATGCCAAACCCCCGACAAATATCGATAAAACAACGCCCGATTTGCCCCGTTCCAACGACGCCAACGGTCTTTCCATGCATGTCGAATCCGAGCAATCCATTGAGGTTAAAATTGCCGTCGCGCGTGCGCAAATAAGCTCGATGAATCCGGCGATTGAGCGTCATCAAAAGCGCGATGGCATGCTCGGCGACTGCAAATGGCGAATACTTCGGCACTCGAACGACGTGAATCTTTCCAAATGCATGGCGAATGTCGACGTTATTGTAACCTGCACACCGCATCGCGATGGCTCGCACGCCGACATCGACGAGGACATCGATCGTCGCGGCGCCAATGTCGTCGTTGACGAACGCACAGACGACATCATAACCCGCTGCCAGCTTTGCAGTATCGGGCGTAAGCTTGCCTTCGATGTACTTTAATTCAAATCCATATCGTTCGTTTTCTTTATCGAGATATTTGCGGTCATACGGTTTGGTATCGAATACCATGACTTTCATCGTTATTTCTCCTATGTCTATAAACTATTGTGCGACATCTGCGATGGACAACGATTTTGCAATCGACGCCATCTTCACGACGCATACGAATAAACACACCAATCGAGTAGGCAAGTGCCACGCCGATTTTTCGACAAAAAAGGCGACCTCAAGCGGTCGCCTTTTGTCAGTCATCGTTCGCTATCTACTTTCTATCTTTCGATCCGAGTTCTTTACCGCCTTTGCCGTTGTCATAGATAAAGACGACTTGAGAATCGGAATAGACCGCGTCGCTGGCTGTCGCATTGATCTGTTCGTGAGCTTGTAACGTCGTGTTGTGATACGCCTCACCGCCGGAGGTTCCGCGCCCTGCATTTTGATCTTTCACGACGACATTGGCCTCGCCTTTCCCCGGAGCCTTGCCGACGACATAGGCATTGGTGCCGAGTTTCGTTTGATACGCTCCAAACGACGTAGGCAATTCGAGTCCGAGTTTCTTTTCACAATCGGCATACGTCTTCGATCTCTCCACCGAGCAATCGATCATCACGCCGAATGCGTAACCGCCCTTGCCACCTGCGCCAGCACCGCCGCCCGTGCCGCCCATGCCGCCGAATGCATTGATCGCCTTGAACGATCCGTATCCTCCTAGTTCGTCGGATGGGTCCTGTATGCTTTCGTTGAACGTAATGCCCGAACCGCCGCGGCCACCATCCATACCCTTGCCACCGTTGGCGCCAGCACCGCCCGAACCGCCATTGACCGACATCTTGACGTTCTTCACAAGCGATAATCGCGCTTTTTGCGAGGCGTTCTCATTTGGGCTATAAACGATGCCAATGGCCGTCGCCCCATGGCGCCCACCGCCACCGCCGAGACCGCCGCAACCACCAGCACCGCCCGATGCACCATACACGTAGCCAAGGGTATCCCGATTATTCACGATTCCATCTTTGTCGACTTCCTGTCGCAAATAAACAAAGGCAGGAACGACGTATTGACCATAGAGGTAATTCTTAAGCGAGAATTCATATGCACCAAAATCGACGCCAATCCTCTCCTTCGTATAAAATGTTGGTTTATATTCCTTATCAAACACGGAGTATCCGTGATAGAATCTCGGATAAAAATTATCTGGCCATCCCATTGTCATTCCAAACAAATCACTCTTAACCCCACTATTAACCATCTTTGTCGATGGAATAAACGCTGGCACGCCGGCTCCCGAGGCACCATTTCTACCGTCTTTTCCATCGAGGTCGGATAATTGTCTCTTCGATTCAAAGTAATAGTTGTGATTAGAGGACTGAGCCAGATCCATACTCTTATCGTCGGCAGTACCAGGATCACCACCATTCTCCAAAGTTCCCGTAGGAGCATCTATTTCATAGAAATAATTGCGATATTTAACCATTTCATTACCAAGTAAAAATAGTTCACTTTTAGTTTTAGAATAAACGCTTGGTACTACTCCATCTTTAGACTTTATTTTAATCGATTGAGTCAAACAAAAACCACTATATATAGAATCGCAAGTGAAACCACCACTTTCATACTTTGGAGTATAATTTGCATCTTTTTTATACAACGAATTTGGAAATTTGTTTTTAGGACCAATGGAATTCAATTGTCCAGAACTCGACACTCCAAATAAATGTTTAAAATTTACATTATACGAAGTTTCGCTAATCGCAAGCTTATCATCACCATGCCAATTGAAATCATAAAACGATCCAACAGTAGCCATTTTTAGTCTTTGATAAAGATTCGATCTGTAATCGCCAGCATCAGATTTTCCAAGATAAGTCGATACGTATCCCCCAGGTCTCCCTAGATTGATTTGCTTTCCGTTCGTACAACTAGGTACATTACTATTCAACGTTCTGTGTTTGACGACCTTTCCTAAATCATATCTTTTGCGAATATCAAGCCATTTCGTTGGATCATCAATGCTAGTCAAGAGCTCTCCATACGCATCCGCGCCATCTTTGTCATAATCGGCACCTTTCGCCGCAGCCCCGTCGGCGCCGGCTACGCCATCGGCGCCAGAAGGCGCCGTCAAGTTGATGCCGACATTGACGAGTTCGAGCATCGACGTGCCCATGGCGTTGATGCCGACAAATGTATTGGGCGTCTTGCGGTTAGCCATGTACTCGAGCGGATCGATTGGGGTGTTGACCGTCGCATTGAGCGAAACATTGCTCATATATAACGACGACATGTCTTTGGCATTAGCATTGAGAATCGACGTCACGTGTGCATCTGTGACGAAGTCTTTCGGCTCGAATTTAAACGACAACGCCGATTGTGCATTCGACTGCGGCGGAGCCCAGACGATATCTTCTTTTGTTTTGTCGACGGTGAGCGAATAACCGCCATAAATGCGAGCCCATGCAGGATGAGCGAGCATCGGTACTTTGGCGAGTTCGAAGGCCTGGGCACCATTTTTAACGACTGTGTCGAATTTTATGGTATCGGTGCTATTGTACTTCGTCATGTTTTTCGTCGAATAGACGATGTTTCCACGGCTAGGCTCGAAATCGTTCACCCCCCCTTGGGCGACGACGATATCCCACGATGTGACGAGTTTTGCGCACATGTTTGACGTCAAGCAGTCGGCTTTTTTGGCGACGACGATGCCGCGCCATCTATCGTAATAGCGAACGGTGCAACCCGCGCCGTCTTCGCACTTTTCGATAAATTCCATCGCCTTGCTGAGCGTTTTGAGCGGATTCTTATGGAGCAATTTTTGCTGAGAAAACTCCCTTAAGTTCGCTGCCGTATAATTATCGGTCGCCGTGTGGATGACTTGCGTCGTCTGCGTCGCATTCGTCCCGATGAATAGCGTTTGCGACAAATCGCCATCGAATCCGTCGCAATTGGCATCGATCCCGTCGCCGATGAAGTCGAACAGTTGAGGTTCAAACGGTTTGCAATAGACGACGTTCTTGAGATCGGCTTCATCGGTCAATTTCCCCGTCTTATTGGCTTTCGATGTATCGCACGTATAGCGTCCGAATGCACATAATCCCTTTGCATTGGGATAGAGCGCTGGATCGACTTGGCAAATGTAATTTGCACTTACTGCGTCGTCTTTGCCGATGAGTTTATAACCTTTTCCCTCGTCATAAATGGGCTTGCCATTCGAAATGGCGACGACCATCTTGCGTTCGGCATCGGTCACGCAGCCATCGTCTACGCCATTGCAATACTCTTGTGATCCGGGGTTATTGGGCTCACACGATATGGCAAACGTCGAAGGCTTATCTTGTTCGATCGGTGTATATTCTAGGCACTTGTTCTTGCCCTCCGTACAAACGCCTTCCTTTCCAGTATTACAATCGACGACGACGGCTTGACCATTGCCATCGACCATGTTTTCGATTTCATCGACGGCGCCGCTGCAATTGTTGTCGATGCCATCGCATAATTCTTTTGCGTTGGGGTTAATCGCCGGATCGTCGTCGTTGCAATCGCTCAAATCGGCGATATATCCCGATTTATCGGTGATTTCGAGCCATTGGCGCTCGGCAATCGATGGGTTTTCGTGTTGGATGTAGCCGTAGCATTTGCCATTTGATCCTGGGCAACACCAAGCGCGATCGTTGAGTTGACTCGATCCGAAGCCGTCGCCATCTTTGTCGGTCGCCAAGACCGACGGCTCTATATAGGCCTGATTCTCTTTATCGATGAGATTGACTTCGCAGCCATTCGCCGCATTGCCATCGCAATCGGCATAACCGGGTGCGCAAGCTTCGAGACACGAGAATGTATAAGTTTCATCTTTGTAATCGTCGAGATCAACGCCACCGTTATCTTTGTAGCATGCTCGGGCTAAGTTGAGCGTCGAGGCGGCTAAACTACACGACTGAGTACATGATTCGCAGTATTTAGCCGTTCCCAAGAGCTCGTGTTCGTCTTTTCGCCCATTGCAGTTGCGATCTTTGCCGACTTCGCAAATCGCGGGCAGATCGGTGTTGTAGAATGCACCAGCATCGGCATCGTCGCAATCGACGGCTTTGTATTTGCAGTGCCCGACGCCATAGCCGTCGCCATCTTTATCGCGGCACGCGCCAAACGTGCCATGAACGGGGCTACACACACCTCGATCGTCTTGGTCGCTGGCGCATGAAAACGTCAGCGGGCACATTTCGTCGTCGCTACACGACGACGTACAAACCCCTTCGACGCATTCGAGGTCGGACCCACAATCGCTTTGTTTTTCGCATACCTGGCCAAAAGAGCTGCCATAAGCTCCCCCTTCGACGACGAACGGACGACATATCGCCCCGAACCCGATTCCGCGCTCCATCGCCGCGGTATCGAGATATTTGGAGAAGGGGAGCGGGCGTTCGCGCCCGTCGTCATAGATCGGCGGATAGGGCGATTTTTCTTCGTAGACGAGTTGGCAACTAAACGCTCGATCGCCCAAAGACAAACCGTCGCAAACACTGGAATCGTTGGTGCAATCGGCCGAACAAATACCGCGCCCAGCGGGAATGCGTTTGTCAATGCGAGAAACGGAGATTTCGGAAATCTGGTGCCCTGCTTGCTCGGGGTCGTCGATGGCGTGCGATAGCGTTATCGACTTGAGGCAGTAGCCAAAGGAACAGTCGGAATTGACGTCACAGAGCGTCCACAAGAGACTCCCAGCATCGTCGTTTGTTCGCTCGCACGCCCCGTTTCGACATTCCCAGCCAACTTTGCATTTCTGGGGCTTTCCGTCGGCATCGCAATAATACGAAGCGTCGTCTTCGATGCACGTATTGGCATCGCAAGAATCGATTTTTGGCAAACAGACGCCCGCGACGCATTGTTCGACAGACGAGCAATCTTTCCAAGCGCCTTTATAGCACGCGCGCGTTTCGCCATCGCACGATCCTTCGACGCAATCGGGTTTCACTTCTTGCGGTATACAAACGCCGCGATAGCACGATTCGCCTTCGACACAAGACTCCCAAGTTGCATCGTCTTTGCATCGCTTTGTCGCATCTTCGGAGCACGATTGTGGTGCGCAATATGGATCGATATAGACGCATTGATGATTTTCACATTTCTGTTTTTCGGCATCACAAGCTGGATTGCACACATCGGATTTCGTCTGGCAAGTGCCATCGATGCAATCTTGTGTTGCCGGATCGCACGCTGGATTGCAAACCGAACCTTCGGGCTTGCACGATCCATCGACGCAGACATACCCTTCGGCACATGCAGGATCACAGCCAGTTGTCACGGGATCGCTCGATTTTGAGTCGTCGGTGCAGCCCGCCACGAGCGCGGCAACGATACCAATGAATATCCATTTATCGTTATTTTTCATAGTCCATTCCTATCAATGGTGGATAGAAGACAATATAAACGAGCAGCGGAGCCGTAGTCGGTGCCCCATTGTCGCGACAATGGGCACCAGACTAGGCGTAGCCGGCGCCGTATTGATGTGCCCCCAACGGGGGCGCGAAATAGGCGACGAAA
>SAMEA104315420__coassemble_324_pt1 | contig 36019 bp, 21 predicted proteins | sample SAMEA104315420__metabat2_high_PE_047 | metagenome-assembled genome bin SAMEA104315420 (sample SAMEA104315420) | gut metagenome | biome: Monkey gut; feature: monkey-associated habitat; material: faeces | place: China | collected 2013 | reverse complement strand
ATTCGATAGAGAAGGAGAAAAGGCGAATTTTATTTCAATTATCGCTAGAATTGCCCCGAAAGAGCGAGCCCCGAGAATTCGGGCGAGAGAGCGGGGGAGAGTGTGAGGTTGAAAGTGGAGGCGTGGGGCTGGAACTCGTTGATTTGTGGGCGGATTTTGACGGCATCGTAGACGACGAGTGTGATGCCGGTCACGAGCATGGCGCCTCCGACGGCGAATAGGCCGTATGCTGCGTTGTATTTTTTTTGCGTTTTTTTGCGCTCTTCGCTGGCGGCTTCGTGTAGGCCTTTTGTGCCGGGCGATTGGGTGTAGGTGTCGTATTTGTCTTGGTAGCGTTTGTGGCCGTCCCAGACGAGTACGCTGCCCGAGATGGCTGCGGCTGCGCCGACGCCGATGAAAGTGTAGCCGACGGCTTTGAACGTTTTGGAGCGCTGTCGTAGGCGTTCTGGGCTGACGCCTGCGTCGCTGGCGATGCGTTCGTAGTCGATGACTTCGAGTGTTTGCGACGTCGTTTCGCCGGCTATCGCATGAAATGTGATGCTGTTGAAGCCGTAGCTCGTTTTGCCGAGCACGATGTGTTTGCCAGGCGTGACGGCTTGTGGGGCGGCGGTGCAGGGGAATGCGTTGCCGTCGTCGAATGTGACGGTCATGTCGGCGGGCGAGCACTTGAGGATGACTTTTGCGGAACATTGTTCGCTGAGCTTTTCGAGGGCTTGGCGCGCGCCTTGTTCGATCGTTTCGGCGGGGATTTCGGTGATTTTTGGCGATTTCCAGACGCGTTCGAAGGCGTCTTTGGCTTCGATGCATTTGCCTTGCTTGGCATAGAGGCTACCCAAATTGCCCCAAATGATGTTCATTTCGCCACCTTGGAGCATGGCCATGAGCAACTGTTCGGCTTTTTTGTAGTCGCCAGCATTGCCCGCATCGACGGCTTGGTTGTTGAGCATGATTTGCTCGTCGGAGAATTTGATGATTTCTTCGGGCGGGATGGCGGGCTCGGTGGCTGTTTCTGCGGCTTTTTTGTGCTTTTCTTTTGAGCTCGATTTTTTGTGGCTCTTCGACGATTTCGACTTTTTGCTCGAGCTCTTAGAAGCCGATTTCGAGCCCGAGTCTTGGGCATAACTCATCGTGGGTACGCCTAACGCAATCACACATGCCGATAATATTGCTAGGAATATCCGCCTCATAATGCCTCTAGTCACTCGTTCGATGGCCGCCTGCACAAACCACTCGCTACAGACGTCACTCGCTTTGTATGCCCAATATATACCACAAACGCGCGAGCGCGTAAAATATCGAACTACAAAGAGGCGCGAGAAATCGGCGCAGTTATCAATAGTATATAGCGTATATGGCAATATATGGCATATCGCTACGCAAGATGGGCTGGCCGCGGAGAGGCGAGCGGCAAAGGCGCGATAAATCGGCGCATTTATCGATTAAAAATAAAAAAAGCGCCCAAAAAGGGCGCTTAAATCGTCGATTTAACGACTAGTGGTTCGCTTTGTAGACATCCCAGAGTTTGAGAGCGACGTCGCGAATGCCGTTATCGAGAGCTTCGATTTCTTCTTTCTTCCATTCGCTCGGGTCTTTGCGAGCAAATGTCGTGAGGTCGCGGCGATTGTCGAAGCGGCCGACGGGAATGTAGTACGTGCGACCTGCTTTTTCGATCTTGAGCATGTTTTCGCGATCGCTGGCATCCATGAGCTCGAGCATGTCGTCCGAGCCGTAGTCTTGCAACATGACCGATTCGGGCGTGCCGTGGAACAAGATCGATTTGTCTTCGCCGGGACGAGCGCGGTCGCGGTTTTTACGACGCGATTCTTCGGGCGTAACCCAAATGTAGAGAATGGCCGCGCGTTTGAGCAATTCGTCCGAGAGGCAAGGCAAGCTTGCGGCATAACCATAGTATTCGGGCAATGGGCGAACGCCGACCGGGCCACCACGCGAAAATTCGATGACGATCGTCTTGCCTTCGCGCGATTTGAGGACGTTCTTGATCTTGTCGTCGAAAAGTTCGCGCGCTTCGGCTTCGAGCTTTTCTTCGAGTTGGGCACGAACTTTCGCGCTCAAAGCAGCAATCTTCGCTACGCCACCGACGCGAACCGACGCCGCATCGAGACGTTCAAAGAGGCGAATCGCCGCATTCTTGGGATTCTCGGCTTTGCCCACCAAAATTTCGTGATAGTCCTCGTTGAGTAGCTCAATCAACGCACACCAATCGTACGCATCGATGAACGGGCCGTTACGACCGCCAGCATCATCTTCGTGGTGGTAAATGCGCGGCTCACCCATCGCTTTGAGCTCTTCGTCGATGACCAACTGAATGTGGACATATGGATAGTCGTCCAATTGGATCGTCTCACCCATGTGGAACAATTCAGGGTCTTTGTTCGTCAAAAAGTTACGAACCTCTGACTTTCCCGACGCAGGCAGCGCTAGCAGCAACAACGTGTCAAAAATCTCAGCCATCTCTGTCTCCTATGAGCTCTACTCGACATGAGTAGATTGAAGCCCCTTTCTAATGGGCTAAAGCACTTTTTGACAAGCTATTTTTTGCACTTTGCACCGCTTTTCACGACTTTTTGCTAATTCTATTCGCGTTTTCATAAAAATATGTAGGTTTAATACATACCATCGCACACGATTGCATACATCATCATTCGTCGACGGCGACGACGCGATATTTGCGCTTATTCGGTTCGTAGCTCGCGACGACGACATCCATGCTATCGCCGACGCGATAGGCGACGGCGCCATCTTCGCGCGTCAGAATCGTCTTTTCGTCGTTGAGATGCCACGCTTGCCCCGAATACTCGGCCATATCGCGGATATAGACTTTTAATTCGATGGGGGGCATGTCGAGTCGCACGTAGAGGGCTTCGGCTTTCATGCCCAATATCGTGCCGCGTCGGTGTGGGCGCTTGTCAAAAGCGAGTTCGTAGTCGCTGCGAATGACGTGCGCAATGGCGCATGAATCGATGGCTTTGTCGATATTGCGTTGTGCCGTCTTTGCCTTATTCGACGATTCGATGACGCACTTGCGCAACTCGGCGTTTTCTTCGCGCGACAAGGCACAAGCCCCCGCAAACTCCGATTCTATGGCTTCTTTATGCGTAAATATGCCGACCATTTCGCGCATGGGGGCACTAAATCGCGCGTAGGGATTGACGCCCAAGGCGCTGTGAAGCCCAGCCTCGGGCGAAAAAACGCTTCGCCTCTGAACCATGAGCACGAGCCGTTCCATCGCCTGCCGAATGCGGAAAAGCCTGATTTCTTCGGGTTTATCGATATCGGGATTGCAACTTTCTGCGGGCAAATGGTCGAAGAAATCCGCCAAGCTCTGCGCCGAACGGTTCCAAATCCAAGCGTCGTCGAGGTTTTGGGCACGGGCAAGCGCCGCTATCGAAGCCTCGAGTTCGGCGACATCGCGCAACGGCGGCGCATCGTGGTTTCGGAATATCGCCAACACTTCGGGGTCTTCTTGGGCTCGGCGTTTCAAGATGGCGGCGCCTTCGATGTTGCACAAAAGCGATAACTGTTCGTTATATCGGTCGACGTCGCATCGGTCGTCGAGCCCGAGTGTAAACGCCGTTTTGGCGCTATTGAGTCCGACGTCGAGCGCCACGCGATTGAAATGGACGACGTTGCGCGTTTGGCTCTCGGCAAAGCGCAGCGCCCCGACCGCCTTGAATCCCTTCAAACTCTCGGCAAACTCGCGGTCGCGCCACGGATGCACCTCGGGGGCACACAAAAACGCCGATACGTCTTCGCACGTCAGTTTTGCTCGCGATTGCACGCGTGCTCGCCGTAGGTCTGTATGCACGCACACGCCATCGCCTGCGATTTGCATGATAAAGACGAGCGCGCGCCGGTCGACCCCCGGATTGAGACTGATGAGCCCACGCGAGAGCGCCGCAGGCAACATCGATGCACTCATGCCCGCAAAATAAATACTCGCTCCACGCGCCAACGCCGACCGATAGAGCGGCGTATTGGGCCGCACAAACCACGATGCATCGGCAATCGCATACCAGGCGATGTATTCGGTTTCGTCGAAAATGGTCGAAATATGGCGATTGAGCGCATCGTCGCGCCTGCCCACATAGAGCGCTTGGTCGAGATCGCGCGTCCCCGCCCCGTCGACCGTGACAAACGGCACGTCGCCAAAATCTTCGCAATCCGAAAAATCGATCGGCGCATCGATGAGTTCTGCCGTCTCGGCCTCGACGCTCTCGTCGAACCCAAATTCGAGTCCGCATCGCTCGACTAGCCCATAAATCTCGTGCAAAACGCTCCCGCGCTTCACAATCCCACGGATGCAGTACTGCTCGACCCCGCGACGCTCCAAATCGAGGTAGTCGCCATCGCTCATCTGGCTCGAAAACGCCCCAACATCCGAGACGGCATCGCACGGCAACGACCCCAACGGGCTCGTCAGCGAAATCTTGCCACCGTTTATCGATACGCGTACGACGCGCCGCGAATGCTCAAAAACTTCCATCACGCACTCCTATCTCTTCAGACGCCCACCCATCGAACGCGAATTCACACGTCGACTCCAAAAACGATTCTACACCATTCAAATCGCCATCAATCGCCACATGTGCCATCCGACGCCTGGCAAACTTGCCCCTTTGCCGCACAATCGAAGACGTCGACAAACGCATTGCCAACGCAAAGTTGCATCACCGTCCCCCGACAAGTCCGTTGCCCCTCGGTGCAAACGCCGCGCGCACACAGTCCCGTCGCCTCGACGCACACGAGCCCCGTCTCCGCGCAATCCATAATATCAATATAACTATCGTCGATGCACAACTGCGCCACGTTCCCCACACATCGCCGAGCATCGCCCGTGCATTCGCGCTTCACACACGCACCGCGCACGACATTACACGCATCGTCGCCACACGGCGTTTCGCGCCATGCCCCCGATTCGCACGTCTTGAGCACGCCATCGACACACAGCACCGCGCCCGTACTACACCCCGGCACCATGCACGACGACGCATCGAGCTCACACTTATCGCTACAACGCAATTCGCCCACGAGTCCCGCAAATACATCGTTGCACGTCTTGCCCCCCAAATTGGCGCCGTCGCACTCCTCTTCGGGCTCAACCGTCCCATTGCCGCAAACCGACGACACCGATACACAGCCATACTTTTCGTCGCAAAACGGCTTCGATTTCACGCATTCGACGTCGCGCCAACGCCCGTTGTAACACGTCCGCGACACATTGCCCTCGCAGATGCGCTCCCCAACGCTGCATTCAGAATCGCTACAGCCGCCAATCAACGCACAAAATACGGATAGTAATAAATAGTATGAAATTTTATTCAAAACAAATCCACTCGTCCACGTCCCGCCACGCGCAGCCACCAGCACCAGCCCGCGACAAAACAACCCCTACGCCCATATACCATATTCCACACGCCGATCGTTTGTCGTTTTTTGGACCGCCCTATTTCGCCCTACGGGTCTCAATACGGGCGTTTGTGTCGCCCTATTTCGCCCATTGGGCTCAATACGGGCGTTTGTGTCGCCCTATTTCGCCCTACGGGTCTCAATACGGGCTCTGGGCTCCGGCTATTGCCCTTTGGGCAATACGCCTACGCGGCCGGGCTATGTGCTCACTGCGTTGCGCGCATACGCCCTGCCATGGCGCGCCAGCGGCGCGTCGCGCAAGCGCGGCATGGCCTCGTCTATGTGAACTAGCACACCGGTGAGAGCAATCGTTCGGCTCGAATCAACCACGGCCGCAAAAGCTTGGTGCGTAGATCGAATTGATCGCATTCTACACATAATTCGAGCCCTTCTTCGCGAACGATATAACTGATCATGATTTCGGCGCCGACGAGATAAGCGTTATCTTCGATGTTTTCTCTATATGCGTCCATCACATCGGGGAATTCGATTTTTAGATCGTCGAATGCTTTTTCATCGTAGTCGGACAGACAAAAAGAGAAGTGCCCGACTTGCATTTCATGATTAAATTCAAATGAATAGTAAACTATCTTTTTATCTTGTCCGTCGACTTTTTCGATTCGTCCCGGTATGCATCCCCGAGTTCCTTCTAAATCTTTCAAATCTTTTATGTCGAAATCGACCGCATTCAATGCGTCTGTTCTCTCGAACACTTCATAATGCCACAAGACGGTATTTATATTATATTTGACTTCTTTATTTGGATTGTTAAAAGTATTTGCATTGTACAAATAAATGAAAATATTGAATATGAAGGCGACGAAATAATACCCAAAAAATAAATAAAAAGGTGTAAAAAAATCAAAAATGGGTTCAGCAATAGCAGTCGTCGGGTTAGTTGCATGCGGCATCATCGTAACTGCAACAAAAAATCCAATAGCAATTGCTGGTATGTTTATCATCGCGACAAAGGCATTGGCCAAGCCCCACCAAGGCCCGAGTGGATAGCACGTGATGAGCGCTATCAAACCACGTAGCCATCTGTGGTGTCCGAGAAATTTGCCAATTTTGCAATCCGTTGGATGCTTTTCGAGATAGGCGTTTTTCGATACTGCTCGTCATCTACCTCTACGAGGTTCGACAATTCTTGGCAGTTTTTGGGGCGGTCTTCGGGTTTGACTGCCAATAAACGCGCCAATACTTCTCGCATGCGCCGGCTCGTCTTCGGTGCGCGTTCGTCGATGACTTGTTCGAAGAGCAATTTCATGCCCTCGTTGTCGATCTTATAGGGAGCCACGCCCGTGAGAAGGTGAAGCATTGTCGCCCCTAGCCCGTAGTAATCCGATTGAATGGTGCAATCGCCCATGAGCTGCTCGGGGGCCATATAACCCTGCGTGCCCGCAATCGTCGAGTTGAGACTTTTGCGTTCGGGGTTGGCGACGGCGCCAAAGTCGATGAGGTAAAACGCATTGTCTTGCGTGACGAGTATATTCGATGGTTTGATATCGCGGTGGATAATTGGCGGTTGATATTCCGTTTCGAGCGAAGTCAATATCGAAAGCATGCGGCGCGCAAAATCCCAAACGATAGGCTCGCCGACTGTCTTTCCATTTTTATTGAGTTTTTCGATGTATTCGAGGAGCGATTGTCCATCGATATATTCTTGCACGAGATAGTAATCATCGGGCGATCCGCTTCGTTCGATATAATCGATATATTTGGGCACGCCATCGATATCGACGCTTTTCATCGTTTCGACTTCTCGTCGGAATAAATCGAATGATTTAAAATCGTCTACCTTTTTGAGCTGTTTGACGGCAACCTTTTCGCCCGACACTCGCTCGACAGCCAGATATGTTATCCCATTGGCGCCCTCGCCGATCTGGCGTATAAAGCGATATTTACGCCGCAATATCTCTGGCGTTTCGATCGTCAATGCCTCATCTTTGTCCATCGTTTTTGATTGATTTGTCGTGTTCATTGTCATCTTTTTCCCCTCTAACCGACTTTGATATCACTTGCAACAAACAGATGCTCGTATTTGCGCGCTTTCAAAAAATCGCCCGATAAATAGACGTCGTCTTGTTCGAGTATGGGCCAAGGAATACTATAAACATACTCACCGTCCATGACCGTGCAAGTGATGAGATATAGGCAAGGAATGAGATCTCCCGGTTTGAGATCGTCGGGGCGACGACGCGTGTAAAAGTAGCGCACTAAATCGTCATCCGTCGAATCGTCGACCGGATTAAATGTGTAAGTCACTTTCCATAATGGGCAGTATTCCGAAGATGGGCGATCGACGGCAAATTCGAATTCGATCGATTTGACCGTTGCGAATGTCTTGCGACCATAGCTCAATAATAATCGCAAAAGGGAATTGGATGATTTGCAGGATGGAGCATTTGGGTTTGCATTTTTTACCATAGCGATAAATGGGATGATGAAGAACATCATAGGAAAAATAGTAAAAACGCAAACAACTAAAACAGAATTAGTATGGAAGAGGGGGGCGGCTGAAAAAACATACAAGAAATAATACTATCATTGCTGTTATAGAAAAAGTCCATATTTGAGATTTCCTATAACTGTAATAGCATTTTGCTCTTCTGAATACGGAAAACTGTTGCTTGTCATCGACCGTATACGTATAGATGTTTTTCAATCTATTCTCGATATTGTTCATGGCTTCGCGCGGGATTGTGCGCGGTACCACATCGCTCAAAGCATCCCATTGTTCGATACAACCGGGCTGTTTATACGATTTCATCGGCGTCCAAGTGACTTCTTTTTCTGCTTTGTCGTGATGGACGAGGGCGTCTAGGCTTTTGAAATCGCTTTTCTTTATCAGTTCGAGCGCTCGACGAATCGTCTTCGTATCGGTCAGACGTTGATCGATGTGGGGTTCGAGCATTTGGCGCAATAAAAGCGTGACGGAAAAAGGGAGGTTTTGCAGGTGTGGGTCGATGAGAAGTCGAAAATCGGCAATTTCGAGCGATTCGGGTGCAACGCCCGTCAATAAATAAAACGCCATCACCGCCATCGAATACAAATCGCTCGCCGGTTTGGGTTGCCCCATCAGTTGTTCCGGTGCCATGTATCCATAGGTGCCGGCGAGCGTCGATCCGCCGTCTTTAATCACTGGATTCGCGACCGCGCCAAAGTCGATGAGCCAAACCCTATAACCGTGTGCCGTGTCTTGTAGCATGATATTGCTCGGCTTGATGTCGCGATGTATGACCGGCGGATTGAGGGCATGAAGCGATTCCAAAATCGATGTCAGTTGGATGAGAATATCGGCGATATCGCTCAACAAAAAACGGTGATGCGCTTTGATAAACTCGCTCAAGGCATGCCCGTCGATGTATTGTTGCACGATGACCGAAACCGGATCGGGGCCATTTAAGTCTTCGATGGCTTCGTAGAACTTCGCGACGCCATCGACGTGGATGGTCGACAACACCTTTGCTTCGCGATCAAACAGCTCATACATCTTCCAGTTTTTGACCGATTTGATGTGCATGACCTTGATGGCGACTTCTGATCCATCGCCAAGCCGTTTGCCGCGATAAACTTCGCCTTGACTCCCGCGTCCCAAACACTCCAATATTTCATACTTCTTGGCGATGCACGGTATCGAAGTCATTTCTTCGTGATCGCGTGTCTGCGCCGTGTCGTATCCTCTATATGCCGTTTTGGCGGGCGTTTCGAGCGAACGTTCTATTTCGTTTGCCATCTCAGAGCTCCGATAAATATATGAAATATGGCCCAAATGTATATATCACACGTGGGCGACATCGCGCGTGCAAATGCACGCTCGGCGCGCGTTTAGATCAATGTCAAAGATTTGTCTATGTATGATATCGTTTGAGCGCAAAATGAATCGATCGATGGGCGAAGCCCTATCTGCAGCGCTGCCTCAAATAGACGTAGCAGAGTGGCGTATTGGCGCGATCGATGAGCGGATCGTGCACGTCGCCGGATTTGTGGCGCAGTCGTCGATAGGTGCAGCGATATGTGCGCAACGCGCAATATCGAAGTGGTTGCCAGACGAACGGCGATGAAGTATGAATGCGGCGCCAGTCGCGCCAGATGCTACGCACGCGCCTGCACCGTTGTAGGGCTGTGTTTTGCTTGGCGTGAATAGATATAGAGTGAGTCGGCGTCGTGGTTGCACGGCGCGGCTCATCGACAGTGCGAAATATTGCAAAGGAGCAAATGATGAAGCGAAGCATGATGTGCCTATTGGGGCTTTCGATATCTCTGTGGATGGGGTTGAGCGCGTGTAGCCCGACCGAGAAAAAGGCGGCGGCGCCCGAGACGGCGAAAGAGCCCGCGCAGGTCGAAGAAACGGCAAAGGTTGCCCAAGAAGATAGCGCGGCCGATATGGCTCGCCTCCTCACGCCCGAGACCCTCAATGCGCAGGCGCCCGAGCTTTTCAATGTCGAAATCGAAACGACAAAGGGGCGCATCGTCGTCGAAATGCACCGCGATTGGGCGCCCAATGGCGTCGACCGGTTTTATAATCTCGTCGAGGCCGGTTTTTTTAAAGATATTGCTTTGTTCCGAATGGTCAAGGGGTTTGTCGTTCAATTCGGAATTCACGGCACGCCATTGGTGAGTAGCGTTTGGCGCGAAGCGTCGATTCAAGACGACCCCGTGAAGACGACGAATGCCCGCGGAACGCTCACGTTTGCAACGGCCGGCCCCAATACGCGCACGACGCAGTTGTTTATCAATTTGGGCGATAATGCCATGCTCGATAATCAGGGCTTTTCGCCGATTGGAAAGATTACATCGGGGATGGATGTCGTCGACGCGCTCAATTACGAACACGGCGAGCGCCCAAACCAGGGCAAGATTCAAAAAGAGGGCAATGCATACCTCAAAGAGAAATTCCCAGGGCTCGATTACATCGTTTCGATGAAGATTGCGCAGTAGTATTGCGCAGTGATCGCAGATTGCACGTGCCCAGCAACTTTGGGCACGATGGCGTGATTGAAATGGCATTTGACAATGGCTAAAAGGTGCTTAGCTCTGCATGAGTGGCGAAATTTGCCGTTGTGGCAATTCGTCGCCATGCCCGATATGTATCGATAGTCGATAAATCGATGATAGAGTGATGATAAGAGGATGAGAACATGGATTCGGGGAATCAGAACGAGAAGAAGAAAAAGATAGGTCGAGATGGTGCCGTGGCCGATGGCGATCAAGGTGGCGTATTGGGCAGTGGCGTCGGGCAGAGTGGTGCAGGGTTTGATGAACTCGACAATATGTATAAATTGGTTCGCGACGATGCTAATCAAAAGATTCCAGATTTATTGATATACCCGACGAATGAATATGTGGCATTCCCCGGATCGGTGATGGCACTTAATATCGTCGACAATAATCGGTTGTTGATCGTCGAAGAAGCATTGAAGACGAATACGGGGTTGTTTATTTTGCCATACGAACGCAATCAATCGACGTTCGATCCGGAGGCATGTATCGACGTCGTTGGGACTGAAGTTCGCATATTGAAACGCGAAAAGATCCCGCAAAGCGATGTGATAATCGTTACGGTTTTTGGCATGCGTCGGCTCTCATTGAAATCGATGTATGTCAAGGGCGATTATTTCTACGGCATTTTTACCCATGCGCTCGACTTGCCGTTGGCATCGATGGGCGACGAAATGCTCGAAGATCGCAATTTGCTACGCCAAGTGCGCTTGGCCGTTCGCAATTTGTGGGATTTGCAGGGCGAAAAACGCGAGATGAAAGAGATCATGCGCATCATTGAGCGTTCGAATGATCCGGGGTGCTTTTGCGATCTCGTCGCAGCATCGCTCGAAATGCCATTTGAAAAGCGCTTAAAAATATTACAAGCCGTTTCGGTGCGCGAGCGATTGGAAATATTGCTCGGCATATTTGCGGCGCAAAAAGAAGCCAATGTGACGTTTAGCACGACGGCGAAAAAAGTGCGCGAAGATCTCGAAAAACAACAACGCGATTTCTTTATACGTCAACATATCAAGGCACTTCGCAAGCAAATCGGAGACACCGAGCCCGAACCCGAACCATCGCGTGACGAAGAAGAAATCATCGAAAAATTGAAAAATCTACAAGCGCCAGCCGAAGCGAAAGCATATATCGAAAAACAATATAAACGTTTGACATTTTTGTCGCAATCGAGCGCCGAATATGCCGCCGCGCGATCTCACATCGAAACATTGCTCGATATTCCTTGGAAAACGTATAGCGAAGATCAACTCGATCTGAATCATGCGCGCGAAATCCTCGATGCCGATCACTACGGACTAAAAGATGTGAAAGATCGCATCGTCGAATACCTCGCTGTGCTTTCGTTGCGCAAAGATTTCAAGGCGCCGATATTGTGTTTATATGGGCCTCCGGGCGTTGGCAAGACGAGCATCGGCAAGAGCATAGCACGAGCCTTGGGGCGGAAGTTCGAGCGCGTCAGCCTAGGGGGTATCCACGACGAATCCGAAATTCGCGGCCATCGCCGCACCTATGTTGCGAGTATGCCTGGGCGAATCGTACAAGCCATTCGCCACGCGCAAACGATGAATCCCGTCATCTTGCTCGACGAAATCGATAAGCTATCGCATCACAATCAGGGCGATCCGGCGAGTGCATTGTTAGAAGTTCTCGACCCCGAACAACACCATGCATTTGTCGATAATTACATAGAAACGCCGATCGATTTGTCGCAAGTCTTGTTTTTGACGACGGCCAACAGCCTCGACACGATTCCAGGCCCCCTCCGCGATCGCATGGAAATCATCGAAATCCCCGGTTATACACATGTCGATAAACGGTTCATCGCCCAAGACTTCCTCATTCCGAAAGTATTGAAAGAACATGGTCTCGTCAATTCAAACCTCGCGGTGAGCGAAGAGGCACTCGACGACATTATCAATTTTTATACACGCGAGGCAGGCGTGCGAAAGCTCGAACATTGCTTGGCAGGCGTTTGCCGAAAAGTTGCAGCCCATGTCGTCACGGCAAAACAAGCGGGCAAACGACGCGCAACGGCGCGTTTGACGCGCAAGAATTTGCCGCAATACCTCGGGAAACAAAAATACGATTTCGACATGGTCGAGGCAAAACGCCGCCCCGGTATTGCCACGGGCTTGGCTTGGACTCCAGTCGGGGGCGATATATTGTTTATCGAAACGACGCATTTGCCCGGCAAAGGTCAGCTCGTCATTACGGGGAAATTGGGCGACGTCATGCAAGAGAGCATTCGCGCAGCAACGACGCTATTGCGCGGTTGGCTTGCGAACGATAACGCATCGATCGACTTCGAAAAAGAAGACATCCACGTACACGTGCCCGCTGGCGCGACGCCAAAAGATGGGCCTTCGGCAGGCGTCGCCATCTTCTGTGCACTGTTGAGTCTCTATAAAGATGTATCGATTCCGGCGACGATTGCCATGACGGGTGAAATTTCACTTCGCGGCAATGTTTTGCCCGTGGGCGGTATTCGCGAAAAGGTTTTGGGGGCGCATCGCGCGGGCATTCGCACGATATTGTTGCCCGAAAAGAACAAAGCCGACCTCGACGACGTCCCGCAAGAAGTGCGCAACGATATCAAATTCCACTTCGTGCACTCGATCGACGATTGCGTGCGCATCGTGTTTCCCAAATCATAACGCTTCCATCGCCCCTTTTCGCCCATCATCCCCATCATCGCCATCGATTACAGGATACGCGACATGCCATATTGGATGAAATTAGCGATAGCCGTTGCCGTGACGTTTTTGAGTGCATGGATTCCGCTCGTCGGAAGTTACCACTACGAAACATCGTTGGCGACGGCACTCTTGGGGCTCGTGTGCATCCCATTCCTCGCGCCGCGCGTCGCCGAGTCGACGCCCGACGAAAAGGCAAAGACGATCGCAAAGTGCATTGGCGCTAGCATTTTATATTTTGTGTCGGCCAATGGCATATATATGGCGGTGGCTGCGCTCTCGAATCAACTTTGCGACGTCTCTCAAGGCATTCAATTTCAATTGCTCATAGCGTTGCCGTCAAATCTCCTCGTCGCATCGATAATTGCATGGGGGCAATGTGTTTTCAAACGGCGATTATGGCGGGTGTTATTATATATATTCGTCGTATGTATTGATTTTGGATTCGTCTTTTTTGCGTTATATCATTGGCCACCGATCATCGCATTTGGGCAATTTATAGGGTATTTTGCGGGGTCGATATACGACGAATCGATCGACGTCTTTGGCCGCCTTTTTGCTTATCGATTGGGTACATTTGCCATTATTATATTGTGGTTATATGGGGCATGCGGTCGATTATGGCGCCAAATCGCCATGCCAATCGCTTGTCTATGCCTTTCTTTTGGTTATCAATTCTACCTCGCCGAAACGGGGCAAATTGCGCCCATGGGGCGCGGATCTCTCGAGTCGGCGCTGTGGGCGACGATCGATACACCGCACTATCGCGTTCATTACTTGCCGCGATCGAAGAATCGGCAAGCCATGGCGAGAGAATACGAACGGATTGCCAACGATTACGAGCGAGATTATCGCTATTTGGAATCGTTTTTTCAGACGACGGTGTCGCAAAAGATGGAAATCTGGCATTATCCCGATGCCGAAATGAAAGGGCGTTATTTGGGCGCAAAGCGCACGAGCTTTGCTCGCCTTTGGAAACGCGAAATCCACGTCGTCGAAGGATCCGCCGATTCGACGCTTTCGCGCCACGAAATGGCCCATCTCTTTGCGGCATCGTTTTCGACATCGCTCTTTGGCGTCGCCGGTGGCTGGCTCCCATCGCTCGGTTGGACCGAAGGGCTTGCTATGGCAGCCGAATGGCCCATCGAGACGTATGATCTACACGCTTGGGCTCATGGCATTTTGCATAACGAAGTTGTATTTGGACATATCGACCCCGTTACATTGATGTATGGTTTTTGGGGGTTGCCGTCGCGCGTCGCCTATACAGTTGCAGGATCTTTTGTTCGATGGCTTATCGAACGATATGGCATCGAGAAAGTTAAACAAATGTCGAATTTAATGCCAGGCGATTTCGAAGATGCTTTTGGCATATCTTTCCGCGATTTGTTCGAACAATGGCGCAACGATATCTTGCATCGCCATTTTGCCTCGGGCGTCGTCGATCGATCGCGCGTCGTCTTCGCCTCGCAATCGATATGGACGCGCCATTGCGCTCGCACGCGTGCATACGCGCAAATGCAATTCGTCACATGCTTGGGCGATAATCACTGCCCAAATCGCGTGAGCGACGAAATATTAGTCGGCGAATTCTGTACAAACGATCGCAATCGACTTGGCGATAGGTTACTCGGATTGGAATTGATTTATAGCCGCTATATCGCGCATGGTGCCATCGATACAGACCATCGCGCCGCTACTTTGCCCGCGCCACAAGGCTCGATTGGCGCCCTTCGCCCGCAAAATTCCGCCGACGATATGTGTTCTGTCGATGAGATGGCAACAGCTTCGGCCTCGGATTTACGCCATGCCATTGTCCAACGCCTCGGCCAAATCGATATCGCACAACTGGGCCCTGCTCAACAAATCTCATGGCACGAGCGCACCGCCGATATTCTTTGGCACGCCAATCAAAATACATTAGCGGCGTTATATTATCGCCTCTTGTCGACGAATGGCGCAATCCCCGAGCCGACAGCTCGCCGCATCGAAATCAAAGCCCAAGCCGCCGAAACGATGCACTCACCCGTTTCGCAAATTTTGCGCCTTTGGTTCGCCAATAGCCTCGAAGAATCTATCGCCGCCGCCTCGCAAGCGTATTCAAATGCACCCATTCTGTCGTATTTGGCCTTTGTCAATGCCATGAACCGCCGCGATTTCACCACCGCACGACAAGCCTATATGCGCATCATATATCACATGCTCAGCGCCGAACGAGCTACGCAGTTGCCGCCGCGTGCTTGGCGTGAGTTCTGGCGATTGGTGGGGTATTTGTAATCATCATGATTTCGATAGAGGCATAAAATGTCTGATGCATTTCATCATATACAAGAGAAAGATCCCGCCAAGGCGATATGCCCCTTCGTCAAATGGGCAGGCGGAAAAAAACAACTTCTCCCCGTTCTCTTCGAACGCATGCCATCGGCATACAATCGCTATTACGAACCTTTTATCGGTGGAGGGGCATTGTTGTTGTGCATACAGCCCAAAAATGCAGTTATCAACGACGTCAATCGCCAATTGCTCAACGTCTATAGACAGTTGAAACGCGATCCGATGGGCGTCGTTGAACGATTAAAACAGTTCGATGGCGTCGAATGTGATAAAGATCACTATATTGAAATGAGGGCGCGTTTTAATCGAAAGATTCAATCCGATGAACTCGATATTGAGTGTGCAGCCTTGATGATTTGGATAAATAAGCACTGCTTTAACGGCCTTTATCGAGTGAATTCCAAAGGGCTTTTTAACGTTCCCTATAACAATAGGGTGAATGGGGCGTCGATGAGCGTCGACAATCTCATCTCTATCGGCAAATACCTCAACGATGCATCGGTTGAGATTCGCGAGGGGGATTTCGAGCGCGCATGCGAAGATGCCGAGGATGGCGATTTTGTCTATTTCGATTCGCCCTATATTCCAGAGAGTAGAACGGCAAATTTTACAGATTATACGAAAGATGGTTTTGGATACGATGAACATTGCCGATTAGCCCAACTATTCAAAAAGTTGTCGGATGACGGTGTCAAAGTCATGCTCAGCAATAATGATGTCGGTTTGATATATGAATTATATCATGGATTTAATATTGAATCCATCGACGTGAGGCGATCGATCAATAGCGATGCTTCGAAAAGAGTGGGGCGAGAAGTCGTCGTGACGAATTATGAGAGGTAACTATGCCGCCATGGAGTTCGATTTGCGATGAGAATATGGCGCGTCGCAAGCTGTGCGAAAAAGCACGTTGCGTTGATAATTCCCATGAAATGGCATGGTCGATGTGATAGTGTGCGAGTTTGGGGGCTTTTCTTTGATTCTCATAGGGAGTGGAGATAGATGGCACGGACGGAGATAGCGTTTCCGAGTTTGCCGAATGCGCGGCTTTTGTTTGGTAATCAAGACGTCAATTTGCGATATTTGGAGACGTCGCTCAATCTAGAGGCGCATTCCGATGGCAATAGCGTTCGTTTAGTGGGGGATGCCTCGTCGGTAGACGTCGCTCAGAAGGCGCTTGTGGCGCTTTATGAGACGTCGAAACAGAATCGCGACGTGACGGTTTCGGAGTTTGCCGAGATGTTGCAGGCGTTGCAAGGCGGAGAAACGGCGCGTGGCGGTTGCATATTGCTCACGAACGACAAGCGAGCGATTCGCCCGAAGACGCCGCGTCAGGAGGCGTATGTCGAAGCGATACGCGACAACGACATAGCGTTTGGCATAGGCCCTGCGGGGACAGGCAAGACGTATTTGGCGATGGCCATGGCGGTCGATGCTTTGTTGCGCAAGCGCGTGAAGCGCATTGTGTTGGTTCGCCCGGCGGTCGAGGCTGGCGAGCGATTGGGGTTTTTGCCCGGCGACATGGCCGAAAAGGTCAATCCGTATTTGCGCCCGCTCTACGATGCGCTCTACGACATGGTCGATGCCGAACGGGCTCAACACTGGATAGAGCAAGGCTCGATCGAAGTAGCGCCGCTTGCGTTTATGCGTGGGCGCACGCTCAATCATGCCTTTATCATCCTCGACGAAGCCCAAAATGCGACGCATGAACAGATGAAGATGTTCCTCACGCGGCTCGGGTTTGGTTCTAAAGCCATCGTGACGGGCGATTTGACGCAGACCGATTTGGGCAGTGGTGTTCGCTCTGGGTTAGCTCGTGCTGTCGATATCTTGGCCAATGTCGAGGGCATTGCAATTGTGCGATTGACCGAGAGCGATATCGTTCGACATCCGCTCGTTCAGCGCATCGTCAATGCTTACGAAAGATCAATTAGCAATTAGCAATGAGCAATGAGCAGAGAGCAATGAGCAATGAGCAGTGAGCAGAGAGCAATGAGCAGTTAGCGATGAGTGGGCAGTGGCTAGAAGTTAGTGGTTAGTGGCTAGAAGTCAGTGGTTAGTGGCTAGAACTAAAGGTTAGAGGCTATTTCTAATTTCTAATTGCTAATTTCTAATTAATAGTGAGCAGAGATCAATGAGCGATGGTTAGGGACTAATTGCTAATTGCTAATTGCTAATTAATAATAGATGGAAAGTATAATGATATAGATTGAATGTGAAATGAATGATGCATCATTTGGATAATATCTCGGAGCCGATAGGGCAAGGAAATCATCATGAGAAGCGAGATGGATGAATACCGACAGCGCGATAGTTTGAGTTTCGACAAAGTGCCGCGCAAGAAGAAGCAGTCGAGATTTTTGACGTTTGGCTTAGAAAACCCGTTGATATCGATTGGCTTTATTGGGCTCGTCGTTTTAGCCGTTATCTTGTGCGTCGGTAGCACGGGTGAAAGCGAATCGGGGGGGATGTCGCGAGCCGATATCGGTACGATTGCAACGCACGATTACAAGGCGTCGCGCGATTTTACATTCGACCGAGTCGACCAAGAGGCGACCGACAGGATTCGCGATCAGCGCGTGTCGGAAGTTTTGCCCATCTATCGCTGGGATCGGGCATATCGAGATACGCTTTTGGCAAAGGTGCATCTCGTCTTTTTGAACATGCGCAATGGCTTGCAAGAAGAGGCATCGCGTTTATCGTCGATTCGCGTTGCGTGCCACGAGCCCGGCGAAAGCGTCGATAAAGATGCTACGCGCCAAAAATGGGTCGATGCCCTATTATCGCCCTATGCCGATAGTAGCGTATTTGAGCCGTATTTGTCGGTTTGTGCATTGAGCGATTCAGAGATTTCGGAGCAATTGACGCGCTGGACCGAAGTTCATCGCGATAGCTTTGTCCAATCGATGGGCTATGTCGTCGACGACACGACGTATGCATATTTGGCTTCGCATTGGTTTGCCGAATCGATCGAGACGAATTTGCGCGAGATTTACGACGTCGTCCTCGATCGGATGATCGTTTCGACGCGCCAAGCGATCGATGGCATAGACGACATTAGCGTGCAATGGCTAGAGGGCGAGGAGCGGAATTCAAAAATCGTCGATAAATCCGAAAAATCGATGATTTCGACGTTAGAATCGAGTGAGATGATGTTTTTGGGGCTTGCACGCGAATCGTTTTCGCAAGCGCCCGAAGGGTTTTATCTCTATTTCAAACAATTTGTTCGACCGAATTTGACATACGATGAGGCGGCGACAGAGCGCGAACGCCAATCGGTACGCGATAAGACGGCAGAATTGCGCGTCATCGAAGAGTATAAAAAAGGTCAGACGATCGTCGCGCGCGGTAATCCGATTCGCGCATCGCATTACGATATATTTGAAAAGATGACGCAATCGCAGGGCGATATCGAGAATCGCACGATTCATTGGATATCGCTCATTACGGTTGTCGGCGTGTTGTTGTTCATGCTTTGGCGTAGTATGCGCGGAGGGGTACAGCGACAAAAGAGCCGCGATTTGGTCTACTTTGCATCGGGGATTCTCGTCTATGCGTTGAGTTTACGAGGATTTGTGTTGCTCAACGACGTTCTGGATTCGGTTTATCATTGGTCGTTTTCGATATTGTTATTATTCCCATTTGCGGCGGGCCCGATGGTCATGCTCATCGTCGTGAACCGGTTCTATGCCTATTTGTTTGGCATTGTGACGGCGGTCATCGCGAGTCTCATCGTCGAAGATCAGAGCTTGCTGATGGGTTATATCATCATCAGTTCGGTGGCTGGGTGCATGTTGATGGAGCGCCCGAAGCGTAGCAATGTCGTTTTGCGTTATGGTGCCGTATTGGGCGCTGTGTCGGCTCTCATCGCGGTAGCGGCGTATTTGTTGCGCGGCGCGAATATGACGCATGTCGATTATTGGGTCGTCGCATTTTTGGGGCTTGCGAGTGGTTTTTTATCGGCAGGCGTCGTGACGATTGGTTTGCCCATCGCCGAGAGCGTTTTTGGTTACGTGACGTCGAATAAATTGCTCGAGCTTTCGAACTTGGAGCACCCAGCGCTCAAGGCGTTGTTTATGGAAGCTCCGGGAACGTATCAACACTCGATTATGGTTGGCACGCTCAACGAAGCCGCCGCCGATGCGATCGGTGCAAATTCGATTTTAGCTCGCGTTGGCGGCTATTATCACGACATTGGAAAAGTCAAAAACGCCCAATACTTTGCCGAGAATCAGCGCGGCGACAATCCGCATAATCGCCTCAATCCCAATATGAGTGCACTTATATTGAAAACGCACGAGCGCGATGGGCTCGAAATTGCAAAGAAATATAAATTGCCCCAAGATATTCGCGATTTTATTGCAACGCATCACGGGACGAGTCGCATCGAGTACTTCTATCAGCGCGCGAAAGAGCAACAAGAACGCGTTCACGAAGAAGATTATCGATATCCTGGACCGCGTCCGCAGACACGCGAAACGGGCATTTGCATGGTTTCCGATATGGTCGAGGCGGCAGTGCGATCGTTGCCCGATAAGAGCCCCGATAAAATTCTCGTCCTCGTACACAAATTGATCAATCACAAGTTTTCCGATGGTCAGTTCGACGAATGCGACTTGACGCTGCGCGACTTGAACGATATCGCCAATGCCCTCATCGGCATATTAAATGCGTTCTATCACCATAGACCCGAATACCCCGACCAAAAGAAGGAGCGCGAGAAGATCGAAGCTGAAAAACGAGAAAAAGCCGAGGGGACTAAAGAAAAATCGGATTCTGGCTCAGAAACAAAAGACAATTCGAAGAATCCGACGGTTGTGAAAGAAAGTTCAGATAAATTGGAAAAAGCCGATGCATCTAAAGTCGATGGATCGAAAGATAAAGAGGCGAAAGCCGCCGAGGCTAGCAATGCGCCCAAAGGCGATGGCACGTCGACAAAAGATGCGAAAGACGTAAAAGAGCCAAAAGAAGCGAAATCGCCGAAAGATTCTAAAGACGCGAAATCATCGAAAGAAGCGAATGCGTCGAAAGATGCCAAGGAAATCAAAGAATCTATCGATGCGAAAGATGCCAAGGATGCGAAATCGCCAAAAGAATCGAAAGAGCCGAAGGAGTCGAAGGCTCAGAAAGACCAGAAAGAGACCAAAGACGCGAAAGATGCCAAAGACGTGAAAGATGCGAAATCGTCGAAGGAATCGAACGAGAAAGCCACGAAGCAAGAACAAAAAAACAGCAAGGGGGCGAAAGGCGATTGTAGCATCGCCGATGAATCGATGGTAGAATCGACAGGTGCGGTTGAGGATTCTGGTGCGAGCGAAGAGAGCACTGTGGAAAGTCAAGCTGAGACAAACGAAGGTGACGATGGGGCGGCGAGCGACGACAAGAGAGAAGTCGAAGCGTTGCTCAAAGAGGGCGAAGCCGACGATCGCGATGGCAATGGTGAAACGCCGAAAACCGTCGATGCCGAAAGCGTGATGGCGACGATACAAGGAATTCAAGACGCATACGATTTGACATTCTCGAGTAAAGTTGACGTGTTTAAACGGAGCTAAGCAAAGCAATGAACGTGTACATTCCCAAGAATTGTAAATTGTTATCGGGTGATAGCGAGACGGGTGTTTTGCCAATTCAACCCCATGGACATTATGCCATAGAAGCGAGTGCAGGGACGGGGAAGACGTACACGATATCGAAATTGTTTTTCGATTTAGTCGTTCGCGGCGTCGATCCAGCGGCGATATTGGTCACGACGTTTACGCGTGCGGCGACGGCTGAACTCAAAAAACGACTCCACGATGAGATTCGCAATGCGATGGAAGCGTACGAGAAGAAGACGGGATCGGAGAGTGAACCCGCGCCCGAAGATATGACGGCGTATTGGCGAATCGATGACGAAGTGTATAAACGCCTATGCCGATGTGATGAAAAGTTTGGCGCGGTGACGATATCGACGCTCGATAGCTTGGTACAAAGGATATTGCGCGAAAACGCAGAATTGAGTTTGAGTTGTAGCGATTTCGAAGTGGCGCAACAATTCCAAACAGGCGATGCGTTTCGTCGTTTTATGACAGAAATCGTTCCGAAAAATGAAACCTTGCTCGCGATCGTCAGCGCATATCCGTCGATTGAAAGCCAAAAGCGCACGAAATTGAGCGATGATTCAGCGTCTTACCAAGATTCATCTTTTAGCCGTGAGCTCAAAAATTGTGCGCGTCGCGATGCTCAAAGTGTCAATTTGTTTGATTACAAAGCGTTGAAATTTCGCGATTTTTATGATTTCATGGAATCGTATCGGAAGTGGTATGCCGAGTTTGTCGATCTGGTGTCGACTATCGATCGCAAGCAATTTGTCGAATGGTGTGAGCGCTTCTCCAACGATCCACCAAAATCGATCGGTTGGTCGCCACGTATCTTTTGTTTCAAATCAGAAGGCGAAAATTCAGAAAGCGAGTTAGTTTACTCGAATATCTATTTTCGGTTGACTCAAAAGCCAGACAATATGCGGAATTGGGCTTGGTTTTCGTGCAGATTAAAGGAGATTTTGGACAAGAAAGTCGAGAATACGAGTCGGGATGTCGGGGGGGACGAGCGAGCCGAGGCGGCAGACGGTGAAGAAGTACAATTGGTCGATAGGAGAAGGCTATCGACGCAACGCGCCAAGCGCACTGCACGTGCGCGGTGCGTGATCGATGCGCTCGGGAATTCGGCGAGCGCGATTGAATCGCCATACGAGCGATTTCGTGCGCTGTTGAGTTGTTTGACCGTATGTTGCGTTGGGGCAAAACAACTCGTCGTGGCTTATTGTGTTAAACCGTATTTGCAATGCATTGACTACGACAAACAGATCAAACGCGCCTATGAATACGACGATTTTACGCGCAATTTGATGCTATCGGCGGATGCCGACGATGACGATGGAAGAGAACTGATCGAAGCAGTGAAACGTCGATGGAAATGCGCAATCATCGATGAGTTTCAAGATACTAATGCGGATCAATGGGGATTTTTGAAAAAGTTCTTCCTCGATGAACATCATCAACTTTTTTTGATTGGCGATCCGAAGCAAGCGATTTATGCATTCCGCGGCTGTGATGTGTTTATTTATCGCACGGCAGTCGATGATATCGTCGCAGCAGGGCAATGTGAAGGAGACGCAAACTCTGGTATGTCGCAATGTAAACTGACGCTTGGAGAGAATTTCCGATCGACGCCCGTGATGATCGACACAATTAATGCGCTATATCAATGTAAATGTAGCGTTTCAGAAAAGAAGAAAGCGAAGAAGGGCAAAAAAAGTAAGGTCGAAGAGAATAATGAAAATGTTGAAAATAATGGAGGAACTAATCCACTATTTTTGAACGAAGGTGCTATCATCGCATCGAATTATATCGATGACGATATCGATGAAAAAGTCAATCGATATGATGCCGTCACAGCAGGGCACAGAAGGTGGCATTGTATCGATAGAACGACGGGGCGCGAAGTCGATGGACTGTCGGTGTATCAATGCCAAACGGACAAAGTTAGTAAGGTTGATGATGAATGGGCAGATGGCATCGTTCGCATTCTCAAAGAAGATTACGTGACGAATAGGATATGTTTTTTCGATGAAGATGCTTATGATGCGTATAAATCGTATACGGGCGATGAAAAGGAGAAGCAAAAATTATTCGATAAAGCATTTCGCCCGATCAAGTCGGTGTATTTATTATGTGAAAAGCGATCGGCTCTGAAGAAAGTTCGCAATGCCATGTTGGCAAATGGGTTTGTTTTCGAAGATACAAAGAAACTCGGTAAATTATTTGGAAATCAAGAAAGCCTCGATTTGATACGTTTGATGTATGCTATCGACAACCCAGACAATAAAGAATACGTTGCCGCAGCGCTCAATACGATGTTCTTTGGTTTGTCATTGTATGATGTCGCCACACTCCTAGAAGCCCCCGAGAGTTGTGCCAAAGAGAAATTCAAAGAATGGTCGCGCATATCGAAAGATCGTCGGAAGTACTCGCTCATATTCGAAGATATTTTGAAGACGACGCGTTTTCGCGAAAGGCTTAACGTCTTTTCGACGACTGAGGCGCCTTATTGGAGAGTGCTACGCCTCGTGGATTTGCTCACCGAAAAGGCGACATACGAAGATATGACGTGGCATGAACTCGTCGAATATGCCATCGATGCGTATTGGAATGATATGAGCGAAGACGATGATTCAGACGTTGACGATGCCGAAGGCGTCTTTGTGAACAGTGGTTTGAAAATTCAAATGAAGACGATTCACAGTTGCAAAGGCCTCGAAGCCGATGTCGTTTTCACTGTGCTAGAGGCAACAAAACCGCAAGTGAGGCATTCGCCCGATGTTTGTCATGAAAAGGTCGATGGGCAATGGAAGCAATTCATCGATGCCGAGGCGATCGCCGGTGCTGATGAAAGTGAAAGATCTTCGGCATCAATGGAGGCGATGCTCGAATCAGAACGATTGCTATACGTCGCATTGACTAGGGCAAAGTATCGCCTCCACGTCCCATTATCGGATACAATCACCTATCCGCTAAGCAAAAAGTTGAATCAAGCACTGAAGGCGGCTCAGCCATTGATTAAAAAGGCCGATTATTGCATCGATCCAGCAATACTCGAAGATTTGGAAAAGAACTGTCGACGACGCGACAGATTGAATCTGGCGGTCAATGCTCAGAAAGAGTGGCTGATGCTCGATGATGCATGGGTTGTCAATGTCAATGGCAAAATTGTCGAATACGATGCATTGAATAGCCGTTTAGCGCAACCCATTGCTCCATGGCTCGAGACGCGAGTTCGATATAATCATTCTTATTCGGAATTGAAACGTCAGAATACTGGCGCAAATGACGCCGACGCCAATAAACCCGACAATCCCATCGTGCCAAAAGCGCGAGTGAAAAGCGCGTTGCCGGGCGGAACGAATACGGGTTTGTTTTTGCACGAAGCATTTGAAAAAGTCGATTTCGAGCGAGTGAAACGCATACGCGATGCGTTTGCAGGTGAGGAAGGCGAGCTTTTTGATAGCTTGACTGCACTTCGAGAAAAACAATCCCGTGAGATCGATGAGAATGATGATTTGATGGGCGTGGAACAGTTGTTTTCATCGCTCGAGAGAAAGTATAAGTTTTCAAATAATCCAGCGGCAATCAAAGCGGCGAAGCGCATATTATATCGCACTTTGACGTCGACTGGGCATAAGTTTTTGGCCGATGGTATGGCGCTTTGCGATGCCGATAAAGTCATCAGTGAGATGGAATTTTTATCGAATTGCGAAGGGATGGAAGGCATTGATGGTACATTTAATGCAGATTTCGATATGTTTAACGGTTCTATCGACTGCGCGTGTCGTTTCGACGATACTTGGTATATCATCGATTGGAAGAGCGACACCCTTGCCGATTATAGCGATGAATTCTTGCGCGATCACGTCGCCGAATCGTATGGCAATCAAGTGGCAATCTATACGAGTGCATTCAAAAAGTGGCTCGCCAGTATCGATCCGAATGGGTGGTGTACATTTGGTGGGATGATTTACGTGTTCTTGCGCGGCGTGGAGCCCGAGGGCGACACGGGATTTTTCTGGATCAATCCAGAGTCTTGATGGGCGGGCATTGGTTGATGGAGTTAAACCCGCCCCAACGGGGCGGGCATTGGCGTAGGCGTATGCGCGCAAGGGCGTAGCCCGAGCACATAGCCGTAGCTAGAGCCCGTATTGAGCGGCGAGCGAAATAGGGCGATTCTGAGCCCGTATTGAGCGGCGAGCGAAATAGGGCGATTCTGAGCCCGTATTGAGCGGCGAGCGAAATAGGGCGATTTTGAGCCCGTATTGAGCGGCAAGCGAAATAGGGCGATGGCGCCGTCTCGGCGTAGGCGAGTCGGCGCGAAAAGAGATAGCAAAATCAATTTGAAAGTGCTTTTCGACGTTCGATGCGCACGGCTTCGATGCGGTTGAGGAACATCATGGCGTCGGATTTGTTATCGCGGTTAATATGACATTTGCTTTTTAATATTGTCGAACCGATGTTGATTTGTAACACAGTATAGAATGACATGTAATAACAAACGGGCAACATGAGGCAAGCGTAGATTAGGACGATGAGAGTGATGCCGGTGTTGCCTGAATGGCGAGCGATGAAGAAATAATATAAGCCCGTGATGATGATAAGTGCAATGTCGATGATGGGCCATATATACTTGCGTTCTTCGTGCAGAGAAGAGCCTTGAATGTTTTCAATGTCGTAGACTTCGCAATTTGTGACATTGTGTTTTTTGTTACTCGTTACATTCCAAATTCTGTGCGTTGTGAGGTAGAAAGTATTAAAAATTGCAATGGGTTGCTCGTCGTCCATGAGACGTTCTTTGAAAAACGGATCGTCGAAAGTCATCGATGGTTCGTTTTTTGTATTATCGAGAACGACGGGGTTGGCGGCGACGTTTGTTTTTTCGTCGCGAGCTGGGCATTTTCTGACGACGGCGCGTTCGTTGACGACGGGCATTTCGTCGGTCATGGCTTGTAGAGTATTGAATTCTTTTCGCAACTTTGACTTTTTAGAAAGTATATCGTCGTCGTTTGAAAGTTCGCGCTCGGCTTGTAATTCTTTTTCGCGTATTTCGTTTGCCAAGTAGAGGTGTAGTTCGTCTTCTTTTTCGAAGAGGGTGCGGACGCCGTCTTTTGTCGAGAGGTTTTGTGACGGTGCGGGGAGGAGTTCGCTGTCGGATGCGGCGGCGCGAGCTTCGGCGCGTAGCATGTGGCGTAGCGTGCTCGTGTTTTGGATTTTGAGGACGTCGGAGTGTTCTTCGAGTTTTTCGAAATCGTCGTCGACGACTTTTGGGTCGAGTTTTGGCTTGTGGGCGGGTGTGGTGGCGCTGGCGGCGCTGGCGAGGTCGTCGAGGTCGGCGAGTTTTGCAATGCCTGCGACGTGTGCAATGTCGTCGGCTTTGTCGAGAATTTGGGGGAGCACGTCGGACGAGCGCCGAATTTTGAATTGTTCGGAGGGGGAATCGTCTTCATTTTCTTCGGTGAATGACGAAGAATCGAGAATTGAATGCAAATCGCTGTGCAAAGAGCGTTCGCCTCTGATGGCGGTTCTGGAGACGTTTTTTCGGTTGATTCTGTTTCGTTCGTGTTTTGTGGAGGCGTCGGCGAGTCGGGCGCGTTCGAGTGCTTCGACGAGTTCGGATGCGCGTTCGAGGATGGAGTTGTCGATTGGGTTGTCGGAATTGGCGACGTATTGTCGCGCGGCGTCGACGGCTGCGCGCGCGGCTTCGAGGCACAGCGATCGCGGCATGTCGTCGTGGGATGTGGAGACAATGCCCGATTCGAGGATGGCTTCGCTGAGGTCGGTTTGCGGGCGTGGCATCGTCGCGTTTGTTTCGTCGTCGGCATCGTCGGCGTCGATGGGGGGCACGGCGCGTTGGGCTGTTTTATGCCTTGTGTTGACGCGTTCGAGTGTGCGTTCGCTCGTCAATTCGACGACGTCGTTGGTCGTTTGGTGCGCTGGCGTTTCGGCGCGATCGGCGATCGGCGATTGGACGGGGGCGGAGCCGAGGTCGTCGAGCGAAATATCGATGCTCGGGCAATCGCGGAGGACTTGGTCGACGGGAATTTTGGGAATGCGCGGAATAGATCCACTGTGCGCGCGCTCGGTGTGGCGGATGGCACGAGAATCGGCGCAGCTGTCGCCGAGCGGCGAGCCCGTTTTAGCGTCGACTTGTAGTGTCGTTGCACTTTCGGTGTGTTTTGTATTGCTCGAGGCGCGAGCTTTTTCGGCGATGCTTTCGCGAACGAGGCTCGACTCCATGACGTATGTGACTTCGTTTGGCTCGGCTTCGATGTATTCGTCGTCGGCCATGTTGCGCATGCGTAGGAGCAGGCTTTCGGCGCGAGCGCCGATGTCGTCGGGCATGGCTTGTGCCGATTCTTGGGCATTTGCCGGAGTTTGGGCGTTTGCTTGAATTTGGGCATTTGCCGGAGTTTGAGCCGTTTGAGCGTTTGCGGCCTGGCTGGTCGTCGCGACAGTTTCGTCGCTCGTCGCTTTTGGAGCGATCGTCGCGACGGTTTCGTCGCTCGTCGCTTTTGGCGCGATCGTCGCGACGGTTTCGTCGAGTCGCACGCCCGAGTGAGGCGTCGTTGGCGAATCGAGATCGTCGTGGGGGAGTGCGATTTGCTGGGCGTTTGCTCGCTTTTGTTCATCGGCGGCGTTTTCGCGTTCGATTTCGTCGGCGATGGCGCTCGTAATCGACGATGCGTAGTGGATGTTTGCGGCGATATCGTCGAGATTGGTGCGCAGGGCAGTTTTCGTTTCGGTGATGTCGATTTGGACGGGTTGCGTCACTTGCATTTCGAATGCGTAGAGCTGTTCGTCGAGCTTCGCATCTTTGTGCACGTTTGTGACGCCTTCGGAGAGTTCTTCGACTTTTTCTTTAGCGGCTTGAGCGGCGGCGCGTGCGATGATTTCGGCACGGCTGTCGATGACGGTTTCGAGTCGAGGAGGGAGTTTTGACGAAGCAGGCGAGACGATCCCGGCGGCGACGGGCTTGATTTGTGGCGGGACTTTTCCGGTCGGATCGAGCCCCCAAACTTTCCTCAGAAGTGGAATATTCTTCGCTAAAACCCATTCTTTATCGGGTAAAATTCGAATTTTCGTATCTTTTTTGATGGTATCGACTTCTGCTAATTTTACGAGTTCATCGTCATTGGCGATTTCGGCGACAAAATTTGCAGCTTTGACCAAGTACCCGGGCATACGTCCTCCTGAATCGTAGCGTTGCGGTGGCGCTTTTTCGTTCAGAATGCTCTAAAAATCAAAGGTAATTACGCTAAAAATCTTCGGGATCGAAGTCACTCGGCGAGAGTTCTTCGATGTTGTCGGAGAATCCAGACTTCTAGTTTCTGGGTTTTGTCATGTGTTTTTCGAGCGCATCGACGAGTGCTTTTGCGCTGTTCATGCATTCGACGATATCTTTGGCGATCATGTAGGCGGGAACGCTGATGATGTTGAATTCTTCGTCGACGCATGCTTCGTCGACTTTGCATTCGACGACGTTGGCGCCCATTTCGACGGCTTGTTTGGCAACGGGGTTCATATCGCCGAATGTTATGCGAGGATTTTTGAACATTTGGGCGACGAGTAGTGGGGCGATGCACATAAAGCACAGTGTGCAGTTGGCAGAGTGTGCGCGTGTGATGAGGTCTTTGACGTCGGGTTCGAGGATGAGTTTTGACGATTCTTTGTCTTGGTAGGCTAGATTGGTGACCGCGCCCATTCCTCCGGGGAAGACGATGGCATCGTAGAAGATGGGATTGAGTTTTTCGATCGGGTGAATTTGTCCGCGAGCAATGCGAGCCGATTCGGAGAGAATGTTTCGCTCTTCGGCAGTGGATTTTCCCGATAAGTGGTCGATGACTTGGGTTTGTGGGCGATTGGGTGCGTAGAAATGGACGCTGTGCCCGCGTTCTTCGAAGCAATAAGTGGCGCAAACTGTTTCGTGTATTTCCGATCCGTCTTTCACGCCGCATCCGCTCAAAATCATAGCAATTCGCATGGGGTTCCTCCTGATTTGTTAAAAACGACAAAAATAGGCGCTTGCCTACGACCTACGGTAACAAGGGGCGATTCGCAAAAATCAACATGCCATTTTAACCCGTTTTGACGTTTATCGAAACAAAAACGGCTCGAAGTCGTATCGATTTTTGTTCGGCATTGCGATGCGTTCTGAAATAATCTTCGCATTTGATGCGTTTTAGGTCGCCTTTGTAGCCTTGTATTGCAACGATATGGCGTTTTGCCTTGGGCAAAGTGGTCGAATGGCATGTGTTTTTCGAGAGGATTGAGAAAGAGTTATCGTCGTGGGGGGAGGCGTGGCACGTAGTTGTTCAATTGGCGCGTGGCGTGTATGGCGGGCGTTCGCGGTGGTATGCCTCGTTTTGGTGTGTTTTTGGCCGTGCGCGGGTTTTGCCGAAGATACTGCACTCTATAAGGCCGATACGGTGTCGCCGGGGGCGACGTATCGATCGGTTTTTGGTTTGACGGGGACGCAGTCGTATATTACGCGGGCGTTTAACAAATCGAGCAAGAACAGCGGGTTTTCGGTGATGGCTCGTGGTGGTTTTCGCATTGGGCGATGGGGTGGCTTTATGGAGCTCGGATTCGTCGGATGGGATGGGTATGAATCGGCCGACCGCGCCATGCAGAGTAGTTGGAACTTTGGAATAGGAGCCGAAGTCTTCTATTTTCAGCGTCGAATGCGCACATCGCTCGCCATTGGTGCGTCGTTTCTCTATCGCGAAGCGCCACCCGATCCGATTGGAACGGTCGGGGCATATCTCGATTTTACGCCGTCGAGCTATGTACTCAGACCGCATCGCAACTTTGGCATCGTGATTGCGCCGCTATCGCTCTTCATCGCCGTTCCCGCCTTCGAAGGCATTCCGCTCGTCATCATCCAATATCGCACGACGGTCACGCTGGAGTTTTCGCTATGATAGAACCCGTGAAAAAGAGCGATATCGCGTCGTTTTTGACGGCAGCAGGGCATAAAGCTACGGTTTTGGTCTTCGCAATCGTCGTTTGTTTGGCACTGCTCGATCCGTTTTTGGCATGGGGGCAGATCGCGGAGGGGGTTCGCGGTGCGGATTCGGGCACGGAGAAGGCTCGCTGTGCGGAGTTGGGCGTTTTCGATAATAGTACTAAAGAAATGGTGCGTGGTTGGTTCGAAGTGCCAAAAGAGCAGATGCATCGATGGTCGGTTTACGTCGATCTCGGATCGAGTCTTCTGACCGATGCCAACGAAGCGTCGTATTTTGCCGAGACGATAGGCGTCGGCGTAACGGTCGGATATCGGCTCAGCGAGCGATTTACGATTCTCGTTCACGTCGAGCAGAATGTTTGGAGAGCGCAAGATAACGACGATATTTGGAATTCGGGCGTTTTCAACTTCGGCGGTGGCATCGATTACGAAATCTTTTCGCCATACGTCCACGCCAGTGCCATGTTTGGCTTATCGGTGCTCACATTCGACACCGTACTCGACCATGCAGGGAGCGTCGGATATTTCGTCGACCTCGCTCCTATCGATATCCGATTCTACATCCTCAAGCGATTCGTCGTTTCGCTTTATCCGCTCACGCTCCGAATCGAAGCGCCCGTCACGCATTCCCCCGAAATCTACTATATTCAATATCGAACAGTCGTTCGATTTGGCGTCCTTTTTTAGATATCTTCGGCTGTCGTTCTGGCGTCTAATTTAATTCGCAAAATGTGGTTATAATATGAATGTTATTCTGAGAATGAAGCGATTATTGGCATTATGTTTGTTTATAATGGGGCTATTCGCATGCTCGGAGTCGTTTGCATACGAAGTCGGTGGTCGATTTGGCAAATCGTGTCACGAAGAAATCGCATTGCCGGCATTTCTCGAGGCGCTCGATACGTTGGCAGCATTTGAGTCGAATATCGATTTGCCCGAAGATGGGACGACGCTTTCGCTCATTCGAGCGATCGAAGAGACGTCTCGTGAGCACGGACGTCCGCTGTCGAAAAAACAAGCGTTTATTTTGATGAGTATGATGTTGGGGGTTCGGGCTCCCGATCTCGACGGTCATGCTTCGAGTAATTTGGCGCATACGCGAGCCGAGCACGCCGATGACGACGACAATGCCCAATACGTCCATACGCTGCGCGGAAAAAATGACGACGACGACATCGGCGATGCGATGGCGATCGAGGGTACGTATCGAGCCGTGATGGATCACGTCTCTCAAGCCTATAAGTTCAAATCGGTGACGCTGTCGTCGTTCAATATCCAGCAGAAACTCTATCTCGATTATTATGGGCGCATCGATGTGACCGTCAATGCCTCGGCCTTTCACTTGGGCTTTGCGGCCCATACGATAGCCGATTCCTTTTCGCATACGATTCGTTCGAAGCAAGACGATTTCCGCAAGATCATCACGGTGATGAACTACGTCGAAGCAATTTACCCGCATTACAAAGAATCGCGCGATGGCATACGCCATTCGGCATTTACCGACGATTGTACGGAGGAAGAAAATGCGCCCGTCGTCGCTGCCGCGGTATTGGCAACGCGCGAATTCGAAGTGGCTTTTGAAGCGTTCTACGCGACGGGCGACGAAACGCCGATTCGGGCATTCTGGGAGGATTGGTTCCAGCTGCGAACCGACTGCGTTCACGATTACGCCGCTTGCGATTCGGAATATTACGCAGAATTGGCTATGCGCGATCCAACGCATGCGTATCTCGAGTGCCAAGCAAGCGTGAGGCGCCGCCCAAGCCCGCTATCGCTAGCCCTTTTATTGCCCTTTATTTTGCCATTGGCTTGGGGCATTTGGCGACGCCGATCGCCGCAAAAGCCGTGATAAGTCTAAGAAAATTCGCTTTTTGTCGCATTTCTCTATAAAAGCACTTCGCTCGTGCAATCGCTTTTTGGACGCCGTTTGGCGACGAGGCGTTTGTCGCATTTCTTGCGTTTCGGCATCGATTTCGGGAGATCGCCCAAAGATGCGGATTCCTAGGAATCGGGCTTTTTGAGTGGATTTTGGATTGTCGCTGAGAAGTCGATTTTCGTGGAATTGAGCCACTGGCGCGGTTTTGGGGAGATCGCCGCAAGAGGCGGTTTTCTAGGAATCGGGCTTTTTGGGCGTTTTTGGGGCTTTTGTGGCGGATTTTGGGGAAGTGGGGCGATTTTGGGGAACGAACCGAAACGATATGGCGTTCTAGAGTACCGGATGGATATGGCGTTCTAGAGTATTGAATCGCAATCTACGATTTTTGCGTATTCTAACCAGACTGAGGAGCAATACAGATGCAGAATGAGAAGCACCATGGATATTGGCTTTTGATGGGTTTATGCGCGTTTGGGCTTTTTTCGTCATCGGCGCAAGCACAAACAGTCGATGCGCCACGAGGCGAAGTGACGGTCTACGTTTCGTCGCAAAAAGTAGCGCTCGCCGTTTTGCCACTTGCCGAAAGTTCGAAAGTCGATTTGGCACGCCAAATCGACGATACGCTCACGCATACGTTGAATTTATCGGGGATATTTAGCTTGCTCCCCGTCGCCTCGTTTATGCCCGGACTCATGCAAGAGCCGATGGCGACGACGGATTACTCGAAATGGCACATTTCCGGGGCTTCGGCGCTCATCAAAGGCGAAGTCCGATCTTCGGGATCGGGTTATTGGCTCGATTTGGGGCTTTTCGACGTCGATGGTTCGAAGCGCGTTTCCCTCTCATGGCAGGCAAAAACCGTGACATCGTCTAATGTCCGTTCGGCAGTCTATGAATTCGTCAACGCCGTCGTCGGTTATTACACCGGAGAGCCCGGATTTTTTGGACAATCGATGCTCGCCGTTTCGCGCGATGGGCGCGGAAAAGACGCTCGCATCGTGTCGATGTCGACCGATGGCACAGGCGTTTCGCGCGTGACGAAGTCGACGGCTATCGAAATGTTGCCCGCTTGGGGACCCGATGGCTCGGTTCTCTTGACGAGCTATGCCAAGGGTAATCCCGATCTCTATATCGTTCGCGGTGGCAACGGAAAACGCATTTCTTCGCATCCCGGCATGAATAGCGGTGCATCGTATTGCCCCGGTAATGGGCGAATCGCACTCACACTCGCCAAAGACGGCGACGCCGAAATCTATACGATGGCTAAAGATGGATCCGATTTGCGCCGATTGACGACGAATCGCGCCATCGATACATCACCCGTATGGTCGCCCGATTGCTCGAAAATCGCCTTCGTCTCCGATCGCGCCGGATCGCCACAAATCTACATCATGGATGCGAACGGCTCAAACACGACTCGACTCACGACTGTCGGCAAATACAACGCCAATCCATCTTGGTCGAAAAATGACGTCATCGCCTTTAGCGCCCGAGATGAATCCCATAACCTCGACATCTATACGATTCGAGCCGATGGTAGCGATCTGACGCGCATCACGCAGCAACAGGGCAAAAACGATAAACCGAGTTGGTCGCCTTGCGGGCGTTATATTGCATTTTCTTCGACTCGCGATGGATCTAGTCGAATTTACATCGCTACTTCGGATGGAAAATCGCAGATTGCTGCAACGACTTCGGGCTGGTACGAAAACCCCGTTTGGGGACATTGATCTCTGGCGACTCTACGAGACATTGATCTCTGGCGACTCTACGAAAGGATGATAAAAGCATGAAAATACAAAGAATATGGGCATGCGCATTGGGCTTGAGCCTCGCACTGACGGCTTGCGCTTCTCAAGAGCCCGCATCAAACCTCATCGACGATGCGACGGCGTCGATGAACGACGCTGCAGCGGCAAAAGATTGCGCCGAACAGACTTATGCCCTGGCGCAAAAAGCACTCGAAGAAGCCAAAAAAGCCCAAGAAGACGGCGATATCGATACCGCTCGGCAAAAAGCTCGACTCGCTCAAACCCTCGCCAAACAAGCAAAAGAAGAAGCCCAACTCAACGAAGAAGATTGTCAACGACGCAAAAATGCCGCCGATGCCGTGACCGAAATCTTTGCCCAAGACGAGCTCTCACAAGTCCAAGATATGACGGCAGATTCGAGCTTTGGCGTCATTTATTTCGATTTCGACGAGTCGTTTTTGTCGTCTTCGGCCCTCGAAACGCTCAAGAAAAACGTCACCGTGCTCAAAAACAACCCCAGCATGAACGTCATCTTGGGATCGCATACCGACGAACGCGGCACGACCGAATACAACCTCGCTTTGTCGCAAAAACGCGGCAATTCCGTCAAAGATCACGCGCAAAGTATGGGAATTGACGGATCGCGCATGTCTGTTGTCCCCTATGGCAAAGAAAAGCCCGCTTCGATTGGATCGCGCGAGCAGGATTACGCGCTCAATAGACGCGTGGAATTTATCAAGAGATAGCATGAATATACGCCACGTAGTGATGATGGGGGGCTTATGGGCATTGTCGTGCGCCACACAGGCATTTGCCGCGCCCCCAGACAAAGACGTCGCCGCCGACTCGGCCGCCAAAAACGCCATCAAGGCTCTAGCCGAAACCGAAAAAGCCCGACTCGCTCTGTCTAACCAAGAAAAATCCGAAAAATGCGAAGGCGATTGCGCCGTCCAAACCCACTTTAACGACGAAGCCGTTATCTTGGGCGTCGACCCGCTCAGCCTCATCACCGTTACCCCCGGCGGCCCGCCCGTGCGCATACCCATCGCCGTCCCCGATTCGATCGCGCTCGGCGCCGATACTTCGCGCGAAGTCGCCCAAACCCTCATATCGGTCATTCGCAACGATTTGGCGATGAGCGGCCTGTTCGAAATCATGCCTCCCGAAACATACGCCCTCATCCCAACCGCCAAAGAAGGCATTGCCCCCTCGACGATTCAATTCGACGGCTGGTATAACGTCGGCGCCTCGGTGCTCGTCAAAACCCACTACAGCCAAGAAAACGGCGGCGATACCTTCGGATTCTCTGTATTTAATGTCGATGCCGCCTCGGCTTTGCCATTTAAATTCGAAAGCCGCAAACTCTCGGCGAATAATGTTCGATCCGTCGCCCACGAATTCGCCAACAAACTCATCGGTTTCTATACGGGCACCGACGGCGTATTTGGCTCGCGCATCTTGTTCGCCGCCCAAGGAAGGTCGAATTATCGCAAGATCCAATCGTTCGACACCGACGGTTTCGGCCTCCACACTTACGCCCTCCCCGAAGCCATCAACGTCATGCCCGAATGGGGGCCGCGCTCGACCGTCTTATTCACCCAACTTTCATCGAAGAGCGACAACATCTACGTCTACGACAGCTCCGCCGACCCCGCGCTCAAACAACTCACCGATTTCGAAGGTTGGGCATCGGGCGCCGACTACTGCGCCAAAAACGGCAAAATTGCCTTCACCGGCGCGCGCGATCAAAACGGCAACATCTACGTCATGAACGCCGATGGATCCGACTTGACGCAAATCACCGACATGCCCGACTCCATCCAAACGTCGCCCTCGTGGTCGCCCGATTGCTCCCAAATCGCCTTCGTTTCGAGCTATTCAGGCAAACCACAAATCTACGTCATCCAAGCCGACGGCACGGGCATGCGCCGCCTCACATGGGTCGGCAACTACAACACCACACCCGATTGGTCACCAAAAGGCGATCTCATCGCCTTCACCGCACGCGACGAGCGCAACGTCTTCGACATCTTCACCATCAACGTCAAATCTGGCGAAGTCACGCGCCTCACACAAGACCAAGGCCACAACCGCGAACCCTCGTGGTCGCCCGACGGCCGCTACATCGTCTTCGAATCGACGCGCGACGGCAAACAGCCACGCCTCTACCTCATGAACGCCGACGGCCGCTGGCAGACGCGCATCTCCGCCACTCCAGGCCTCCGCACACCTACTTGGCACTAGCGTCGCAAGCATCGCTTCCCATTGATTTCACAGAAGTTTTGCCGCTTCATGGGCATTTCTCCCCGCGTTTTTTCTTTTTTTGTGGCGGCGGGGGGAAGTCTCCCCCCGAGCGGCTTTTGCCCTGCGGGCAATACGCCGCT
>SAMEA104315420__coassemble_318_pt1 | contig 36580 bp, 21 predicted proteins | sample SAMEA104315420__metabat2_high_PE_047 | metagenome-assembled genome bin SAMEA104315420 (sample SAMEA104315420) | gut metagenome | biome: Monkey gut; feature: monkey-associated habitat; material: faeces | place: China | collected 2013 | reverse complement strand
ATGCGCAAAATATCGAAAAAAGATTGTGGGGGACCAGTCCCCCACACCCCCACGCCGCTACGCGGCTTTTTTTTTTGCGCTACGCGCGTTTTTTGCGCTACGCGCGTTTTTTGTGCTACGCGCGTTTTTTTTCGCTACGCGCGCGTTTTTTCGCTACGCGAGTTTTGTGCGCTCCCACCTACCGTCTCTGCATATCATAAGCCCGATATGCCTCGCTCTTTTGTTTGTCGCGCGCCACAAACGGCATCTTTCCTTCCCCATATAACCGACTCAACGCTTCCGCTGCCGTTCCCTCAATTTCATCACTATAATCTAGCCCACGCTCGATGAGATTCTCATAACATTTCACAAGAACTCGACCCATCTCACTATACTTCCCCTTCAACGACTCATCGTCAGTCTCAACATCAACCTCCTCGTTGTCGACGATCTCATCGAAAAAGTTTTCAATATCTAAACACCCCAATATATCAGGACGCTTCGCCATCTGATGCACCCGATATAGATAATAATCCATCGCCGAAACCCGCGATTTTTCCTTCTCATATTCCATCACATCGCTCACATCGATATCGGTTCGACGCGCTATATCAAGTATATTTTCGATAGCTGAAGGCCATCCGCCATGCTTTTCAATCATAGCATCGAATGAAGCGTGCGCCACTTTCCTCAATTTTCCCCTCAATCCATACTCTTCTTCGTCGATCTCTTTGTCGATGTACTTTCTGTAATTGACTAGACGATTCGCCACATCGTGCGCCGCTTGCCCATACTCATCATTTTCGACGAGTTGATCTAGAGCTTGCCAACCCAATTTCCAAGACTCGACATCGTTCGAATCCCCATCGGGGGCGTCGGCTTGAACGAGCTTTTCATTTGCCCACATGTATTTGGCTTCGAGATTGCCCTTGCCCGCAGCACGCTCAAATAACGCCATGCGCCGTTTTGCGATATCTTCAGAATAAGGCGCAAATTCCATGATTCGCGCAAATGCATAATCATCTTCGGCCGTCTTTTGCGCTTTCGCATTGTATATATTTTCCAATTTTTCAAACGCCTGTTCATGCACATCTAAACGCCTGTCGTGCATAAAAGCTTCGATAGTTTTCACGTCGCCCGAAGCAATTGCCTTCTCGGCCCACAGGCGAACATCGTCGGCGGCTTTTTCAAAGTCATCTTGAGCCAATTCATAGCTGTCGATCGCTCGCAAATAATATATATATGCATTTTCAAACGAAGTCCGCTTGCGCAACTGCGTTTCATAAAACGATTTCACAGCCGGATTATGCGCTTTATACGACAATTTATACTTGTCGTATTCGACGATAAACGACTCGACAGCACCTTGTGCCGACGATTCATCTTTTTCAACCGCTTGTCGCGCCTTATCGTATGCACTACCAAGCGCACGTTCTGCCAAAGACGACTTAATCATTTGCGCATTATCTCCCTTATCATCGGAATTTCCATCGGCATTTCCATCGGCATTCGCTACGACTTCGCTCGGCGCATTCGAACTTTCGGCCTCACTCTGCACGTTCTTCTTACACCCAGCAACGATCACGAGTGCGACAATCGCTCCAACCATCCATTTCTTCGTCATCTGATGATCCTTTATGATTTTGATTCGCAAATGCGAAAAATGTCATCTTCGCCATTCTTTGAATCTTTAATGTTGCAAAACATATCACAATACTTTGTCATGCCCTTTGTCACGGCATAAACCGGGCAAAACGTCGCACATTCGCGATTCTGTTCAAGCCGCTTTGCCCAATAACATCCCCATTCAGTCTGGTCACGATCGCCATCGGCATCTTTGAGATAGTGCACAGCGAGGTATTTTTGAGCAATCGCATCTTCGAGATTGGCGGCATTCGTCAACAAAATCAGCCAACGACTATCGTCGCGATATTGATATTTGAAACTCAACGATGGCTTGGGTCCGTCTTCGTCGTCTGCTTCGTCTCGTTGATATATGCTTTCATAGAAATCAAAACCGCTGTTCATAAATGCGGCGTATGTAAGCGTCGACATCGGCATTTCAAACGAATCGGGATCGACGTCGCCTTTGCCGATCGGCATGGCACTTCGGTAAAAATACCCTTGCTCAAATGAATAAATATGACACGATTCGATCATCACTTTCATTTGACGGTATTCGTCTTCGGTCGGTTGCATGTCGTCGGGCGTCGATCGTGGCTTTGAACCAAATACTTCGCCGAGTTTCGTCAATTGCGCATCGATCGTCAAACACCGATCGAGGAGATTGTCGACGGGATCCTGTGCAAAATACGACGCCAAACACTTCAATTCGGCATCGTAAGCTTGCGACATTCCGATTTCACCGCTCATTCCAAGCTCTCGCAACATCGTACATACCCCTGGGTCGGCCGATCGCATCCCATACGTCAATATCGCCCCAATCAAGCTCTGTTTATCGGGCATTTGTTGGGCAATAAAACGAGCATAGGCATTTGCCGTATCGGTACTCGATAGAGCAGCTTTGAGCCGGCGTGCGACGTCGGCATTCGCTTCGCGATTGAGTCTATTGGCCAGAATCATGAGCAGTTCAAGCCCACGCGCCGAACGGTCGATGTCGTCGGGCTGCATCGTAGCAAGGCGTTCATCGATAGATTCATATTCGGAGAACGCAAAAAGCGATCGAGCATAATAGAGCAAGTCTTCTTGCGCCTGATGAAAATCTTTCTGAAATAAACTATCGATCGCCGAAAGGTCGATATTCGGCCCGACGATTCTTTCGATTTCTGCGATCCGCTTTTTGCGATCGGCATATTGGGCGAGTTTGCTTTCGTTGAGGGATCGCTCTGCGCTGGGAGCGTATTCGGGCGATACGCGCATCACAGCTCGATAGGCATCGTCGTTTTTACGCGCCATCGACTTGTCGATCCATCGATCGATTTCTTCTTTCGATCCCCCCATATACATTTCGATCTGCGCACGAAATGCGTCTAAAACCGATCCTTGATACGCATCGATAGAACGCGCTATCTCGACGACAGTGCTTCTATCGTCTGCAGCTAAATGGCCTAATCCAATGCCAAAAGCCGCTTCGAGCTTGACCTCTTTGTAGCCCTGAGATTGGCTCATCGCCGAGCTCAATCCCTTCGACAATTCACGCCGTTGTGCCCATTCATCGATCGATCGACGTGCTTTTTGCGCAATCTCACTGCTCGGCATTGCCAAATCATCGCCCGCAGCGGCTTGGACTTCTTTTGCAACTTTCGTATCGGTCTTCGAATCGAAAAGATTCTTCACACTCTCCATCTTGCACCCCGTCGTGCCGACGAGTCCAAGTGCCACACAACACGCTATCCAACATCGACGCATAGAATCCTCCTTTAGGTGGCAGTTGCGCCACAGACGAAGCCCGATTCGATATCGAACACGCAAACCGTATCCGAATCTATCACATCAAAGACACATTAAAATAACACAACAGCATCGATTCGCGCGATCAAAAAAGGCAGTAGCTTCTGCTACTGCCTCCACATACTCTACTCGTCCCAATCCCCTATCGATAGAAATTGGGAGAGTACTTTGACAATGATGATCGCGGGAATTGGGCTCAAAGCCCTTTTATCCCTCTTGTTTCTGGATCTGCACCCATTCGTCGCGCATCGTCACAGTGCGATTGAAGACGAGTTTATCGGGCGTCGAATCGTCGTCGATGCAATAATAACCCATGCGCTCAAACTGGCAACGATAGCCATTGGCCATGTCGCGCATCGCAGGCTCGACGTATCCATTGAGAACGTCCATCGAATGCGGATTGACACACGCCTTGAAATCGCCATCTTCTGCCGACATTGGGTCTTCGAGCGTAAAGAGCTTGTCGACCATGCGAAGTTCGGCAGGCAATGCATGTTGTGCACTCAACCAGTGAATCGTCACTTTGACTTTGCGACCATCAGGCGATTTGCCGCCAAAACTCTCGGGATCATACGTACAACGCACTTGGATAATGTTCCCATTCTCGTCTTTGTCGACGCCCGTGCACTTGACGAAATAGGCATAACGCAAGCGCACTTCGCGCCCCGGCGTGAGGCGGAAAAACTTCTTCGGCGCATCTTCCATGAAATCGGAACTGTCGATCCAAAGTTCACGGCTAAACGGCAATTTGCGCGATCCGAGCGATTCATCGGTCGGATGATAAGGCGCATCGATCCACTCGACTTTATCTTCGGGATAGTTTTCGATGAGCAATTTAATCGGCTTCGTCACGCCCATGATGCGCGGCGCAATGTCGTTCAAACGCTCGCGCACGCAGTGCTCTAACAATGCAACATCGACCATCGAATCGCGTTTGTTGACGCCAATGCGCTCGCAAAATGCACGAATCGCCTCGGGCGGAAATCCACGACGACGCATCCCCGATATCGTCGGCATGCGCGGATCATTCCATCCCATCACGACGCCATCTTTGACGAGACTCAAAAGGCGACGCTTGCTCATCACCGTATACGTCAAATTCAACTTTGCAAATTCGATTTGTTGCGGATGCTTGTCGAGCTCTAATGCCTCGATAAACCAATCATATAATATGCGATGATCTTCAAACTCAAGCGTACAAACCGAATGCGTAATACCTTCGATCGCGTCCGACAAGCCATGTGCAAAGTCATACATCGGATAAATACACCATTTATCGCCCGTGCGATGGTGCGAAACGTGTTTGATGCGATAGATCAACGGATCGCGCATGTTCATATTTTTATGATTCATGTCGATCTTGGCACGAAGGACGCGTTCGCCCTCTTTGAATTCTCCCCGCTTCATCCGTTCGAGCAAATCGAGACTCTCCTCGGCCGGGCGATTGCGCCACGGGCTTTCTTTGCCCGGCGTATAGAAATTCCCGCGATATTCGCGAATCTGCTCTGGCGTCAATTCGCATACATACGCCTTGCCACGGCGTATCAATTCTTGCGCCCATGCATACAATTGGTCGAAATAATCCGATGCAAAATACAATGCATCCCATTCAAATCCAAGCCAACGCACATCTTCTTTGATCGAATCGCAATACTCCGTGTCTTCTTTCACCGGGTCGGTATCGTCGAAGCGCAAATTGCACGTTCCTCCAAATTGCTTCGCCAAGCCAAAATTCAAGCAGATCGATTTCGCATGACCAATGTGGAGATAACCATTGGGCTCGGGCGGGAAACGCGTCGCAACGCGCCCCCCATTCTTGCCGTTTTTCAAATCCTCTTCGACGATTTCTCGCACGAAATTCGAACCGACTTCAACTTCTGCCATATCTCAAGTGTCCTTTGCACAAACTAAAAAACCGAGCAATCCGCCGTTACGGCAACGACGACGCTCAAAGACGCGCCGTTTTACCGACAAATCGCTCTTTACGCAAGACTCTTCCATAAGATCACATCACATTCCCACCGCCCATCCATCTCAACCTTCCACTTCTGCAAATGTCGATACGCCATGCCAACGCCCTGGACATTATCGCATCAAATGAGCCGACGGCTGAAAGAAAAATATTGCATTATGCTATAAATAGTATATACTCAAGATTGTATTTTTTTGGTGAATTGAGCGATGAATGATTTATTTCGGAACATTTGGGTATTCATCTTTGCGATGGCGATTTCGGGATGCACAAACCCGACACCGCGCGGCACGGGCGTCGTCGCCCTCACGCCTGCCCTAACCGAAGTCGTCTTAGAACTCGGCAAAGGCGACCAGCTCATCGCCACGAGCCCCTACACGACCGATGAACGCGCCGCCAAAGTCCGGCGCATTCCTACAAACGGCATTCTCGAAATCGTCACAGCCATGCACCCGCGATTCGTCCTCACACAGGGCAACGAATCGGTCATGACCCAAAAATTCGAAAAAATGCAAATCGAAACATTGGTGCTGCCCATGACGACGACAGACGACATCGAGCACGCAGTGACGACCGTCGGGAAAGCACTCAATGCCTCCAAAACGGCCAAATCCGTCGTTTCGGCAATGCGAGACGACTTGGCAAACAATCGCTCGACCTACGACACACTCTCGCCGCGCCCAAAAGTCCTCATCGTCGTCGACAGACTTGATATGCGAATGCAACAGTTCTATATCGCACAGCAGCCCGCATTCCTCGCCGACTTGTTCGAAGGTTGCGGCATGTCTGTCATTTCGGGTGGCGACGCGCCTTGGGCGCGCATCGACGCCGAAAAGCTTTATCAACTCAATCCCGAATATATCGCCTTTTTGGAACGCTCCCCCGAAAACGCTGCCGAAACAAAGCGCGAATTCTCCAACCGCTTCTCGGGCCTCGACGCCGTCAAAAACGACCGACTCATCGTCTACGACCGCGCCGACATCACCATCCCCGGCCCCAATTCCGGCAAACGACAAACCGCCCTGTGCGATCACATCCATGCGTTCCTCGGTCACGATCCACATTCGGAAAGCCAAACTGCTCCCAACGAATGATCGAAGTCGAACACTTTTCCTATGCCTATGGCTCGACGCGCGCCGTCGACGACATTTCTTTCTCACTCAAAACAGGCGAAATCGTCGCCCTCATCGGTCCAAACGGCGCCGGCAAATCGACGACGATGAAAGTCCTCACGACGCTGTTGCGCCCTTGCGCCGGCAACATCCGCGTCGCAGGCTACGACGTCACCAAAGACGCCCAATCGGTGCGCCAAAACTTGGGCTACCTGCCCGAAGATAACCCGCTCTACGACGATATGATCGTCGCCGATGCCCTCGCCTCGATCGCCCAACAGCGCCGCATCCCCGCCGCACAACGCCGCGACTGCATCGACGAAGCCGCCACGCTCTGCGCCATTACCCCCGTCATGCACCGCACCATCGACACGCTCTCGCGCGGCTACCGCCAACGCGTCGGCATCGCACAAGCCATCCTCCACCGCCCCAACGTCCTCATCCTCGACGAGGCCACCACCGGGCTCGACCCCAACCAAATCGTCGAAATCCGCGATCTCATTCTACAAATCGGCAAACGGCGAACCGTCCTCATCTCGACGCATATCTTGCAAGAAGTCTCCGCCATCGCCAAACGCGTCATCCTCCTCAATCGCGGCAAAATCGCCCTCGACGCCCCACTACAAACCGCCCTCGACGCCCTCGAAACGCAAGGACTCGCCCCAAACATTGAAACCTTATTCCGACATTACACAAAGTCATAAAGCGATTATGGAACCGATATTCACTGTATTTAAACGCGACATGTCGCGCATGATATATTCAAACGTCGTTGCAACGATTATTATATTGTTTCTCATCATGCAAGGCGCCCTCTTCTTCATCGACTTTTTCAAAGATGTGCAAGCCCTCAACCTGCGCGATTTCTTCAGTCAAGCGCCATTGTTGCTTTCAATCTTTTGCCCTGCCCTCACCATGTCGGCCATCAGCGAAGAAAAATCTCGTCATACATTTGCCTTGCTCCAAACAATGCCCATATCATCGGCTCAAATCGTCGTAGCCAAGTTTCTATCTTGCCTAGCACTACTCGCCGGGGTCCTCGTTTTCACACTTTCATACCCCATTACACTTTCAACACTTGGCTCGCTCGATTGGGGCCCGATTTGGGGTGGCTACATTGCACTTATCATGCTCGGCGGCGTATTTATCGCCATTGGTATCGTTGCGTCGGCCGTCACGCGCGATCAAATCTCCGCCTTCCTACTCGCTTTTTTCCTCTGTTTTGCACTTACTTTTATACATCGTCTTTCACAAGATGCCTCGGGCACAACAGCTTCGATATTACAATATATCTCAGCCAATGCCCACTTTGCAAACATCGCTCGCGGCGTCGTCGACATCCGCGACATCCTCTATGCCCTCACGATTCAAATATTTGCACTCGCCACGGCAGTGATACAAATCGAATCGCAAAAATATCCATCGAAGAGCTTAGCATAGTTTATCATTTTTGTGGGTGCCCTATCGCCCTGGGGGCGATACGGGCACCGGCTCCGGCTATGTGCTCGCCGCCTCGGGCGGCTTGCGCGCATACGCCTACGCTGCACGGCTATTGCCCACTTGGGCAATACGCCGTGCTTTCGCCCTATTTCGCCCTGCTGGGCTCAATACGGGCTCTTTTTTGATGAAATGCAAAACGCAATCTCATGCCAGCGCCTAACAGGCGCGACTGCAGTCTAAAACATAAAATTGGCACCGATACCGATGAAATCATAGAACGATTTGTAATCGCCGTTGTTGGTGGCGTGAGCTTTTTCGGGATAGACGAGATTATATTGTTTAAATCGACCATGTGTCACCGTTTTGGGTAGCTGGTGGACATGGGCAAAAGAGAAATCGAGACGGACGAATGAAATTGTATAAGAAGCACCGAGTGTGACACCGATTTTGTGATTATCGTACATAAAAGTCGAATAATCGTCGTCGTGAGCGGCTCCGGATTCGTAGAGCATACCGGCTCGCACGGCTAGTGTTTGCGGGAGAATGTTCCAATCACCACCGATGGCGATGCCCCAAGTATCTTTCATTTGTCGTGGAATCGTGAAAGTGCCGACTTTGACATCGTCGACGAGAGCGTTGTCGCGTAGCCAAACACCGTGCGGATATATCTTGATATTATCGTGTCGGCTCCATCCCGTATACCAAGCATCGAGTTCGATATCGAATATATCGGCGTGTCGGTATCGGACGCCAAATTTGACACTCCATGGGAGTGATAGAGTGAGGTCCATTTTACTGCCTTCGAGGCGCGAGTGCTCGTAGACGTAGTGGTTTGGAAGCGCGGCTTTAAACTTGCCGTTTTTGGAGGCATGATCGGAAAAAAGTTGAAACGATGCACCGAGTTCGAAGCCGTCGACGGGTTCTGCCCAAATGCCAAAGTTTGCACTTGGCGTGAAATAATCGGAGGCATTAATCGTAATGACGCTATCCATGTCGGGGTCTTCTTGATCGGCGAGCACGCCAAAATACGTCGACGAAACACCAGTGCCGCGAAAGACGAATGTCACATTTTGAATGCCCGCGCCGATAGAAAAGCGAGGATGTGGACGCCATGCAAAAGCGATTTCCGTCGTGAAAGTAATCGTATTTGACATGTCGATAATGGCGTAACGTTGTGCCCCCGATGCGGGGAATTTGGCCGGTGCGGCGTTGGGCGGAAAGAGCCCGACGCCGAGCCCGAATTGATCGGTGCCAAAATCGGTGGTGAATAGGATTTGCGGGATGACGATGCCGACGGCTTCGTTTTTGACTTTTTGGAAAGTCGTCGTAGTGCCGTTAGGTTCGACTTGCGGTGATCGTTGGTATTCGAGGTTGAGCATGGCCCACGTCGCATCGACGAGGATTTGATGCCCTTCGTTGAGGGCGATGAGTGCGGGATTATAGGCGATGGCGTTTGGATCGCGTGTCGAGACGACGGCGGCGCCAGCGCGCCCCGAAGTGGCGACGCCACCGAGTGGAACGAAGAGCCCACCTGCTTGGGCTTGCGTGGCAATTGTACACATTGCCGTGGCGAAAAAGGCTGCCGTTGCCATGCGATGCGACGTCGAAATGCCGTGCATTTTATTGAATATGCGGTTTATCGTGTTGATCGTTTTCATATTTGACTCAAATAGCAACGCTAATCATGAAACCTAGATCGATATCATCATTGCATGGTTAATCGAATTTGATTTGCCACGAGGCATCTTCGGGTTTCCAATCGCTCGGTCGTCGGTCGTTACCCCAAATGGTAAAATCGATGACGCCGTAGATGCGTTCGACACCGCGGTCGTCGTCGTTGAACAAGTCTGCCATGAAATCGAATAAGACTTTTTCGTCGTCGGCAGTGCGTTGTTCTTTTGAACCTGGGTTTCGTCGCAAGAGGTCTTGAGCGACGTCGATGAGTGTTGCGACGTTCATGCGATCGCGCGTCTCGGTTTCGAAGAGTCGGAAGAAGACGCCGTTAAATGCGTGTTTTGGGTCGCAGGTGTTGAAGGCGTCGACGCATGTGAGAAGCGTGATGATGAATGAAAGCTGCGAGAAACCTTCGGTCGTCCATTTTCTATCGGGGTCGATGGGGCTAGCGAAGAAGCGCAAGAGAGCGTTGAGTTTTCGTTGTTCGAGAACCATCGACGACGCGGCGTAAACGGCACCGGGGATGTGGTAGGAGTATGCGGCGTCGGCTTCGATCATGTGGCGAGAGAATCGGCGGATGCGAGCAAAACCGTTGGGGGTATTGTCGAGTTGATCGAATAGCTCGAAAAAGGCGTATGGGAGTCTTCCAGAGACGAAATCGACCATATCGGGAATGGCTTCTTTGTGAATCCAAGTCGATCGTTGGCCTGCATCGGTTTTGTCGCGATAGAGGCTATAGAAGAGGTCGAGGACATCGGCGGTGAGTTTGATGCCGGCGGGTTTTTCGAATTCGGCGCCAGTCGCCGTTTTGCGCGTTCGGATCGTCATGTCGATGACGCGTTTTGCGGCGTCTTTGAGGTCATTTTTTGCTTTTTCGTGTTCGTCGAGTATGTCGACGATTTCGCGAATAGGCGTGATGTAGAGGTATGCAGGCGAGAGGGGGGCGATGACGTTACCGACGCGGTCGGTCGTCGACTGTTTACCGGCGACGTTTCGGAGTTTATCGTCGGGCGTGAGTATATAGGCGACGAATTTTTCGAAGCGGTCGGTGAGTTTTGTGCCGTCGGGGAGTGAGACGTTGAGGAGCGCATCGCCGAAGGCGCCAAAATCTTCGACGATGCCCGTTTCGTCGAGTGCGCGCACGAGGACGGGTTCCATGCTACGGAAGTCGGACGGATGAAGTGGGAGAGGTTGCCCATTGGCGTCAAGGTATTTGACGTCTTTCGTCGTATAGTATTCGAACAGAATGGAAATGACGCGGGCTAGGACATCGGCTTTGTCGTGATCGTTGAAGACTTTTACGAGCGGATAGAGGGCGTCGACGAGCCCAGTTGCTTCGATGGCGTAGAGGACATCGGCATTGACTTTGATGCATTCGAAGCCCGATCGGCAGATGGCGATATTGAGATCGAATCGATAGTTTGCGCCTTGCGAAGAAATGATGGCTTTGTTGAAAAGTCGCGTCACTTCGGCGGGCGTAGGATCGACCGATAATTTGAGGTCGAACATGTTTTTGACGAGCATCGATAGGAGCTCGACGACGGTCGTCGTACCGCTTTCGCCGAGCAATCCAGCGAGGCTGATGAACGTTTGACTGAGATGATCGACGAGGTGAAGATCGCCGGTAATCGTCTTGAGATAAGCTTCGGCGAGGTTGTCGAAAGTGATGAGTGTGCCAAGCCCTTTAGCGGGAGCGGTGAGGTCGACACCGGCCACGGAGAGATGGGCGGCGTGGACGTCGTATTCTGTTTCGGACGTTTCCCACATGACGTGTGTCGTTCGCTGAAACAGGGATCGATTGTCGAGGCTTTCGGGGGCGTTGTGGTCGACTTTTTCGGTGCCTAAGATTTCGTCGCGCGGGCAAGATCTGACGCAGTTGAGGCGATCGAATGTACCGATTTTATGGGCGGCATCGCATGCATGGAAGCATTTTTCGTACTCACCGCCGGGATCGACCGAGATGAATGCTTTTTTGCGCTGAGCGAGTTCCGATAGGATTGGAGCGATTTGCGCCGACATGGGATCGTCGAGGGCCATGAAGAGATCGGCGAGCAAACCTGGTGTTTCAGCAATTTTGAGCAGTTCAGGGAGCAAGCGATCGATGAGGTCGTTATCGAGTGTGAATTCCGACGGTGTTTCGTCGACGATATCGACGATTGTTTCAACGTCGTTGACGAGCCGAGCGACGACGTCGCGGTCGTAGTTGAGAAGTTGAATAGCGGCTTCGAAATTGGGTCCGACGGAATCGTGATCGAGCGTTGTGAGGAGTGCGGCGAGTAGCTCGACGACGGGGCCAGTTGCTGAAAATGCGGTGTATGTGCCGTTGGAATCGGCTTTGAGTTGGCCTTTGCCCAAGAGGACTTTGAGAGAACGAAGCCCCTTGTCGAGTGAATCGTCTTCGAGGAAAACTTTGCTTTCTCGAACTAAATACGAAAGAGGGGTTTGTTGAATGTCGAAAGTTTCGAAAGCGGGGATGCCGTTGACGCGAAGCATGCCACCTTCGCCGTCGAAATCGACGTTTTGTGGCAGAGTGCCAAACGATTCGAATGGGGCGACCAATGCGCCATTTGAAAGGGTGAAGAAGCCGTTTTCGTTGCCGTCGGGCAATCCGTCGCCATCGGCGTCGACGAATGGTTCGAAGACGCGAGATCCGTTTTTTTCGACGGTGAGAGGCCAACCGCGTGAATCGAATTTAATTGCGGTTTGCGGCTTATAAGACAAATTTGGTGCATAATCTGCCGCAGGACGTAGCATAAAATCGACGACTTTCCGCGTGAAGCGATTGGGATCATCATCGATTTCGAGGTCGGCGGCAGTCAGAGAGAGTTCTTTGAGAAGCTGATTGGTGGCGTTTCGCGTATTATTTGAGCTGCTGGAGTTGGTGAGAAGCAGCTTGAGCATGAGGTCGGTGACATCGGGGAGCGCGTCGTAGCTGAAAGTTCGAGCAAGTGGATTTGTTTGCGCTGGATACATGAGGAGTCGAGGGGATTCGGCGATCCAATTGACGCCGGCGAGGGCGTCGCGGTCGTTGGCGAGTTCGGATGCGACGACGGCGACTTTGCGCAATGTCCCTGGGTAGAGCATGTTTTCGTAGAGCGGGACGATGTTGACGAAGACTTGGTTGAGGTCTTCGAGCTCGGATTTTGGCGCCGTCGTATCGACGGCTTCGATGAAGGCGTCGCGATGCGACTCGAACGTCGCGAGGAATTCGGGGCTACTGTGATCGGCAGATCGCGCGGAATTCGCATAGACGATGTTGTAGAGCTCGGTGCCAAATGAGCCATAATTGCGAACTTCGCGCTCGGGGACGATTTCTTCGTTGCATCCGAGAGCGATCGTCGTGGTGGCCAAAGCGACCGAAATGGCAATTCGCTCAAATATTCGTGATTTTTTAGACAATTTCGAATTTTTCATCACAACCAACGCGAATAATGAAATTTTCTTTTTAACGCATTGCGTTATTTGGAATAATATTCCAAACACCTTCTTTCTGCTACGCCTCGCCCGCGAAATCAAGCATTATTTTTTGCGATTTAGAAATTGCGCAAACGACGTGTTTATCGACGTTTGCGGGACTTTGTTCGAGAGAAGCAGACGAGGAATGTCGGTTGCTAGAGAAGAATGGATGGAGGAAATGATGGGTGTTTTGGTAGCTAAAAGTGCTGAATTGAGCGGATGAATGGTAGAGTGCGACAAAAAAGGGAAATGAAGAGAATTCGAGATGGATCGGCGTAGATTGGGCGATGCTAGGGCAAAATGCGCGTTCATTCTTGCGCTCAAATGCTTTTTAATTGCGTCGATAAATGTTAGGAATGCGACGCCCATGCGATACCGTTTGTTCTTGCGTCGCTTGGGCGATTTTAACGATTGATGAAGCGAATTATCGATGAGCGATTCGAATACGATAAAACACGAGAATGAAACGCCAAAAGAGGCGAGTGCGGATCGCGCGGGCGATTTGCAAAACGAAGAAGCCGCGCAAAACGCGGCCGAAGACCGGGCGCAAGTGGGAGAAAACCCGCGCGATAAAGCCAGATCTCATGCCGAAAAGATTGTGACGAAGTCGGCTTTTTTGCAGATGGGTTTCGTCGTTCTCGGTCTATTGTGCGTGATGCTCGTCGTGCTGAATCTCGTGTTTTCGAATGTGACGACTGCACGGTGGGATTTGACGGCCGACAAGCAGTTTACGTTGAGCCCAGCGACAGTTGAGCTCTTGAGTACGCTCGATGCGAAGATCTCCGTGAAATTCTTTTTGTCGCCGAATTTGCCAGCGCCCGATAATGGTTTGCATCAACGCGCAAAAGATTTGCTTTCGGAATTCGAGGCGGCGTCGCATGGCAAGTTTAGCTTTGAAATCGTCGAGCCCCAATCGGCAACCGACGAAGAAGTCGCCAAGGGATTTGGGCTCAGGAAAGTTGCCGTTTCGCAACGCGACGAAAGCCAGCGTTCTTTGCGCCTCGTATTCAAAGGCATGACCGTTATCTATCGCGATCGCGCCGAAACGACGCCCGAAATCCGTGCCACCGACAACCTCGAATACCTACTCGCCAAATCGATTGTCAACTTGACGGCCCCCGAGAAGAAGACGGTTGGCATTTTGACCGATTTTGGCGGCTTGGCACAATCGCCGATTCTCGTCGATTCGATGCGCGATGTGTTTTCGGAAGTCTTTGGCCAACGCGTCGCCGTCGCTGGCGTTCGCGTCGATGAGACGTGCTCGATCGCCTTGCCAGCGACAAAACGCGATGATTCGACAAGCGGGAACGCCGGCGGCGGTCCCGTCAAGCTCGACGCCTTAGTCTTGCTCAACCTCGACAAGACGCTCACGCCGTGCGCCCAATATGCCATTGAGCAAGCATCTTTGAGGGGAACGTCGATCGCCATATTGCAAAGCCCTTCGCATGGCGACTATCGCCAGCCCGATCAGCCACGGATCAACGTCGACGTCGGGATGAATGAATTGTTGAAGAATACGGGCTTATCGCTTGCGCAAACGCTATTGCTCGATCGCGCCCACAATCTGACGGGAACGCAATTTACCGAAGACGACGCCGTCGATGTATCGTTGCCCGCGCTTCCCATCATTACGACGCTCGATAAATCGCACCCGATGACGCAAAATCTGACGGCGCTCGTCTTGCCGTTTTCGGGCACGATCGACGTCGACAAATCGAAGATCGACCCTTCGGCAAAGCTCGACATATTAGCTCAATCGGACGGCGACGCCGTCACACGCCCATCGGGCGGCGATATCGACGTCACGGCGCTCGGGCGCCCACGAAACGACGAAGTCGAAGGTCCGCACGTCGTCGCCGTCGCACTGCAAACACCGCTCGCGTCGCAGTTCAAGGGAAAACTCCCCAATGGGGCTATCGAAAGCGCCTTTATCGAGAAAACCGATAATGCACGGTTTTTCATCGTCTCGAATGGCGAGTTCTTGTTTATGAATAAAATAACAGGGTATTCGGATGCGTATGCCAAATTGGGGATTCATCTGTTCGTCAATGCGACAGAATGGCTCATCCAAGACGATGCATTGATGAAGATCCGCAACCGATCCTTGCCACAGATGATCCAAAAGCCCGATACGGCGACGCAGAACCGATTGATTCGGATCAATGTGATAGGCGTGCCGGCGATCGTCCTCTTCTTGATGGTTCTTTTGAGAATCGCGCGGAGGCGCCATGTGAGAGAGCTAAAGAAACGGTATGCAGAAAGCGAAAAGAAGGTATAAATAGATATCTTATATCGATAGAGATTTGACGATGAGTTTTTTGAAGAAGATCCAAAAGACGGTTGGCGAATTGGCACAGGTCGGTTTCGATAAGGTCGGGATTCGGTATAATCCGATCGACTTGGGCGATGACGATGATCCGGATGTGCAATCGCGCGATGTGCTCGATATTTATCGCGATGTGATGGCGTCGTGGAATGGTGGCGCAGCCGTGCCCGTCGCGCAAGACATGCAAGCGGGGCTTCGCGCGATGGCAAAGCGCTATGTGCACGACAATCGCGAAATCGAGCCTGCAATAGAGGCTTGGTTTGGCGACCGTCGCACGATGAATTCGACGAAATTAGATGCCGCCCATGCACACCGATCGGCGACTTCGCATCGCAGTGGCGATGCCGTGTGGCGTTCGGATGCGCAAGCGATAGAAAACGAATGCAAGCGCATTTTGGCATTTTATGGCGTATTGCAAACGCCCAAATTGCCGTGGATATCGTCGGCATTTGCCGTTTGCGAGTCGCAAAAGCGGATGGTGAAGAACTTGCTTCACCAAGCGAACAAGCAGATCGAGCGCGTTGGCGTCGATGGCGATTTGTCGCTAGCAGATTGGATTTCGGCGATGAACGAGCGACTTGAATCGTTCGACATCGCCATTGAAATCGTCGACGAATGGATGACTATCGTCGATATCGAAATGGATTAGGACGCGGATCCGACGCAGAGAATTTCGCTGGCTGTATTGCCAGTGCCTTGATTCGCATATCCGGATTTGCATTCATAGATGCACTGACCATATAAACACTTTTCAGAAACAGCATTCGCGACGGGGTGATCGGCGCATTTATAGCCGCAAGCGCCGCAGTTGTTTTCATCAGCTTCATTAATATTTATGCATTGATTACCATTCTTCGTTGAGCACAAAACGAGAGGAGCAACACATGAATTTTGAACACAAATGCTATTTACACAGACTTGTCCTGATTCACACTTATTACCTTTTCCGCCGCAATTATTCACATCTGTCGATGTATCGACACAACGGATGTTTGCTGCAGTATTATCACTTCCGACATTTTCTGTGTTATTAATACACTTATATTGGCATATACCTGCTGAACAACCTGTTGCTGTTGCATTCGCAATGGGGTGATCGGCGCATTTATAGCCACAGGCTCCGCAGTTGTTAGCGTCGTCGCTATTAATATTTATACACTTTTTCTCTTTATCAATTTCACAAAGCGTCTCACTTGATTTATAACAAGAATTGAGTTCACATTTTCCTTTTGTGCAAACTTCTTTTACGCCACACACCTCTCCATAAAAATTGACACTATATGGATCGGAATTATTGCATGCCCCCTTAGCTCCACAATAATCTCCAGCTGACTCTGGGTCGATGCAATCTCCAAAGCATAGAATTTGATTATTTGGACAAATAAGTGTGCATTTGCCAGCGATACAAATATGACTATTCGTGCACATCTTACCGATATTTGCTCCGATACAATCATATATGGCACCACAATAACGATTATCACTATTGGGATCGATGCATTGACCATTGCACACAATTTGACCACTCACACATGTGATTCCGCATTTGCCACCAGAACAGACTTCGCCATCTTTACACTTTGAGCCTGAATTCGCATCAATGCAATTTCCAGAAGCACCACAGTAATGATTATCGCTCTTGGGATCGATACATCGACCATTGCACAAAATTTGACCACTTGGACATGTCACATCGCATATTCCCCCCGAACAAACTGTGCCGCTTGGGCATGCTGTATAGTTTGAACAATCGCCTGTTGCACCGCAATAACGATTATCGGTCATTGGATCGACGCAACGGCCATCGCAAACGATTTGCCCACTTACACATGTAACACCGCATGATCCGCCAGAGCAAATGCGCCCATCTGTACATTTCTCACCTGCGTTAAAACCAATGCAATCCCCGCGAGCACCGCAATAATTCATGTCTGTCTGAGGATCGACGCAGCGGCCATCGCAAACGATTTGCCCACCAACACAAGCAGAAACGCATCGCCCATTAGAGCAAACGGGCGTTGCGCCTTGGCAGATAATCCCGCGATAATCCCAACTTACAGGATTGTCATCTTTACAATCCCCGCGAGCGCCGCAATAGCGTGGATCATTTTCTGGGTTTATGAATTCGCCATTGCAAAGGACTTTAGATTTATCGGCAACGATGCAAACGCCGTTGCTACAAGTCGTACCATTACCGCATTTGTAGCCACATTTTCCGCAGTTGGCGTTGTCGGAATCGAGGTTTGTATTGAATCCGTTACAGAGCGATTTGACGCATGTGCCGTTGTCTTGGCAAAGGTAGGATTTTGGGCAAAGGCCAGAATTGAGGGCAAAGATCATTTGCCCTTCGGCATCGTGGCTGACGTCGTCGTTGACGAAATCGTGGGTGATGTAATCGTCGCATGTACCGCCGATGTAGGAATCGATAGAGCGAGGATTGCAGTAAACTTCGACGTGAGTGCCGTTGGGGAGCCCATAATCGATTTTAGTTATCAATCGATGGACGTTTGGGCAAGGCGTGCCCTCGTATGCATCGAGCGGTTCGAGCGTGCACCCAGATATCATCGTGATCGCAATAAAAGCACTATAGACGAAAAGTTTCTTTTGCATGACACACTCCGAAAACGAAAAAGTGATGATGAATTGTTATGAAACAGCTTTAATACATTGAATCGTCGACACCGTGTCGCCGCTTCCACTGTTTGTATACCCATCGGGGCAACGATATCGGCACTTTCCTAGGTGACAGCCCACTAGTTCTACCCCACTCATATAATTATCGACGCAACTGTAACCGCATGCGCCGCAATTATAGATGTCATCTGCGTTGACATTGACGCAACTCCTGCTACCGTTGCTATCGCATAACGTATAGCCCGATGGGCAAGTATTTAGGATGCATTTTCCGGCGACACATATATTACCATCTTTGCAGTTGGCACCATTGTAATTAGCATTTGTCGAGTCGGTGCTAATACAATAGCCTTTTGTAATAATCTTTTCGACGTTTTCGCATTGGGGTCCATCGTATGTGTCGGGGGTCTCGAGTGTGCATCCGCCTGTCATCGCAATCGCAATGAACGCACAATAGATGGATAGGCTTTTTTTCATGATACACTCCGAGAAACGAACGGCATAACAAACCAAATCGACATCGGCAAGAGAGCCGAATCGAAGAGCGCACGAGGTGTGCGCAAAAGCGAACATGCACACAATTTTATCGCATTGCGCGTTGTATGGCAATGAAATTGCGCTTGGCGGCCGCAGGCGTATGCGCGAAACGCTAGTGAGCACATAGCCGAGGCCAAGAGCCCGTATTGAGCGGTAGCGAAATAGGGCGACCCAAGAGCCCGTATTGAGCGGTAGCGAAATAGGGCGACCCAAGAGCCCGTATTGAGCGGTAGCGAAATAGGGCGACCCCAAAAAAGAAGCGCGGGGCGCGTTAGGGGCGATCGGGTGAAAAAAAGCACACGAGGGAGAAAAAGTAAGCTATAAGATGATAGTTGTGTTCTCTTGATGAATGAAGAAGTGCGATGAGACGGATTTTTGCGACAATTATTGCCATTTTGGCGCTGTGTGGTTGCACGCCGATGCACAGTGGTGGGGCGCAAGTGGCGGCGCAGGAACAGCCCGATGCGGCTGGTGGGGCGCAGATGGCGGCGCAGGAACATGTGGCGGTGGCTGGTGTGGCGCAAGCGGCGGCTGTGGCTGATTCTGGGGCTGAGGCAAGTGCGGCGGAGTTGGCGCGATTGGCGGCGCCGTTTTTTGGCAAGTCGTTGGCGGCGGGTGTGGCGCATGTCGAGGGTGTGAGGAATCCGAGTGCGGCGCAGGTGCTGTATTTGATGCGTGCGGCGCGGTATGCGGAGGCGGCCGAGGCGGCTTTGCGCGTCGATGGTGCGGCGATGCGATTTGTGGCGGTGAAGGCGCGCATTTTGGCGCATCGGTGCACGGATGGCGGGTGCTGGGCGGAGTTTGACGATGCGTTTGTGGGCGAATTGGCGGCGGAGACGGGGTTAGACCGGGCGTCGGTGGCGGAGCTTTGCGAGCGTTGGCGCGTGCGCGGGCGCATCGAGGAGGCGAATTGGGGGGCGGCGATGGCGGGCATTGGAGCGCATGCTGGGGAGCGTGCGTGGCGTGGCGTGGTGTTGGCGCTCATCGACAAGTTGATCGATGCGGATTTTTTGGGCGATGGCGGTGAGATCGACTGGGAGCGGCTTGGGAGGCAGGTTTCGGAAGTGTCGGGGGGGAATGCGTTTGAGTCGGCGACGTTGGCGTATGCGGCGATGCGGATTGCGCAGAGGCGTGGCGACGAGCGGCGAGCGAGGGAGAAGGTCGACCAGATCGTATTGCGATACCCAGCGACGCAGATGGCGTTGTGGCCCGAGCTTGCATCGAGTGAGGATTTGGCGCGATATAGCCCGAAGGCGCGATATGGGCGGATTAGGCGGTTGATATCGCACTTCGACTACGACAATGCGCGGCGCGAATTGAAGGCGTTGTTGGAGGATGGCGCGACGCCTGAGGCACTGGCGACAGAGGCGGAATGGGAGTATGCGCGCGTATCTCTGACGAATAGCGAGGATCCGGCGTTGAGTGGGCGGATTTATGAAAAGTATGCGCATGCGAAGGGGGCCAAGGGGGAGGACGCGACGTTTGGGATTGCGCGTTCGTTGTCGAGGCAGTTGAAGTACCGCGAGGCGATTGAGGCGTTGGAGGCTTACGATAGGAGGTATCCGCGTGGGAAATATGCGAAGCGGTCGTTGTATTTGCGCGGGTGGTATGCGTTTGATTTGCGCGCGAATGACGAGGCGCGGCCGCTTTTGAAGGCGTATGCCGAGGCGACGAACGACACTTCGGTGTGGGGATTTTATGCGCAATCGTTTTTGCGCGATGGGGATTGGGCGGAGGCGATAAAGGCGTTTGACAAGCTGTATCGAGCGGGGAATCCGATAGTGCGCGGCAAGGCGATGTATTGGCAGGCTTATGCGCAGCATGCGTTGGGCAATGACGACGAGGCGCGGCGGCTTTTTGCGGCTTTACACGAGCAGTATCCGTTGACGTGGTATGACGTGTTGGCGTTGGCGCGAGAAGATGCGTGGTTTGGAGCGAGTCGCGCGGAGGCGGTCGAGGCGATGTTTCGCGCCGAGAGCGATAAGGCGCCAAAGCGCGAGTTTTATCCGTTTGGCTATGGTGCGGCGGTGAGGCAAGTCCCCGAACGCCATGCCATTTATCGCGAAATCATGGGATATTTGGCGATTGACGAGGTGGAGACGGCGCGAGAGATTTATCTGAAGCACGAATCGTCGTTGTTGGGCGCGGTGGCGTCGGGGAATCGAGACGATTTTCGGCTCTATATGACGCACATGGTCGAATCGTATTATCGTGCGTGGCAGGACGTGGCTGGGTCGATTCGTGCGATGAGCGGGACGATTCCAGAGCGTTCGAATCCGCGGCATTGGATGGCGTATCCGCAGCCGTTTGCGCCGCTCGTCGAATCGCTGGCGCATCGCTATGGCGTGCCGAAGTACTTTATCTATGGGATAATGTTGCAGGAATCGAGATTTCGGCCGTGGCAGGTATCGAGCGCCGATGCGATTGGGGCTTTGCAGATGATTCCGAAAACCGCGCGAATTATCGCAGATGATTTGGGGTTAAAGTATGATCCCGATACTTTTTTCGATCCGAAAGTCGGGTTTGTGTATTCTGTGTATTACATGCAGATGCATCGCAAAATGTGGGGTGGGAATCTTGCGTTTACGGCGGGTAGCTATAATGGAGGGCCGCATCGAATAGGACCGTGGGCGCTTCGCGACAAGGGCAAGACGCTCGACATCGTCGTCGATGAGTTTTCGTTTGACGAATCGCGGCATTATACGCGCAAAGTTGCCGAGCATGCGCTGCGCTTTGCGTATATGTATGCGACATCGGTAGAGGAATGGCGCGAGGTGGTCGATGCGCTGTTTCCAGTCGTCGTGCCCGAGATAGAAGCGAGAGACGATTGGGGAATTTGAGCGTTGGTGGTGCGGTGGAACGGGCGAAATGAGGCGGAACAGGCGGGGATGAGGCGGAACAGGCGGAGTGATGGAAAAATAGGATAGATAGATCGTGCCAAAGAAAGGCGGATGTGGTAGAATGCGTGGATTTATTTGGGTTGTGATAATTCACGTAGATGTGAAACCTGGAGTTAATCGATGATCAAAATAAAGAGCATTGTGTTTTGCGCGCTATTGTTTGGCGCGTTGACTTGTGCGTTGTTGTTCTTGGCCGAAACGACGGTAGCGCCGTCGGCGAATGAAATCGAAACGATGAATCAGCGGACGCAAGAGGCGGTTCGCAATCAGCTTTTGGGAGCAGAAGAGAGCCTGATACAGCAATCGCAGGCGTTATCGCTCGATGCGAAGTTTGCGTCGGAGTTGGCGGAGGTCCGCGAGCGATTGCTTTCGGCGACGCCGTCGGAATTGAAGCAGCAATCGAAGAATACGTGGAATGCAGGGGTATTTTCGAGCTTGCTCGACTGGCGCGAGAGCCGAGCCTCGACGATATCGAGGAATCTGAACCAAACGGGGCAAAATGCCGCGATTGGTTCGATGACATCGCAAATGCCCACCGCCGACTGGTGGCACAAAGCGCCGAACCTCGCTTTGGCGTTTGCGACTGTGCCGATGAAGAGTGGCGAGTTATCGGCGACGCTCATCGCCAACGGCACGAAGGGGAAAGATTTACAAGGTGGCAAACGATACGACGAAGAAGTGGCGTCGTTGCGCCGTGTTATCGAGACGCAAAAAGCGGAATTCGATTTATTTGCTTGGGATGGCAAGATGTACTTCGCTCGCATTTCGCCGCTGTTCAAATCGGGGAATTTGATCGGTTTGAGCGTCGTCGGCATGGAGCTGTCGAACGATTTGTCGGATCGTCTCGAGAGCATGTTGCGAGATGAAATCAAGATTTTAGTCGTCTATTCGAGCCCGAAACTGGGGACGCCAGGGAAACGCGTCGTCTATGCATCGACGAGCGCGAATAAGGTCGCGGGCGACGATATCAAAAAAGTGCTCGATGGTAGCCGATTTAAGACATCGAGCGACGATGCGCCAAAGCGATTTGACGAAATTGCCGCCAATAAAGTTTATGAAAAAGTGAGCGGAAAAGGCGGCGATTACCAATTATCGCGCTTCGTATGGACGTGGAACGAAAACGCCCAAGCCGATATTTATACGTATGTCGATATCGACATGAGCAAAGCCGAGATACGCCGCATCGATAAGATCATCGTCATCGTGTGCCTCGTCGGATTTGTGTTGGCGCTGATCATCATCTTGGCGTCGATCAATTCGCTACAGAATCGCATCCAATACATACGCAAGGGTTTTGCCGATGCCATGCGTTCGGGATCGCCGTTGGATTCGGAAGTTTTGTCGACGCTCATGGGCGAGAATGCCGATGTATTGGGCAACGTGAATGTGGTGCGCGAGACGGATCCGAACGAAGAGAATGCCGCCGAAGAGGATTGGTCGAATTTGATGGTCGATTTCGACGACGCCCAAAATGCCAAATCCGATAAGGAAATGACGAACGACGAAATCGAAAAGATGAAGCACGATAGCGATATGCAAGAGGCGCAGAAGCTGTTCGACGAATACATGAAGGCACGCCAAGAAAACGACATCGATACGCCGATGGATTTTGATTGCTTTATGCGACGTCTACACCGCAATATGGTGAAGATCAAAGAGACGTATCACTGCGAAGAAGTCCACTTCGAAGTTCACGTGAGCGATGGCAACGTCTTATTGAAACCAAAAATCGTAAAAAAATGATAAACCTACCCAATAAGTAGGATATAAAGCCGCATCATTCGGGATGCGGCTTTTTTTTGTCGCCAGCGGATTCCCGTATTTGACCAATCATTCGAGAGATTGAGATTTATGATTGCACATTTACCCATACAACTCCAAAAAAAGCTGACGCGTCACGTTTCGCAGTGTTCGATAGCGTGGGAATTGATAGAACCGAACGACAAGATCATGGTCGCCTTTTCGGGCGGTAAAGATTCGATTTTGCTCATCCATTTGTTGGATTCGATACGCCGGATCGTGCCATTCGATTTCGAGATCGGGGTTTTTCATTTGAACCAATCGGCGCCCGATTTCCCAGCTAAAAAGGCACTCGAACAAATCGCCAGCGAAGGGTTTGAAGTATGGCACGAAGATTTGGAAACGGCATCGATATTGGCCGAAAAGATAGCTGCCGATGAATCGCCGTGCGGGTTGTGTTCGCGTCTTCGTCGAGGGATTATCTATACACAAGCGACGCAACGCGGTTACAACAAGATAGCCCTCGGGCATCATCGCGACGATGCGATCGAAACGTTTATGATGAATGCCCTCTTCAATGGGCAAATCAAGTCGATGCCTCCGAAGCTCGTCGCCGACAATGGGCATAACGTCATCATTCGACCGATGTTGTATGTCGCCGAAGAATGGCTCATCGAGGCGTCGAAGTACCTCGACGTCGCCGTGACAGAGCAAACATTTTGCACGCGCGGGCACAGCGGGCAACGATACGAAACGAAACAGCTACTCGCCGAGCTCGAAAGGCGGAATCCCAATGCAAAAGGCAGCCTCATGGCTGCCTTGCATCACGTCGTGAAGACGCATCTATTGGATAAAGGAATTTAGTGGGTATCCCGCCCTGAGGGCGGGATTGCTAATATTGGATAAAGGGATTTAGTAGGTATTCCGCCCTGCGGGCGGGATTGGTTAAGATAAAAAAGCAGGGGCAAGAATTAGGGGAAAAAGCAATCCCGCCCTGTGGGCGGGAGTCTTAGATAAATCATAATCGTTAATCCCGCCCTGTGGGCGGGAGTCTTAGATAAATCATAATCATCAATCCCGCCCTGTGGGCGGGAGTCTTAGATAAATCATAATCATCAATCCCGCCCTGTGGGCGGGAGTCTTAGATAAATCATAATCACCAATCCCGCCCTGCGGGCGGGATTGCTAATAATGGACAAGGGGATTATGTGAATCCCTAATTGACGACGCTTTGGCATGTCGCCGAGCAACCGCTACCTAGCTGACCATTGAGTTCGCCAAGGTCGCATGCTTCGCCATTGTCTTTTTGTGTGGTGCCATCGCCACAACGCGGCCCCCAGGTGCAGTTCTTTTTGCAACCGTTATAGACTTTATCGTCGTTCTGAGCGCCAAAGTCGCATTGTTCACCTTTGTTTGCTTGGACTTTTCCGTCGCCGCAGTAGGGGGTTTTGAAAGAGCAATCGGGAGCACAACCCGGTTTTCCGTCTGTGCCATACTCGCCCGTATTGAACGAGTTTCCGTTCGCGTCGGTGCCGAGGTCGCAGGCTTCGCCGAGAAATGCTTGGACGATGCCATCGCCGCATTTGGCTAACTTGCAATTTGGCGTGCATGCGGCATTATTGCCATTTGCCTCGCCGTTGTCGCATTCTTCGCCGAGATCGGGCTGGACGATGCCATCGTTACATTTTGGAACTTTGCACGTATCGAGACATCCAAGTTCTTGAGCTTTTTGATCGATGCCGGATTGGAATTGGCATTTTCCATCTTTACAATCGCAATCTTCGTTCGGATCGAGCTTCCCATCGTTACAAGAGTCGTAACGACATTTGTCGTTACAATTGGGATCTTCTTTATACGATATGCCTTTTTGTTTGCATATATCTTTATATTTGTCTTGATTACACAAACTCCCAGTGTCGCAGACTTCGCCAGGTTCGACGATGCCGTTTCCACAAACAGGTGCTTTTTTGCACGATTTACACCCCATGAATTCTTCTTCGGCTTGAGTCGGTTTGACGGGGTTGCCGTTGAGCATTTTGCCGATATCGCATTGCTCGGTCGAGGCGATAATGCCGTCGCCGCAAATCGATGCACACGAGGCCTTGCCCGTGTTGAGGAAGCCGGTCAGATAGAAATTGAAATTCGAGTTTCCAAATTGACGTTCTGCGTGGAACAATTTGATTTCGTATATACCGCCATCGTATAGTTCGAGAGCTCGATCGCATTTTTGAGTCGTCAGTTTACCATCGATTTCGACTTCGCAATCATCATATTTAATTTCACCTTCTTCTGACAATTTTGAATGCATACCGCCTAAATCGACGAAGAGCTTGTTATTGATGAATACCCAAACGTCGTCGTCGCCACTAAACTTGAGTTTTGTTTTTTTACCTTCAATATATTTGTATTGGAAATACGTGCTCACTTCGCTCGTGAAGCCACCACCAGATTGTTTGTAGCCATGACCATTAATTGGCGTAAACTCATCCCCTTGCTTCGGCGGATTAACGCCTCCGACATCGGTAGCACCTTTTGGTAAGTTTTGCCCTTCGAATCTATACGCTTTAGTATTTTTATCGACGAGTTCCATTCTCAATGTATAGGGGAATGATTTATTGATACCAGGCTCATCGCGATACCAGTACCTAAACATACCCGGGCAAGTATAATGATTTGTTAGTAGTTTCTGATTCACATCTCCATATTTTACGCACACAGAGGATTTCCAATTATTCACATCAAACCTTTTACTCATGACGGGTTTGCCATCGGCATCGAGCTCATTTTCCAAGATGCCATAGCAACCACTACCACCGTATTGTTGGAAATCGGTAAAGCCCCAATTCTTCTTGATCTCTTTTGATGGCTTGTCTTTACAAATGGGGTCTTCTGCTTTGACTTTCTTGATAAAAGCTTCGTTCAAATAGCCATCGCCACCATCATCTTTATGATCATTGCTATATCTAAAGTCGCGATAGACGACGGGGATATCGATGTATTGAGGTAAATCGCCGACGAATCCTTTACATTCAAATCCCGGTTCAATTTTGCAATCGGCCGAACATCCGTCGCCAGAGATGAGATTGCCATCGTCGCATTCTTCACCAGCCATCCACATGGTGATGCCATCGCCACAGATGGGTTTGCATTCGTTATTGTAGCAATCATAGACGGCTTCGCGTTTGCACTTGGGATCGCAACCGTCGCCACCTTTTGTGTTGCCATCGTCGCATTCTTCGCCGACGTCGAGGAGTCCATCGCCACACTTGCCTTTAACGCAGTTCTTGCCATTGGCATCGCAACGATACCCCAGTTCGATGCGACACGTATTCGAGCAGCCCTTGCTTTTTCCATTGTCAGAGCCCAAGTCACATGTCTTATAGGTCGAGTACCCCGCGCCAGGATCGATCGTTGCAGTACCGCACTTGTCTTCGACGCAAGCTCCGCCGCCTGATTTGCACTTATACCCTAGTTCGATTTTGCAATCGGCCGAACAGCCTTTGCCACCGGCTTTTTTATCGCCGTTCTTGTGTGCGTCGTCGCATTCTTCGCCATGTTGAACGATGCCATCGCCGCAGAAACCTTTCGCGCAAATTGTCTTCCCTTGCTTTGGGGTAGAACATGAATAGCCATCTTCTAGCCGACAACGCGCCGAGCAGCCGTCGCCGTCGCCGTTGTTGCCGTCGTCGCATTCTTCGATACCGGCGAGTATGCCATCGCCACAAGCCTTTGCGCGGCAATGTTTTCCAGGCTCTGAGCAAATCCAGCCCGGATCGACGATGCCTTTCGTACATCCGTCGTTATCGTTTTTGTTTCCGTCGTCGCAATCTTCGAAATCTTTGTCGATTTTGCCGTTGCCATAGAGCACTTCGATGCGTTCGCAGTATTTAGCTTTATCTTTGCAGAACTCTTTTGGGCATGGTGGGTTTGAATCTTGGCACATCCAACCGGTTTCGACGCGGCAGTTAAAGCAACCGTCGCCAGCGACGAAGTTTCCGTCCTCGCATTGTTCGCCCAAATGGGGTTCGAATGAGCCATTGCCACAGGTGAGTTTTTTGCAAGGCTGGCCTTCAACTGGGCACGCCCAGCCCAATTCGACCGATTTACAATCGGCCGAGCAACCGTCGCCGTCGAGCGTATTGTGGTCGTCGCATGCTTCGTTTGAATTGATAACGCCATCGCCACAACGCCCAGCAAATTTGCAATCGGCTTGGCAATGGCCGTATTCCCCAATTCCGCCAATGGGATTCCCATCATCGTCGACGACAGTTTTAGCGCCATCGCCTTCGTCGCATTTTTCGCCATGATCTGCTTGAACGATGCCATCGCCGCAATATGGCGTCAATTTGCATCCGCCCTCGCGGTATCCTGTAGCGGAGTTATATACCGAGAGCGTGCAATATGGCGACTTGCTAGCTTTGTCCCATCCATAAGGCACGTCTTCGCCATTGGGATTATCGCATTCTTCGCCGAGCTCGGGCTGTACGAGGCCATCGCCGCATTCCTTGAGGTAACACACCGAGATAAAACCAGTTCCCAGAGTCTCGCAGCGATAACCTGGTTCAATTTTGCATTCCGACGAGCAACCATCGGTATCGAATGTGTTTCCGTCGTCGCATTGTTCGTCGCCGACGATGAATGAATCGCCACAAATTGGCTTGCATGTACCGGTTGAGCAATTCCAGCCTTCTTCGACTTTGCATTCGGCCGAGCAGCCGTCGCCGTCGTCGGTATTGCCGTCGTCGCATTCTTCGTCGGTCGTCTTTTGCCCATCGCCGCAGACGGTTTCTTCGAGTTTGACGCACGGCCCACCTTGATTTGGGCAGGCATAACCCGTTTCGACGACGAGGCAGTTTGCGGCGCAACCGTCGCCGTTTTCGGTATTGCCGTCGTCGCAGACTTCGTCGCCTTCGACGACGCCGTCGCCACACGTTTCGGGCGCGGGCTTCAATACACATGTCCCCGACGAGCAATCCCAGCCATTTTCGACGGTGCATTCGGAAGAGCATCCATCGCCATCGTCGGTATTGCCGTCGTCGCATTCTTCAGTACCTTGACGGGTGCCGTCGCCACAAACGATAGGCCCTGGGTTAGGCTTGGGATTAGGCGGCTGTGGGTCGGTCGATTTTAGCTCGCACGGCATGCCCTCTCGATAGCAGACGTAGCCGGGTTCGACTTTGCATTCGGCAGAGCAACCGTCGCCAGAATTCGCATTTCCGTCGTCGCACGATTCGCCGTCTTCGACTAAACCGTTGCCACAGACGGGGCTTTGTTCGGACGGTAGCGGCGTTACGCCGCTACTGCCTTCGTCACAACCAAAGAAACCTGCACTCACCATGAGGCAGGAGAGGAGCCAAATTCGCTTATTTTTCATCGATAACCTCGCAAAAGAAAAACAAAAAAAGCCAAGGCTACCGATAGTTATCATTTTTATCGAATGATATCAAACTGTGTATCGCCCCGCGTCATGCGTTCGCGAGGATGGGGACGGGTGAAGATCTGGTATCGATATCGCAACTGTTCGTTGAAAAATAGGACAAAACGATGTATACTGGGAGATATTTGATTTGTCTTATCTCACACAAATCGTTGACGAGAGGTACCGTATGCGCATGAGACATTTGCTAACATTTCTAATGGCGGCATCTTTAGCCGTTCCCGCTGTATCGTGTAGCGACGACGCAGGTTCGTCGTCGCAAGATGAAACCCCCGATAATCCCGATAATCCCAATCCCCCCGATCAACCCGACGATCCAGATTTGCCCGATGGTCCGATCGACGATCCGATCATGCCCGAGGAGGGGTGGAAAACGATTCTCATCCCGAATATGGCAACCGATGTCGAAATCGCCAATACGGGCGTGTCGAAGTTATCGGTCATGGCGATTTCGATCGAAGGGGAGACGTCGGGCGAAGGTGTCGTCGGCGAATTGATTCGGTGGGGAATCGAGACGAATCGCGAATCGCTGTCGCTAGGATCGTCGTCGTCGCAGACGCGAGAAGGAGGCGTTGCCTCGGTCTCCATACGCGGGCTCGGAATCCCCAACGATGTGACCGTCGTCGCACAAAGTAAAAACGCCCCCAAAAACGTGCGATTTAACGTCAAAGTGAGCGACTTGCCCGTTGGGAATCTCGCCGTTGAGGCCAAATACAATGGACTCGCTCCTGTCGAGAATTACAGCATACACATCTACGACTCGAAAGATTTTTATTGTGGCTATTACGATCCGAAAGTCGGCGTCACCGCCGATGCATTGTTCCCTCCGGTCGACGAGTCATTTGCCGAGTTCAAGGGTCTATCGCCGACGCAGAATTATACGATCGTCGTCAATGGCTATAGTGCGCAAGGGGCTAAAGTTGCATCGGGTTGCCTCGATTCGGGCACGCAAGTCTTCGAAAATCAAACGACAAACGTCAACGTCTACCTCGATACGATCGATTTATCGCTCAATACGACGTTTAGAGCGCGTAGTTATTTCGATTTGGGAGACGTCGCCAACGCGTTGGGAACGGTGGGGCAATTCGTCAAAGCCGTGACCGATTTTGCCGATAATCCAGCTCAAGTCTTATACGATTTGTTGTTCGATCTTATCAAAGATGCGATTGGTGGACCCATCCCTGGTGGGATAGATGCCGTTCTCAAATACACAGGTCTGAAAGAAAATCTATTCAATTACCTCAATGGTTTATTGATACAAAATAAGACGGTCTGCCAAGTTGGCAATTTTGCGTGCCAAATCCGCAACATCATTCGCACGATGGAATTCATGGGCGACCTCGAAATACAAAGAGCTGGGCAAGTCGAGCTCAGAGGTCACAATGCTTATGACGGATTAGCCGTATATTGGCGCGGTGGTTGCGAGACCGACAGCCAAGGCAATTACGTCGATCCGACGTGTGGGCGTTATCCGCTATCGACCAAATCACTCGGTCTCAAAGAAAACATCAATTTCCTCGAAGGCTCGTGGTCGGGATCGATTGCCAACGGCTACGACAAGATTTCGATCGAGTCGCACGAGCTCAATCTCGAATACGGCAAAATCGCCGTCTTCCTCATCAATAACGTCGTCTTGCCGAAGTTGGCCGGTGGTGCCAAGAACTTCCCCGATGCCATCGCCTATTGGATCAATTGTGATGCCGTCGGTCAATGGCTGTCGAAGACTTTGACGACTTGTATTGGGTATCGGAAAGACAATGGCAAATGCTTCGGATATGAGCTCGTCGTTGATCGCAAACAAGCCACGGGTTGGTGTAAGTCGGCCTCCAATACACTTGGATCGGCGCTCGGATTTTTGACGGCAATGGGCGAGCTCAAAAAAGCCAATTCGAATGTCGAAATCAGCGGAACGGCGCTCGTCATCGATACGAATGCCGACAACGTCGTCGACGACATCCATTCGGGGCGTTGGTCGGGGAGCATGACGATCAATACATCGGATGATGCAGGCAATCCGGTGACGACGACGACAGCTGTTCGCGGCATTTGGAGCGCCTATAACGCCGAAAACGTCAAGACGGGCGAAGGCGAAGATGAAATTTATTGCTCGACGCCGAAATCGGGCAAAGATTCTGCCGATCAAGTGTGTGGATACCCGACAATCGACATCAATTCGCTCGTCTCTTCGAACATGTGCAAGAAGTACATTGAGTGCTCGAAGTGAGGGAATGGACCTGACCTCACCCCCTACCCCTGACCTCACCCCCTAACCCCCTCTCCATGAATGGAGAGGGGGAACAGAACGCCCGCCACGGCGGGCGTGATTGAATAAGCGAGGGGGACAGAACGCCCCCCACGGCGGGCGTGATTGAATAAGCGAGGGGGAATAGAACGCCCGCCACGGCGGGCGTTTGATGACGTGAAGCGGATCAAATGAGAATTTATCGATGAATGCAGTGCAACGATTAAAAGACGCCAATATGCGAACGACGCAAAATCGCATTGCGATATTAGAGCTCATCGAAGAACACGATGAGCCGATGTCGCATGCCGAAATCCTCGGTTTGCTCGATGATTCTTTCGATCGCGTCACGCTTTATCGCATTCTCGATGCGTTTGTCGAAAAACGGCTCATTCACCGCGTGCAAGGGACCGATGGAACATGGCGATTTTGCTCGCACGATATCGATGCCGAAAGTTGCCCCGGTGGGCATGCCCATTTTTTATGTGATATATGCGGCAAAATGACTTGTCTCCCGCAAATCCCCATGCCGCACGTCACCTTAGACGAGTGCTATATCGTCAACAAAAAGCAGTTTCTGATAACGGGCATCTGCCCGTCGTGCAGGGCAGAAACCTAAAAAACGAGCACTTTATCGGCGACAAAAAGCAGTTTCTGATGACGGGCATTTGCCCGTCGTGCAGGGCAGAAACCTAAAAAACGAGCACTTTATCGACGCCGTATTTATCGATGAGTCCGTCGATGTATTTGAGCGCATCGCGACGGCGTTCTTTGAACCGTTCATAACTCTTGAGCTCTTCTTTCGTCGGATTGGGGATGAGCCGAGCGAGTAGGTCGTCGGGATCGAGAAGTCGAAGATTCTCGACGAGGGCGCGGCTGAATGTTTGGACTGAATGCAAACGCTTGACGACGCGCGGCGCGTGCCAAGGCGGAAAAGCCGCGCCGTTGTCGATGGCAATGATGCCACCAGGCTGGAAATGGCAATTTGCCCCGTAATTCGACTGTGCGCCACTGTATCGATCCCAATTATTCGTCAAATAGTCGATGAGCGTGAGATCGGAGAGTTGTTGCATGAAATCGCGCGTCGTCATATCGCCCGCATAGCCCAAAAGTTTGCGCACTGTCGTGACAGAACTCTCGCGCCCGCCTGCCAACGCGTTTTTAAACACCGTCGCAAGATCGGGATAATTCGTCGTATTCGGGCGCTCGTATATAGTCCATGCCGATGTCACTTCGATGGGGAACCCGACGAAATCGGGGATCCATTCCTTATAGGCGGCATAGAGATATTGGACGCCATCTTCTCTTGCCCAAATCAAATGATCGAATTTTGAACGATAAGCGGCATTTTTTTTCGAATCCGATGCAGCATATAGGCGGCTGAAGTCGGCTTTCGACCAACGCACGGGGCGCGTCACGGGCGTAGAGAAACTGCAACCGACGATTTGGCACAAGCGATAATAGGCGATTTCGGAGCGATACATCGTCTGTCGCAAGTCTTGATCGGGCTTAATTGCCGCCTTTGCCGATTCATCGGCTTTATCGACGTATTTGAACGATACAGTCGATCCGCCGCCGAGTGCCGAAATCGAATTCGTTTCGTTCGGCATGACTGTCTCGTATAGGGTTTCGGTAAGCATGGGATCTGCATCGACATATGCCCAAAATTCCGAAATATTCCCCACACCAGAGCGCAAATCTTCGAGCATGATTCGACGCGCACACGCAAAATCGTCATTTGCTGCACATTGTTGCGCAGGCGTCATCGGTGCGGGAGCGGGTTCGATCGCCTGCTCGGGGTCTGGTTCGGGCTCGATCTCTGGCTCGATTCCGGGTTCGGCGACGGGCTGGGGCTCGCCAACAGTCTCTGAATCGCCTGCCAAGCCAGATTCTAGGACGAGTTCTGTCGTCGCCGCCGATTGATCGATATCTTGGCCGCTAGGCGCGGCGCTTTGATCTGCCGGAGTGCCACTGGCGTTATCTTCGACGTCGGGTCGGCTATGGTCGGCCGCCGAAGTCGTGGGCGCATCGGGATGCAAAGCCGAACCCGTTCCCGAGCTGGCACATCCAAGAGAACCCAACGATAACGAAATAAAAATCGATGCTAATGTAAAATATCGCGATGTCATTCGATGTTCTTTATTAAAAACTGAATTTTATCAATATCTTCTCACATATACCTATCACATACACCTATCGGCTAGATCGCCCGAGACTTCTGCCTTTTCGACGTCGACGACGGCAAAAACGCCGTCTTTGAAGGCGTAGCGCTTCGATATCTTGCCCGTTTGCGCCGAAATGACCGAGAAATATCCATCGCCCGAGCAATAAATCGAATCGCCCGAAACGGCGCATTTATCGAATCTCTCGGCGACTTCGCTCCAAACCGATCCATTTTTATAGTCGACGATGGCCAAGCGATTGTCTTGCAAAACGACGGGATAATTGCCCCAGAATGCGATGTCGTGAACCTTCTGATATAACTTCGCAAAGGCGATGAATCCCTTCTTGTCGACGGTATTGACGAAATAAAAATCGCCATTCTCATCGATCACGCTAATATAATTCGAAGACGGCGAAATCGCTACCGCCGTAATCGGCGTGTTTGTACGCGCTTGAACGGCGAGTTTGCCTGGGGCATTGACCGTATCGAGATGATAGATAAGACCGACTTTGCCCGAATCTGGGTCGTCGGCGGCGACGGCGATATTGCCATCTTTGCCCAAAGCCATGGCGCGAACGACGCCCGGATATCGCAGCGAGTGATCGGGGCTTTGGCGATTCATAAAATCTTGCACCGTTTCGCCCGTCGATACGCCAGCAAATCGCTCGCGGGTATTCCACACATTATAGCGTGCGTCGGCGGTTTGAATGGCGAGTTGTTCGAAATCGAGGGAATACCAGACGTGGTCGATCGAGGCATCGCCTTGGAGTTTGAACAATTCGAGCCCCGTGGCGACGTCTTCGACCATGACGCTATCGTGCGTTCGGTGAATGACGATATTCGAAAAAGGCATGAGCGTATAATGGCGCGCTTCGTCGGGGAGATCGCGAAGTTTCGCCGGCGATCCATCGGTTCCGATTTGGAAGAGCGATTTATCGGCCGTCAAGACGCCAATCGTACCATCGACATTGCGCACGAATTCGACGATATCGCTACGGCATTCGCGTTTGACGCCGATCGCGGCGACCTCGTCGGCTTTAGACTCGACAGCGACCGCGCCATTGACTTTTGCCCCCTGTGCATCGGCTGCTGTCGCCGCACCGTCGGTTGAACCGCTTGTGGCACACCCGAAACTCGCAGCCATCGCCGCGATGGCGCAAACGATGCCAAATTGCATTTTCTTTGCTCTTCTCAATTCTTTTTCGAATAACATTCCAAATTCTCCAAACGCACCACTAAATCTTCGAAACGATGCACTAAAGCGCAGATTTCTTCGCAAAGCACGTAGCCATAACAAGCGATAACAAGCCATATCGAGTGATGACAAACGATAAAAGCCATATCAAACGATATCAAACGCCATCAAGCCATATCGACGACAAGTGCCACTACAAAATCGCGCAACAAAACGACCCACTATTCTACCACGTCTATCGATCATATCGTTAGATCTTTTTCCTTTTCCGGTCACGGCCATCTGCCCAGATCATCCGATTCCACTTTGTCCCATTCCGCAGATTCCACTTCGCTCGCATCCAACCTCACATCTCTACCAATCCACTGCTCCAGCGATCCACAGATCGCCCACGCCAACCGGCTATCCGCTCGATCATCGCCATCCGACGCCATCGCCGTGACACAAAAAATCAAAAATGCACATGTAGTTATATATCTCACTCATTCACACCTCGCCACACAAATTCATACATTGAACCGAAATATGACAATCGCAAATGCCCGAAACAGCCCACCCAATCGCCGTTTTATGCAAAAAATGACTTTTCAAAAAAAATCAGAAAAAAACAGAAAAAAAAACGAAAAAATGTATTGTTCAAACTCTATTTGGGTGTTAAAGCGACTTTTTGCTTTTTGAAGCAAATGTTTTTTGTTTTCTTTTTTTTGCAGAGAGATGTTGCAATGACAGATTTGACAGCGCCTAAGAAGCAGATCAGCATTTGGTGGTTTGCGTTTGGGTATTTCGCAGTTTACGTTCCGTATTCGTTCTTTACGAAAGTCTTGACCAAGGGCTTGTGGGCCGACCCCGAAGCAGGCAAATTGGCGAGCGATTGGACCGTTTCGAGTGGTGAAATTTTGCCCCCGACGATCATGGCCTCGATCATCGTCATGTTGTGCTTTATCAGCATCATCGGTTGGTGGAAATACGCCACGCAGTGGAAACTCAATCTCGGATCGAAGAGCATTTCATTGCCACGTCCTCGCATTTGGACATTGCTCTCGGGTATTTGTACGGGTTTCGTCGTCGTCACGACGACGTTGGCATACACCATCGACGGCGTTTCGATCGTCTTTGCCATGTTGTTAATGCGAGGCGGTATGCTCATCATGTCGCCAATCGTCGACACGATATTTAAACGCCACGTGCGCTGGTTCTCGTGGGCGGCTCTAGGCTGCTCGGTGGCCTCGCTCCTCGTTTCGAACTTCTGGCCATACGCTTTCGAAGGCGCCACATTCGGCGAAAAAGCCCTCATCAACACGATGCTCGCCATCGACCTCGTCGTCTACCTCGCCTCGTACTTCTTCCGCCTTTCGTTCATGTCGAAACTCGCCAAGAGCGAAAACGACGACGACACAAAACGCTTCTTCGTCGAAGAACAAATGGTCGGCACGCCGTCCGTCCTCCTCATCCTCTTCATCGCGCAATTCTTTGCCCCCGAACAGGCGACAACTGGCTTTGGTCAATTGTTAATCGACATCCACAACGGCTTCTTCACGTTCTGGCAACATCCGGCGCAAATCATCGTCACCGCCATGTTCATCGGCTTCTTCTCGCAGTTTAACGGCGTGTTTGGCGGCCTCATCCTCCTCGACAAATCCGAAAACGCCTTCGCCGTGCCCGTCAACCGTTGCTCGTCGATCTTGGCAGGCGTTACCGCAACTATCGCCCTAGCCGTCTTCTTCGACGGCTACAAATTGCCCGGCGTGGGTGAATTCGTCGGCGCTGGCTTCATCGTAGGCGCCATTCTCTTCCTCACCCTGCCGAAGATGTTCCAAAAACTCAACGCGAAAAAAGCTGCCAACGCCCCCACCGACTACGATGTCATCGACAAGACCAGCGCCGCTAGCGCCGAAGATGCCAATGCATCCGACAGCGACGAAACGAGCGACGACGCCAAGACCGCCGAAGAGTCCAACAGCGACAAAGAAGCCAAAGAAGAAAACGCCGTCGGATAATCTTCTAACAGCTTAATCATTTGCGAAATTTAATTCGCATCCCATACGAGAGGCACTTCACCACGATGTGCCTCTTTTTTTGTTTTTGGCGCTCCGCTTGTCGCCCTATTGCCGGCTGGCAATACAGGCTTTTGGCGCCCTATTTCGCTATCGCTCAATACGGGCTTTGGCTACGCTATTGCCCCATTCGGGGCAATACGCTCCGCTTATCGCCCTATTTTGCCCTTTGGGCTCAATACGGGCTCTCTTTTTTGCCAGTTTGCGCACCTACTGCGTCAGCGTCGCCACGCGGGCGGCGGGAACGTACCTTAGTACGCCCCCTTGCCCTTGGGCTAGCTTCCTTGTATCTGCATCAAACTGACAA